>Ga0187863_10002289_pt1 | contig 14733 bp, 9 predicted proteins | sample June2016WEW_11_1_FD_132975 | JGI IMG/M metagenome (GOLD analysis project Ga0187863, IMG submission 132975) | Peatland microbial communities from SPRUCE experiment site at the Marcell Experimental Forest, Minnesota, USA - June2016WEW_11_10 | ecosystem: Environmental > Terrestrial > Soil >... | reverse complement strand
GCCAATGCGCCCGCGTATTTCAACATGGATGTGGCCGTCTCCGGCTCGAAATTTGGGGCGTCCGCGGTGCCCAGTCTGAAGCAGTTCCTGCGCGACGTGACCAAAGCCGTGCCCAGTCCCAAGAGCGGCACCGTCTACGAGGCCTGGGAAAAGCTCGACCAGCCCGGTGCGCCTTCGACGCAGTCGCCGACGGAAGCTATCGGCGATGCCCACCGCACTCCGGCGGCGCAGACTAAGGCTGACGTTCTGGTGGGAGATTTGGGCAGCGGTTCCGACTACACCGCGTTTCTGCAACATTTAGGCGTGCCGTCGACCGATGTCAGTTCGAGCGGTTCCTACGGCGTGTATCACTCGGCGTTCGACGATTTTGCGTGGTTCAAGAAGTTTGCCGATCCCGACTTCGTCTACGAGCAGGAAATGGCGCGGGTTTTCGGCCTGGAGGCTTTGCGCATGGCGCAAGTGGACGTTCTGCCCTACAACTACGACGAATACGGAAAAGAGATTGAAGCCTACATCGATTCAGCACGCAAGCGAGCGGACGGCAAGTTTGGCGATCGCGCGCTCGACTTCAATGCGGTTACTGCGGCGGCGAAACGCTTTCAGGAGGCGGGCGCGAGGATCGAGTCACGGCAAAAGACTCCGCCGCGAGATTCCGCGAAAATGAACCAGCTCAACGCGGCGCTTCTTAATGCCGAGCACGCTTTACTGGTGCCGGAGGGATTACCGCACCGCCCGTGGTTCCGGCATGCCATCTACGCGCCGGGAGAATACACCGGCTACGCCGCGGTGGTGATTCCGGGGGTGAATGAAGCGCTGGATCGCGGCGATGCCGAGCGGGTTCGGCAGCAGTTGGCAGTGCTGGCGGCTGCGCTGGAGCGTGGCGCCAAGGCGTTGGAAGCATATCGCTAGATCCTGTTGACTAGTCAGATGACTAGTTGTAGAATGTCTCAGCTTACGAGGTGACCAGTGGGTTCCTGGCAATTACAAGACGCGAAGGCGCGATTCAGTGAGTTCCTGAACGCCGCGCTCAAAAAGGGGCCGCAGGTAGTAACGCGCCGCGGGGTGGAGACGGCTGTTCTCGTGCCGATGGAAGAATGGCGCCGGATGCAACAATCCAGCCGTCCGAATATTAAAGAGTTGCTGCTTGGTCCAGGGCCGCGCTTTGATCTTACTATTCCCCCGCGCAGGAAATGGAAACGTCGCCCGCCGATTGATTTCAGCCATCCGGATTTCAAGTGATACGGTATCTGCTCGACACCAATGTCGTCTCCGAAGTGCGCAAGACCAGGCCTCATGGCTCGGTAGTGGCTTGGATGGCCGCCCTGCGTCCCGAGCAGATTTTCCTTTCGGCTGCGACGATAGGAGAATTGCAGGACGGAGTGGAACTAACCCGCATACAAGATGTGGCTAAGGCTTCCGAAATCGAGGACTGGCTGAATTACCTGGAGATGTCGTTCGCCTTTTTGCCGATGGACACCGCCTGCTTCAGGGAATGGTCGAAGCTGATGGCCGGAAGGCCAGACTCCCTGCGCGAGGATGCCATGATCGCCGCCACCGCCCGCGTGCACGGGTTCACGGTGGCGACTCGAGACGAAAAAGATTTCAAGCACCTTGCGGTAGACATCTTCAATCCGTTCAGATCCAAGTGAACTCATGACCTCCGCCCACGCTCTCGGAACGTTTCTGCGCACGCTGCCCGCATCGGCGGCGGCCACGTTTCTTGCGCTGTTCCCCATCGTCGATCCCTTCGGCGGCATTCCAATTTTCTTCAGCATGACTTCCACCTGGACTCCCGAAGAGCGACGGTGGACGGCGGTAAAGACAGGAATTTGGGTTTTCGTCATCCTGGTTACGTTTCTGTTCTTCGGAAGATTTGTTCTCTTCTTTTTCGGCATCTCGCTGCCGGTGCTCAAGATCGCTGGCGGGCTCATCGTGGCCAACACCGCGTGGGGCATGGTGACTTCGCACGCCCGCATCACGCCCGCCGAAACCCACGAGGCCGAGGACAAAGAAGATATTTCGCTCACGCCGCTCGCCATGCCACTGATGTCCGGACCGGGAGCGATCGGCGTGGTCATGGCGCTGGCTGCGCACGTAGACAGCGCGGCCTCTTACTTCGGAATGGTGATCGGCATCGCTGCTGTCGCGTTTTCTGTGCTGCTGTTTTTCTGGTTAGGCGGCCCGCTGGTGCGGCGCCTCGGGCCCAGCGCCGTCGGCGCCATCAACAAGATCTTCGGCTTTCTGATTCTCGCCATCGCCGTCCAACTGGTGTGGGACGGCGTAGCCGACTTCAAAACCTGATTGTGTGGCGCGGGCACTCCCATCGACTTCGCTCAGCGCGGGCTTTGCCCGCGACTGCGTCCATCGTGCCAGAATTTTTCAGGGAACCAAGCTCCTAAGCCTTCCGTACCACAAGCAGGCGCCTTTGCGCCCCGGAGGTGGTCTGTGCCCGGAAGATTTTCCACTCGTTTGACCGGCATTCGTGCGACTGCGCTTTACACAACCATCGTCGTCTGCGCGCTGCTGGTGCCTTTCGTTTCCGCGTCTGACTGGAACTATGAGGAGACCCACACCGACGCGCGCGATTTCGCCGCGGGGGGCATAGTGCACGTCCGGCTGAATGTTGGCGACCTGCGCATTCGCCGTGGTGATTCCACGAAGATTCACTTGAGCTATACGATCAAGTCGCGCCACGAGGACCATGTGAAAGACGCGCACGTAGATTTCGAGGTGCGCGGGAATGACGCCAGCATCGAGTTTCACGCGCCCACGGGAGGCAATACGCAATTTGATGTTGAGCTGCAAGTTCCGCAGAACACCAACCTCGACGTGCATGATAAGGTCGGCGACCTCACGGTGGAGAGTGTCGAGGGCGACAAGGATTTAAGCCTCGGTGTAGGCGACATTCGAATCGCCAATGAGCACAGTGGTTACCGACTGGTGAACGCCAGCACGGGTATCGGCGACGTGAACGGCGACGGCTACGGCGAGACCAGCGGCTGGCTGGGCAAGACGCTGAAGTATCGCGGCGACGGGAAATACGAACTGCGGGCGCACGTGGGAGTCGGCGACATTCATCTGGAAGGGAAGTAACACGTCACGAGGGCGGGAAGTAATTCAAAGAATCCCACCCTTCGCGAAAAACGCGAAGGATGGGCCACCCTTAGTTTCTTTTAGTTGCCGGCGTGCGGCGGTCTTCTTATTCGCGGCGGCCTTCCGTGGTGATCCAGAATTATCCAGTGGACGGAAGTGTGGAATACCGGCGGACCATTCAGCCGCGCCGCGGGGAAATGAAACTGCACGTTGAAGAAAACTTCCTGCTGAAATCCTGAAGGGTCAAAGGACGTGCTTCTCACGATATCGAGCGCGGCGCGGCTCAAGTCCGGGTCCGTGGTCTGGAGCGCCTCGGCGTCGAGCACGGTGCCGTCTTGCGCGTCCAGCGTAGCGTGAACGATTACCGGCTGGAAGAAACGGGATGCCGGTTCGTTGGTAGGATCAACCCGCAGGGGCAAGCGGCGCGGGCCTGCCAGCGCGAACGATTCGCCCGCGTCCACCATTTCCGGCGTGGGCTGAAAGAGAGTGGCATCGAGGTTGGGCGCGTCTTCAAGGCTTTCCACGCGCACCTGAACTGTGAGACGGCCTTCTTCGAAAATCGAAATCTGGCGCGGGAGCGTGTGGCCGTGAAAATCCGCGGCGCCCGTGTAGTCGTAGACCGCGTAAATTCCAGGGGCTTCGGACCACATCTGCAACAACCCGGTTGTCGGGTCAATGCAGTCTTCTCTCTCTACCCAGGAGCGCGGCGCGGGATTAGGCGGCAGCGAATAGCTGAGCAGCATGCACACGAGCGGCTTGCCGTCGCGCTCGAGATCGGCGGTGCGAAATACGAACGAAGCCGGGTCATGCACGATGGCGTGCAGCAGAACGGTACGCACCAGCTGCACGCGCAAGGGAACCGGGTCCGAGGGATTGGTGCCGTAGATATGGCCCTCGGCGCCGATGCGAACTACGTGCGAATCCTGCAACTGCTCGGTCCAGCGCCAGTGCGAATGGCCGTCGTATAACTCCTCCATAGTGCCTGTGCCTTCGCTCTGCGACGCGCCGGTCGATTCGAATGAAACTTTCAGCGCGTAGGGAGCGGCGATGCTGTGCAGGTCGTAGTGTGCTCGAGCGCGATCGAGAAGACTGATGGCGGCGGATCGGTCGGCCGACTTCGAGAGCGTGTGAGGCTCGCGCGTCACCATCTCGTGCGGATCGGGCGGCGGAGGATTGGTCTGAGCGAAGAGCGCGGGAAGGCAAACCAGGGAGGAAGCGAACATCCCAAAGAGCCGGGTGGTGTTCGGCATAAGGGCTCCTGAAAGCGATTGAAATCGGGGCCGGGACCGCGCACTTATTTTATTCGAGGCTTGACGGCGGGGCAACTGCAATCGACTTGTTAAATCCCCCCCACTTTCGCAGCGAAAGAGAGTAGATTTTTGCAGCCCGAATCCCCGGCCTTCGAAACGCGAAGACCGAGGCAGCCGCATTAGTAGCTGTTGGCAAGCAGTGAGCCAGCGCGCCGAGGGTTTCATTGCACGTTCAGAGTGAGCGGCACAGACTGGTTGGTCGCGCCGGACGTTGCACTGAGCGTGAGGGTATAGGTTCCTGCAGGAGTGCCGTTCGGGTTCGTCTGGTTGCCGGAATTGTTGCCACTGCACGAGCACATGAAAAGCAACAGCAGCGGAAGCAAGCGCAATCCCCGGCGCCGTTTTCGGGCGTTCCTGGGCAGGAATACGAAGGCAAACACCGCGATCGCCCAAAATCCGGGCGGGATTCGCGCACCCGAACGCGCGGCCGCAAGTGTCCGTGACGTCGTGGTTACGGTCACGTTGAATGTGGAGGCCGAAGTTGCGGTCACGTTCACGGTGGCCGGAGGGGAACAAATCGCGCCTCTAGGTGCGCCGGTACAACTGAGCGAAACCATCCCGGCAAAGCCGCCACCGCCGATCGCCAGAGTGTAGTTAGCGGACTGCCCAGCCGGGACCGTTGCCGAGCTCGAGCCTCCTGAAGGTACGCCTAAATTCAGGCTCGATGTGCTGCCGGTCCCGGTCAACGCCACGGTTTGAGGGGAGCCGGAACCGTTATCAGCAAACGTCACACTGCCCGTCTGGTTGCCAGCAGCTGTCGGCGTGAATATGACCGAAATCTGGCAGGCGTTTCCCGCTGCCAGCGAGGCGCCGCACAGATTGGTTTGCGAAAAATCGCCCGAGGTTGAAATCTGTGTGATGTTCAAAGAAACATTTCCCGTGTTAGTCAAAGTCACAGTTTGAGGGCCGCTGCTCGTGCCCGGCGTTTGAGCCGGGAACGTCAATGATGCCGGGCTGAGGGCAGTTCCGGCCGCGAGACCCGTCCCCACCAGCGCGACTAATTGCGGGCTCCCGGCCGCTGTGTCACTGATGGAAAGGCTTGCGGTCCGCGCCCCACCTGCGCTGGGTGTGAACTTTGCGCTGACCATGCAACTGCCGCCCGGGGCCACTGAACTTCCACAGCTGCCAGTCTCCGTAAAGTCTGAGCTGTTGGTTCCGACGACGCTGAACCCGTTAAGGGTTAAAGCTACATTTCCGGTATTTACAAGCATTACCGGAGAACCAGCGCTGCTAGTTCCGACCGGCTCCGGCCCAAAGACCACTCTGCCCGGCGAGGGAGCGAGGAAAGACCCATTGACTCCAGTACCGGTGACGGGAATGGCCTGCGGGCTGCTGCGAGTGCTGTCGGTGATTGTGACCGTGCCGGAGGCGAGGCCCGTCATTGCAGGAGAAAAATTGACATTGACGGTGCAGTTGGTTCCCGGCGCCAGACTTGCCCCGCAGTTGTTGGTTTCAGTGAAAGTGGGGCTGGCCGCAATGCCGCTGATGTTGAACGGGACGTTGCTGGGATTGCTGATCTTGATCGTCTGGGCCGAACTGGTTGTCCCAACCCCCTGAGAACCGAAGTTCAACAACGTGGGAAAGACAGCTTTGAATGGGGTGCTAAGCATCGCTGAGACGGTGGACGTATTCTGGTCAGCACCGACTAAGTCTCCTATACCATCGCCATTGAAATCGCCCACGAGGATAGCAGAGGTGATTTCATTCGTCAGCAGGTAGTCGATGGGTTTTTGGAACGTGCCATCGCCGTTGCCCAGTTGGATCGACGTCTCCGGGCCGGTTGGCCCGACCGGACTAGGGGCCTGAACGGCAATATCGGGTTTGCCATCGCCGTTGAAATCCGCCACTGTTAACGGGCCGTTGCCTGCAACGAATCCGCCGCCCAGGGTGAAAGTGCCGTCGCCATTGCCCAGCAGAATTGAACTGCCTGTGGCTAAATCGAGTTTTCCGTCACCGTTAAAATCGGCGATCACGATGTAAGCGTCGTTGGGGTTGTTAATCGAATAGTCGACGTGGGGTTGGAAGGTGCCGTCGCCATTGCCCAGCAGAACGGAAACTACATTCGTGCTGGTATTGTTAATAGTGTTAATACTGTCAGTCGTGATGGCCAAGTCAAGCTTGCCATCTCCTCTTAAATCGCCAGTGGCAATGCTATAAGGCCCCCGCGGGGTTGGGTAATCGACGTGGGGTTGGAAGGTGCCATCTCCGTTGCCCAGTAAGATCGAAATACTGCTACCCAAACTGACGTCAAAGTTCGTAACCGCAATGTCGAGATTGCCGTTACCGGTAAAATCGCCAACAGCAAGCGCTACCGGCCCCGGGCCCACCGTATAGTTGACAGCGGACTGGAACGTGCCATCCCCGTTTCCGAGCAAGATCGATACCGCCCCTGGGGAGCAGGGAGGTTCCGTGCAATTCGCATCGGCGACGGCCATATCCGTGTTTCCGTCGCCGTTAAAGTCGCCAGTCGCCACTCCAAACAACTCTTGCCCGGCCGGAAAGAGCGCCGCTGGCTGAAACGTACCGTCTCCGTTTCCCAAAAGAACGGAGACCCCGGGGCGATAATCCGAGGCCGCTAAATCCAACTTACCATCCTTGTTGAAGTCAGCCGCGGCCAGCGAGTCCGCTAAACCTGCGGCATAATCGGTCTTCGCTACAAAAGTGCCGTTACCTAAGCCGAGCAATATGGAAACGGAAGAAGATCCGGCATCCGCGATCGCAAGATCCAACGTGCCATCGCCATTGAAATCGGCTGCGGCCAGACCTGCGGGTCCCGGTCCAGTTCCATAGAGCACAGCGTTCTGAAACGTCCCGTCGCCATTTCCCAGCAACACGGCTACCGCAATAGCGAGACCGTTATAACCAACATTTGGCGTCACCAGATCCAGTTTGCCATCACCGTTGAAGTCGCCCGCCAGAAGCGTCGTCCCGGCGGGGTAGCTTCCCAGGATGCTAAACGTGCCGTCTCCATTTCCAATGAATATGCTGACACTGGAGTTTTGAGTGCCGACTGCAAGGTCGATTGCGCTAGCATTGTTGAACCTTCCCGCAACCACGGAAGTAGCGGATTCGTCAGGCAGGGAAAGCGCCAGAGGTTGCTGAAAGGTGCCATCGCCGTTGCCCAGCAAGATAGAGGCTCCGCCGATGCCAACCGCCAGATCGAGCTTATTATCGCCATTAAAATCAGCGACCGTTATTGAGCCTTGCAATTCCCCGATCGTCTGACTGCTGACCGCTGGGTACACTACCTGGTTATGAAATGTGCCCGTCTCCGTTTCCCAGAAAAATAGAGACCGTCCCGTCCGCGAGATTGGCGACCGCGAGGTCCAGGTTTCCGTCTCCGTTAAAGTCGCCAACTGCCACCGACGCGGGGCCACTGCTCGTCGAATAGTCAACTTTGGGCTGAAATGTGCCGTCTCCGTTTCCCAGAAAAATAGAGACCGTCCCGGCCTGACAGGAGATGGTCTGACCCCCACCCACAAGCACGCAATTCTCGTTGGTGACCACGAAATCCAGATTCCCGTCGCCGTTGAAATCGCCAATTGCTACCGAGGCCGGGTATATCCCCGTCGGGTACTTGACCGGCGAGGCGAAGGTGCCGTCCACTTTCCCCAGCAATACTGAAACTGTGTTGTCGGCGGAATTAGTAACAACCAGGTCGAGCTTGCCATCACCATTAAGATCTCCGGTGGCCACTGACACAGGGGCTGCCCCAGCAGGAAAATCTGCCCGACCAAAGATATAAGTCTGGGCCGTGGCGGCTGACACGCACAGGCTAAGAAAGGCGAACATACCCACGAGGAATTCGGCAAGGGGGCGTCGGGCGTACATGAGGCCAACTGTCCGCATGGAGTCTCTCCTTGGATGGCTTACTAACGCGAGGTTGGCCCCCGACAAGTCTGGTTGCCGGGAATCGCACGTAATCATACTCCTTTGTGCAGAATGGCGTTCATCTGGCGGGCACGGCTAGGCGAGGGCTCTGGTATAACGCCCCGAATACAGCCTGGGCAGCGGCCTGCGGGCTATCCGGCTTTGTGGCAATTACCGGTTATCGATCATGGTGCTCTGCGAGACTAACTTCTCCACTAAGTCCGAATCATCTTTCTTCTCGATGAGGTTAGACTTGTTTATCGTATTCGTCCACTTTCGACGAATCATTCATGGCCGGGAGAGGTTAATCTGTCTTCTCTTCTCTTGACGTGAGGCACGACTTTGTTGCGAGTTACAACTATAAGATTCCATTCGAGAGCTTATTCCGAGTTTCGAACCTCTGGACGTAGGGGATGGGAAGTCTCGGGAATTGCACATTTCATCTTGTCAAGGCCACATTCCTACAGTTTGCAACCCGTGCTGCTGATTCCTGTGAGGATGGGTAACGGCGCCTGCTTATTGGCGGCTAGAACTGCGTTGAAGGCAGGGATATCCTGCTTGTTGAACTGCTGCCAGTTCGCGAGATCCTGGTCGAGGGCATCGCAACTTTGTTGCGCCGAGGACTGAAGGGTCTCTGCCGGATGCATGTCGGCGCCTTCGACGCTGAAGATGAGGCGGGTCAGGTCGCGGTTCACGGGTCCAAATCCGGGAGCTCGCCTGGTGCCTTTGTCGATGGCATCGATCTTTTTTTCGAAGTCGGCCAGGGCGTCCTTTGTGTGTTTGGTTTCGGACTGCTTCGAGCCGTGGGTTTCCGATTGCTTCAACGCGTCCCTCCGTTCGGTTAAAGCCTTACGCAACGCTGCGACCTGGTAAAAGGCATCAGAACTCGCCTTCACGCCCCGGCTGATTCGCTGCGCCAGATCGAGTTGGTCTGAGAGGTCGGCGGGCGAGGCCTGAACTCGTGGATCGAGGTCCACCGTGAGAGGCTGCCGCAAGGTTTGACCGGCGACGCGCAGTTCTACAGTGTATTTGCCGGGCACGACCAGCGGTCCGCGAGGTTGCACGCGCGGCGTGAGGCCGGGGACGGCGTGATCGGCCAGGGTGTATTCCGTGTACTCCAGCAGTTCGCCGTAGTATCCGTAGGGAAGCGATAGCGGAGGCGGATACCGCAGATTCCAGACAAAGCGATTGACACCCGCCGCCTTGGGCAAAGTGTCTTCCGCGGCAAACCAATAGCTGGGAACATTGGCCGGAAGATATGAGGCCGATTTGGTTTCGCTGGAAAATCGCGCTACCTCGGCGCCCTTCTCGTCGTAGATGGTCAGCGTCACGTCACCAGCCGGCGGGGTCTTCAGGTAGTAGTCGAGGATCGCACCGTCGGGCGGGTTCTGGCCAGCCGGAGTTTCGATGGGGTAGGGCGTGTCCTGATAGTTTTCCCAGCGCACACGCGTGGCGGTTGCAGGCGCGAAGAGGTGGGCATCCGCGGCGGTGATTTGGGGATTGATCTCGCGCAGGGGAGTGATGTCGTCGAGAATCCAGAGGCTGCGTCCGAAGGTCGAGATTACCAGGTCGGTATCATGCACCTGCAGATCGGTGATAGGGGTTGCGGGGAGATTCAGGGAAAACGGCTGCCAGTAGCCGCCATTGTCCCATGAGACGTAAACGCTGGTATCGGTGCCGGCATAGAGCAGGCCTTTGCGCTTGGGATCTTCGCGCACCACGCGGACCATTTCGTGTTCCGGAAATCCGTTAACGATTTTCTGCCAGGTCTGGCCGTAGTCATTGGTGCGAGCGACGTACGGAGGAGTGGATTCTCGGGTCGCGCCCACGGTCAGGTAGGCGGCGGCCGGGTCGTGATGCGAGGCTTCGACGTGGAGGATCTGGGTGGGCTCGGTCAATCCGGGCGGAGAGACGTTTTGCCAGTTCTTTCCACCGTCACGGGTGAGTTGAACCACGCGGTTGGTTGTGCCGGCCCAGATTACGCTGGCTTGCACGGTTGAGGGTGACAGGGTGGTGATGGACGGCGGACGTGGTTTGTCGGGGTCGCGCTTCTCTGGCTCCTCCGGCTCGCCATAGCCGGTAAGGTCAGGGCTAATTTCCTGCCAGGTCTTGCCTCCGTTGAGCGTCTTGAGCACAAATTGCATGCCTAAGTAGAGGATAGAAGAATCCTGGGGCGAGAAGACCAGTGGCGGCATTGACGAGGCGCGATATTTTTCACCGCGCTCGAAGACGGTTGCGATTTGTCCGGTGGATCTGTCGTAACGAATTACCGAGCCGTACCAGCCTCCGCTATAAACGAGGTTGGGATGCGCGGGGTCGGGAGTGATGAACGCGTACTCGAAGCCGCCAATGGAATTCCAATCCTGCAGAAGGATTTCGCCATAGTGGCTGCGACTGAGCACGCCGGCCGTGCCGCTATCCTGCTGTGCTGCATAGGCGCGATAGGGGAACAGGTTGTCGGTGGAGACGTGGTAGAACTGTCCGGTCGGTTGGTTATACCACGAGCTCCAGGTTTTGCCGGCGTCGACGGTGACGATGGCTCCCTGATCCACGCCGAAAATCATGCGCGCGGGATCGCGGGGATCGATCCACGCCACGTGGAAATCGTCGCCGCTGGGGGCTCCCGCGAACGCCTCGAACGTTTTGCCACCGTCGGTGGAGCGATACATCGAAGTCTGCGAAACGTAGAGCACGTCGGGATTCCGGGTATCGACGAAGATGCGGCTGAAATATTCGCTGGCAATCACCCGCGGGTCCTTGCTGGATTGTTGCCAGGTTGTGCCGCCGTCGTCGGAGCGGAAGAACCCCTGATCGAGGATGGCGTACAAGCGGCGTCCACCAGTGGCCGGAGCGACGGCGATGCCAACCCTGCCGCGAGCCTTTTCCGGCAGACCTTTGCTGGCAAGAGGAGTCCAGGTGGAACCGCCATCTGCGGACTTCACGATGTCCGCGGTAGCTTCAACCGCGGAATCGCCGGAGCCGGATGCGGGATGATAGAGCACCGCGTACAACGTGGCTGGATCGCCGGGATCGGAACACAGGTCGACGACTCCGATTGAGTCTTCGGCGGAGAAAACTTTTGTCCAACTCTTGCCTCCGTCGACGGTTCTGAAGATTCCGCGGTTCGCGGTTTTTGCGGTTGCCGGAAGCGGCCGCCAAAGTATCCCGAAGCCGATCGAGTTTCCGCCGACCACGGCGACGTCGGGATTTTTTGGATCGACGATGATCGCCTGTATGTAGGGCACGTCCTGCAGCCCAACGTTTTTCCATGTGACGCCTGCGTCGGTCGAACGATAGACGCCATTGCCCCGCGTCTGTTCCCCGGTCCCAATATAAAGAACGTTCGAATCGGAGGGAGCTACGGCAAGCGCGCCGATGGAGGCGACCCGCTCTTTGTCGAAAATCGGCTGCCAGACTTGTGCTCCGTCGGTCGTTTTCCAGACTCCACCGCCGGGAGTGCCGAAATAATAAGTGTTCGGGTCAGCTGCGCCGGCGACGGCCGTGACTCGCCCGGCGCGAAATGGGCCGATCAACCTCCACTGCATGGAGGAGAGTAGCTTGCTCTCGATTGGTTGCTGGCTCGAAGGCTGGCTCGGAAGCTGACTCACAAGATTGACTGGGTAAATAGTGATGGAGGCGATGAATGCGAGAAAGAGCCGGAAGCGTGCTCGGCGCAGGAATGTTTTCATTTGGATTTCCATCTTCCGATTGCAGCCCGTTCGGGTCGCATCGTGGGACATTCAGCGGGAACTAAACTACCACAAATTAATTCATACGCTTTGCGTCATAGTCCGGGGCACTCTTGAATGGCGGGCCAACCTGAAGTCTTTCCGGCCACAAATCAGCCGGCGGGTTTCACCACACAGGTAACGAGAAATGCGCTGGAGAAATATTTTCTATTTTTCCTGACATCAAGTACGGGGATGCCGTAAGCGCTCAGCCCGCGTATTGCAACATCGTCATGAACCCGTAGTCCATGTGCAATTGCTGGTGACAGTGAAAAAGCGTAGGCCCGGGATTGTCTGCCGTGAAATCCACCTCGACTTGCTGGTTGGCGGGCACGACGACCACGTCTTTCATGACGCCGGCTGTCGCTTTGCCGGCGAACCGGGTGAGTTCGAACGTATGCCGGTGCAGGTGAACCGGGTGCGCCTCATTGCTTTGATTATCGAAACGAAGGCGATATCGATAATTGGCACGCACTCGAATGGGATCGGTCTTGGGGAAGGATTTTCCGTTGATGGTCCAGTGATCGACCCAGCGGTTGCCGGCGAATTTCTTGCGGAAGACGAGTGGCACGACGCCGCCGGCCGGCACCGGAGTCTGCGCTTCCCGCCCAAACGCCGTGTAATCCCAGGGAGTGGTCGCCGGCGCGGCCCGGGGCGCCTCACTGCGGTTGGCATACTCCACCACAATGCCTAGCCCGCCATTACGCACCTGATCATCCACGTCCCCGAGTGTCCACACGCCGGGCTGGTTCATCGTGACCAGAGCGTCCACGCGTTCCGCTGGACCCATCTCGATGACCTCGACTTCGCGCGGTACCGGCACGGCGTTGCCGTCAAGGCTGACCACTTTGAACTTGTGCCCGGGCAGAGCGATGCGGTGCTGTTGGGTTGCGCTCGCGTTGAGGATACGGAAGAGCACTCTCTGTCCTTCTTTCACTCGAACCGGATTACCGAAACCAAGTGCGTGGCTGTTCACGGAATATACGGGATAGACCGCGTCCAGGCCGCCATCCCCGCCCTGACTGCTCAGATAGGGATCCCAGCCGTGCAGCGCGAGAAAGACCTCGGCGTCGTATTGACCCGGCTCTTGTTTGGGTTCAACGTAGAGGAATCCGAATTGCCCCGTGTAGGTGGCTCGCTTTATATCCCGGCCCGCATGACCGTGGCTGTGATACCAGCGCGTCCCCGAAGGCCGCGGGACGAACGAATACCGCCTGACCTGCCCCGGTAATACCAGCGGCGTCCCTTCTTCCTCGGAACCGTCGACGTCCGAAGGCACGAACAAGCCGTGCCAATGAACCAGTTCGGGAGTCTCGGTCTCGTTGAATACATCCACAGTGACGGGTTGGCCCTCGCGCATGCGCAAAACCGGACCGGGAGCCGAGCCGTTGTACCCGGTCGTCTTGATTTTTTTGCGGGAGGCGACTTCCCATTCGACCGGCGAGATGCGAATGGTTACGTCGGCTTTGGGATTATTCGGTGCAGTTTGCAAACCGGTACGTCGTGTCAGCCCGGCGTAAGCCGCGGTCCCCAGAAGAGCCAGAAATTCTCTACGTTCCATGTTGTTCGTTTGCGGCGTTGTTTCTTACGGCGCGGGTCTGGTGGCCGCTTCCGCGCAGCGAGTCGAGCAGAGTTTCGAGACGGCCCAGACGCAGTCGGCCTTAACAGAGGTAACCTTAACACGCGTAAACGCTCACAGATCGTTGAAGCCCGATCCATGCGCATGCCGCTATGCATTTTTCCGCGGCCACGACAGCTGGCATTGGCTGTTGGTAAAATCTCAATCCATGTTCGCCGATTAGGAGTGTCTTCGTGAAGCTGCGAATTCTCTCGTCGTTGCTGCTGCTCGTTCTTCTGGCACCCCAGTTTCTGGCAGGTCAGTTGGCCGACCAAGCCAGTTCGAGTGCCCAGAAATTCAGCCCGCCAGCTCGCACTTTTCACTTCACCTACAACTTCACCGTGAAGGAGATTCCCCCTGGAGCGCAGCGAGTGCGGGTCTGGATTCCGGTGCCGCAGACGGACCAGCATCAGACGGTGCGTGTCCTTGCGGTCAAGGCTGCGGTTAAAACGCGGATAACGCGGGAGCTTGAGTACGGCAATCGGATGATGTACGCCGAGATAAAGTATCCCGAGATGCAGCATTCGGGCAGAGCAGAGTTTACCGTCGAGTACAAGATCAAGCGCCACGAATACTCGCGGGGCGATTACGCGCAACTCGAGCGAACAGATCGGAAGCCTAGCCTGGTGGCCGCATCGATGAGCCGATTGATTGCGCCTGACAGCCTGATTCCTACGGACGGAAAGATCAGGGAGCTGGCGGTGGAGGTAACCGGATCGCAGGTCGGAGCGGTCGCAAAAGCCAAGGCTGCCTATGATTATTTCTTCACGAATATGCGCTATGACAAGACGGGCTCGGGGTGGGGACGGGGTGACGCGGTGTGGGCCTGTGATTCCAAGCGCGGCAACTGCACAGACTTCCATTCGCCGTTCATCGGTTTGCTGCGGGCGGATGGGATTCCGGCCCGCTTCGACATTGGCTTTCCATTGCCCGAAAACAAGGACAAAGGAGACATCGCCGGGTACCACTGCTGGGCTGAGTTCTATGCGCCGAAGACCGGCTGGATTCCGGTTGATATCTCAGAGGCGTGGAAAGCGAAAGAGAAAGAAGATTATTTCTTCGGCAGCGTTGACGCCAATCGCGTGCAGTTCTCCACCGGCCGCGACATCGTGCT
>Ga0187863_10002288_pt1 | contig 14747 bp, 9 predicted proteins | sample June2016WEW_11_1_FD_132975 | JGI IMG/M metagenome (GOLD analysis project Ga0187863, IMG submission 132975) | Peatland microbial communities from SPRUCE experiment site at the Marcell Experimental Forest, Minnesota, USA - June2016WEW_11_10 | ecosystem: Environmental > Terrestrial > Soil >... | reverse complement strand
GCAGCAGCAGCCCACGACCCCTGGCGACACGCGCACCGCGCTGCACCAGGAGGTGGCGCTGGCTGCCTCCGCGTCGCGCATTGATGGTGCTCTTCTCGATGCGAAACAGTTCGCCGCGTTCACCGGGCTTCCGGCCACCATCGACGCGCACGAGGGCGGAGCATTTTCGCTGTTTGGAGGGGTGATCGTCGGCCGCACGATCGAGATTATTTCCGGGCAGCGCATCGTGCAGGCATGGCGGCCCACGCACTGGGATCCGGGCGTTTATTCGGTCGCGAAGTTCGAATTTCGGCCAAGCGGCACCGGCACGCTGGTGGTCCTCGATCACACGGGGTTTCCGGCGGGCGACTACGACAGCCTGAGCTCGGGCTGGTACTCGCACTACTGGGAGCCGCTGAAGAAGTTCTTTGCCTGAGCGCAGGTCGCGGAGGAACGGCTTAGCAGGCGGGCGCGAGCGTGCCGCGGAGGCCTTCAGCGGTGAGCGCCGTGATGCGCGCGGCGACGAGCTGATTGGCGGGGATGGGTTCGTCGAGGGTGAGTTTGAGGAAGTTGTCGGTGACGGCTGACGTGGTCGCTGGATCGGCGCCGGGCTCGACCGTCACAGCGGAGAGTGCGTGGCCGAGAAAGCTGGTGCGGAAGGCGCGGGACTTTTCGGCAATGAGGTCGCGCAGGGCGGCCATGCGCTCGTGCACGGCGTGGGCCGGGACCGGTGTCTGGCGGTGGAGTTCCCACGCTGGCGTGCCAGGACGCGCGGAAAAGGGAAACAGGTGCAGGTAGGTGAAGGGCTGCGCTGCGATGAAGCGGTAGCTCTCGCGGAAGAGCGCGTCGGTTTCGCCGGGGAAACCGATCATGACGTCGGCGCCGATGGCGGCGTCGGGGAGAAGCTCGCGAATCGCGGCGAGGCGCTCGGCGTAGTGCCAGGGGCGATAGCGGCGATACATGCGGCGGAGGATGGTATCGGAACCGGACTGGAGCGGGAGATGCGCGTGGCGCGCAAGGCGAGGATGGCCGCCGATGGCGAATTCGCGGTAGAGGGCGAGGAGGTCGGGGGACCAATCCATGGGCTCGATGGAGCTGAGGCGCAGGCGCGGGAGCGCGGTCCGAGTCAGGATCGCTGAAACCAGATCTTCGAAACGCTGGGCAGGCTGAAGGTCGCGTCCCCAGCGGCCGAGGTTGATGCCCGATAAAACCAGCTCTTTCCCGTGCTGATCAACGAAGCGGCGGACATTGTCGAGGCAGGCGGCCAGGGCGACGGAGCGCGAGTGTCCGCGCGTGGTGGGGATGATACAGAAGGAGCAGCGATTGCCGCAGCCGTCCTGCACTTTGAGGTTAGGGCGGGTTTGCTGTGAGTCGGGGGCGAAGGGGAGCGCGGCCAACTCGGAGTGCGCGAAGGCGTCGTCGTGGAGGATCTGGATGAGGGGGACCCATTCGACTCGATCGCTCGCGCGATCTTCGCTCAGGGCAGGCTCGTGCCCTCGCGAGATGAGGTGGAAGGCCATGTCGGCGACCAATGACTTGTGGCTGTTGCCGATGACGGCGTCGACTTCAGGCAGGGCGGCGAGTTCCTGGGGGGCGCGCTGGGCGTAGCAGCCAGTGACGATGAGGCGGGCGGCGGGGTTCTGGCGGCGGACGCGGCGAATCCAGGCCCTGGCCTGGCGGTCGGCCTCGGCAGTGACGCTGCAGGTATTCACAATGACAACATGGGCTGAGGCAGGGGCTTCGGCAGGCACAAGCCCGTCCTGGCGCAGGCCGGCGGCGATGGCCTCGCCATCGGCGCGGCTGGCACGGCAGCCAAAGTTTTCAACGTGATATTCTGCCACGTTGCTCAGTGTATCAACGGGAGACCGGAGGGGTCCGGCACTGGCCGGATTCGACGAGTCTCTGAAGCTGTTCTCATTTCTTTCGTGTACGATCCAGCGGTGGGAAACTCGAAGTTCAGGACCAGGAGTTCGATATGAAACGACGCATTCTGCTTGTCGATGATGACCTTGCGATTTTGCTGACTTTGAAGGCGGTGCTGGAGATCAGCGGGTTCGATGTGGAGACGGCAGCTTCGGCGCGGGAAGCCAAGCTGCGTCTGAAGGCGAACGAATACCACATGGTGATTACGGACCTGCGCATGGAGAGCGAAACGGCGGGCGAGGATGTGGCGGCGGCGGCGAAGAAGGCGGCGAACCAGCCGGCGGTGGCGATGCTGACGGCGTATCCGCCGAAGGATGCGGAGTGGCTGACGACCTCGGACACCGACAAGGTGCTGGTGAAGCCGATGAACACGCAGGATCTGCTGCGGCAGATCGAGGCGATGCTGGTGGCGCACGAAGACAAGAAGCGGAAGGCAGGCAAGCTGGCCGCGGTGCGGGAGGCGCAGGCAGCAGCGAAGAAGCCGCGCAAGCTTGCGGATGCGCGGTAGGACAGTGATCAGTTGTCAGTGTCAGTTGTCAGTGATCAAGGGCTCAGAGCACAGCGGGAAGGGTACTGGGCTGACTGGCCACGCACAGGCAGAGCGCGGCACACGATTCTCTTCTGAACAATTTTGAACGATGCGGGAGCCGAACCGGGGGATGGGTTCGGGGCTAGCTGGCCTGGCTCATGGCGGTCCGCTTCTGCTGGAAACAACCGCGGCAGAGAACCGGGCGCCCCTGGGTGGGCTTGAAGGGGACGGTGGTTTCCGTACCGCACTCCGAGCAGACAGTGCGCGTTTCCGGACGGGCGGAGCCAGAGCCGGAAGCGCGTTTGGCCTTGCATTGCTTACAGCGTTTCGGATCGTTCTTGAACTGTTTGTCGAAGAAGAAGAGTTGTTCTCCGGCTGTGAAGACAAAATCGGTCCCGCAGTCGGCGCATTTGAGATTTTTGTCGACGAATTCCATGCTTCCCTCGCCTTTGCCCGAAGCACCCGTTCTAACAGCGCCCCACTGACGGCGCGCCCGGATCGCCCGGCATCCAGAATGCGGATACCGGCTTGCTGCGACACGCCAGTAGGGAGCCGGCGTGATACTTCCTAATTGGTTAAGGGGCCCTTGGGGCAGTTCGAGGACAGCGGCCCGGGCAGGAGCGACATTCCTGGAGGGGCATCTCTCGAGGCTACCCAGCCGCTTCGAACATGCGGCGAAGAACAACACCAGAGCAAGCCCGTTGGGGGAACGGGCTACAGAAAAGGGTACAAAGCCGGCCTGACAACTCACAAGCGCGAACTGGGCGCTGGTGAGGGTTGGTCCTCCACCCCGCCGGCAACGCGCCGGCAAGGGCTCAGATCTGTCGGAGTCTGGGGACCTGAACAGACCGGCTCAGTGATTAATCCTGCTCTTTACGAGCCTTCTTACGATTCCGCTTCCGCGCCAGCGCTTCTTTCACGCGTCGCTTTTCGCCGGGCTTCAGGTAGAAGGAATGACGTTTTACTTCCTTAATAATGTCTTCCTGCTGGACCTTGCGCTTAAACCGGCGCAATGCATTTTCAAGCGGTTCGCCTTCCTGAATGCGAACTTCCGCCAAAGAAATACACCTCCAAACGACCCACGCTGGGCATGCACAAGATTACAGGAAGCAGGGTTCATTTGCCAGTAACAGAGCCGCCCGGCGGCACTCCGCGAAGGGTCGGGAAGAGCTGTGCTGACAAGCACGAAACTACACCCGCTTGAGGCGGTCAGACGGGTTTTGTTGTCACCAGGTTTCACTATCTTTCGATAAAAGAACCTGGCTACCTGTTGACATTCTAATGGAGACAATAGTATCTGTAGAGATCCAACAGGAGGGATCGTGGGCGAAGACAAGTCGGACGTATTACAGGGAACGCTGGACCTGATGGTGCTGAAGACGCTGGAGACGATGGGGCCGCAACACGGGTACGGGATCGCGCGGCGGATCGAGCAGATCAGCGAGCAGGCGCTGCGGCTGAATCAGGGAACGATTTACCCGGCGTTGCTGCGGCTGCGGCAGCGGGGATGGATCCGTGCGGACTGGGGGACAAGCGAGAACGGGCGGCGGGCGCGCTATTACTCGCTGACGAAGACCGGCAAAGCGCAGATCGAGAAAGAGACGGAGAGCTGGGAACGGGTGGCAGCGACGATGGCGCGGTTTTTGACGGTTCAGTGAGAAGGGCACGGGGCACGGGGCACAGAAATGGACGAGGTCAGCAGATTGCGGACAATGTTCAGCCGGATCCTGGCGCTGTTTCGGCGGCGCGCTCTCGATCGCGACCTCGATGAGGAGCTGCGTTCGCATCTGGAGATGGCGGCTGAGGAGAATCGGAAGCGCGGGATGAGCCACGAAGAGGCGAGGAGGAGAGCGATGCGGGATTTTGGCGGAGTGACGCAGGTGCGGGAAACGGTGCGGATGCGAGAGGGAGTGCCATTCGTGGAGAATCTGCGGCGCGATGTGGCGTACGCGCTGCGGCAGATGGGGCGGGCGCCGGGATTCGCCGCAGTGGTGATCATCACCCTGGCACTGGGAATTGGGGCGAACACGACGGTGTTCAGCATTGTGGATGCGGTAATGCTGCGGCCGCTGCCCTACGCACAGCCCCAACGGCTGGTGGAGGCGCAGTCGAGCGGGATGGGTAGTTTCTCCGCCGAGGATGTGTCGTATCCGGATTTCTTCGACTGGCGCAGGCAGAACCGCAGCTTCGAGCGCCTGGTGTCGTATCACGATGCATCGTTCACGCTGACAGGCGTGGAGCGTGCGGTGCATCTGAATGGACAGGTAGTGAGCTGGGATCTGTTGCCACTGCTGGGTGTCTCCCCGGAGCTGGGACGCGGTTTCAGGCCGGAGGAGGAAAAGCGCGGCTCACGTGTGGTGCTGATCAGCCATGCGCTGTGGGTTTCGCAGTTCGGGTCGGATGCGTCAGTGGTTGGGCGGACGATCCATCTGAGCGGGGATGCGTACACGATTGCCGGAGTGATGCCGGCGTCATTCCGTTTTCCGGTGGTTGAGCCGAAGACCAGCTTCTGGACCACGCTGGCGATGGATGACGACGCGAACGACCATCACCCAGCGGTCGGCAACCGCGGCATGCATTTCCTGAATGTGATCGGCAGATTGAAGCCGGGCGTGACGGTGGCGCGGGCCGATGCGGATATGAAGGCGATGGCGGCGGCGCTGGCGAAGCAGTATCCGGACTCGAACACCGGGCACGACTCGGCAGAGGTGCAGAGCGAGCTGACGGCTCTGCTGGGCGACACGCGGATGCTGCTGATGGTGGTGCTGGGCGCAGTGGCGCTGGTGCTGCTGATTGCGTGCGGCAATGTGGCGAACCTGCTGCTGGCGCGGGCGCGCGAGCGGGAGCGGGAGATGGCGATGCGCTCGGCGCTGGGGGCGAACCGGGGCAGGATCGTGCGGCAGCTGCTGGTGGAGAGCGTCACCCTGGGAATCGCGGGCGGCGTGGCGGGATGCGCCCTGGCGTTTCTCGTCACGCCCGCGGTGCTGCGGCTGATTGGCGAGAGCGTGCCACGCGCGGCCGATGCGGGCGTGAATCTGCCGGTGCTCGCGTTTGCTTTGCTCGTCTCACTGGTTTCAGGAGTGCTGTTCGGCCTGGTTCCGGCGGTGACCGCTGCAAAGGCGGATCTGCTGTCGACGCTGAAAGAAGGCGGGCGTGGCGATATCGGTGGGCATCATCGTTTGGGATCGCTTGTGATCGTGGGGCAGGTGGCGCTGGGGATCGTGCTGACGGCCGTTGCGGGACTGCTGATGACGAGCTTCGTGAAGCTAACGCACAAAGATGAAGGGTTCAACCCCAACCAAGTGCTGATGTTCAATTTCGAGACGCCGGATTCGCGGTATATGAAAACGCGGCCTGCGTTCTACCGGGAATATTTTGAAAGGCTGCGGGCGTTGCCGGGCGTGCAATCGGCAGCGGGGTCGATGTTGCCGCCGATGACGGACAACGCTGCGGAGCTCAGCTTTGAGAATCCGGAGCATCCGGTGCCCGAGGGGCAGCAATCGAACGCGACCGTCGATGCCATTTCGCCGGAATACTTCCACACCATGCAAATCCCGCTGCTCATGGGCCGCGACTTTAACGATGGGGATGATCTGAAGTCGACGCAGGTGATGATCGTGAACCAGGCCTTCGCGGAAAAGTATTTTCACGGCGAGAACCCTTTGGGGAAGAAGCTGAAGCCGGGCGCCGGCAACGGGACGCCGGGGGGACCGCCATGGCGGGAGATCGTGGGCGTGGTGGGCAACATTCGCGCCTCGGCGACCCAGCGCGAGATGCAGCCGATGCAATATCTGCCGGCGAGCCAGCTGGCACTGTGGTGTTGCATGCGTACGGTGATGCGCACCACGGTCGACCCGATGAGCCTGGAGCCGCAGGTGCGAAACCTGGTGTCTTCGATGGACCGCGATATTCCGGTGACGGACGTGAGCACGATGCGGGATCTGATGGGACTCGAGCTGGCGCAGCCGCGCTTCGCGATGATTTTGCTGGGGGCGTTTGCGGGACTGGCGCTGGTGCTGACGGTGGTGGGGCTGTACGGGGTGATGGCGTACTCCGTGGCGCGGCGGACGCGGGAGATTGGCGTGCGGCTGGCGCTGGGAGCGCAACGCGGCACCGTGCTGAAGATGGTGCTGCGCGATGCGGCGGTGCTGGTGGGAGTGGGGATGGCGATTGGGATCGCGGCGACGCTGGCGTCGGCATCGGTGCTGCAGTCGATGTTGTACGGGACGGCCTCGCGGAATCCGCTGGTGCTGGGGGGAGTTTGCGGGGTAGTGGCGTTCGCCGGGCTGGTGGCGGCGTATGTGCCGGCGATGCGGGCGGCGGGGATCGATCCGATGCGGGCCTTACGGGCGGAATGAGTGAGAGCAGCCAGTAGCCAGTAGGGAGTGGGCCAGAGCACAGAGCACAGAGCACAGAGCACAGAGCACAGAGCACAGAGCACAGAGCACAGAGCACAGAGCACAGAGATGGACGAGGACAGTAGATTGCGGACGATGTTCGGCCGGATTTTGGCGATGTTGCGGAGGCCGGCTCTCGATCGGGAGCTGGATGAGGAGCTGCGTTCGCATCTGGAGATGGCGGCTGAGGAGAATCAGCGGCGCGGAATGGCGGCCGATGAGGCATGGAGGAAGGCGTTGAGAGATTTTGGCGGGGTAACACAGGTGCGGGAAACGGTGCGGGTGCGCGAAGGGGTGGCGTTCGCTGAGAATCTGCGCCGGGATCTGGGGTACGCGCTGCGAATGCTGAAGATGAGTCCGGGATTCGCGGCGATTGCGATTGGATCACTGGCGCTCGGGATCGGCGCGAACACGGCGATCTTTTCGATCGCGAAGCAGGTGCTGCTGGATCGACTGAACGTGCCGCATGCCGGCGAGCTGCGGCTGTTTGTATGGCGATCGAAACGGCAGAGCGTGGTTCACAGCTCATGGGGCGACTGGGACAAGACGGCGGATGGGGATGGGGTGAGCAGCACGTCGTTTTCGTACCCGGTGTACCAGCTGATGCGGAAACAGAATCACGAGCTGGCGGATCTGTTCGCGTTCAAGAATGTGGGGCGGATGAACGTGACGGTCGACGGCGAGGCGGAGGTGGCGCAGGCGGATCTGGTCTCGGGGAATTTTTACGAGCAGATGGACGTGCAGCCGCAGCTGGGGCGAGCCATCGGTGCCTCGGACGATGAGAAGCCGGGCGGTTCGCCGGTAGTGGTGATCAGCGACGGGTACTGGACGCGGCGATTCAACCGATCGCCGACGGTGATCGGCAAAACGATTTTGGTGAACCTGGTAAATGTGACGATCGTCGGGGTGAACCCGCGGGGATTTACGGGAGCCAAGGGAACGCAGAGCTCGCCTGAGATTTTTCTGCCCTTCAGTATGCAGCCGCTGGTGTTCCCGTACAGCACGGTGGACTCACTGCTGACCAGCGACCGCGTGTGGTGGATGCAGATCATGGCGCGGGCGAAGCCGGGAGTAGATGAAGCGCGGGCACGAGCGGCGCTGGATGTGGCGCTGAAGAGCGCGGTGCGCGCGACGATGACGGTGAAGCCGAACGAATCGGTGCCGGACCTTTTGCTAACGGACGGCAGCCGCGGGATGAACGAGGCGAGCAGGCAGATGGCGCGGCCGCTGTTTGTGCTGATGTCGCTGGTGGGACTGGTGGTGCTGCTGGCGTGCGCCAACATGGCGAATCTGCTGCTGGCGCGGTCGGCGGCGCGGCAGCGGGAGATGAGCGTGCGTATGGCGCTGGGCGCTGGGCGCGCGCGGATTCTGCGGCAGGTGATGACGGAGAGCCTGCTGCTGGCGATGTTGGGCGGCGTGGCCGGCCTGTTAGTCGGCTACTTCGGGCGGAACGCAATTCTCGCCATGCTTTCGAGTCCCGCGGAACCCATGACGCTGCCGGGAGGGTTCGACTGGGGCGTATTTGCTTTTAATGCGGCGCTTTCGCTTGTGACGGGGTTGCTGTTCGGCGTCGGTCCGGCGTGGCAGGCGACGCGCACGCAGGTGAGCAGCGCACTGAAAGACAGCGCGCAGACGACAACGCGAAGGCGCAGAGGCTACGCGGGCCGGGCGATTGTGGGATTCCAGGTGGCGCTGTCGACACTGCTGGTGGTGATGGCCGGCTTCTTTCTGCGCACGGTGATCAACCTGAGCCGGATCGATCCGGGATTCGATCCGAGAAACATCGTGCTGTTCGAAATGCGGCCGCCACAGTCACAGTATTCCGGGACGAAGGGGACGGCGCTGTTCCGGCAGCTTGAAGAGCGGCTGGCCACAGTGCCTGGCGTGATGTCGGTGTCGCCGACGAGCGTGGCGCCGCTTTCGCACAGCTATGAGAGCGACGATTTCAAGCCGGTGGGACAGAAAGAGGAGCCGGGAAAAGATTCCGCAGACAACGCGGCGGTTGGCGATCGGTATTTCGCGACGTTCCGCATCCCGATTCTTGCTGGACGGGGCTTCGCGCCGACTGACACAGAGACTTCGCCGAAGGTGGCGGTGGTGAATCAGGCTCTGGCGAAGCAGTTTTTCCCGAATGAGAATCCGATCGGGAAGAGCTTCGAGACGTCGGACCCGAAGAACGACAAGCTGATCTACCAGATTGTGGGGGTGTGCGCCGATACGCGCTATGGGAGCCTGCGCGAGGATCCGCCGCCGGTGTTTTACCTGGATTATCGCCAGAGCCCGGGAATTGACTGGGGGATGACGTTTGCGGTGAAGACGCGCACGACGCGGGCTGGGATTACGCCGTCGCTGCGGCGGGCGGTGCAGGCGGTGGACCCGAATCTGCCGCTGATCGATGTGAGGACGCAGGAAGAACAGATCGAATCGCTGCTGATGAACGAGCGCGTCTTCGCCGATCTCACGATCGGCTTCGGCGTTCTCGCGCTGGCATTAGCCTGCATCGGGATCTACGGGCTGATGGCGTACACGGTGTCGCGGCGCACGAACGAGATTGGGATTCGCATGGCGCTGGGCGCGCGGTCAAGTCAGGTGCTGCGCATGGTGCTGGGCGAGGCGGTGTGGATGACGGCGGTCGGCCTGGCCGTGGGGCTGGGCGGTGCGCTGGCGCTGGGCCGCGTCGTCGCCAGCCAGTTGTATGGGCTGAAGTCATGGGATCCGGCAACGCTGACGGCGGCGGCGCTGCTGCTGATTTTTGTGGCGCTGGGAGCGACCTGGGTTCCGGCGCAACGGGCGGCGCGGGTTGATCCCAGCCGGGCGCTGCGGGCGGAGTAAGGCAAAGGGCACAGGGCACAGGGCGCACAGGGCGCACAGGGCGCACAGGGCGCACAGGGCGCACAGGGCGCACAGGGATTGGACGTTGTTTCTGGGCAGAGGGACAGAAGCGATACAGCGCCCATCGTGCCGGTGGTAGGCTCGGTTGCATCCATGAAGATGGCAAAGTGTGCGCTGAGCGCGGGGGCCGGGCCCGTCTTGCTGGCGGCCTTGCTGATGGTTGCCGCTGGATGCTCGGGCAATTCGCAGAGGCAGTTGCCGCCTGCGCCGGTGACCAGCGCGACGGCTCCGCACCAGATCACCTATACGACGAATTTTCCGTTGAAAGAAGATCCGATCTCGGAGTCGGGACGCTGGATGGGCGGAAGAACCGTGGGCATCGATTGGGGAGATGTCTCGACGACGCGCGGATTCGCCTTTGGGCGCGCGGGGCCGAAAGAGTATGCCGATTCAGTGGCGCTGCTCGCCGGCAACTGGGGGCCGAATCAGGCGGTGGAGGCGGTGGTCGACCGGGGGCATGTCTTCCGGGCTCCTGAAGTGTCGTTGCGGCTGCGCTCGACGCTGGCGGCGCATCGCTGCACAGGCTACGAGATCTCCAGTTCGCTGCGGCAGGATGACACCGCGTATCTCATCATCGTCCGCTGGAATGGGCCGCTGGCGGATTTCACCTATCTGCTGAACGTGACGGGATACCAATACGGCGTGACCACGGGCGACGTAGTGAAGGCGACGATTGTGGGCGACGTGATCACGGCCTACAAGAACGGCGTGCAGATGGGCCGTGCAAAGGACGCTACGTTTCAAACCGGGCAGCCCGGCTTCGGATTCAATGAAGCGAAGAACGGCGACTACGGCTTTACGCGGGTGACGGTGACAGCGAGCGATGGGGGGCCGTGAGGACGAAGAGGCCGACAGCAGTCGCGCGAAAAAAGACGGAATTGGACCGGGAAATCCCGCTACAGTAAAGCAAGTGGCTGCCGCCAGGCAGGGGGCCTGTAGCTCAACGGTTAGAGCAGGGGACTCATAATCCCTTGGTTGGGGGTTCAAATCCCTCCGGGCCCACCATTCATAAGAACAACCTGGGGACGGCTGGTCATCCTACATGACCGCCCTGTGACGTGGATTGTGACGTGCCAGCGCAGGGGCCATTTTGTTATCCGCAACAGCCCGGAGATTGAGGCTGGAAGGCCATTTACCCTGAAAACACTGCTGCGCATCTGCGATGTTTTCGAGGTGACACCGGAAACGCTGCTTCGCGGCTTCGCAAGAAAGAGTGCGGGAGAGCTTGATCACTGATGCCTTTGGATAACATGAATGTCCATTCGGCTGCGCTGAGGTCACATTACTTTCCGTGCGACAGAAGAGTGTGCCATGCCTGCATAAATACCATAACCATTGCCCAGAATAAGAAGACAACGACAACCGCAATGCCCACCCATTGCAGGAGTGCAGGGACACGGAACTGCGCATGATTTCGCCGGCCATGACTCTTCGGGCGCCGTGACTGCATAACTACCACTATCAGGCTGTCACCAGTCGACCCAGAAGTGCGGACCATCGGATTTGTGCGAAAGATATGTCGCCGCTATCCCGCGACTACAAATCGACTGTCGAAAGATCACGACCAGCGCCTCTAAAGATACGCCGCTCCCCGCGGCTACGGGCAATACACTCAGACAGTAACCTGGGTTCTTCCCGGACAGAAACAGCGTTCGCGAATCATTGATGGCCAGCGGAACCTGTTCCGTTCTTAATTTTGCCAGGGCGGCGGATACTTCCGCGCCGGTAGCGTAGCTGTCCTGTCCGGATCGATGGAAATCTCAAATCGCAAATGACTCCCGACTTCATAACTGCGAAACAGTTCCCGGCTGCATTGTGCCTCGCGACCCTGCTGGCGTGGGGTATTCCACGCGCCACAGCTCAGCAAAGCTATACCTGGGACCAGATCGAAGCCAAATTCGAAGCCGACAACCCGACGTTGAAGGCGGATCAGTCCAACGTCGACGAGATGAGGGCGGAGGAGATTACCGCCTACCTGCGGCCCAATCCGCAGTTCGCCATGACTGCGGACGGCACCCAGATCGCGCCGCACAACGATACCTGGCAGTCGCTCAGGGGTACATACCTGGTTCCCAATTTCAGCTATCTCCACGAGCGCGACCACAAACGCGAGTTGCGTTTGAAGACCGCGCAGGAGGGGGCGCAGATCGCGGGCTCGCTGCATGAGGATCTGAATCGCAACATGCTGTTTACGCTGCGGGCCGCGTTTGTGCAGGTGCTGGAGGCGAAGGCGATCGTGGACCTCTCGAAGCAGGAACTCGATTATTACGACCACATCATCGATATCAGCCGGGATCGCTTTAAGGCCGGCGATCTTGCAGAGATCGACTTCGACAGAATCGAGCTGCAGCGTGTGCAGTACGAATCGGACCTTCAGGCGGCCGAAGTGAACCTGCGCACCTCGAAGATTCAGCTCCTGCAGCTGCTCGACGACAAGACGCCGATCGACCAGTTCGATGTGCAGGGGCCTTTCGATTTTGCCGACCAGCTGCAGCCTCTGGACGCATTCCACCAGATCGCGATCGACAACCGACCCGATCTGCGCGCGGCGTTGCAGTCAGTGCAGCAGGCGGATACGAATCATAAGCTGGCGATCGCCAACGGATCGACCGATCCGACCTTCGGCGCCTGGTACACCTGGAACTCGTCGAACAACAACCCGAACGGCCTGCAGACCCTGGGGTTGAGCGTAAGCGTGCCGTTGCGCATCTTCGACCGCAACCAGGGAGAGAAACTCAGGACGCAAATCGACATCGCACGCAATCAACAGCTGGAAGATGCGACGCGCGCCCAGGTCTTCAGCGATGTGGATTCGGCCTACGCCCTGGTGAACAGCAACCTGATTCTGCTGCGCCCCTACCACGACAAGTATCTGGCCGAGGCGCTGAAGGTCAGGGAAACCGTGACCTACGCCTGGCAGCGCGGAGGAGCTTCGCTGATGGACTTTCTGAACGCGCAGAGCGACTACCGCAATGTGCAGATGGCCTATCAGCAGTTGGTGGGCGCTTATTTGACCGCGGCCAGCCAGCTAAATATGGCCGTGGGACGCGAGGTGATTCAGTGAACACCCGAAAGATTCTGCAATCCGCTGCCTGCCTGACGGCGTGCCTCATGCTCGTGGCTTGCGGAAAGAAATTCGATCCCGCCGATGGCGCGGCCCCGCCCGCCCAGGTCATCGAATCCGGCAACGGGGATGTGGTCACTGTGGAAAATCCGGAGCAGTTCACGCTGGTGATGGCGGATCAGGTAGAAGCTGCGGCGCGGCTCAATGTAACCGGCTCGGTGAATCCAGATATCAACCGCGAAGTCCCGGTCATCTCCCTGGCCAGCGGGCGCGTCGTCGACATTCGCACCCGGCTCGACGACAACGTGAAGAAGGGGGATCTGCTGCTGAAGGTGCAGAGCCCGGACATTACGAACGCCTTTGATACCTATCTGAAGGCCGTCAACGACGAACATCTGGCCAACAAGACGTATTTGCGGGCCAAAGACCTCTACGCGCACGGCGCAATTGCGCTTGAAATCCTGGAGCAGGCCCAGGACACCGAAGACGACGCGAAAGCCGACCTGACAGCCGCGGAACAGCAGCTGGAGACACTGGGCGTCCAAAAGGATCACCCCTCGGACATCGTGAACGTGTATGCGCCCATTTCGGGGGTGATCGTCGCGCAGAATGTGACCAACGCCGCGGCGGCAGGCGTGACCTATTCGGGATCCCCAACGGCATTCACCATCGCCGATCTGTCTGTCGTGTGGCTTATATGCGATGTATACGAGAACGATCTACCGAAGGTTCATCTCGGGCAAGAGGCGCAGATCAGGATCAACGCGTACCCGGACAAAGTGCTGACCGGCCATATAAGCGACATCGGTCCGGTGCTCGACCCGACCATCCGCACCGCTAAGGTGCGCGTCGAGGTCCCGAATCCCGGAATTCTCCGCCTGGGCATGTTCGTCACCGCGACGCTTGAGAGCCGGACCATTCAGACGTTTGCACTCGTTCCGTCTTCCGCAATTCTGCACCTGCACGACCGCGACTGGGTCTTCGTGCCCGCGGGCCAGGGGCACTTCAAACGCGTTGTCGTCGATGCGGGCGAAACGCTGCCTGGGAACAGACAGGAAATCCTCTCCGGCATCGCGCCCGGCCAGCAGGTGGTGAAGGACGTTCTCCAGCTGGAAGCCACGCAGGAGGCGCAATGATCCGAAGAGTTGTCGATTTCGCGCTCCAGAACCGCTTTCTGGTTCTGGCCATCGCGGTCCTGTTGTTTGCCTGGGGCATCGTCTCGTTCCATCGGCTTCCCGTCGAAGCCTATCCCGACGTAGCCAACAACTACGTCGACGTCATCGCGCAGTGGCCGGGAATTTCCGCCGAGCAGATTGAGCAGCAGGTCACCATCCCACTGGAAACGGTCATGAACGGGATTCCGGGAGTCGCCCATGTCCGCTCATGGTCGATCTTCGGACTCTCGACAGTGGAGATGGTTTTTGGCGAGGAGACCACTAATTTCGAGAACCGCGAACGGGTGCTGGAGCGGCTGTCCCAGGTCAGTTTGCCGCCCGGTGTGATTCCCCAGATGGGAACGGACTGGAGCCCGGTCGGCCAGATCTATTTCTACACGCTCCAAAGCACGAACCCGGAATTCGACGTAATGAACCTGAAGTCGATCGAGACCTGGGTGATCGAGAAGAATCTGAAGTCCGTTCCGGGCGTACCGGATACGAACCCCTTCGGTGGTCCCACCCGCGAGTATCAGGTTCGCGTCGACCCGGACAAACTGGTTTCTTACGGGCTGAGCATCGGGCAGGTGGAGCAGCAGCTCACCAGTAACAACGGCAACGCGGGTGGCAGCTTCATCGAAGCCGGTCTGCAGCAGATCAACGTACGCGAAGTGGGCCTGGTCAGGGACCTCCAGGACATCGAAAACACCGTGATTACGAACAAGGCCGGCACGCCGCTCCGGGTGAAGGACATTGCCGTGGTCACCCAGGGCCCGGAGATTCGGCTGGGTCAGTTCGGCCGGGCGATT
>Ga0187863_10002286_pt1 | contig 14757 bp, 10 predicted proteins | sample June2016WEW_11_1_FD_132975 | JGI IMG/M metagenome (GOLD analysis project Ga0187863, IMG submission 132975) | Peatland microbial communities from SPRUCE experiment site at the Marcell Experimental Forest, Minnesota, USA - June2016WEW_11_10 | ecosystem: Environmental > Terrestrial > Soil >... | reverse complement strand
GCGCGAGGCAAGGTGATCGAGCTTGTTCGCTTGTTCGTCTATCGTCGTGACAAGCTCCGTCTGCAGTTCCGACAAACCGCCGACCGCGAGCAGGCCGGAACTGGCAGTCCGGGCTACCGCCAGGGGCGTCTTGAATTCGTGCGCCAATGCGTCGAGAACGGCGGTGCGCAGTTGCTCGGTTTGACGGGCGGCTTGTGCGCGATACTCTCTCTGCAACGTCCGGGCGCGCTCGAGCGCAATTCCGGCCAGCGACGCGAGTGCCGTAGCCGCGAGCTTCGTCATCTCCGTATCGATTAGCGCCAGGCCCCCCACGGGCCGCACGCCCAAACGGACTACGCAATACCAGGTTCGTGTTTCGGGATCGAAAGTGTCGGTGTTTCGGAAGTATGCGTCGCGGGTGTTTTGGCCGGCCGCCGACGGGCCTTCGCCGCTCCGATAGGTCGCGGCCGAGGAAGCGTCGAAGAGCTGGACTGCGCGCAAGTCGAAGATATCCCGGATTAGGGAGGGGATCAAGTTGCCAGGCTCGCGGGAGCTATCCAGCAGCAAAATCCGTCGCGAGGTTTCATAGAGCCGCTCCATGTCGCGCCGGCCCGCGACGGCCTCCATGGCCCGCAGTTGAGCCCGCTGCGAAAGCCGGCTGATCACCACTGCGGTAAACTCAAATGCGCCTAACGCCACCCAGTTTGCCGGGCTGTTGGCGAAGCTGAATATTGGCGGAACGAAGTAATAGTTCAGGCAGGCGGCCGCTGCAATCGAGACAAGCGTAGCCTGCCAAAAGCCACCATAGAGCGCAGCCAACACTACCAAGACAAGATAGAGAAATCCCGTGAACGCAAAAGTCTGCCCGATGTGAAAGGAAACCCATGTGCAGCCGGCCACCGCAGCCAGAGCCAGGCAGCATGGCAGCATCGTTACAATGCTCCTTCTTAGCTTTGCGGCCGCGGCCCAGCACGCCGACTTTGCCGCGCCCATCGCCGGCCACTCCAGGGGCTTTAGAGTCCCTTCCGAGCCGTAGTGCGCGGCGAGTAAAAAAGGCATAACAAACCAAAGGCTAGGCGCTGAATCGCTCAACGTCAAAGTTCCAGGTTGCCCATGAACTCCATTTCGCGCAGATCGAAGGTGTAGTTGACGACAATCCGGCCGATCTGCGCCTCGAATTGGATTTGCCGATCCTTCCTGGTGATTTCCGCCGACAAAGGAAACAGATAGACCACCACGACGCCGCCTTCCAGTTGAAACACCTCGACGCTGCTTGGCTTCACATCCTTTTTCCCCTCGCGTTTTAAAGCCGCCAGACCCTTCAGAGGTTTCCCCAGTTCTTTGGGATCGCCCTTAAAATTGGCGTTGGGAATGCCGTAAACCGCGATGCGATAGCCCTCGCCGTCCAGCGTGAGAGGTGCGACCTCATGCGACTTCAACTCCGCGAGCCGAACAGGGAGAGCGCTCTCCCAACGCAGCTTCAAGGAAATTGGGCGGGAAAGAGAGCGGAAACTGCGGTCATCGCCTCCGGGGCCTGTGAAGATGTCCAGCGCGACCTTTTCTCCGCTGCCCTTCGGATCCACATTTTCATTACCGACGCCGCGAGGTTGTCCCATTTGTCCGCCATCTCTAAGTTGGTCCTCGGTCAGACGGCGCGTGATAGTCGCTCTAATTTCCTTCGCCCAAGGCGATCGATCGAGAATCTGCCGGGCGTCCTCGTCGGTCCATTGGGCGGCCGGCTTGCTCGTCCACACTGGAACCTGCGCTATGAGGCTGGCCTCAGCGACGATCAGTCCGAGCGATTGTAAAAGTAACTTACGCATTCCCTTGCTCCGTAAACGCCAAGCAGCGGCCGAGTCGCGCCCGGCCGCTGCGCTTCTAGCTTACCAAACACAAGTGCGGCTCTAAAACTTCACCATTACGCCAACCGAGATTTTCGCTTCGCTGCGGCGAAGGTCGGGGAACCAGACGCCGCCGACGGTGGCGCAATTCGTAGTCGCGGTGGGAAGATCGCTTGCCCCGGACGCTGCTCCGTTCATGCAGGCGAACTGTCCAGGTTGACCGTTGGTTCCACCGAGCTGGTAGCCCGGAGGTGTGACGCCGCCTCGTCCAGCGAAATAGGGAATGTCGGAGTGACGGTATCCCGCCTCTGCCCACCACGTAATGTACTCTCTGGGCATGTATTGAAGAGTGACGGTGCTATCCCACATGTGGGCCCTTTGGCCGGGAAGCTGCGTAAAGTAAGGCGAACCCGTCACTGCGTCGGCCCCGTTGATCGGCGGCAGCAGTGTCAGGTACCGGCCCCAGTTGCTCATGTCTCCGCCGCCAACCGTGACGGCGAGCAGGTCCTTGTGGAACCACACCCGGTTGTACATCATCCATCCCACAAACGAATCCTTGTTCTTACTGGGCGCGCCCGTGCACTGAATGCCGCCGCCATATTGGCATCCGGCGTCCGCTGTAAGGGTATATGCTATTTTATCGATGCCCATCTTATCGGGCTTGTTATAGTACCTGACTTCGATGCTATCGTCCGTGTGAATGCGTTCCGTGTGGGGAAGACCCAGGTTATCCTGACCGTAGCCATACTGGTTAGCGACCAGCTTGAACCATTCCTTCGGCTGCCAGAGAAGCTGGCCGCCCAAACCGGGGTGCCCGTTGAACTTGGCGTAGGACTGCCATCCGTTGATGAACCAGGGTTCGATCTTCAGCTTGTTCGTGGGGAACCACTGAACGCGCACGCCGTTGAAGAACCAAGGCGTGTTCGATGACACGTACGACGGCTGGTAAGTCCAGTTATCGAAGTTGTAATAGCTGAACAATCCGATGTACGAAACGAAGATTCCCGCGTCGACATTAAGCCCGTGGTTCACGTTGAAGTGGTATCCGCCATAAGCTTCCGACGTGTACTTATACGCGCCGCGGAGGTCCCACTGGCCGATCCCGAAGCTGGCGTCGTTGCGGGGCGTGGTCGTGGCGAACATGCCGAACATGAACAAGATTCTGCCGCGGACGTTCTGCCAGTGGAAATCGCCGCCCACGCTTTCCTGTTCGATCTGCACTTCACCCGAACGGAAGGACTCGGTCGCGCCGACGATTGTGTGGTCGATGGGCTGGTTGAAATCTTCCATGTAGTTGGTGTCGAACCGGATTTCCGGAGTGAAGAACTTCGTATCCAGGACGGTGTCTTTGGATCGCGTGGTGGCGTTCATCCAGGTGAAGTCGCCATAGGCGAAAGGCGTGAAGTTGTCGACTGCGGGACCGGGTGGCGGCGCCGATAGAGCGTCCGGAAGGGCGGCCGCGGGAGCCGGCGCGGGAGTCGTAGCCGGCGCAGCGGGAGCGGCTGGCGGGGGCGCTGGTGCGTCCTGTGGCGCCGGAAGCGGAGCCCCCACGTCGGAAGTCGGAGTATTGGCCACCGGCATTCCAAACGCCGCAACCGGTGGGTACTTCAGTGTAGCCTCTGTCGTCGGCGCCGTCTGCGTTTTCGGTGAGTACGGCTGCGGTTTCCACAACCGCGCCAACAGGCTCTGCTTCGGCTTGTCGCCTGACGCTGGTGGAGTGGCAGGCGCAGCGCCAGCCGCGCCGGTCGCGCTCGAACTCGCCGTGATGACTGCCGGCTGAGGAGTGAGGTTCGCAATCATAATGACATCGGTCCTGGTCGCCCGGCCCGCTGTGATCCATAGCTTAGAAACCGTGTCCGGATAGCCCTCGGCTTGCAACGTTACTACGTATTCGCCCGGAGCGACGTTAGAGATCGAGTATATTCCGTCACCGGCCGAGATAGTCGTCCAGATCCCCTTCCCGTCGGCCTTGGCCAAGGTCACCATCGCTCCGGCGATGGGAACCTTCGCCGGACTCTTGACGACGCCGGCGACCGCTCCGAACATCGGCTGAACTTCCGCAGGTCCTTGGTTATGCGCCGCCCCCCCCACACTGCCCGGCCCCGTTTGCCCGAAAACGGAAATTCCGGACGCCACCGCGCTGATCGCCAAACCAACAGCAGCGGATCCAACAGCAGTCATTATCGATTTGCGAGTCATAGTGTTTTCTCGTTCTTCGATTGTGGGGGAGGACCCGTGAAAAAGGTATGAAAGGGCCGATCAGGAATTTCTATAAGTCACATAACCAGTGTGATGTGACTATCGTTCCCGATTCGGAGGCATCAGGCGAAGCCGGTAGCCGATAGCCCGGTCGGTGACGATATATTGGGGACGCGCTGGGTCTGGTTCGATCTTCTTGCGCAGGTTCTTGATAAATGCGCGGAGAGAATGAACGCCCTTGGTTGGATCGCAGGGCCATAGCTTCCGGACCAGCTTCGCCGACGGCACGGTCCGATTCGTGTGAGCCAACAGGTGGGTCAGGACGCTGCATTCGAGCCACGTGAGACGCACTTCTCCCGCATTTCCCCGAACCGAGCGGGCGCTCAAAACTACCGTTTTGTCTCCCATCTGAATCGGCTTGAACGGCATGCGCTCTTTGCCTGGCATCCGCCGAGGCTTGCGTCGCATGTACTCCCGAGGCGTGCTGTCCGCGGGTCGGGCAGGCACAATCGGCCCGTTACCTGGAGGCGGCGGCAGCCATCGGAGGGAGTTGGGCGCGTTCGTAAGTGTGCCGAGGACGATCAGGCAACACTCTTCGATGTCGAAAGGTGCCTTGCTCTTATCGAGCGACGCTTCGGTCACGTCATAGCGCTCACGCACCAATACCGACTTCAGGGCCGAGCAGTCGAGGTTCTGCCGATGAATAATTAAGACCTTACCCGGACCCATCGCGCCAACTCCAGACAACTCGGTCACTGGATCAGTTACTCCGCCAATCACAAGTGTAGAGGGGAACTTGTAAAAAAGTCATAAAGGCGCCCGCCTATCTCACACGGGGTTTTTTATGCCTTATTCACAACTTTTGACGCATGCTCGAAGTGACGGGTAAGGAGGGTACGTGACTAACATCGGTGAGATAAAAGGCTGGCCGGCGCTTCGAGCCGTCGCCATCTCTGTCTGTGCCACTGGCTGTATGTTCGCTCAGCCGCTTACCCTCGCGATGAGCTCCCCTCGAAGCCCCGGAGGCGCAGTGGGCGAAGCTTCCACGCACGTCATCCGGGCGGATGTCAACCTGGTCCTGGTCCCCGCCGTTGTGACCGACCGCAAGGGAGCTACCGTGAACGGCCTGACGCGCGATAATTTCAGGGTGCTGGAGAACAAGGTTCCGCAAGATATCGTCGCCCTTAGCAACCAAGACGCGCCGTGCTCCATCGGTATCGTTCTCGACCTCAGCGGCAGCATGCGCACGAAGTTGCGGGCCGCCACCGATGCCGTGCGCGCGTTTCTCGAGACGGCAAATCCCGAGGACGAAGTATTTCTGCTCACCGTCGGCTCGCGCCCGCACAGCTTGTCGGATTTCACGGCCGACTTCGCGGCACTGCAAAACAGGGTCGTGGCGGCCCGTGCCGATGGCGACACCGCCTTGGTCGATACCGTATATTTGGCTTTAAGCCGGCTGCGCTCGGCGCGGAAAGGCCGCGGCGCTTTGTTGGTCGTTTCCGATGGCATGGATAATAACAGCCGCTATTCCAAGCCGGAATTGCTGCGAGTCGTCGAAGAGGCCGATGTGCAGATTTATACAATCGGGATTGCGGACGTTCCCGCTGGAAAGAAAGCCATCGAACTGACTGAGCAGTCGAGGGGGCTGGCTTTTCTCAGCGATCTCGCGGAGCGAAGCGGCGGCATGAACTTCAAAGCCGTTATCTCCGATGATGTCGAGCCGGATGCGCTCAAAATCGGGCGCGCGATCCGTAACGAGTATGTGATCGCATATGGCCAGAGCAGTGCCAATGACTTCGGTAAGTGGCGCAGCATTCAGGTTAAGGTGAACCCACCGCAGTTCCGGGTTTACGCACGCGCCGGATACTTTGCGCAATGATCGGGCGGCAACTCTAGGAATTCGAAGGCGAGCGGAAGCGGTAACCGAGCCACGGCTCAGTAACCAGGTATTGCGGCTGTGTCGGATCTTCCTCGATTTTCTTGCGGAGTAAGCGGACATACGCGCGAAGATACTCGAGCTCCTGGCCGTACTCCGGCCCCCAGACCGCTTGCAGGAGGCGAGCATGCTCGATTGCGACGTCCTGGTGCTGCATGAGGTACCTGAGGAGTTCGAATTCGGTTGGCGAGAGGCGAACCTCTTCTCCCGATCTGCGCAGCCTGCGGTGCTGGACGTCGAGTTCCAGGTTGCCGGCCCTCAGCACCGATTCGCCCTCTGCATCTTCCACCCGAACGCGGCGAAGCACCGCCTGCAGACGCGCGACTAACTCCCGGACCAAAAAGGGCTTTGTGACGTAGTCGTCCGCGCCGGCCTCAAGCGCCTCAATCTTGTCGTCCTCTGTATCCCGAATCGTGATCATCACGATTCCCGCGCCAGGGGCCAAAGCGCGGATGCGCCGGCACGCTTCCACTCCGCCCATGCCGGGCATGTTGCTGTCCAACAGCACCAGGTCTATCGAGCCTTTGCCAACCACTTCGACGGCCTCCTCGCCGTTTCGGGCTTCTTCGATCATGAAGCCGCCGGCGCTCAAGGTAGATCGAAGAGCGCGTCGCATGGCCGCCTCATCATCCACCACCAGGACTCTAACTCGCTTGGAGTTCATGAAGCGCTTCGCTCATTGCCGCCGGTAGCCGCATGCAAAACGTCGTGTCTTCGCCGTTCTCCGGTTGACAGTCGAGCTCCAAACTCCCTCCATGCGCCACTACGATCTTGCGCGCAAAGTAAAGCCCCAACCCCGATCCCGACGCCACCTGCCCGACGCTCGAGCCGCGATAGAAACGCTCGAAGACGCGCTCGCGCTCTTCGGCTGGTATCGGGAAGCCTTCATTGGTTACCCGGATGCTGGCGACGCCTTCGCCGAGCTCGAGGCGCACCATCACGACACTGTTCGAGCTGGAGTATTTGAACGCGTTAGCCAGCAACTGCATCAGCGCCAGGCTCAGGAGTTCGGAATCGGCCAGCACTTCCACGCGCTCGCGGCCCAAATCGAGCGCTACGGACCGTTGGGCGGATTGCTGCCGCAATTGATCGGCCGTGCGTCTGACCAGTGCCCTGAGATCCTCGTGCTCCAGTTTTGGCTTGACTTCTTCCCGGTCCACCCGCGCCATGCGCAGCAGCCGGGTGGCAAGGTGGCTTAATCGCAAGGCTTCGCTTTCGACGATCGCCGCCATTTCGAGCTGCTCCGGAGCCAGTGCGCCGGCCTCGCGCAGCCCCTCGGTGGCCGTGATGATGGTCGCCAAAGGCGTCTTGAACTCGTGAGCGAATGCGTCTAACAGGGCCGAGCGGAGAGTCTCCGCTTGCGTGGCGGCGGCTGCCTCGCTTGCCGTTCGATAGGAGCGAGCCCTGTCCAGCGTTCCGGCAGTCAATGTCGCCAGGGAATCGACGGTCGACTCCGCGTCGTTGAGCCCTTCGAATCCCACAGCCCCGGTGATCTTCCCGGCCACCCGGAGGCAGCGGACAAACACCTTCGTTGGCGGATCGTCGTAGTCCCGGCCTTCCAGGAACGCGTGCCGCGTCCGCTCCGCCAGTCCATATTGCGAATCTCCGTCTAACTTCGCTTTCGCATCGCCGGCATCGAACAGGCAAGCCGCATGCAATGCGAAGATCTCGCGCAACAGTTGCAGAGTTCTCTCGCCGGCCGCTGCTTCGGGTTCCAGTGACAACAGTTGGCACGCAGCTTGATAAAGCAGAGCAAGGGCCTTGCGTTTGCTCTCCGAAGCGCGGGCCGCGCTCCGCGCTTTAGCCGCGAACCGCGTTATCACCAGGCTCGTCACCAGGTAAGTAGCCAGCGCCATGCTGTCCAAGGGACGGTTGATGTCCCAGGCCAGAATCGGAGGGACGAAGAAATAGTCCAGAGTCGCAACCGCGATGACCGAGACAATGGCGGACGCGGCGAATTCGGCTACGGCCGATTGCGACACCACCAGCAGTAAATAAAGGAATGCCGGTATGGCGATGTCGGGGTGCAGGGGAAAGCATACGGCAGTAATCGCTGCCACGCCGAGCGCACCCAACGCTATGTGTTTGATTACCCGCCCGAGCCGCGCCAACCTTCGTTGCGTCACCGTCGCTCTCGGTGCCATTTCCCGCAATCCTCCCACTCCACAGCTTCGAATCCGGATCGACTGGGCCGGCGATGACGAAGGCGAACAGAGAGCTTCAACGTCATCTATGAGTGTAGGGTGGCCACTGTGAAAAAGTCATAAAAGGTCATGAAAAATTCGGGGAGAACAGGAACCTGATTATTCGACGCTCAGTGCGGTCGTCTTAGCTGAGCTTCGAGGTTCGCTACGCATCGGTAAGCAACAGAAACCAAAGGCGCCAGTGCGCCCGCAAGAGCCCTGTGGAGAACTGGGAAAGGGGTCTAAGGGAAGCCGTAACTTCGAGTCTGCGTGCTCGACCCAAAGAGCTCCCCAACGGTCTTACACCGAAGTTACACCGGTGGCGCAGATCTCCAACACTTGCTTCCGGCCCGCGGGATATGATATGAAAAACCGACCACCGGAGGGGTGACTGGCATCATGGAGAAACTCGAATCCGTTCCGCCGCCGGCGGACGGGAATTCGCGGCGCGGCTTTTTCCAAGCGGGAATTCTCGGCCTTGGCGCGGCGATAGCCGCCGCGTTGGGATTGCCCGCGCTCGCCTATCTACTGACGCCGCCGAAATCGAAACAGCCAAACCGGTGGATTGAGATCGGCGAACTAAACCAGTTTGCCGCCGGCGCTCCAATCGAAGTGGCCTTTCGCCGCAACCGCACCGATGCCTGGAAGGTGGTCAGCGAGAAAGACACTGTTTGGGTTGTGAAGCGCGCCGACAGCAGCGTGACCGCGTTCGGTCCGCAATGTACACACCTGGGATGCGCGTACCATTGGGACGACGGACGCCAGCAGTTCCTGTGCCCCTGCCACTCGTCGCTGTTCCGAATTGACGGCAGTGTGATTTCGGGGCCCGCGCCGCGTCCGCTCGACCGTTACGAAACCAGGGTAGAGAACGGCAGACTGATGTTGGGGAGCCTGCGAACCGTCGGCGAGAGGCAGGCATGAAGCGGCAAGTCGAGAGCCTGGCCGCGTGGCTCGAGGACCGTACCGGCCTGCCGGGCGCCGTTGCGCATTTCCTGGACGAGAAGATCCCGGCCTCGGGCGGCTGGCACCAAGTGTTCGGCAGCGTCGCGATGTTTCTGTTTCTCACCCAGGCGTTCACCGGCATCCTGCTGGCGTTCAACTACGCGCCCACGCCGGGCGAAGCTTACAACAGCCTGCGCTATATCCTGACCGAGGTCGCCGGCGGGCGGCTGATTCGCGGGCTGCACCACTGGGGCGCCAGCATGATGATTGTGGTGGTGGTGCTTCACATGTTGCAGGTGTTCGTTTTCGGTGCTTACAAGAAGCCGCGCGAGACCACTTGGATGTTAGGTGTGGTCTTATTGCTTCTCACCCTGACTTATGGACTTACCGGGTACTTGTTGCCGTGGGACAACCGCGCTTACTGGGGCACGGTGGTGACGACTAAGATCGCGGCTTCGGCTCCCATTGCCGGGCCATATGTGACGCGGTTGCTCGGCGCCGCTAGCGGCGTCGGCGTAGTCACGTTCGCGCGGTTTTATGCCGTGCACGTGCTGATACTGCCCCCGGCGACTCTGTTGCTCATCCTGGCTCATGTGTATCTGGTTCGCCGCCACGGAGTGACGCCGCAGCCGGGCGATGAGCTGCTGCCGAAGAAGCCGTTCTATCCGGTGCAGGTATTCAAAGACACGGCTGCCATCTTCATCGCATTCGCCGTTCTATTCATGCTGGCGGTGGTGGCCAAGGTGCCGCTCGAGCAACTGGCGGATCCAACCGATACGAGTTACATTCCGCGCCCCGAGTGGTATTTTCTGTTCCTGTTTCAGACGCTCAAGTTCTTCGAGGGGCCGCTCGAAATCGTCGGCAGCACTGTTCTGCCCGGCCTGGCGGTGCTGGCCCTTTTCGCGGTGCCGTTTATCGATCGCGCGCGGATGGTGAAGGTGACGCGCCGAACGGTGGCGATCGGCTTCGTGATTCTCGCCGGCATCGGTTGGGGCGGGCTCACCGCGGCAGCCGTCATGTCGACCCCGCGCGAAGCGGTCGCGCAGGTGGATTACTCGGCGCCCACGGATTGGATCCAGCTTTCGCCGGAAGAGATGGCCGGCATCGCTTACTTCCGCCAGGAAAGCTGTGCCAGTTGCCACTCTGCCGGCTCGTCGCTGGGGCCGGACCTGACGCGCACCGGCATCCACAAGGACGCGGCCTGGATGATCCGCCACTTTAAGCAGCCCGCGGCAGTCCGCCCGGGCAGCGCCATGCCGCCGGTCGAGCTCGGCGATGCGCAATTGAATTCGCTGGCTGCGTTCCTGCTCAAGCTGACACCGGAGAACTCGACCGCGCTCACCGACGCACCGGATTTCGCGGTGCGTGGCGCCGTAGTGTACCAGGATGGACACTGCGCCGCCTGCCACATGGTGAACGGCGTGGGGATGAAGGTGGGGCCTCCGCTGAACGGCCTGGCCAAACGCCAGACGCGAAGCTGGGTGGATGACCACTTTGCCAACCCGCGGAAGCTCTCTCCGGGGTCCATCATGCCGCCCTACCAATTCTCCGCCGAGGACAAGAAGAATCTGACCGCCTATCTGTTCTCACTGCCGGAATAAGCAGCCGGGCGCAAATCCGCATCCTCCGGCAACGCCGGCGGTCTTGCCGCCGGTGATTTGCTGAACTCCCATTGCTCGTGTGCGCCCATGCAGCCGTCTGTCTCCAGCATCGGCATCATTCGCGAAGCGAACTCGGCCGGGGAAAACCGCCGCGCATAGGCTTGCAGCACGAGGGGCCGAAAGTGCGCTTCCATAGCTTCGAAGCGCTCGATGGCGGCTTCCAGGCATTTGTCGGAGGCTTGTTCGTAGAACGCGCCCCCAAACGCCGGAACGCTTTCTAACACGCCACCGCGTCCCAAGGCGATCACCGGCTTGCCACTCGCCAGAGCTTCCACGGGAGTCAGCCCGAAATCTTCCTCACCAGGCAGCACCAGCGCGCGGCACCGTGCGTATAGTTCGCGAAGATCCTCGTCGTTCACACGTCCTAGGAAGCCGATGTTAGAGCCCGCGCCCGCCTTCAGCCGGCGATACTCCGGACCGTCACCGGCGACGATTAAGCGCCGCCCGCTGTGGGTAAACACGCGCACGGCGGAATCAATCCGTTTGTAAGGCACCAATGCCGAGACGATGAGGAAGTAATCATCCGGTGGCTTGGAGTAGAACGAATCCACCTCCACCGGCGGATGCACCACCTCCGATTCGCGACGATAGGTCTTGCGAATGCGGTTCTGCACGTTGCGGCTGTTAGCGATGAAACGGTCCACCCGAGCCGCGGACGCGTAATCCCAGAGGCGGAGGTAGTGAGTCAGCGGAGTCATGGCGGCGCGTTTCCAGCGCGACCTGGTCCAATCGTTGCGGTAAGCCGGGTAAAGATCCCATAAGTACCGCGGCGGCGTGTGGCAGTAACAAACATGCCGCGCAGAGGAAGAGACAATCACGCCCTTGGCTGGACCGGATTCGCTCGAAACAATCAGATCGTAACCGCGCAAATCGAAACTCTCCAGCGCCATGGGCATCAGTGGCAGCAGCGCCCGGTGCCAGCGGCGCAGCGGATTCAGAAACGACGTCGTGATCTGATGCAGCCGGACTTCCTGGCTAAGTGTCTGCGGCGCGGAGAACAATGTAAAAATGTCCGCCCCCGGCAGCAAGCGGCAAAGCGCGTCGAGCACCTTCTCGCCGCCGCGCCGATCTAACAGCCAGTAATGTACGATTGCTACCCGCACCTATAATCAGCTTACTGCCTATGGACTGACTTAGCTGAGTTCCCCAATGATTTTTACCGCTGTAACAGGCTTGCGCATGTTATCAAAGGATCAGTGACCACTCGCGACGCCCTCGGAATAGTACGGCCCGACCCATTGCTCTGCCACGTCGAGTTGCCGCTGCGCCGGGCGTACCACCCGGTAGGTTTTCGGCTGCACCTGGCCACCAATGCGACGGACGTAATCGACGCCGCCGACGAATGCTGGCGCGAATATGAGCCGGAATTCGCCTGCGAGCCGATGGAGCTTCGGATCGTGGTTGAAGCCGAGGGAGGGCCGGCAGGCCAGCCGTCCTTCCGTTTGCAGCGGCATCTGCTGTCGATTGTCTCCGACGCCCACAATTTCGCGAGTGTGGACATCGGCACGCAGCGTGCGTTCATTTACGTATCGAAGGAGACCGCTTCGGACCACGGTCTGTTGCGCTGGTTTTTTCTGGAGGCGATTGCTTACGTGCTGCTGGCGCAGCGCTATGTGGCTCCGCTGCACGCGGCCTTGATCGCGCGTAATGGAACCGGCATTCTGCTCTGCGGCGAATCCGGAGCCGGCAAGAGCACGCTTGCGTTTGCCGCCGCTTGCGCAGGTTGGACGTTTCTTTCCGACGATTGCACCTGGCTGCTGGCGAACGGTTCCGAGGCTACAGGGGTCGGCAGACCGCACCAGGTGCGCTTCCGCGAAGATGCGCCGGGTTTGTTTCCACGCCTGGCCGGCTGGGGCGTGCGCGAGCGGCCCAACGGCAAGATCGGAATCGAAGTGCCGACGCGCGCCCTCCCGGAAATCCGCACCGCGCTGCGGTCGAAAATCAGGGGTCTGGCTTGGCTGGACCGCGGCCACGGGGCGCGGCCGGCGATGAAGCGCGTGGAGCCGGCCGAAGTGACACGGCAACTGCTGAATTCCTGCAGCTACGGCCCGGAAGTGGATGCGATGCACGAGCGAGCCACCCGCAGGCTTCTCGATCTGCCGGCATGCCGGTTCCAATACGAGTCGCTGGATGACGGGTTGCGGCTGCTTTCCGATTTTGCGATCTCGATCGGCGCCGGGGCCGCGTCCGGAGGTGGAGTTTGAACAATACCAAGCACCGTGGCGCGGCTTGCCCGTGCACCATCCGGGGCCGTCAGGCCTGCAGAGCCGAGAGTCGTCTCGGCTTTTCTTCTATTCGCGCAGGCGCGGCAAATCACCGGCGACAAGATCGCCAGCGTTACCGATGACCGCCGCAGCCGCAACCGGCACGCGGCCGAACCCCTGGCCGGGATGCCGCGCGATTCCCAGCGGCCCTGCCGCGGCGCTGGCCGCGCTGCATCTTGCCGAACCGGAGTTAGGCGCGATCCGCCGGCTCAACGACCGCGAGTGGCGCCGGGCTCTCGATTACTGCGACAGCTCACACCTCACGCTGGCCCTGCGCCGCGCCGCGCGGGACGCCATGCCCGATTGGGTGCGCGAGCGAACGGACCGCAACGCCGCGCAGAATCGGCAGCGCCTGCGCCGCACCGAGGAGGCGTATCGCGCGGTGTCCCATTGCTTGACGACGCATGGCATCGAGTTTCTGACGCTGAAGGGCATCGCGCATTGCGGGCAGTTCGCAACACCGCCCGCCGAGCGCGTGCAGTATGACATCGATCTGTTCTCACCGCCGGAGGGCGTTCACGCGGCGGAGGCGGCTTTGCGAGACCTTGGCTATGAGCGGATCCCCCGCATGGAAAGCTTCCCTACCGATCACCTGCCCACGCTCATCCGCAAGACGGGCTGGGAATGGCGCGGCGATTTCTTCGATATCGATATTCCGCTGTCCGTGGAGCTGCATTTCCGGTTTTGGAACGACGCCGTGGAGCGGCTGCCGGCGCCCGGAACCGAAGAGTTCTGGGGCCGCCGCGGCAGGTTGCGCGTGGCGGATGTGGATCTCGACGCCCTGCGCTTGCCCGACGCGCTGGCGTACGCCGGACTGCATTTCCTGAGGCACGTACTGCGCGGCGATACCATCGCGTTCCACGCGTATGAGATTGCCCGTTTCCTCGATACGCGAGCCGAAGACGATGAGTTCTGGGACGAATGGAGCGCGCTTCATTCGCCGCCGCTGCGCCGGTTGCAGGCCGTAGCGTTCCGCCTGGCTGCCGAGTGGTTCGGATGCGGCATCGCACCCATATGGGAGCGGGAGATGGCCGCGCTGCCGAGCGCCACAGAACTCTGGTTTGCCGATTTTGCGCATCAACCGGCAGCGTCGGCCTTCAATTCCAGCAAAGAGGAACTCTGGCTGCATTTGAGCCTGATCGAGACGCGCCGTGACCAATGGAGTGTGGCGCGGCGGCGGCTATTGCCGGGCAACCTGCCACCAGACGGCGGCGCGGTTCACGTTCCGCGGAATGAATTGACGTGGCGAAAGCGCGCGCGCTACAAGCTGCGGCACTTCGCGTACGTGGCACGGCGGGCGCGGCGTCACGCCGTGTCGCTCGCGGCAACGGCACTCTCCGGCGCCCGGTGGTGGGGGCGGGCGAACGGACTGAGCCGTCAATTCTGGGTCTTTCTGGCGACCGCCATCCAGTTCAACTTCGGGCTCTTCGTTTTTTTCCTGCTCTACAACCTGCACCTGTTCGACCTCGGTTACCGCGAGGATTTCCTGGGAATGGTGGGATCGAGCGCCACCATCGGCAGCATCGTTGGCACCATTCCAGCCGCTTTTCTGATGCGGCGTTTCGGCTTGCGCAAGGCGTTGCTGGCCGATATCGCGGCGACCGCCGCCATCGTCACCCTGCGCGCTCTGACGACGTCGCGCCTGCCGCTGATCGCGCTGGCCTTCGCCGCCGGAACCATCTTCTCCGTGTGGGCGGTAGCCATCAATCCGGCCATCGCCGGCGCGGTGGAAGAGAAGCGCCGCCCGCTGGC
>Ga0187863_10002284_pt1 | contig 14759 bp, 12 predicted proteins | sample June2016WEW_11_1_FD_132975 | JGI IMG/M metagenome (GOLD analysis project Ga0187863, IMG submission 132975) | Peatland microbial communities from SPRUCE experiment site at the Marcell Experimental Forest, Minnesota, USA - June2016WEW_11_10 | ecosystem: Environmental > Terrestrial > Soil >... | reverse complement strand
TTTCAGGAGCATCGATGTTTTCTTCTCATGCCCGCCGCATTCCAATCGCGCTGATTTTCCTCGCCGCCATTTTTTGCTCAACAATTTGTCACGCGCAGCAGGAACCCGCGCCAACTACGTCAGCTCAAACCACAACCGAGACTCCCGCTCTCCCCCACCGCCCGCTCATCGGCGTCGCTCTCGCCGGCGGCGGCGCACTCGGCCTCGCCCACATCGGCGTCCTGCAATGGATGGAAGAAAACCACATCCCGGTCGACAAGCTTGCCGGCACCAGCATGGGAGCCCTGGTCGGCGCCGCGTTTGCCACCGGACGCAACGGCGTCGAGATGCGCCAGCTCGTCAAAAGTATTCATTGGGACGAAGCCCTGCTCGCCGAACCCAGCTACAGTCAACTTTCCTACCGCCGCAAACAAGATCGCCGCGACTACCAGTTCGGCGGCGAACTCGGGTTCAAGCACGGCTTCAACGGCCCCAACGGATTCGATCCCGGCCACGGCGTGGGCCTGGTGCTCGACCGCATGTCCTTTGCCTATTCCACTGTCTCCAGCTTCGATGATCTGCCCACGCCGTTCCGCTGCGTGGCCACCGATCTTCGCAACGGCCAGGCGGTCGTGCTCCACGATGGTTCATTGGCGCAGGCTCTGCGCGCTTCCATGGCCATCCCCGGCGTGTTCACTCCGCAGGAACTCAATGGCAAAGTGCTGGTCGATGGCGGCATTGTCGATAACCTTCCCACCGACGTGGTCCGCCAGATGAATGTCGACGTCGTCATCGCCGTCGATATCGTCACCCAACCGCCCACCGCCAACCAGTTCGAAACTGTGAGCGGAGTTCTCACCCGCACGGTGGATGTAATGGTCCTCGACAACGAGCGCCGCGCCCTGCAACTCGCCGACGTCGTGGTTTCCCTCGACCTCGGCCATCTGGGAGCGTTCGATTATGACCAGTCGGAAGCCATCATCAATCTTGGTTACAAGGCCGCAGCCGCGCGGGCAGCCGCGTTGCGCCCCTTCGCTCTTTCCGATGCCGATTGGCAAACCTACGTCGCCGAGCGCGATGCCCGCAAACGATCTCCCGAAAAATCCGCCGAGATTCTCGAAGTCACCGGCGTCAGCGGAGACGAGCAGCAACATCTCGAAAAAAGATTGCAGAAAACTTTGCGCAGCGATCTTGGAAAAGATCCCGGCACCAATCTCAACATCGACAAGCTCGACGCCCGCCTCACCCAGATCGTCGGCGAAGGCCGCTTCGACCGCATGGGCTACGAGGGCTTCGTGCAGAACGGCGTGCCCGGCCTGCGCGTGGTCGCTCACGAAAAATCTTACGGACCGCCCTTCGTCGATCTCGCGGTCAACGTCGACGGCTCGGGAGTCGCCGCCTTCGACGTCTCCGGCGGCGCCCGCGTCACTTTCATGGACATCGACCACCACGGCGGCGAGTGGCGCAACGATCTTCTTTTCGGCTCCAGCAATCTCGCCGCCACCGAGTTTTACCAACCGCTGGCCCTGAGCCGTTTCTTCGTCGCGCCCTTCGCCTTCGCTTCCAAGTTCGCCCGCAATTCCTTCACCGGAGAAACGCGTGTCGCCGTCTTCGGCGACGAACGCGCCGGAGGCGGTTTCGATTTCGGCTACGATTCCGGCCGCCGCAGCGAGATCCGTCTGGGCTACGAAATTTTCACCGGCAAACTCGATCCCCTCATAGGCAGCGCCGGCCTGCCCAGCGTCAGCGGCAACACCGGCGAATTCCGCCTGCGCTACGTCTGGGACGGTCAGGACAGCCCCAGCGTTCCCAGCCGCGGTTTTCGCATCGTGTCGAATCTCTCGCGCGTCCTGCAGAGCCCCGACCTCGCCCATCCCATCACGCAGCTCGACGTGCAAACGTCCACTTTCGCGCCTCTCAGCGCCAAGACGTCACTCTTCTTCATCGCCTCCGCCGGCACTAGCTTCCAAGGCGCCGCCGGACCCTTTCAGGTTTTCGCGCTGGGCGGCCCCTTCCATCTCGGCGCCTATCTGCCGCAGGAATTCCTCGGCAACCATTACGGATATTCTTCCCTGGGGTTTCGCCGCGAGCTATACCGCCTGCCGCAGCTGGTGGGCGGAAAAGTTTACTGGGCGGGATGGTACGAAGCCGGCACCGCCTTCAACGATCCCGACTCGGTGGTCGTGCGCGGAACCTTCAATCTCGGCGTAATCGCCGAAACCATCGCCGGCCCGCTCGCCCTCGCCGGCAGCATCAGCCCCACCGGCCAGAGCCGGATAAATTTTTCCATCGGGAGATTGTTCTAAAGAAAGCTGTTAGCTCTCAGCTATCAGCTAAACCGCGGGTGCCCCATTTCTCGCGCCCTTTGCGAGAAGTGGGGATTTTGACCTCCTATACGGCGCCCCTGCACCTTGTCATTCCGAACCCCGCGTTTTTCATCGCGGCGGAGGAATCTCAGTCTCATCCGCGGCCGCGCGCCAGCGTAGGGGTTTCGACGTTCACCCCCACAGCCTCACGCCCGCAACTCCCCCCGCACCTTGCTATACTTTGCCGTCGGCCCAACCGAAAGCACATTCACGGAGAAACCGTTTGCGCCCATCCCATCTGCTCCTCACCGCAATCCTGCTGACAATTCCCGCCGCCGCGCAACAACCAGCTCCCGCCCCGCAGCCCGCGCCCAAGCCTCTTTTCACCCTCCAGGAAGTCATGATCCCCGTCCGCGACGGCGTCCACCTCCAAACCGTAATCCTCACGCCAGTCGAGCAGACCGCCCCGCTCCCCATCCTCTTCCGCCGTACCCCCTACGGCGTCCCAGACAAACCTCCCGATCAAATGCCGCCCTTCATGAAGGAACTCGCGCAAGACGGCTACATCTTCGTAATCCAGAATCTCCGCGGACGCTTCAAATCCGAAGGCGTCTTCAATCTTTCCTCCTGGGTCGACCCCACCGATCCCAAGGCCACCAACGAAACCACCGACGCCTACGACTCCATCGACTGGCTCGTGAAAAATGTTCCCAACAACAATGGCAACGTCGGCATCTTCGGCGTTTCCTACGATGGCCTCACCGCCGCGCTCACGCTGCTTCACCCGCACCCCGCGCTGAAAGCCATCAGCGAGCAAGCCTCGCCCGTCGATCAGTGGATGAACGACGACGACCACCGCTACGGCGCGCTGCGCGAGAGTTACGACTTTGAATACGCCGTGATGGAGCAGGCCGACAAAAACAAAAATACTTACTTCACCTTCGAAACTTACGATACCTACCAGTGGTATCTCGATCTCGGCCCGCTATCCAACATCAACGCGAAATATCTCCACGGCTCCATTCCTTACTGGAATTCCACCGTCGAGCATCCCGACTACGATGCTTTCTGGAAAAAAGAAGCCTGGGTCAACCAGCTTCACTCCTCAACCGTTCCCAATCTCAACGTCGCCGGATTCTGGGATCAGGAAGATCCCTGGGGACCGTGGCAGATTTTCCGTCACGCCGAACAAAACGATCCGCAGCACACCAACTTCATGGTCGCCGGCCCCTGGTACCACGGCGAGTGGTGGAGTCCCAAGGGCGACACCATCGGCCTCATCCCATTTTCAGGCCACGAAACCGCCCGCGAGTTCCGTGAAAATATCGAAGCCCCATTTTTTCGTTATTACCTGCACGGCAAAGGCGAGAAGCCGGCGTGGCAAGCCAGCACCTTTCAGAGCGGATCAAACACCTGGCACACCTACGCCGCATGGCCTCCGAAAGAAGCCAAGCCCACAAAGCTTTATTTGCACGCGGAAGGCACGCTGTCATTTACCGCGCCCGTCTCCAGGCCGAAAACCGCGCCAGCTGCCGCTGCACTCCCGACTCAAGCCGCCAAGCCGTATCGCGAATACATTTCTGACCCCGCCAATCCCGTGCCTTATCGCCAGCGTCCCATCACGCCGACCTATCCCGGCGGCGACTGGCGCACCTGGGAAGTTGCCGACCAGCGCTTCGTCGATCATCGTCCCGACGTCTTAAGTTTTGTCAGCGATCCACTCGACCGCGATCTCACCATCACCGGACCGCTCGCCGCCCATCTCTTCGCCGCAACTTCCGGCACCGACAGCGATTTCATTGTCAAGCTGATCGACGTCTATCCCGAAAATGCGCAAAAGAACGACTGGAATCCCGAAGCCGGCCCCAGGCCCGGACAATACGCGCAATCGCTGAACGGCTACGAACTCCCCATCGCCATGGAAGTCCGCCGCGGCCGCTATCTCGAAAGTTACGAAAAGCCGCACCCGCTCACGCCCAACCAGCCCACCGAATGGAAAATCCCGCTGCGCGACCACGACCACGTTTTCCTGAAAGGTCACCGCATCATGGTCCAGATCCAATCCACCTGGTTTCCCGTGATCGACCGCAACCCGCAAAAATTCGTTCCCAGCATCTACAAAGCCGAGGCCGCGGATTTCGTCAAAGCCACGCAGCGCATCTACTGCTCGCCCACGCAACCGTCATACCTCGAGTTGCCAGTAGTTCCCTAAGAGGCGGTTATGAACTTTGCAGCGGAGTGGGCACTCTTCCGGGAGTATTTATTTGCTGAGCCTCAGAGGCGTGAGCGGAGCCAGGGGTAGGCGGAGATATACTTCTTCACAACCCCATCATGAAGCGCCACGTCCTCATCTTCGGTGTTGTCGGCGGCCTCCTCGTCGCCACCCTGCAATACACCGAATACCGCTTCGTCGTCATCGAGCACTCCGTCGAGCTCTACGGCGCGCTCGTCGCTATCCTCTTCGCGGCCTTCGGAATCTGGCTCGGCCTCCGCATCACGCGCCGTCGCGAAACCATCCGCGAAACGGTCGTGGTGAGGGAAGTGCTTGTCTCCGCGGAAGTCCCCGCCCTCGAACCCTTCGCTCCTAATACGGCCCAGCAGCGGACTCTCGGAATCACGGCGCGCGAGCTCGAAATCCTCAACCTGGTCGCCCGCGGCTTCAGCAATCGCGAGATCGCCACGCAGCTTTTCGTTTCCGAAAACACCGTCAAGACACACTGTGCCCGCGCCTTCGACAAGCTCGGAGCTGCCCGCCGCACCCAGGCGGTCCAGCGCGGCAAAGAACTCGGCCTCCTGCCGTGACCGGGTGTGCCGGGTATGCTGGGAGTGCCCGAGGGTGCCCCAGGTCTCGCCGCCTTTCCGAGACCTGGGAATTCGTCACCCGAAAGCACGATTTTCGCTCCATTCCGCAAAATCATACAAAAGGATGACGACATCCTTCCCCGCGATCCCGTATGGTGACTCCGTTCTCAGTCACGCCATTCTCAGTCGCACCAGGAGCCTCAAAATGAAGAAAACCGTCCTCACCTTCGGCCTCATAGCCGGCGTCATCATCTCCGTCCTTATGGACGCCTCGCTTCTCCTCGCCGACAAGATCGGCTCCGGCCACAGCATGGCTCTCGGCTACACCATCATGGTGGCGTCGTTCCTGCTCATCTACTTCGGCATCCGCAGCTACCGCGACAACAACCTGGCCGGCCAAATCTCCTTCGGCCGCGCCTTCGCCTGCGGCATCCTGATCACCCTCATCACTACCGTCTGCTACGTCGCCAGTTGGGAGGTCCTCTACTTCAACTTCATGCCCCACTTCATGGACAGCTATTTCGCCGCGCAGATTCACAAGGTCCAGTCCTCCGGGCTTGACCCCGTCACCACCGCCGCGCAGGTCGCTGCCATACAGCACTCTCAGCAGCTCTACCAGAACCCCTTAGTCAACATGGCCTACACCTTCATCGAGCCCCTGCCCGTCGGCGTTATCATCACTCTCATCTCCGCTGCCACCCTCCGCCGCAGAGCCCATGTCCAACCCGCCCCCGAGTCCGCAGTCATGACCACATAAATCAAAAGGCCGGGGCGTAAGCCCCGACCTTCCGTCTCAATCCCGCAACACTCCCGGCAGACAGTGATTTCCCCAGGCAGCTCATGTGGCGACAGCCGCCCATTCGACTTCGCTCAGGGCAGGCTCTCGGCTGTCCCGCCGTGGCGAAGCCCGGCGGCATCTCCAAGCGAGCCGGTGCGAAATCCCACGCGTCGAACTCAGTTCCACGCCTGGCCGACGCTGTGTCAGGTCAGACCGTCCGCGATGACTAAGCCGCCAACGACGACGTTGGCGATGATGTCGTCTGCCCTGCCTTGCGCACCGCCAGCGACATCATCACCCGCGCCACGCCGCTCATAATCATGCTTACGCCGACCAGCGTGCCGATCGCCCACGCGGCACTTGATGGCCATTGCATGTAAATCAGCAGCCCCAGCACGAGCGTGATGATCCCATCGATCAGCAGCCAGGCCGATCCTCCCGTGGAGCGCATCTTGGCAAATAGAACGATGTTGAGCACGCCCTCAATCAGGAAAAGCGAAGCCAGCACTAACGTCAGCGATGCCACGGCCAGCACCGGATGCAGAATCAGATATATCCCGAAGCAAACGTAGGCGACCCCAACCAGAAGCTTCCAGATCATGCTGCTCGCTCCATGAGCGCGAAAGGCAAGTATGACGTGGACTGCGCCTGCCAGCACGATGAGCCAGGCAATGGCCACGTTCACCGCTATGGCGGCAAGAAATGGCGAACCCACCGCCGCTATGCCCAACACAATCAGCAAAACTCCCCACACGATGGAGAGCGTCGAAGCCTGACGTACCACATCGACCGCATTGTTTTGTGCCACGGAAACCTCCTTGAGAAGGCGCACACATCCTACCGCAAAAGACGGCTCTCAGCTATCGGCTGTCAGCTCTCGCCTCTCCTCTCTCAGGGATCAGCTATCACCGATCAGCTCTCAGCTATCAGCCCTCATCCACGACCCGTTGTCATTCCGAACGCCGCGTTTTTCATCGCGGCGGAGGAATCTCAGTCTCCTCTGCAATCGCGCGCCAGCCTTGAGGTCTTCCTCTTCAGACTGCGCCCCACACACCGGCAACGACCGCCCGTCCTACGCCGGCGCATCCCCCACAATCGCCTCATTCTTCGCATCCCAGTAAACTTTCCGCCCGGACCAGTACGCCTCCGTCGCCATCATGCACGCCACCGAATGGGAGAAGCCTTCTTCCACCGTGCAGTGCGGTGGCTGCCGCGAGCGCATGCAGTCAATCCAGTTCGACATGTGCCCCAGCGAAAGATCGTCGATACCCATCGGGGGCAGTTTCGTTTCTCCCGGCAACGTCACGTAACGCGACGCCCGCTGCCTGTCCACATCGGCATCATCTTCGTGATTGCCTTGCTCTTCCACCAGTTGATAGCGCGGGCTGCCTTCGCCGCCCAGGTTGAACAGCGTCGCCTTCTTGCCCATGTAGCGCGAAAAGCCGGGCGCGTCGTTGCCAAAGCTGGTCGAGTAGCTCACCAGAAATCCCTTGGGATACTCCAGCAGCGCGTGGAACGTGTCCGCATTCTGGCGTCCGTCGTGCCACGCCAGCACTCCACCGTGCGCCACCACCGAGCGCGGAAAATTGTCGTTCATGAACCAGTGCACCAGGTCGATGCCGTGGCTCATCCACTGGTCGGGAATGCCGCTGGAAAATTCCCGGTACAGCCGGAACTCGAAATAAAGCTGCGGATCGAACGGACGATAGGGCTTGTTCATCAGCCACTTCCGCCAATCCGTGTCCTCTTCGCGAATTTGCTTTACTTCCGGGCGCCCGCGCCAGCGCGGCCCGTGGTAATTCCACTCGACCTCAACTTTGCTGACCTCTCCCAGCACCCCGGTCTGCACCAGATCGTGCGCCGCCCGCGGATAAGGCTCGCTGCGATGCTGCGTCCCCACCTGCACAATGCGCTTGCTCTGCCGCACTGCGTCGCGCGCCGCCTTCGCCTCCGCCAGCACGTTGCCCATGGGCTTCTCCACGTAAACGTCCTTACCCGCCTCGACCGCCATTTTGAGAATGGGTGAGTGCGCATGTTCGGGCGTCGAGATCAGCACCGCGTCCACATCGTTGAGCGCCAGCACATCTTCCAGATGCTGCAGCGCCCGCGGCGCGCGTCCGTAAACTTTGGTAGCTTCCGCCGCCGCCTTCTCGCGATTCACTTTCCACAAATCGCAAACCGTGGTCATCTCCACGTGATGACTGTCTTTGAGCTTGCCCGCGATAAACGCCAGATCGCCTCCGCGGCTGCCCGTCCCAATGTGCCCCAAAGAAATGCGATCGTTCGCGCCCAGAATTTTTCCGTAAGACAGCGCCGTGCTCGCCAGCAACGCTCCGCCAACCGCCACCGTTGAACCAAGAAATTCTCTGCGATCGATTTGCGAATTCGTTTTTTCGCCCATAGTAGTTGTCCCGTCCAACTCATTTGTGCGCACCACTATAACCCCAGAAAGGGCCTGTGTGGGGACGGGCACTCTTGCAAGCCCTGCCCTGAGCGAAGCCGAAGGGTCCAGGTCGAGCGAATGCTCGACTGGCTTTTAGGAAGTGCCACAACTCTGGCAGTTCTCCACCGCGCATATCTCCGCGAGACGTTCGTGTAAGTTGTTGACTCTTCGTGGAAGTTGTTGAATCCATTCTGCCGGCCGCAAGACGTAATATCTGCGGGATATACCAGGAGTCGAGCCGTTCGCGCCGATTTAAGCTGTGGAAATCTTTCGATCAACGCAACAGAACGCCCGCATGCTTTCGCACGTTTCTGGGCCATCTACGGCCCCGGAAATGCCATTCCAGAATGCGGGTAACCTGCAAGTCGTCACCGGCGTACTCTGTTTTCGCAGTTATCTAGCAGCTACAATGAATTCAATAACTTAGAAACGATGCGCGCAAATCGGGCATCTTGGCCCCATCGCCATACATCTAACTGATTGGACGGGTTTGTGTGGCAGGTTTGGTGTGGCAGGTTTGGTGTGGCAAGGTTGGTGTGGTGACGGGCACTCTTGCCCGTCAGGTCGAGCGAATGCTCGACTGGCTCTTGGTAGCCATTACAGAATCACGAGGTTCGCAAAAACGCAATCATGAAAACGATCAATACAAAAAACGCAATCAAACCGAACAACTCCGTCCTACTCTTCCTGCTCGCAGCCGTAATCTTCGCCAGCACGCTCCTGGGGACAACTCTTGCAGTCGCGGCTCCCAAAGCTAAAACGCCGGCCGTCCCGGCATTTCCCGGCACTCTGGTGAACGCACGCTACGTTTATGTCACCAGCTATGACGGCGACCAGTTCGATCCGAATTTGTTTCCGGCGGACCGCGCGGCCATTGGCGCCGTGCAGGATTCCATCCAGAAGTGGGGCAAGTTCGTGGTCGTCTACGAGCCCCGTCAGGCCGATGTCGTACTCACGGTGATGAGCCGTCCCAGTGAAGACGTGCTCGCGGTCTACGATGCTCATGGCTGGCCGCAGAATCAGTACCTGTGGCGCATGATGGGCCGAAGCGGCCTTGAGACCGGCGAAACTCCGCTGGCCACCGATCTGGAGAAGGCCTTCGACCAGGCGACGGCGAAATAAGACTTCTTCGCCGTTGTGCCGAAAGGCCGTTCCCTAGCAAGTCTGAGAGGGTTTCGATCTCTTCAAATAATCTTCGACTGTCCCATCCTTTGCACGCGGGTGCGGGGAGGCTGTCCAATCCCCGTCTGCAAAGAGCCAGACCAGACGGTCGTAAGGCCCCAAATAGTAGGCGTCTCCATTTGCGCTCCGCGCAAGATAAAAGCTGTGGGACTTTAGCATGTCCGCCTCGGCTCCCGTCGCTTCGACTCCCGCAATACGCTCCCACAGTTTACTTGGACAATCGCACAAGAGGACGCCTTTGCTGCTGGGTTTCGCTGTTTTCCCACAGGCAGGGCAGCGCACATCGGACCAAACTCTATTCATAGCATCGCCTTTTCTAGTGGCGGAAATGATCACGTCGCGGTCGTTCCGCGATTAAGCGGGCCTTGATCCTAACGGGGCGCTTAAAGATTACAGCTTGTGTTCCATCGGGCTCTTTCGTTGTCGGGTATGGCAGAACGGTACACAGCTCCCATCCCCTTTTTCCGGCTTCGTCCAGAAACGGGCCCACTGCGCCGTGACCGATTTCTGCAAGTCCCTCTCCGATGTGCGGATAATGGCGGGAAACTTCCAGGGTAGGAACAGCATCGTCTTGATTCGCCGCGCGGGACCTTTTCGGCGGGGCGCATTGTTGGGCCTATTCTTGTGTGATGAAACTATGCAAGTGGGCACATCCTACTTGACGCATAATCCCACTTATGCTATTGTCCCAGTATGCCGAGTTCCCCGGTCATTAAGAGCGCCGACTTCCGTTTGATCTCAGAGTTTGCCCAGCCTGATGCGAAAAAACGCTTGTCACTGGGACAGGCTGTTAGCGACGCTACGGCGTACAACATCTACACGAACAGCCTGGGCCAGGTCATCCTCGATCCGGTGAAGGCCGTTCCTGCTTCTGAAATGTGGCTTTATGAAAACCCGCAGGCCCTGGCCAGCGTAAAACAGGGTTTGAGGGAGTCGGCGGAAGGGAAGAGGGTTTATCGCGGCTCGTTTGCCAGGCACGCCAAGGAATAGGCGTGCGGCGAAAAATCAAGTTCACCCTCACAGCGGATGCGCAGTACTCCGCCCTCGAAAAGACTCCGTCGAAAGCTCCGATCTTCGAGCAGGTTCGCAAGTCCCTCGGTTATCTGGAAATAGATCCACGCCATCCCAGCCTGAACACGCACGAATTCACTTCACTGGCCGGTGCCAATGGCGAGAAAGTGTTCGAGGCCTACGCTCAAAACAATACTCCTGGCGCTTACCGTATTTTTTGGCACTACGGCCCCGACGAAATCAAGGGCAAAAAAAGAATCTCCATCATCACGGTCGTTGCGATCACACCGCATCCCTAGGGATTCGTGGCGGCCGCTTAGCCTTTCCGGCCGGCGATCATCAAGCCGCCGCCCACCACAACCAGGATGATGCCAACGAACGGCGGGACCATCCGGTCGTCGTGTGTGGTGACGCCTACGTGCGCATCGCCGAGGCGGACGCCGTGATGTTCGCTACGAGGGAAGGGAACAAAAAAGGAAAGTATCCCCAGCACCAGCACGAGAACTCCGACCACCATCAGAGCCTTCATAAAATGTCCCCCAGAATCAGAATTTACTAAGGCGGATTAGCCGTTCCGCGCGCATTGGATGCAGGGCATCGCGAAATGGCTGTAACCAAGTTCAGTTCTCAGTTGCCGGTTCTCAGTTCTCAGTTAAGAGCACTCGGTTCCCAACTGAGAACCGAGAACTGAGAACCGAGAACTGCGTGGCTACGGTTTATCTGTCGTGGCGTAAGTCTTCACGAATTCCACCAGGCTGCGCAATGCGATTCCCGTCGGGCCCTTGGCGATCCAGGGCTTCTGATCTTCCATCCACGCGGTGCCGGCGATGTCGAGGTGAATCCACGGAGTGTCTTCGGCGAATTCTTTCAGGAACATAGCGGCGCTGATGGCTCCGCCCCAGCGGCCGCCGGAGTTGACGATATCGGCGATGCCGGACTTGATGTTCTCTTTGTATTCGTCGTCGAGCGGCAAGCGCCACATTTTCTCGCCGGCTTTGCCGGTCGCTTTGTTGAAGCGTTCGTAAATGGCGTCGTCATTGGCGAAAAGTCCGGCGTTGGTGTAGCCGAGCGCGACCACCACTGCGCCGGTAAGAGTCGCCGCGTCAACCAGATGCGTGCAGCCGAGTTGCTTGGCGTAGTGCAGGCCGTCGGCCAGCACGAGGCGGCCTTCGGCGTCGGTATTGATGATTTCAATCGACTTGCCAGACATGGCGATCTGCACGTCGCCGGGCTTCTGCGCTTTGCCCGAGGGCATGTTTTCAGTTGCGCAGACAATGCCGATGACTTTGACTTTCGGCTTGAGCAGCGCAATGGCGCGCATGGCGCCGATCATGGTGGCGCCGCCGGCCATGTCGTATTTCATTTTTTCCATGCCGTCGGCGGGCTTGATGGAGATGCCGCCGGTGTCGAAGGTAATTCCTTTGCCCACAAGGCCTAACACGGGCTTCTCGGGCGCGCCCGCCGGCTCGTAGCGCATGATAATCAGCGCGGGGGGCTCGTCGGAACCTTGCGCGACGCCCCAGAACGCGCCCATTTTCAATTCTTTGATTTTGTCGGCACCGTAAACTTCACATTTCAAACCCACTTCCGCGGACATCTTCTTCGCGCGCTCGGCGAGAATGGTGGGCGTCATGCGATTGGAGGGCTCGTTGACCAGGTCGCGGGTGAAATTCTGCGATTCGCCGATGATTTGCGCCTCGGCGGCAGCTTTTTCGAGAGCGGCTTTGTCGGTGTTGCCGCTGGTGAGGATGGTAAGTGCATCAATTTTCTGATCTTTGCGGTCGCTGCGGTAGTAGTCGGCGTCGAAATTTCCCACCAGCGCGCCTTCCACGATGGCGCGGACGGCTTCATCGGCGGGAATGGCGGAGGGGGCGACGAAGGCGAAGCTGCGGATTCCACGCGACTTAAGCGCGCGCACGGCGGCTCCGGCGAGGCGGCGTAGATCGTAAGCAGCAAATTTTTTCGCTTTGCCGCCGCTGAGCAGCAGGATACGCTTGGCCTTCAATCCGGCGGGCTTGTGCAGCAGGTTGATTTCAAACGGCTTGCCGGTGAGCTCGCCGCTGGCAAGAAGTTCGGCGGCGGCGGATTGCACGGCCGCGTCGTTGCTCTCGACGCGCAGATGCGGTTTGGCGTCTTTATTCTTGTCGGCTTTCTCGGAATGATCTTTTTCTGAGTGATCTTTGTCTGAGTGATCGAGCACGATGGCGACGAGGGATTCGGTTTCCAACTGGGCAGGGGCGGAAAGAGAAATTGTGGTTTTCATAATGGTCGGTTCAGGTTGAAAGGGAACAGTCCAGTATCGTCGGCGAAGGGGGGAAAGCGCAAGGGCGGCTGGGGGTTGTGTCGAATTCCAGATTCGGCGACCACGGGGGGCACGGGGGGACACGGGGTAATGCCCGAGACGCCGCGGCGGCCGGCTGGTGCTTCGCGCCGTTGCGTTTGATTGCTCGTCGATTGTCGAACTAACCCGCTACTTGCGGGTTTGCCGGGGGTTAATTCGGCAACGACGATGCGGCAACCACGGGGGGCACAGGGGGACACGGGGTAATGCCCGAGACGCCGCGGCTGCCGGCTGTGTTCAGGGGCGATCAGCTGGTTGGCGCGGCGGTGACTAACCTGAGCGGGTGCTGCGGTTTGACGGACTTTGCCTCGATGGCTTCGGCGGCGGAGAGTTTCCTGTCGCGATGTGGTTCGGTGCGCGGGTCGCCGGTATGGAGTTCACAAACTTCTCCGATGGCGGCGCCACAGGTTTCGCACGGCACGGAGGATATCTGTTGGGCGGTGAGTTCTCTGGTTTTCACCACCACATAATGCAACGATTTCGGGCGGGAGGCTGTTCTATATTGCACATTCTGAACAGATTTGGCGGGCAGCGGGTTTCATTTTTAAGGGGGGCACAATTGGGTTTCCAGCGATTGTGAGCAAAAGTGAACATCCCTGGGGGCCGGTGATTTGACACAATAGTTAGTAAGTGTACCCGTTGCCAGGGAGGGTACCCTGATGCCATCCATCATGTCGGCCAAGATTAATCGAGAGTTCGATCCGAAGGAATTTCTTGCCACGATCGGCGAGGGCAGGAAGGTTGTGTCGTTTCCGAAGAAGGAAACGATCTTTGCGCAAGGGGACGCGGCTGACGCGGTATTTTACATCCAGGAAGGCAAGGTCCGGCTGACCGTAGTATCGAAGATTGGCAAGGAAGCGACCCTGGGCATCTTGAGCGCGGGAGAATTTTTCGGAGAAGGCGGGCTGGCGGGACAACATTTACGGATGGGGTCTGCGATCGCGATGACGGATTGCGAACTGCTGCGCATTGAAAAGAAGGCGATGATGCTGGCGCTGCACCGGGAACACAAGTTCTCCGATCTATTCGTGGCGTATCTGCTGTCCCGAAACATCCGGTACGAAGAGGATCTGGTGGATCAGCTCTTCAATTCCAGCGAAAAGAGACTGGCTCGGCTTCTGCTGCTGCTGGCTCGCTTCGGCAAGGACGGAAAACCTGAGATTGTAATCCCCAAGATCAGCCAGGAAACCCTGGCGGAGATGATCGGGACGACCCGGTCGCGGGTGAGTTTTTTCATGAACCGGTTCCGAGAGTTAGGCTTTCTGGACTATGGCGAGGGCGGGCTGCAGGTGCATAGTTCGCTGCTGAATATTGTTCTGCACGACTAGCTTCTCCACGACTAGAGGCAATCTGGCAAATGGCCGGCGGCTGGGGAATCATGGTGCGGAAAGACTGCCGCGCGGGCGGTAGAGCGCGGATATATTTTTTAACGGGTTTATACAGCCGCATCGAGACGGGCGCTTGCCTGCCGGACTCAATGTCGAGCATCAGAGCGGAGTAGCCAATGACCACGGGTAGACGCGCTTTCGATCCGCAGACGTTTGTGACCAACATTGGGCAGGGGCGAAAGCTGGTCTCTGTCGGGAAGGGACAAACAATTTACGCTCAAGGAGACGCCGCGGACGCCTTGTTTGTAATTAAAAATGGAACGGTGAAACTCAGCGTTAAGTCGCGAGCCATTGAAGCAACCCTCGACATCTTGAGCGACAAGGAGTTTGTTGGCAAGGACTCACTCACGGGTCAGTCTTCCCGCTCGGCGTCGGCCACTGCGATCACGGATTGCAGTCTCTTGCGAATCGAGAAGGAAGCAATGATGCTGGCACTGAGACGGCATGTGAAGCTGGCGAATCTGTTCCTGGCGAACGCGCTGGCGAAGAACATCCGATATGAGAAGGACTTAGTTGACCAACATTGCAA
>Ga0187863_10002274_pt1 | contig 14790 bp, 11 predicted proteins | sample June2016WEW_11_1_FD_132975 | JGI IMG/M metagenome (GOLD analysis project Ga0187863, IMG submission 132975) | Peatland microbial communities from SPRUCE experiment site at the Marcell Experimental Forest, Minnesota, USA - June2016WEW_11_10 | ecosystem: Environmental > Terrestrial > Soil >... | reverse complement strand
GTCAGCGGCGCGGGCGCCGCGTGAAGTGGAAGATCCAACTGAGCAATCTGGCGGCCAGCTACGTCGACATGCACAGACGATTTCTGAAATCCATCCTTCGTGACCGAAACCTCGTACGACCCAGGCTCCAGGTTCGTAATCGAAAAAACTCCGTCGGTGCCGCTCGCGGCGGTGCGATCCGTGTTTTTTTCCACGTTGTGCGCGGTGATTTGCGTCTGCGCCACGGGTTGGCCAGTCGCGGAGTCTCGAGCGACTCCACCGATGCCTCCATACGATTCCTCGCCGAAAGCGGGGAGCGTCAGCGCCGCCACTTGCAATATGAGGCAAGCTGGCATAACTGCGGAAAGCAGCAACTTTTTATCAACAATCATATTCATAAGCTCTCGATAACCTCACGAAAAATTAAGAGTTCCTAGACGTTCTGAGGGCTGACACTGACAGGGTGCTCGGCTACCGGACTGGGGTGGCTGTTTTACACGCTTTTTGTTTTTGAATATGAGAATGAGTATGGGACCTAGTTCATGAAAAAGGCATAAACGGCCGGAGCCGGTCTTCGCTTCAGCCAGCGTGATGTTACAGGCTGCGCAGCGAATGGTTTCATTCGCATGAATTTGAATCGTAAGCCAGTTACGGGTTACCGGACCAAACCTGCGATCCGAATTTTGGATAAGGCCGATAGGGATTATCAATCGCACTGTCCTCAAGCTTATTCCGGGCTGCGTGAAGAAGTAATAACGAAGGCGTAAGGACTTTATAAAGTACTGCTGGAAGAATCACTGTATGTCAGAGTTGCAGTTTTCCTTGGAACTGCATCTCGCTGGTGTCGAAGTCCCGCTCGAGATAAAGCCGTGCGATCTGTGCGGTAAACCGGATGCGCTTGTCGTCTTTGGTGATTTCGTCCGATCGCGGAAACAGATAGACCACCATCGCGAGCCCATTGGGGCGCTCGAGGACCTCCACGCGCTCGGGCTTGATATCTTTCTTACCTTCGCGCTTCAGAATGGCTGCTCTCTTCAGAATGTTCAGCTCGTTATTGCTGCCCTTGAGACCTGGAACGTCGTATACGGCAATGGCATAGAATTCTCCGTCCCAATCCGGCGCGCCGATTTCTTTCGCTTTTACTTCCGCGACCCGAACCGGAAAGGCGCTCTCCCAACGAACCATCAGTGCATCCGCATAGCCGGACCCTTTGACTTTTCGGGGCTCGGGATTCTGAGCAGGCGCGAACACGCCGCCTCCACCCACTCCCTGCAGCCCCGTGCCTTTCCCGCCGCCCATTTGTCCACCCTCCCGGCGTTGATCTTCCGTCAGTTCGGGCAGCAGCGCGGGCTTGGCATATTTGACCCACGGAGAATTGGTGAGCACTTGTTTCGCGTCTTCCTCATCCCACTGTTGGATTTGTTTGGTGATCCACGCCGGATCGGCGGCGACGAGTAGTGCCAAGGGGACGGTGAGCAAACAGCACTTTGGCATTCGCATTGTTATGGCTCCTGCCATTCATCTTCGGCTGGCGGCGTGGGTGCATCGGGATCGGATGGATTGCGAAACCGATACCCAACCCAGGGCTCTGTCAATATATATTGCGGCTTGGCTGGATCGTCTTCCAACTTCTTGCGCAGCATTCGAACATAGGATCGCAAGTACTCGAGTTCGCCGCCATATTCGGGTCCCCAAACCGCGCGCAGTAGCCGGGTGTGGGTGAGCGGAGCACCTTGATTCTTCATCAGGAAGGCCAGCAGGTCGAACTCTTTGGGCGACAGGTGAACTTCGTCGGCACCCTTCCACAACATGCGCCGCTCGGCATCCATTTTCAGGCTTCCCGCCTGTAGCAATCCTGGCTCTCCGCTTTTCTGGGGGTCCAAACGCCGCAGCACAGCGCCCATGCGCGCAACCAGTTCGCGAAACCGAAAGGGCTTGGTTACGTAATCATCCGCACCCGCCTCCAAGGCCCGCACTTTATCCTCTTCGTCGTCGCGGACCGTAACCATTACGATGCCGATCTGCGGCGCCAGAGCACGGATGCGCTGGCAGGTCTCGACTCCGCCGATGCCGGGCATGTTGATGTCGAGCAGCACCAAGTCGAAAGGATGGGCCTGAACCAGCCCGAGAGCATCGTTACCGGTAGAGACCTCCTCCACGGCAAAGCCGCGCGCCGCCAAGGAGGCGCGAATGACTTTCCGTAGAGACGGTTCATCATCCACCACCAGCACCTTAAACTGTCGTTGGGACATCATCACGTACCCACGATCTTAGTATTGGGCATGAGGCATAAAGAATGCATAAAGGTCTTGATGGTTATTTTGCACATCGACAACGCCTTCGAAGTCCTATACTGGAAAACTGGTTAACTACTTTCCAAATCTCAACGCCCCCGTGAGATCCAAGATACCTTTGCTCGCCCGGCTTGGCGGCTCCTTGGGAGCTATCGCTGTTAGCACCTGGGGAGCGTTCCACTTTGGGCTGAACGTCCCGACCGTTGGATTTTTGTATCTGGTGCTGGTTGTACTGGTCTCTTTGCACGGAGGGTTTGCAATCGCCACGGTAACTTCTATCTTCGCCGCCGTGTGTCTGGATTATTTCTTTATTCCTCCGATCCTGAGTTTCGAAGTGAACACGCCGGACTATTGGATGGCGCTGGGAGCTTTCGAGTTTACGGCCCTGGTGGTCACTCGCCTGGCATACGTTGCCAACCTGAGAGCGGTGGAAGCCATCGCGGTGCGGCGCGACACGGAGAGGCTTTATGAAACTGCCCGGCGCATCTTGCTGTTTGACCGGTCGAAGGAACCGGGCTCGTTGCTGGCGTCCCTGATTCAGGACGTTTTCGAACTGGACGAAGTGGTGCTGTTCGACGCGATAACCGGCAAAATGTACGGGGTAGGCAACCAAACCGGCAAGGATGAGCGGCTCCGCTCCGCCTTCCACCGCGACCGTGATGAGTTCGACCCGAATATCAGGACCTGGTTCTGCGTCCTACGCATGGGCGCACGGCCGATGGGCGGCTTGTCGCTCGGAGGCACCACCATGGCCGCTCCAGTAACGACGGCGCTGGCCTCGTTGTGCGCCACGGCTCTGGAGCGGGCGCGATCCTTCGAGAGAGAATATCGGTCCGAGGCCGCGCGCCAGAGCGAGCAGTTAAGGGCAGCGGTTCTGGACGCGCTTGGGCACCAGTTCAAGACGCCCGTGACCACCATATGGACGGCCAGTTCCGGACTGTTGGAGGTGGGCGGGATGTCGGAAATCCAGACGGAACTGCTCACCGTGATCGATGAACAAGCCAAGGCACTCAACGACCTGGCTTCCCGGCTCTTGGCCACCGCGAAACTGGACAGCGCCAGCTTTGAGCCTCGCCGCCGTGCCTTGCTGCTTTCTAAGCAGGTAGATGCTGTCATCCAGGCGCTGCCGGAACAACATCGAAATCGATTTCGGATTGCGGCCGCCACTGATGAGATTCCGGTGCTGGCTGATCACAGACTCATTGTGGTCGCCCTCACGCAGCTTTTGGACAACGCCATCAAGTACTCCGTTCCGGAATCGCCGATCGACATTTGGTTCGGCGTGGCCGAAGCGGAAGCCAGCGTGACCGTACGAGATCAAGGTCAGGTAATCAAACCGGATGAAAGCGAACGTATCTTTGAACGCTTCTATCGCGGCAGCTTGACGGACCACGGTCCCGCGGGCACCGGATTAGGGCTTTCCATCGTCAAAAGAATTGTGGAAGCGCATCATGGACGGGTGTGGTTTGAGAGTAAAGCCGAAGGGACAGAATTCTCCATCGCGTTGCCCGCAGCTTTGGCGTAGGGCAAGCCTCTGGCTTGCCCCGGACAAGCCGGAGACTTGTCCTACTCAATTCTGGTTGACCGTTGTGAGAGGACGAAATCGTCTAGCCTCGCCAGCCCGATCGGTTTTCGAAGTTGAAGTGGGCGGCGGACTCTGGAATTCTGGCTCCTGGCATTCGGCGAAAACAGACGGGTCCACCTGCCGGAAGAACTCGCGATGCAGCAGCTCAGCGCTCTTTTGCATCTCCGCCGACGGTACCATAAGGCTCAGAGCCAATTTCGATTGGCCGCTGGGGAGAATCGTCACCGGAATCTGTTTCAGAGCGGCTAACGCGCGTGCGGCAATCTCTGAAGCGCCCTCCATCCCCGCTCCAACCAACGTGAGAACCGCAGAGCGTGGGTGCAAACGCACCTCGACACAGCCGTCCATTTCAATCGGAAGATTCCGATAGCCCATGGAACTCTTCAATGCCAGGAAGATGGTTCCATTGTTCTGGCATAGAAATTCGGCGGGCATACCGTATCGTCCGCTCATTTCGCCTAATGCCGCAGCGAGTTCCTCGGGGTCGCGTTGATCCTTGGACCGAATCTCCAAAACGGTAAGATCCGGCTTGCACGCAATCGCCTTGACGATATTGGAGCACGGGAGCGCGGCCGCAGCGATGCGCGTGCCCTCCACTTCCGGCCTGCGGGAGTTTCTGATCACCAGCGGAATCCGTTGGCGTACGGCCGGCGTCACTGTGTCGGGATGCAAAACCTTGGCGCCGGACTCAGCGAGCGCAGCCGCCTCTTGATAGGAGAGCGACCGAACGCGATAGGCCCCCCGAAGAACGCGTGGATCGCAGGTCAACATCCCATCCACATCCGTCCAGATTTGAATTTCGTCGGCAGAAATGCCCGCGCCCACAATAGATGCCGTCAAGTCAGAACCGCCGCGGCCCAGCGTTGTTGTCACGCCATCTTCAGTGGCGCCTATGAAACCGCCCATCACCACTACGCGACCGTCATCGCTGAGATAGGGAATCACACGCCGCAACCTGGCATAGCTCTCCCAATAGAGCGGCCGTGCCGCTATGTGACGATTGTCAGTAAGAATCACTTGCCGGGCGTCCAAATGAACCGATGGGATCCCGCTGCTCTCGAGAGCTGCCGCCACGATCTCGCTAGACATGCGCTCGCCAAAACTGGCGATCTCGTCCATAAGCGCCGGCGCAACTTCGCGTCCTTCGTCAGCCACCTCGAACAGGATCACGCGCAGGTCGCGGAAGGAACGTTGCAACGATGTCTCGATCCGGTGAAGTGCGTCGCCGTTGGCCACCTGACCGGCTATCTCGAAGTGATAATCCCGCAGTTCGTCGAGGCACTTGGAGCCCAGGTAGCGGTCACCCCGCCGTGCGAGTTCGGCAAACTCCAGCAGTCTATCTGTCGTCTTGCCCATGGCGGACACAACTACAACGGGGCACTGCGCAAGATGCGAGTTCACCGTTGTGGCCAAGCGAGCGATTGCATCGCCGGATTCCACGGAGGAACCGCCAAATTTCATCACAATCATAAAGAGAATGATCCTTTCCAAACCACCGTCATCCAGTTTCAAGATACGGCTTGAGCCATAAGGAAGTCATAAAGCTGCGATAAAGTTTTCGTGAATTAAGTTCTCGAGTGATCTTTATGAAGTCCTTACGGCTTTGCTATTACTTCCTCACGCATCCGGGATTAACCTGAGGACGGTGCAATAATGATCAGGCAGCGCGAGTCCGTACAGCAGCTTTCCGAGCGGCGATCCACGCTCGAAGTGACGGTGGTCTTCACGAAAGTGCCGGCGACCTTAAAAGCGTTGAAGACGGCCGCGGAGCTGGCGCAGAATCTCAATGCGCGGATCCGGCTGCTGGTTCCTCAAGTGGTGCCCTATCCATTGCCTCTCGAAAAACCCGCCGTCCCGGCCGAGTTTCATCGTAAGCGGCTTCAAACGCTCGCGTCCCAGGGTTCCATCGATACGCGCGTTGAACTATGGTTGTGCCGCGACCGCTACGACGCGCTTTCGCGAGCGTTAGAACCTGAGGCGCTAGTTGTAATGGGCGTGCGTCCATCCTGGTGGCCGACCGCGGAGAAAGCGCTGGTACGAAAGCTACGGCGAAAAGGTCACGACGTGATTCTGGTGGAGACTAGCCCGCCACCTTCACGCACGTAAAGCCGTCCTCCTCGCGAATCTCAAACCGCACCGGCAGAAACTCCGAAATGACAGTCATATTCGTGAGCGCGTGCATGTTGATCTTCTCGGCTGTAAACGACCCCATTCCCGCCAAAGCGAGAGGAAGCAGCAATTGATCTGTCAAATGCTCGCCAGCGGCCGCTCGTGAAACCAGATACCCGCGCGCATCACGGGCCGCGACCGAAGCGACTTTTTCAGCACTAAGACCGACTTGTCCAAATGCGGAGAAAATTTCCGTGACTTCGCCGGAACCGATTTCGATCATCACAATGTTTCCCGGCCCGGCGGAATTCCGGCTTTCCTCTACCGAGAAGCACTCCGATCCCCAATTCAGCATTTTTCCAACAGTCTCGACTTCTCGTTGAGCGATATGGCGGGGCAGATTCGCGACCACTCCAATCGCGCGGCGCGACGTAATTTCGCCGCGCTCACCGATATGGAGAGGCTTCAGTGCCGTCACCGGCTGGATCTCTGCGCAGAATCGCCCGCCGCCGGCCGGGTAGAAGCCGTACCGCTCGAACTGCAATTGCACCTTGGGCCCCATTCGTTCGAGCGAAGGCAGAAAAGTTCGCGCAAGAAAATCGAACGGAGGCGCCGCGCTATTGTGCGTGCCTCCTTCGATTACGATTCGGCTCGGTCCCGACGCAAGCATAAGTGCGGGTAGGACTGTTTGAAAAACGAGTGTTCCACTCCCCGCCGTTCCCACGCTGAACCGAAATTCGCCGGCGCGAATCGCTCCTGGAGCAAATGTCAGTCCAGTGGAGCCAAGCGTTGCACCCTCAACTTGCGCGCCTCCAACTTCGGCCGCAGCCAAAACTGCTGTCAGATGTTGACGCAGCAATCCGGGCCGTTCGCGCCCGGCACGAATTCTCTCAATACGAAATGCTTTTCCGGTCGCAAGGGAAAGGCTCAGCGAGGTACGCAGGATTTGCCCGCCGCCCTCGCCGAACGATCCGTCAATTTGGATCAACTGGTTATCCCTTGACACAAACAACCTGCCGTAGCGTGTGGACAATCTCCACCAGATCGGCCTGCGCCGCCATTACCGCATCAATCGGCTTATAGGCCGCCGGGGTTTCGTCGATCACATCTTCATCCTTCCGGCACTCCACGCCTTCCGTCATCCGCATGTGATCCTCTACCGTAAATCGGCGCTTGGCTTCGTTGCGCGACATCGCCCGCCCGGCGCCGTGACTGCAGCTCGAAAAACTCTCCGGGTTGCCCTTGCCACGCACGATAAAGGAACGCGCTCCCATACTGCCGGGGATGATTCCCATATCGCCTTCACGCGCACGCACCGCGCCTTTGCGCGTAATCAGGACGTTCTCGCCGAAATGCGATTCACGTGCTACATAGTTGTGGTGGCAGTTGATCGCCTTGAGTTCCGCGTTAAACGGCGGCACTTCGCCTGAATGGCGCACCGCGCCGACAATCTGCTCCATCATCAGGTCACGGCTTCGCCGCGCGTACTCCTGGGCCCACTCCACCGCTTCCACGTAGTCGTCAAAGTGTTCGGTGTGCTCTGGAAAATAGGCCAGATCGATGTCCGGCAGATTCACGTAGAACTTCTGCATGTCCTTGCGAGCGACATCGATGAAGTAGCTTCCCATGCGATTGCCTACTCCGCGAGATCCGCTGTGGAGCATGAACCAGACAGTTTCCGATTCGTCCATGCAGACCTCGATGAAATGGTTACCCGTTCCGAGCGTGCCGAGATGATTCGCATGATTTCCACGATCCAGCTTCGGATGCTTCGCGAGGATCGCATCGTAGCGAGCTTTTAATTCGCCGAGCCAGACTTCCTGGTTGCGCTCTGGAATATTGTGCCAGGCGCCGCGATCGCCAGCGCCGCCGTGATTGGTCCGGCCATGCGGCACGGCGGTTTCAATCGCAGTCCGGATTCCCTTCAGGTTGTCCGGAAGATCGCGCGCATTGAGGCTTGTTTGCACGGCCATCATTCCGCAGCCGATGTCGACACCGACAGCCGCAGGAATGATCGCGCCTTTGGTTGGGATCACACTTCCGACCGTCGCGCCAATGCCCCAATGGACGTCCGGCATCGCAGCGATCCATTTGAAGATGAAAGGAAGCTGCGCCGCATTCAGAAGCTGCTTGCGTGCGGCGTCTTCCAGGGGAACGCCTTTGGTCCAGGCCTTCACCGGCACGCCAGTCTCCGGCGCGATTAAGTTGTATGTAGTCTCTGACATTTCGATCTCCTAGCTCCCGGAAGTCACGGTAGCGGAATATTGCCCACGTCTCCCCTCCGAGCGTTGAGCGCGGCCGAGAACGCGGGTTTGTACTTGTCATCAATGTGCTCGAGAAATAACCGAAATGCGGCTCGTATCTCCTCGGTCAGCGCCTTCACCCTGGCGGAGTCATTCTTGCCGTCGTAAAACACGATCGGATCCGTTACTCGCTTGTAGCTGATGTGCGCCAGGTTTTGGTCCAGGGCTGCCTTCCAGTTATGAAAGTGCGGCATCGCCGGGGGCGGCATAGGATCCTCCGTACAAAAGTGGAAAGCTCGAACGTCGGGCTTGTCCGTTCGACCGCTGCGAAAAAAGTCGCCAAGTTTGCGACAGTTGAGCAGGAATACATCCGCGATGTGCACGCTAACAGGTCCGCCCCCGTTATCGGGGCTAACAATATAGTTGCTAGAGTGGATCAAATTGCTGTATTCATACGCGACGTGATGAATTGCAGCGGGTAGCACTGACCGATCCGCAACGAATGTCTTTCGTAGCCTGCTCCCACGCGTCTTTGAGACAGCGGCTGCGAGAATTGTACCGGCAACAAGGCCGAGTCCAAATAAGTACTTCGTCTTTAGCATCCCCATCTGCCTCTCATTCTGGCAATCGGCGGCGACAAACGGTGAAGAAAACATTGCTCTGCCGCTGAGCTACTGCTCCAGAGTTCTAATGGAACAGCCCGGATTCGAACCGGGGACTCATGTAGTTCCTTCGGCATTCGCCGCTGATTTCCCTACTGGCGACAATCATTGACGAGAGGTTGCTGACCCCGTTGCCGGGACCAGCCACAGGATTCGAACCTGCTAGCGCTTGGGAGCGCGTGCCATGTACTCCCGCCGGCATTCGCCAGCTAATCCTAAGAAAGGGCCGACAAGGTTCTTGGTCGAGACGCAACATAGTCAAGATGTAGTCCCGCCAGCATTCGGCCCGTTGCTCAAACACCAACTGCTTCGATGCGCGCGATCCAATGGTCCGCTTCCAGTTGCCCAGATGCGAACGCCGAGATTACTTCGAACACCCGATCGGAGAATCCCCCGATGTTCAGGATGTCCGACCGCTCGGCAGCCTGCGTGGTCTGATTCGGCTGGATGTCCAGGCAAACCAGGCGAGCCTTCGGATTCCGCTGCCGGAATTCCGACCACTCGGCCAACAACGCAGTTCCACGGCCACGTCCCTGATCCACCCACGACTCGTTATCCGAGACGAAGATGACCAGGTCCGCCGTCGCCTTCTGCTGATTCAGAAGACGAACCGGGGCGCTGCAGTTCGTTCCACCCCCACCGATCGAAGCCAGCCGTCCGGCGTTCGTCATCACGCTATCGCGCGAATTCAGATTTACCGGAACAACCCCCTGTTCGAACGGCAATACAGTCGCCGATGGATTCTTCCGCAGCACCGACGCACCCACCAACGCGGCCACATCGATGCACCGGACTGCGGTGGTCGAACCGGTGCGATGAGCGGTCACCGGGCTCTTCATGGATCCCGACACGTCGGGACACACTACCACCCGGCCTTCGATCGACGGCACATTCGCGATCGCCAGCTCCATCGCATCCTGCAGAGCATCCTGCACCTCCTGAGGAACGGTCGGATCACAGTTCTGATACGCCGTCAGCAGTTGATACGGAAAAACTCGCGCCCGCTGAATTTCAACTGCATCGCGCAAACGTGCCGCGACCAGATTCACTAGACCAGGCGCCTCGAATACGCCATGCCGGGCGAACGTGTTCAGGTTCATCCGCGTGGTCTGCCACGAAGCATTCTTCGCGATGCTTACCCAATCCTTGCGGGAAAGCGGCAGAGCCGACAACAGCGTGAACGGCAGGTCCGGAACATCTGTTGCTTCTCCAGCCTTGAACTGCTCGAACTCTTCCACTAGCTTCGGTAACGCGTTCGCATCGTGGGAGCGTCCCAGCATGTAGCCATAGAACGCCTCCCGCTGCGGCGAGGCGGGCTTCGGGTGGACCATTTTTACGATATCCGCCAAGGACGGGCTCTGCCCGGCACTGGAGCTGAAAAGAACCTCCTCGTCACGGCTGGCGAGCCATTCGCGCACCAGCCGCTTGGGAGCAGTTCCCAAGGACTTCCGGCCGACTACTCCTGACCGAAGAATTTGAACATACGTCCGCAGCATCCGCGCGTTATCGATCACGCGCGAGAAAGCGGCTTCGTGAAGCTGAGGGTCGCGTGCCGACAACCAGGCACACAGCAGCGCCGGCATGTCCTTCATGAAGGACTGTGTCCGGCTGTACATCGCCACTTGCGCGACAAACTTCGCGTGAACGCCGTCGCACAGTTCCAGCACGCGCGTCAGTTGCTCGTCGGCGGTCGCGTAGAAGGTCCGTCCGAAACAGCCGGTGGCCGTGTATTGCGCGAGCGCCTGCTTCGGGGGAAGCGCGTACGCCGGAGCGTTCTGGGAGTTCACCGCGTCGGTTTGCGGGATCAACGCGTCCCGCAGGCTTCGGAACAGTGTCTTGTTGGCCATGGTCCATGTCCTCGCTTTCGACTATTCAAAAGCAGTCGACCTGCCATTGATAAATTGCTGATTGTAAAGGATCTACTCCACATACACGGATACTATAAGATAAATATATAGAATATAATCTATGACGCATCCATCCACGGTCGTGATCGGCTTGCTCGGAACCACGCTCGATATGGGCAAACATCCCGATCGATGGCAGAACTGGCGCCCGTCTGTCTCGATCTGCCGGCAGCCGGATCTCATTGTGAGACGATTTGAACTGCTGCATGGATCTCGAGAGAATCCGCTGGCTGAACTGGTTCGCCGCGATGTTTCGACAGTCTCACCGGAGACTGAGATGCGCCTTCACCAGATCGATTTCGGTGATCCGTGGGACTTCGAGCAGGTTTATGAGGCGCTCTTCAACTTCGCCCGCGCCTATCCGTTCGACACGGATTCCGAAGACTATCTGATCCACATTACAACCGGCACGCACGTCGCACAGATATGTCTTTTTCTCCTCACCGAATCGCGATGGTTGCCGGGACGACTGCTGCAATGCTCTCCGGATCGGGACCGAGGTGCGCCGGGAAAGGTCAAGATCATCGACCTTGACTTGTCACGTTACGATCGCATCGCGTCGCGCTTTCAACAGGAGCAGAGAGAAGGCGTCTCTTACCTGAAGGGCGGCATCGAAACGCGGAACACCGCGTTCAACCGCTTGATCGATCGCATTGAGCAGGTCGCGATCGCCACGCGTGATCCGCTTCTGCTGATGGGGCCGACCGGCGCCGGCAAATCGCGGCTGGCCCGCCGAATCTATGAGCTGAAGAAAGTGCGCCACGCGGTGAAAGGTGAGTTCGTGGATGTAAACTGCGCTACCTTGCGTGGCGATGGCGCTATGTCGGCTCTCTTCGGCCACACTAAAGGCGCTTTCACCGGAGCATTAAAAGATCGCCCCGGCTTGTTGCGAACGGCGGACGGCGGCGTGCTGTTTTTGGATGAAATCGGAGAGCTTGGAGCGGACGAACAGGCGATGCTGCTACGCGCGCTGGAAGAAAAGACGTTTCTTCCGCTGGGGTCGGACGGTGAGAGTCACAGCGATTTTCAGTTGATCGCCGGTACCAACCGCGACTTGTTCGCCGCTGTGCGGGAGGGCCGTTTTCGCGAGGACTTGCTGGCTCGTATCAACCTATGGACGTTCTCGCTGCCGGGGCTCCGGGCCAGGCCGGAGGACATCGAGCCTAACCTCGAATTCGAACTCGATCAGTACGCTCAGAAGACCGGTAACCGCATCACATTCAGCAAGGAGGCGCGGCAGAAGTTTCTCGATTTCGCGCACTCGCCAGGCGCCGCGTGGAAGGGAAATTTCCGGGATTTGAATGCGGCCGTGGCCCGCATGGCGACGCTTTCGCTCGGCGGCCGCATCTCTGTCGAGATCGTGGAGGAAGAAATTGAACGCTTAAGTCATTCCTGGACGGACCCGCGAGGCGCGAAATCAGAAACCCGGCTACGCGATCTCATAGGCGCCGATCAGTTGGCTGAAATTGACGCTTTTGACCGCGTCCAGGTGAGTCATGTTATTGAAGTGTGCCGCCAATGCCGGTCGCTTTCAGAAGCGGGCCGGCTGCTGTTCAGTGCGTCACGCGGCCGCAAATCCACCACCAACGATGCCGATCGCCTGCGCAAATACCTGAGCCGTTTTGGAATCGAGTGGTCGCAGATATCTTCCTCGGCGGATTCGGCTCGGTCGATTTAGCCAACAACGGTTCGGCCACCACTTCTTTAGAAACTTGGTATCCCGCTCGGGATTCGAACCCGAATCTGAACGTTCGTAGCGTTCTGTCCTGATCCATTGGACGAACGGGACAAGCTGACGGCAAATCCTGGTGGAACTGGAGAGAATCGAACTCTCGCCAACTCGATTAAAAGTCGAGCGCCTCACCATTCGGCCACAGTTCCGAAAATTGCGATTGAGAGCTTCGCGCGCATGGTAGCGCCACTTGCCGCTCGAAATCTGGCCGCGAGGGAGTGAATCGAACACTCGTAGTGAGATCCAAAGGCTCACGTCCTGCCACTGAACGACCTCGCGAAATATGGCGCCTCCGGCGCGCGGAGATTGGCTGTGGGGGCAGGATTCGAACCTGCGTATGGACTGGTTAACAGCCAGTTGCCTTACCGCTTGGCTACCCCACAAAAACTGGAGTGAGCGGCTGGATTCGAACCAGCGACCTCGGGTTTCGGAAACCCGCGCTCTATTCCAACTGAGCTACGCCCACAAATTGACTGGAACAGGCGGCCGGAATCGAACCGGCATTTCTTCGTTAGGAGGGAAGTGTTCTATCCGTTGAACGACGCCCGCGGAATCGGTGTGACTGGGCTCGGCGGCTAACCTGGTGTCCTCAATCCCTTTACGTACAGCGACACCTGGCTCTCGCGTGGATCACCCGATACCGTGTCGTAGAAGAACGCTTGCGTGGTTTCTGTCTCGCGCTCAACCTTCCAGACTCGGGTGTTCGTCACGTAGTCGGGTTTCTGCTGGAACGGGGTGATGAAGGCCGGACAGAACCATTGGATTCGATTGTTCGGCTGGGCCGCGAAGTTCCCATTATCGAGCGCGATCAGATGAGCGCATTTGTGTCCGCCATCTCCCGCTTCTTCAGCGTCCTCGCTCTCACACCAATCGAGCGTGAACATGTACTGGCCGCCTTCCCAAGACCTGTCCTTGAATTGGACGCGGACGCGGGAATCCTGCAGCCGTTCGAACGCGGTCACCGTGACTTCGTAACTGAAGCAGTCCCAAAATTGAAGCCAGTCGAGCGGTTGCATAGGAGCACTCGGCTTGTGGCAAAGCGCGTGGAGGGGCAGGCGCCAGATCACGGCACCGTTTTCCGTCAGAACATGAAAACCGAGCGCGCGGCCGTGGATCGACGCCGCACCGAAGACGCACACATGGATAAGTTCGCCATGATGCGCCTCGCCGTCGTAAAGAAATTCTTTGCGCAGAAAGCAATAGAACCTCGGTACGTTCACGTTGAGTGTTGCCAATTTCGATCTTCACCTCCCAAGAACAAGAATTGAAAAATCTGGTTACAGCCCGGAGCGGACGGACATAATCCACCGCCCGCTCTTTTCCCACTTCTCCTGATGCTATTCAATTGTCAAAGACCCACTTCGAGACACACCTCAACCGGTTGGCTTCCAGCCGGAAGCAAGCTAGACAAAGATGTCTCAGAATTACCAACAAAACAAAAAAAGAGGGCGGCCATTCTTGGTGGCCGCCCTCTTCTTGACGAAATGTTATTCCAAGACGGTCAGGTCACCTCGCGCGCATAACGATTCATGCGCCTTCGCGTACCTTTGAGTTCGGTCCCGAATTGGAATATCTGTGTCACGCAGCTAAATCGTAAACTAATTTCCTGAGAAGCGCAAGCGCCTTAATGTAATTTTCACCTAATGGAAACCCGACTGCGGGCACGCAACGGCTTCTCCCAGATCCCGGTGTGCACCGTACGACCCTCCGCTCTACGTCGCGCGGAAGCCCGACATTCACAGATAGTAGTCGAGCCCCTGACAGAGCTCACCTTGCATCTGGCTTAGCGATGATGTCCGAAGCTCACCCGAGCCTGGAAGCATTCGGCAGATAGTCGAAATACTCAATAGTCATTTAGGTGGCGCCAAAGATGCGAACATCCGTTACGGAGCGATCTAATACCGGAAACCAGAAAGGTCCGCTCTTGTCGTAGTTGTGAAGGCGAAGACCTCGCCGCCATTCTTTTTCGCCCGCAGAAAAACCTCGTTACCTTTGAGACGGTCGATGCGGAACAAACCTACGTCCGAGATACGCAGGCCGGTGTAGACCATTACCCAGATGAAGTCCTTCAAGTCCTCGCCGGTCCAAGCGCCCTGCTCGCGCCAGTTGCTCCAGGCAACTTCACCCAACCTGTCGCAGGCGTCGATAATGCGTGCTAGCTCGTCGTCAGTGAATGGCGCTTTGTTGGCGACGCGGTTAGCACCTATCGGCGGCTTGATGTCGTCGCTGATGGGATTTTCCTGAAGCCATTTGCGGTTTGTGCAGAAGCCGAAAAATGC
>Ga0187863_10002272_pt1 | contig 14794 bp, 13 predicted proteins | sample June2016WEW_11_1_FD_132975 | JGI IMG/M metagenome (GOLD analysis project Ga0187863, IMG submission 132975) | Peatland microbial communities from SPRUCE experiment site at the Marcell Experimental Forest, Minnesota, USA - June2016WEW_11_10 | ecosystem: Environmental > Terrestrial > Soil >... | reverse complement strand
GGGCTTCGACCAACATCGCCCAGGCGTCATGCTTGAACATACCTCGGAGTGTTTGAAAGTTCAGCTCCGACCGCACCGCAGTCGATACCCATCATTGACCTGTGAGCACGTCTTCAAGGAATCCGCATTATCCTTCGAGGTCGAGTTCATGGGAGATCGGTTCTTATTAATAGGAGACCATTGATGTTACCGAGCCGGCAGCGGTCCAATCCCATACGAGTAGGCGTGGCAGATGCCAATCTGATGGCCTGCAATCTTATATCGAGCCGCTTAAAGAACCGCTTCGACGTCCTCGGCCATGCCACCTCGGGAAGTGATCTCCTTCGTATGATGCATACCGCTACTCCCCAAGTCGTTTTAATCGGCTGCCACCTAGGAGATGGAAATCTCTCGGGCCTCTTCGTGCTTCCTGAGATTCAGAGCCAGCACCCCGAAATTCGAGTCGTTCTTCTAATCGACCGGTCTGAACGCGAAGTCGTGGTGCAGGCATTTCGGACCGGTGCGATGGGTGTTTTCGACCGGTCCGAATTCCACTTTGATCATCTCTGTAAATGCATTGTATGCGTGCATCATGGGCAGATCTGGGCGAACACGCAACAACTAAAATTTGTTCTGGAGGCCGTGGCACACTCGCCGTCACCGCGGGTCGTCGACGCCGATGGCGTCAGCCTATTGACAAAACGCGAAGAAGACTTGGTGCGCTTGGTCGCAGATGGCCTCGGCAATCGTGAAATTGCGCGAAAACTAAGCCTGAGCGAGCACACCGTCAAAAATTACATGTTTCGCATCTTCGATAAGCTCGGCATCTCCAACCGCGTCGAACTGGTTCTCTACGCGCTGAACAACCCAAAACGCCCGTTGCTATCGAATGCGGGTAAGGAATCCTCCGGAATCGGCAGCCAGGTCCAAGGAAATCGATTTTGCAGCGAGGATCGGAGGGCGACCGAAGTGTAGACGTGCAGATGGCGAGGCTCTCAGAAAAGCATCCTTCGTTAGAACCTAGTGCCGGTGCGGGCCGTAGCCGGCAGGCCATGCACCGCGAAGACACCCAAGCGGACAAGCCGCGCGCGCGGAGAAGAACCGGGAATTCCCAAGTGGAAGCTAGGGCCGATTTCGCCGAGGTATTCTCGGCAATGGCGGCCTGCCGTTGTCCTTCATCGGTGCCTGATGATCACTAGGAAGGTGAGAGCATCGCTTGATACACGGCTTCCACCTTGCGAGCTTTTCTCTCTATGGTGAAGTGGTCACGAACTCTTCTACGGCCGAGAGCTCCCATGTCGGCGGCCCGGGCAGGGTCAGCAAGGGTTCGACTGATCGCATCAGCCATTGCTTGAACATCTCCCATCGGTACAAGAATGCCCGTCTTGCCATCCTCGACAATTTCGGGAACACCGCCGCCGTTTGTCGCAATGACGGGCTTTCCGGCGGCCATCCCCTCGATGATCACCTGACCGAACGGCTCTCCTGTGGTTGACGCATGCACGATTAGATCCATGTCTGCAATCACGCTCTGCACGTCGCTGCGGAAGCCCGTGAACGTAACAACGCGGGATATTCCGAGGCTTTCGGTCAGGGATCGTACCTGGCGTTCATATTCTGCTTCGCCAAACAGGGCCGACCCTACGATGAAAAACCGCGCGTTCGGAAAGCTCCGTTGCACCAGAGCTGCCGCTTGAAGAAAAATGAGCTGGCCCTTCCAAGGGGAGATCCTCCCGATGAGGCCGATGCGAAACAGGCCATCGCTCTCTGCGGTCTTGTGGGCTGGAAATGGCCAAGGCGTCCCGTCGTGAACGACAGCGCTCTGACCCGGTAGCGCGCCAGGGTACACAGAGCGCAGCGTCGCGCCGGAATTCGCGATCACAAAGTGAGGAACCCATCGGGACAGCAGGCGGAATGACCGGACTACAAACGGGGGAAGATAGTCATCGTCAATTCGATCGCGGACATGCCATATGAGCGGGCGCCGCGCAAGTCGCGCCGCAATTCCGCCGATCACGTCCGCTTTCAGGGAATTCGTATGAACCAAATCCACGTCGTTTTGCCGAATGAACTGTGCGAGCCGCCCAATATACCGAGCACCGGCAAGGGTCGCCCGAAGCTGCAATAAGGAGGCCACACCCAGGGAATCTTTTTTGGCGCCCGCTACGGCAACCGGCAGAGGCAGAACATGGGTCTCTGCGAAAGAACGCATCTTTTCGGCAACGGGGCCGTCGGCGCCGAACACCACGACCGGCGTGACCTTGCGGGGATCGAGATGGCGCACCAGATTCAGCATCGCAATCTCGGCACCACTCTGCGCGGCCGTATGGTCGTAGAAAAGAATACGAACAGGACCGGATAAATCGTTTTCGTCGCGGTGCGGGACTTCCATGATCCCCTCACAACCTTAGGATGAGCGTCGATGACCTCAGAGTCGACCGCTCTGTCTCAAGGCGATGGTCTCACGATGGGTGCGTCGCAGATAGAGGATGCAACTCTCCCTAACTGCCTTCTCTACTGCCTGCCCTGGGAGAACACCTTGGGCCCTGCTAACTTCTACTCCCCTCACGCGATGGAGTTGTGGCAGGTAGGGACTTTTAGGTTTCTTCTACCGGCCCACTCTGCTCCTTCCGTGAAGGCAAAAGTAATCTTCACTTTCTGTCACTTGTAGCGGATGTGCAGAACGCGTAGGTTCCCATTTGATTAAGCGATGCCACTTGCAGGTGTTGAATTGGATCTGAGGAAAGCCAAGCGCTATTCCATGAGCGCCACAGTTTCCTTTTGCTGGATTCCCGGTGACGGTGTTTTGCAAGAGGGTCAAGGCATAACCGCTGACATCAGCAGCCGTGGCGTATTCGTCATCACCGACTTGGCGCTGCGAGCAGGAGACCACTTGGAACTCGACGTTTATCTGCAGGCACCCGGTGCAGAGTCCAGATCGGTGCACTTTCACGGGGAAGGCAGGGTGGTCCGCACCACGAAGAAGGGTGGCGAATCGGGTTTTGCTGCCGAAGTGCTATTTCAAACCGAAGGCCCTGAGAGTCCCTTTTCCGAGTACGGCGGCACAATTCAGTAGAAGTCTGGAAGGAGCCAATACATGCTTCGCATGCTTTATGTTTTCACCGCAGTGGCATCGGCCATGCTGATATGCACTCCGTCGAAAGGACAGAACATTGCTGCCGACTCTTCCTCCACGGGGACGCGTGCTGGCTCGCCGGGCAGTCCCATCGATCCTGATCCAGGTTTCCAGAGAAGAAATCCTCGCTACCTGCTGCACACTGGCGACAGCTTTGATGTCGACTTCACCTTCTCCCCTGAATTCAACCAGACCGTGACCATTGAGCCCGACGGGTATGTCACGTTTCGGGGCGCTGGAAGCCAGCACGTTGCAGGTCAAAGCCTTCCGCAGCTCACCGATACGATCAAAAAAGCCTACTCCGGGATTCTGCATGACCCTGCGATCACAGTGACCCTGAAAGACTTCGAAAAGCCATATTTCATTGCCGCCGGCCAGGTTGCTAAGCCGGGCAAATACGAGCTTCGCAGTGATCTTTCCCTAGTAGAGGCCGTGAGTGTCGCGGGCGGTTTCACCGATGCCTCCAAGCACTCCCAGGTCTTGTTGTTTCGGCGGGTGACAGACGAGAACGTCGAGGCACGGGTCTTCGACGTCAAGAAGATGCTCGCCTCGCACAATCTGCAAGAAGATCCGCATCTGTTGCCAGGCGACATGCTCTTCGTCCCGCAAAATTCGATTTCCAAGATTCGCCGGTACCTGCCCACCAGCAGCATGGGACTCTACGCCAATCCATGGATCAGCCCGTAAGGGGCCAACCATGCAACCGTCCTGGGGCAGGACGGCACGGCAGAGCCGGGCTGGAAGGGGCTTTGACGGTTTGACGAGTTGAAGGGAAAAGCGGGACGACCCAGCTATTTCCAAGGAGAACACTGATGCGATTTACCGAGGCGAGTTTGGATCGGCCACTCGCGGCACCGACCGCACGCGACGTGTTAGCTGTTGTCTTTCGGCAGAAGCGGGTCGTTGTGATTTCCTTCGTGCTGGTTCTGCTAGGGATTCTTTTTTCAGGGTTGCTTACACCACGATATCCCGCCCACATGGAAATCCTGGTACGCCGCGAACCCGTCGTGTCCTCCGAACTCAACCTCGCCCAGGCCAGCCCTGAGGAGATCAGCGAGGCGGAACTGAACTCTGAAGTGGAGTTGCTCAATAGTCAGGAGTTGCTGCGAAAAGTGGTTTTGGCAAACGGCCTTCAACAGACAAGACACCTGGTCATCGGCCACACCCAAGGCTCCGCAAGCGATGCCGATATCGAGAGAGCCATCGAGCGCTTGCATTCCATGCTGAACGTCGAGCCACTGCGAAAGACGAACATGATCTCGGTCGCGTTTGAGGCGACAGACCCCGAATTGGCTGCCCGAGTGCTCAAAAGTCTGGCTGGCTTCTACGTGGAGAAGCATCTGGAAGTACACCGTCCCTCGGGCGAGTTCAATTTTTTCGATCAGCAGACAGAGCGATATCGAGCCGGACTCAGCGAGGCTGAAGTGCGCTTGAGCGCGTTCACGCAGAAGCGCGGGATCGTTTCTGCGGATCTGGAGCGTGACCTAGCCGTTCAGAAGATGGCCGAGTTCGAGGCCACCTACGAGCAAACGCAAGCGGCGATTGCAGAAACCGAGCAGCGGATTGAGAGCCTTGAGCGACAGGATGCCTCGATACCAGCGCGCCAGGTTACGCAGGTTCGCACCTCCGATAACCCTCAGCTCATGCAGCAGATGAAAGCCACCCTCCTAACACTCGAACTCAAGCGCACCGAACTGCTGAACAAGTACGATCCCACCTATCGACCGGTACAGGAAGTCGACAAACAGATTGCCGAGACGCGTGCCGCGATAGCAAACGAGGAGAGTTCCCCCATACGGGAGGAGACCAGCGACGAAAATCCAACCCACGAATGGGTGAAAGCGGAGATGACCAAAGCACAAACGGATTTGGCTGGTCTGAAGGCAAAGATCACGGCCAACAATGCCACGTTGAACAAATACCGGGCGACGGCCAGCGCCCTCCAGGAAGCATCGATCGCGCAGCAAGACCTGCTACGAGCCACGAAAACACAAGAGGAGAATTATCTGCTCTACCTTCATAAGGAGGAGCAGGCCCGCATCGATGATGCGCTCGATCAGCGGGGCATTCTAAACGTCGCCATTGCAGAGCAGCCGACCGTTCCAGCCCTTCCCGTTCATTCTTCCTTGCCTTTCGGTCTTTTGAGCATCGTCCTGGCTGGAACAGGGAGTCTCGGTTTGGCCTTTGTTTCAGACTTCTTCAGCCCATCCTTTCGCACCCCGACCGAGGTTAGGGCTTACCTAGGGGCTCCCGTACTAGCTTCCATCCCCCGAGACGACCAGAACTGGGCGTGAGGCAGACATGGTCCTGAACTACTACAACTTGCAGCGGCAACCGTTCGGAGTCGAGCCGGATCCTCGGTTCTTGCTGATGAGCGACACGCACAAGGAAGCGTTGGCTTCTCTGACCTATGCGTTGCATGAAGAGCGCGGGTTCATGGTTCTTACCGCCCCCCCGGGCATGGGGAAAACGACTCTGCTCTTCCGTTTACTGGAGAGCCTGCGCGACCGTGCACGGACGGTCTTTCTGTTCCAGACACAATGCGATCCGGGAGACTTCTACCGCTATCTGGTGCGGGACTTGGGATTGGCGCCCGGCCCTGATCAGGCTTCGATCCACGACCAATTGAACCAGGTTCTGCTCGAGGAGGCGCGTTTGGGAAGGCGTTTTGTGCTGGTCGTTGACGAGGCTCAGGGTCTGCAGCCTGCAGTGCTTGAAACGATCCGCCTTCTCTCAGACTTCGAGAGCCCGGGTCGAAAGATGCTGCAGATCATCGTCGCTGGCCAGTTGGGTCTGGTCGAAACACTCCTGCGACGGGATATGGAACAGCTGCGGCAGCGGATTTCCGTGGTGGCCTCCCTCAAGCCGTTCAACCGAGAGGAAGTCGCAAGCTATGTCGGGCATCGGCTGGCAGTGGCTGGTTATCAAGCGAGCTCGTTGTTCACCGAGGAAGCGTTGGACTTGATCGCTCACGGAAGCAAGGGAATCCCGCGCAAGATCAATAACATTTGTTTCAACGCGCTCTCGCTAGGATACGCATTAAAGAGGAAACAGATCGGGCGAGACGTTGTCGAGGAGGTTCTGGCAGATCTCCAGATTGAATCCCTGCTTCCGGCCCAAGGTGCCGAAGCACCGTCGTCTGGTCCGAAATTGTCCTCGGGTGTGCCAACGTCGCTCTTAGAGCAGTCCCATCCGCCTCGCAGGAGAAACCCCATCGGCAGAATCGCCCTGATGACCGCTGCTCTTGCGGTCGTGGCGTTTGCATATAACTGGACCTCCCCAGCGAGTTCCTTGCGTCCACCCTCCCTGCTAAGACTTCTATCGCCGACCCGTCACAATGAGGCAACACTCGCTGAGCTGCCCAGCGCGTCAGCCTCGCCGGCTCCCGACAGCAACGTCGCCGCGCGAATCCGGCCTCAGCCGAGCGTTGTTGTGGTTGCGCCCGGACAGACGTTGAGTGAAATCAGCCAGGATTACTTGGGTACCTACAGCCCCGCAACCGTAGCGAGGTTGCAGGCTTTAAATCCAACCTTGATTCATCCAGATCATATCGAGGCTGGGGGACAGATACGTCTTCCCGCGAGCGCCACCGGCACCGAGGGAAGACATGTGGCCGGAGCCGACAGCATTCACTACTCAAGGAGCAAACCATGAGCAAGAACTTCGAAGTGTTATGCAGAATCGGGCAAGAGCAAAGCACCCTGGCGACCGAGTCTGCGGTCGATGTCTCTGTAATTCTGAATGACCAGTTCACTCCCGCATCGGGCTGGAAAGCCAGCAGCGCCTCTCATTCCGAGATTCTGAAACTGGTTCACGTGCTTTTCCTCTCCTCCGGGAGCGCGCCTCACCATGTTCTGTTCTGCGGGGTCGGCGCCGGTGACGGCAGCGGACGCGTCTGCGCCTCGGCGGCCCGGGCACTGGCTAGCGAGGTGTCGAGTCGCGTGTGCCTTGTCGATGCGAAGGTCCTGGGGCCCTCGCTGCTGCGTTCCTTAGACCTCGATGAATCGGCCTTCGCTTCCTCAAAATCCGTTGAGCAACGCGGTTCTGTTCCGCGACAAATTGACCGCAACCTGTGGTTTGTTTCAGCGGCACACCGGACCTCGGTGGGCGTTTCCCACGGTGGGGTGGAACAAATGTGCTCAACCCTTCGGGATTTGCGTAAGGAATTTGGATATCTGCTGGTCGACGCCGCGGCTCTGGGTGCCGACACCACGGCCTCGGTGCTGGGACAAGTTACAGACGGTGTCGTGCTGGTGCTGGAAGCAAATTCCACGCGCCGCGTGACCGCACGCAGTGCCAAGCAAACCTTGGAGGCAGCCAATGTTCGACTACTGGGAACGGTGCTGAACAACCGGACATTCCCGATACCAGAAAAGCTTTACCGCAGGGTGTAGAAAACCTAGAAAACGGCAGTCATCGGCATCGATCACCAAAAATATGAGATTTCGGAGTCCGAATGTGACTCACGCTGGCGGAGCTCTGTCGGGACATCAAGAAGGCGGGAATAACGGGCCGGATCCTCTGGCGCAGACCAGGCTGCCAAGGACGGGTCGATGAGCCTGGCCGCGCATGTTCAACCGGCGCCTTCGGTGCCGACCGTGCGGCCTAAAGTGCTTGAGGTGATGGAAGCCACCGCCGGGGGCACGGGCTGCTACATCGCGGACCTACTGTTGCATATCGATACGGTCGCCTTCGACGTTTCCTTTGCGTATTCAACGCTCCGCTCCGATGCGCGGTTTCTGAAGGATCTTGAGCGCATCAAAAGGCGCGGCATTCGCGTATACGAAGTTCCGATGCTGCATCCCATCCGTCCGGCCGAAGATATACGAGCGCTGTGGGGTCTCTATCGTCTGATCAAGACTCAGAAATTCGATATTGTTCATGGACACAGCTCGAAGGCCGGCTTTTTGGCGCGCCTCGCCGCCAAGCTTGCGGACCCGAGGATTGTTACGGTCTATTCTCCCCATGCCATCTCGATCTCGGCCAATCCGAAGTACCGGTATCTGGAGCGTTTTGCCGGGCTCCTGACCAACGTGCTCCTGGGTGTGAGCCGGTCGGAACGTGACGAACTCGAGGCCTATCAGCTGGTGCCACGCTCGAAGCTTCGCTACGCGACTACGGGCATCAATATGGCCGCATACGTCGGTTCTTTCGGCGGCAGTGATTTGCGACGGCGAATCGGCGTACCGAATGGGACGATTCTCATCGGTTCGGCGGGACGCATCCTCGCACAGAAAGACCCGGCCACCTTCCTCAAAGCCGCGGCCGCAGCGCTTGAAAGAGGCGTGAGCGCGCACTTCGCCTGGGCAGGTGACGGCGAGCTAAGGTCTGCCTCCCAAAAACTGGCCAGAGATCTGGGAATCGAACGACAGGTGACGTTTCTGGGCTATTGCCCAGACCTGCGGCCTTTCCTCGACGCCCTCGATATTTTCGCGCTTACCTCGCGCTATGAGTCCTTCGGGTATGTTACCTGCGAGGCCATGGCGCTGGGCAAGCCGGTGGTGGCAACCAATGTCTCAGGAAGTAACGAACTGGTACAGCACGGCACGACCGGCTATCTGGTAGATGTTGCAGACGCTCAGGGCCTTGCCGTGGCGTTTCGCGAACTCGCCTCCGATTGGGAATTGCGCCGCCGCATGGGAGAAGCAGGACGAGCCAGAGCCCGGAAATATTATGACCTGAGAATAATGATTCGGGATGTGGAACAGGTTTATCGAGAATCGTTCCGGGGGGAGCACGAGGCCCGCGACGACCGAAGGACCGCGGGCATCCCGACGTTGGAAGTAAACCGCTCATGAATCGCCATCGAGCATGGCTAGCTGGTGGGCAGGCGCGGCGGAAGCAAGCTCGTGTGGGCGTTTGCGGCTGGTGCACAGACGCTGCCTCTTGGCGCCCTTCTATGGTCCCGAGGGGTTCTTCTCACCTCGCACGCCAGGGCATTGGGCACGGCGGCCGCAGTGGCCCTATCTTCGGACACCACCGTGTTGCCGATGATTGGGTCAAGGCGGCCCCCCGCGACTGCGTGGGAGTTACCGCGTGCGCGGAGTGCGGGAAGCCGGCTTGACTAAAGGGGCTCCAGATGCGAAGCCGTTTGGGCAATCATAGACGGCTCGCGAGGGCCGACGGTTCCTTCGCGTTCGCGATGGCCCTTGCCTCGGTTGTCTACGGCAACGGTGCGCGCGTGCCGGTCGCACAATTGCATCACTTCCTGGGGATACGCATTACCGTTCTCAACGCGGCGTTCGCCGGCCTTTTCATACTCGTGTGGGCCTATTGCTTCGAGATGCTGGGCCTCTATCGATCTGAACAAATCGGCATCTTGGGCAAGTTGTGGCGGATCGCCGTGGGATGCGGAGTCATGAGTGCGGTCCTGCTTCTTTATCTGGAGATCGCTCGAACCACAGGGCCCACGGCGCGGATCACCCTGCTTTTTTTCTCGTGTGCGGTCCTCTATGAGCTGTTACGCGTTTGGGGCAGCCAATGGATCGCTGCCCGCGACCCTCAGCTGGTTGTCATTCTTGGAAGCGGAAAGCGCGCCGCGCGAGCGTGGCTAGAGATCCGCACGCGACACAACGGAACGGTAAAGGTCGTGGGCTTCGTTGACAATCGCCCGAAAAGCGAGATGACCGTGGACGTTGCGGCTCTCCATCTAGGGACCATCGACGAGCTGGGCGAACTGCTGCTGCGGAATGTCGTTGACGAACTTCTTGTCGCTGTGCCCATGAAGTCCTGCTACGACATGGCTCAGAAGGCGATTGAAATCGCCGAGCGCGTGGGCGTTCGGGTCGTGTACATGCAGAACATGGATATCACGGCCTTCCAACAAAGCGCCTTCCGCAGTCTTGAACTTTTCAGTGAACCGGTGCCTTTTCACGAGGACTACGTGGCCGCGCAAGCCGTGAAGCGGTTTGTGGATATCGTTGGTTCACTGGTAGGCCTCTGCCTGCTTTCACCGCTGTTCTTAGTCATAGCCCTTGCGGTGAAGGCGACCAGCAAGGGACCCATCTTCTTTGCTCAAGATCGGTTCGGTCATCGGCGGCGTCTTTTCCGGATGTATAAGTTCAGAAGCATGGTCCACAACGCTCCGGAACTCATGGCTCAACTGGAAACTCAAAATGAAGCCAGCGGTCCCATCTTCAAGATCCGTCGCGACCCCCGCATTACCCCTCTGGGACGTCTTCTGCGGGCCTCCTCGCTCGATGAACTTCCGCAACTCTGGAACGTCTTGATTGGCAATATGTCGCTGGTTGGACCGCGTCCGATGAGCGTGCGGGACGTATTGCTGTTCAGCGAAGCAACGCTGATGCGCCGGTTCACCGTCAAGCCGGGCATCACAGGGCTGTGGCAAGTGAGCGGCAGGAGTGCGCTGGGCTTTGAAAAATGGATCGAGATGGACTTCAACTACATCGATAGCTGGTCACTGGCTTTGGATTTTCGGATCCTGGCAAGAACCGTGCGCGCTGTGCTGAAAGGCACGGGAGCCGTCTAGACGTATCGGTAATCTTTTTGGAATCTCCTGCAGTCGCTTGGTTTCCCCCAGGTGATTGTCTGGTTCTTCTGGAGCTGCGTTTTGCTAACCGATGGTCTGAAACGACTAGGGAGACGCGCTGAACGATTGCGCCGGGATCCGGTCGGGCGGAATTCCGCCGCTCTCTACGGCGTGCAATTCTGCCGCAAATTATTTCCTTTGTTCACGGTGCCGTATCTGACTCGGATTCTGAAACCGGGCGGGTGGGGCAGGGTGGCTTTTGTCTTGTCGATGGCGGAAATTGTGGCGCTGGTCATCGAGTTTGGCTTCAACCTTTCCGCCACTCGTGAAATCTCCTGCCAGAGGCATCATCGCGCGAATTGCCGCGATGTAATGGGCGGCGTGCTGGGCGCACAGACTCTGCTGGCCGTGATCGGTATTGGTTTGGCCGGGGTCGTGTCGGCCCACGTCCCCCTGCTGCGGAACCAGCCGAAAATGGTGGTGGCCGGCCTGATCTATTCGGTTGCGCAGGGATGTACCCCGTTGTGGTTTTTCCAAGGGCTCGAGCGGCTGCGGCTGGCAGCGGGTCTGGAGATCGGCGCAAAGTTCGTTGCCTTGTGTGGGGTGTTCCTGCTCGTGAGGTCTCCGCAGGACGGATGGAAAGTGGTGGGGCTTCAGGCGATGGCGGCGGGTGTTTCTACCACCGCCGGAATTGCTCTGGCGATCCGGTCCTTCGGCTTCCGGTTTCCGCAGTACGCGTTGGTAAAGGACGCACTGCAGCGGGGCTGGCCCATGTTTGTCTTCCGCAGTGCGGAGAGCCTCTACGGAGCCGGCAATGTTTTCCTTCTCGGACTGTTTGCGCCCGCGGCAGTCGTAGGATATTTCGCCACCGCCGAGAAAATTACCAAAGCGATGTTTGGCCTTCTTCTTCCGATTCGCGATGCGGTCTACCCCCGCTTGAGCTATCTGGCAGCCTCTTCGGAGGAAGCCGCGGCAAAGTTGGCGCGTCCGACCATTGCCGTCATGGTCGGTTTGGGATCTCTGCTTACGACGATCCTGTTTGTCATGGCTGCGCGGTTTATCGGGCTGCTAGCCGGGGCGAACTTCGCCCCGGCGATTCCCGTGTTGCGCTTGTATTCGATTCTGCCATTACTGCTTTCGGTCACCTACTCGGTTGGCCTGCAATGGCTGATTCCTCTCGGTCGTGATGCGGTTGTGAACCGGATCATCCTCGGAGGAGGGTGTCTGAATCTGATTCTGTCGTGCCTGTTAGCTCCCCGTCTAGGCGCAATGGGCATGGCTACATCGGTATTGCTGTCGGAACTCTATGTCTGCACGAATATGGTTTGGGTCGTCTGGCGATCTACGAATCTTTGGACGTCTGGTTCTTGGGGGGCCCGCCCTACCGTGGACGTGCGCCCCGATCCGGAGGAGTGCGCGTGAAGCAAGGACCACGGCGGAGCCTTCCTGCCCGCGCAGGAGCTAAGCACGCGTTGCGTTGGCGGGCTGCGACGATCGCCCTCGGCCAGGACCCTAGGCGCCTAGGGGCTGTTCCAAGAGCGCGGAGGAGTTGAGCGATGCAGGAAAATCGCGACGATTTTACTCAAATGAAATTCGCCTGGTGGCTGCACCCGGTGGCCATTTTCGTCGGGTTAAACGGGCTGACGGCCGCCGCGGCCTTTCTGGCCGATCCTGGGACCTATCTGGACCTGTGGCGCACTCCAAAGTACTTCAACGGTTTCACGGTGCTCCTCACGGTGGCGGCCCTGGCCGTGTTCTCGGCCGGCGTGTGGTTAACTCGGGCAAACCAATCGAGCCTCTTCTCACAACCCGAGTGGCGCGGTACGATCTCGTTTTCTCGACTCCTGCTGCTTTTTAACATCAGTTTTTGGGTCTCTATCATGGCCTACGTTTTCTGGCTCGCTCGGGGAATTTCGCGCGGTCTGGGACTAGCGCTGTTGAAATCAGTTTTCACTGGCGGCGCTGAAATATACACACTCAGAGATTCTCTGCAAACGGTGCCTGGCATTACAACATTGACCCAGCTCGGCATGGCGGCTGTCGTGTTGGGCTGTCTGATCGGCTCCGGCGGCGGGTGGAGGATCGTTTGGCGAAAACTCGCGATCTTGTCGTTGCTGGCCTTGCTGCGCGCCGTACTCTACAGCGAGCGACTGGCCTTCCTTGAGCTCGCGATACCCTTCCTGGTTTTGTGGTTGGCCGAACCTGCGTCTGGGACACGCAGCCGTGGGCTGCGGACCCTGATTCGCATCGCACCCGTTCTGGGGGCTGCGGGTGTGTACGTCGTGTTTACCAGTTTCGAGTACTTCCGCTCCTGGTCGATCTACTATAGTTCGAGGGAATCGAGTTTGCTCCTATTCGGCTTCTGGCGCCTGGTGGGATACTACGTTACTGCGTTTAACAACTCAGCATATTTGCTATCAAGTTTGCATCACTCCCTAGGTGCGCCTTATTTTAGTTTTAGCTTTCTGTGGGATTTCCCCATGTTGAATGTCCTCGTTAAGGACGTATTTAGTTGGGTGCATTTGGATTACGACGGCTATATGGGTCTGCTCGCCTTGGGTGCCAACCCGGAGTTTAATAACCCCGGAGGATTGCTGTCGCCGATTGTCGATCTGGGAGTGTTGGGAGGCTTGGCCTACTGGGCGGTCATGGGGTTGGTAACCGGCTATCTATATAATCTCTACACTCGCAAACATCCGTTGGGTATGTGCATATACCCCGTCGTCTTCCTAGCACTTACTGAAGTGCCCCGATACATCTATTGGGGCGAGGGACGCGCCTTCCCTGCTTTGGCCTATCTTCTTCTGAGCGCCACTGTGCTGCTTTCCTCCGCCACGTTTTGCCCCTGATCCGCGCCGCCTAAACCCAAATGACGTCGGAGGTGGTGGGCGGTTGGATTATCTCCAACCCGCTCATTTCGCTCCGTTGGTGCGCCCACTCCGCCGCACCACTGCGCCGCCAAACCCTTCGACCTGGCGTTCTCTCGCTCCGGCCTCCTCATTGCTTTGCAGCCGTCCGGCTCTAGAACCCTCCCCGTTCCTCTCACGAGCGGTCCTACATCCAGCAGGGAAATCTAGGGCTTGCTGGAAGGCGGGGTGGCTTTTTTTCCACCGGGGCGATGCTTCACAACTGGCAGAAGGGGGGGGCACAGACTCCTTTGCGCAGGGATCAAACGTTTGGCTACGACCACTTTGATTTGCTAGTGCCCACGCTCGCGCAGATGTAGAGTAGCTGCGCTGACAGAATCAAGGCGTGGGCGTCGCATGAGCTGCCCACCTAGAACAGGAAGAGTCATGACTGATTCCAGACACGTCGGGCGGGGCATCATTCTTGCCGGTCGCAGCCGCTTCCCGGCCTTCAACTGTCACAGCAATGCTTCCTGCCAACAGGGCAGGAATTTTGCCTGATCCCCACCGAAGGAGTTGGAGATACCATGCGGTCACAACCTAGGCTTCTCCCGTTGGTAATCTTGCTGCTATGTTTTGTCTCGGTCTGCTCCGGAGCGACGATTACAGGAACGATCAAGAGCCTGGAGAGTGCTCCGTTTCAAGGTGCGTTCGTAGAGGCTCAGAACACGAAAACACGGATGACGTTTATCGTGCTGTCGGACAGTCGGGGGCGTTACCAGATCGCAAAGTTGCCGGCCGGGGAATACCGGTTGCAAGTCCGGGCCGTCGGTTTCCGCACCGATCCCCGGACGGGGTTGAATCTGGCCGAGGACCAGAAAGCATCCTACGATTTTGTTCTGCAGAAGGGCCTGGTCGGTTGGAACGACATCTCGTTTGAGCAAGCAAGGCAACTTTGGCCGACGGCCAAGGGGAGAGACCTGATTGTCAGGCACTGCTCGAGTTGTCACCTGTTTCAGACCCGCATGGCTTCGGTAACGCGGGACCAGGACGGATGGCGAGACAGGGTTGAATACATGCGGACAGCGATGCACTTCTCCCTAGCCGATGTTACCGATCAGGATGCCGATGATATTGCTTCGTATCTGACCGAGCTGTTTGGACCAGACTCGGTTCTTCCGAAATCTCCGGCGGACATGCCTGGATACAAGGACACGGTGCGGCCCTTTAGCAGCGAAGCGATGAATATCGTGTACGTGGAATATGAAATGCCCGGGCCGAGCCGTATGCCCTTCAGCGCGTGCCCTGGCAAGGAAGGCTATTTCTGGATTCCGGAGTTCGGCG
>Ga0187863_10002270_pt1 | contig 14796 bp, 8 predicted proteins | sample June2016WEW_11_1_FD_132975 | JGI IMG/M metagenome (GOLD analysis project Ga0187863, IMG submission 132975) | Peatland microbial communities from SPRUCE experiment site at the Marcell Experimental Forest, Minnesota, USA - June2016WEW_11_10 | ecosystem: Environmental > Terrestrial > Soil >... | reverse complement strand
GGCATCGTCCAGTCGGAAATCGAAGGTGGCGTGTTTCTAAACGATCTGCCTCCCTCGACGGTGCTTCATATCCAGACAATGCACCACTGCTACACAGCGGTATTGCTCGGCGGCAGCGAGGCGCTGTTATCGGGTCATCCTGAGTTTTGCCCAGAGCCGGTACAGGTCGCGATTTCGGGTTCGACGTGGGGCGGATCGATGCTCAAGCTGCAGTACGTCGGGCGCGGCATGCATCTCGAATTCCGACACCCGGAGTACCCAACTCCGATCATTACTTCGCCAATCCAGGAAATCCGGGACCACGCCCAACTACCCGCTCTTGAGCTCGACTCGCGCCCGCATGGCGCGCATTCCTAAAGGGCCGTTCTTCGACGGTTGCTGCTCCTGCCATTGACTTACCCGTTCCAAGCACTACCATTCCGGCCAGCGGCCGCCGTATCCGCACTCATGCCTCTGACCATCGAAACTCGCGAAGTCGCGCACGTCACGATCCTCGACGTGAAGGGCCGCATTGTTTTGGGAGAAGAGATCGGCGAGCTTCGCGACGAGGTTCATAAGCTCATTGCGCAGGGCAAGAAAAAGATCATCCTCAACCTGGCTGAGGTCGACTACATCGACAGCTCGGGAGTTGGAGAACTGGTCGGCTGCTTCACGACGCTCCGCAACGCCGGTGGCGAGCTTAAGCTGCTCAACCTGAGTCAGAAAGTTCATGACATCCTGAACGTGACGAAGCTCTATACAGTTTTTGATATTCGAGAGGATGAATTTACGGCTGTGAAGTCGTTTGATTATTTCTTCGCGAAGTAGCGCTGGGTTCCCTCCCCCGAACCGGGCTTGACACGCCCCAATCCTCGCCGCGACGGCTACTATTCTCGAAAGTAAGATTGATGGGCCACGCAGGTTTTGCAGTGCGGAGTCGTGTAGCTCGTGGAACAGCGCAGCACCAATCCCGTAAACCTCGAAGCAAAGACCGCGCGAGGACAGATTTGGACATCGCACGGAACGTTTCAAGGATGGACCTGTTCGCAGTGCGAATGGAACTATCCTCTTCCAACCCTTCTAAACGATCCAGAAGCTAGAACGGCTTTTGACCGGCTCGCAACATCCAAGTTTCGCGATCACAAGTGCGCGGATCATCTCTCGCGACTCGCGCCAGTCGACAATGAGAACTTCACTGCGCGGATCCGCAAACTGGTGGCGCAAGGCTTCAAGCCGAAGGATGCGGTCGAGCTATTCCTCCAGGAAATCGCGCTGGAGTACCGGAACCAACCGAAGACACTCGCCCAGGCCAAAGCTGACGGCGAAGATTTTCTACGGCGCTGGCGCGCCGGGCTCATCTGAAACGCTCTTAAGACAGACGAACTCCGGCGACCATCACGCAATTGCCACGCGCGCACTTCTTAATTGTTGATTCCCATCTGCGTCAGGATGTACGCATAGTCGAACGCGGTCTCCTTCAGCCGGTCGTAGCGCCCGGATGCGCCGCCGTGTCCGGCTGGGCTGAGATTGACTTTGAAGATCAGAATGTTGTGGTCAGTGCGGGTGGCGCGCATTTTCGCCACATATTTCGCAGGCTCCCAATACATGACCTGGCTGTCGTTGAAAGAAGTCTTCACCAACATATTTGGATAGGCTTTCGCCTCGATGTTGTCGTAAGGCGAATACGTGATCATGTAGTCGTACGCCGCTTTTTCCTTGGGGTTGCCCCACTCCTCGAACTCCCCCACCGTGAGCGGGAGAGTTTCGTCGAGCATCGTGTTGATCACATCGACGAAAGGAACTCCAACAATCGCAGCCTTGAAAAGATCTGGACGCATATTCAGAACTGCTCCCATCAGAAGACCACCGGCGCTGCGTCCTTCAATCACCAGGCGATCTTTGGAGCCATAGCCGCGCTTCAAGAGATCTTCCGCGCACGAGATGAAATCCGTGAACGTGGTTTTCTTGTTCATCATGCGTCCGGCGTCGTGCCAGGCCTTGCCCATTTCGCCACCGCCGCGAATGTGTGCCACCGCGACCACTACTCCGCGATCGACCATGCTGAAGTAATTCGAGTTGAAAAACATGTCGATGGAAATGCCATAGGAACCGTACCCGTAGAGATACAGAGCGCCGGTGCCGTCAAGCTTGGCGGCTTTCAGACGCAGCACGGAAACAGGGATTTTGACTCCATCGGATGCTACGGCGTAAATCTGCTCGACTTCATACTTCTGGGGATCGTAGCCGCCCGGAACTTCTTTCTGCTTGAGTAACGTGGACGTTCCCTTCTCCATATCGTAGGAGTACACCGAAGCGGGAGTGATCGGCGATTGATATCCATAGCGAAAGTCCGTCGTGTCGTAAACGCGGTTCACATAGGGGTACGCCGCATAAGCGGGCTCCGGAAATCCGATGCGTTTGGATTCCCCGTTGCGAAGATCGATGACGCGAATCTGCGGCAGGCCGCTCTCTCGCTCATACAGGACGCAGAAATTCTTGAAGAAGTCGGTCTCGTCGATCATGATGCCGGGGTTGTGCGCCAAGACTTCGTGCCAGTTCTTGCTGCCAGGATCGGTCACTGGGGCGTTGACGAGACGGAAGTTGCGGCCGGTATCGTTGACCCGGATGTAAAAAGAATCACCATTGTGGTCGGGATAATATTCCACGCCCTGCTTGCGAGGCTCAACGATCTTCCATTCGCCGTCGGGCTGAGTGGCTGGAATGTAACGCGCCTCAGTCGTGGTGTGGCTGCGTGAAACCATGAAGATGAAAGCCTGGCTGCGCGTCTTGTAGGCTTCGACGTTGAATTTCTCATCTGGCTCTTCGTAAACCACACCATCTGCCGTTACCGATCCGGCCGCATGGCGTAAGAGCCGGTATTGCCGCTTGGAAACTGCGTCTTCTTGCGTGTAGAAGATGGTCTGATTGTCATTTGCCCAGACGACAGATCCTACACGCTCGGCGTGATCGGCGAGGGTCTGGCCCGTTCGCAGATCTTTGACCGCGAGTGTGAACTGGCGAAATCCCGTATTGTCGTAGCTATACGCGAGCAGATTTCCATCTGGGCTCACCGCGAAGGCAGCAATCGACATAAACGCCTGGCCTTTTGCCAACTCGTTGACGTCAAGCAGCACTTCTTCGGGAGCATCCATGCTGGCCTTTTTACGGCAGCGAATGGGATACTGCTTCCCGGCTTCGGTGCGGATGTAGTAGAAGTAGTCGCCTTCTTTATAGGGAACCTCGACATCGGTCTCCTTGATGCGCCCGAGCATCTCGTCGTAGAGCTTCTTTTGAAATGGCTCCGTCGGCTTCATCACCGCATCGGTGTAAGCGTTCTCCTGCTCGAGGTAGGCGCGGACTTCAGGGTTGGATTTATCGCGGAGCCAGAAATAGTTATCGACCATCTTGTGTCCGTTGACCTCGGTGACGTGTGGAACCTTTTTGGCGACTGGAGGAGCGGGGAGCGACGTATTGTCGGCCGCAGTGAGAATGATGACGAAGACAAGCAGAAAGATGCTGAACAGAGAGCGTCGCAGAAACGGCTGATTCATAACTCACCCCAAGAAGTTCGAATTAGCGGAGAAACAAGTCTGGCTAGCGTGCGCGAAAGGCAGACTGGTTGAGCAAGGGAAAAACGATACTCCGGCCGGTAGTCGATGTGCAAACTGCAACACTTGCTCAAGACGGAGAGCCACAAGGCTGAGAGGTATTGGGTCAGTTTGATTTCCACAGGCAATGGGGACTGGCCCAGCGGTTACCCCGTCCTTGACTCCGCGTAATTTGTCAGGATGAGGCTACGCTGTCAGGGAATGAGGCCGAAGCCAGATGCATCGAGGCGAGAAGGAATGGGGGCGCTGTCAGCGATCGTGGCGGCCCACCCTCCCGCCAAAGACGCGGGAAGGGTGGGGCAACCGGATTATAGGTGCCATGCCGGACAGGATGGGCCAGGCCCCGTTGAACGGGAAAAGCCGTACAATCATTTTGGGTCTGGATCGTGGCTTACCCCGCGATTTGGATTAGCCCTGCCGACTGCTTCAGCAGGCGACAGGGGCAGACTTTTGTTACCTAGCTCGTTGGTGGAGGCCGGGTCATGGCTGTTCACCTCGTTTCCCTTACCGCGCAACGTCAGAACCGTTGCGCGGTTCGTATTCAGATCCAAAGTCATTTCTTGGGCCGCTCCCGTGTCTCAGCAACAGCTCGAGCGAAAGATTCCTTTACTCTCGTACCGAATTTTCCAGTTCTGAGAGAGAACGCATATGGCGACCCGTCTGGATCAGACAGCTTTATAACTTCGTTTTGTTTTTCGAGACGCGCCAAAGTGTTGTGAATGATAGTCATTTCGCTGGCGTAATCATCCAACTTCACGCCCCTCTTCTTCAGCTCGTCCCTGATTTCAGTGGGGGACATAGCCGGATCTTCCGTGTCTCTCAAAACCGACCGAATAGCGTCGGTTATTCCGACCCCACTCAGAGATTCTCCTGTTTCGATTCCCGACGAGTGGTCGGTTTCGTCGCAGAGCACAGCCAATCCATCGATAATCTTTTTCAGTTCCCCAGCCCGTTGATCCAGTGCAGCGCGATCCGCGAGAACCTGTCTCAAATCCTCTCGCGCCGCCGACAAAGCCTCTCGATATTCTTCTCTTGCCATACACTAATTCCTCACTTAACTAGTTACATTACATCAATAGAACACAACAAGTAAAGTTAAAATATAGTACAGTTGACAGGATGGGCTGCGGCTATCGAAGACGCAAGGGAGCGTCTGCGAAAGAACAAGGAGCAGGGTCCGCGCATTCGCACGGCGATCAAAGTCTTTGAGGGTAATTTGTTAAAAGGAAAACCGTGGCCCAGATCGCAGCCCGAAACTAGCGTTTCAGAAGCAACACAGTGGTTTAAGACACTGCCCTCCCGTCCGTGACTCCGCCCAATCTGTCGGGATGAGGGCTATGCTGTCGGGGAATGACGCCGAAGCCGGACGGGATGGGCCGGCCACTGAAGAACGTCGTTTCTCAGAAATCTTGTCAATAGGCAGAAATTACACGATTTGAGCTAACCTCATCAAAATACGGCAAATATAAAGTTGCCAATGCTTGCCGGTTGACCCCCTCCAATTTGCTATTCTGGATATATAGGAAGAATTTCAAGGGCGCGGCCTCTGGGTCGCGCCCTTTCTTTTCCCCTTATCCCTTCCGCCGGTCTTCGAGACAGATTCATGTTCGGCAGCCGAATCGGCTGTCCAGAGGAGCCAAGGCTCCGGAGCAGGGAGAGCCGCGGGTTACTCCGGCGGCGAAAAAAGGAAGAAACACAGGTGAACGATGTGAGTAGAGCAAAGAAAATCTGGGAGCAATTCACTTGCTACCAACAACGCGGAGAATGGGTCGAGTTGCAGTTCATGGCAAGGGCCGCGCAACTTCGTTTCGCCATCAGCAAACCCTGGGGAGACACACAACCGTTTGACGTCGGCATCGCGCACGGCCCGAACTTTCTCCGGGTGCAGGTGAAATCGACAACCTGCCGCACAGGCGCGGGGTATCTCTGCCAATTCAAGCCTCACCAAGAGAAAAAGCACGACTACACTCTGGACGAAATCGACCTGTTCGCGGCGTACGTGATTCCGGAGGATGTGTGGTACCTGATCCCGGCGGTCTTACTGCTGGGCAAGAGAAGGCGCATCATGACCATGCTCTGCCCCGTAGTCCCACCGGCAAAGAAAGCAAGCTACTGCTATGAAGGCTATCGAGAAGCCTGGAATCTACTGACCAAGAGCAGGATTGAGCTGCTGGGGTGCACTGTCGCCGATCCTCCGCCATCCCGCCATCGCAAGCCCGGTTCGCGGAGAGAAAAGAAACTCGCTCGCCCCCGGCCACGCAGGATACGACTAGATTGAGTGGCCGAGGTTGCGCCTGGTTCAAGGAGAGGGTCTGAATTCAACGAAGCCGAAAAAACGCTGTTCGTTTTTGAACATCGGCCTCCATTTCCGATCAGTCTTGCCATCTCCGCTGCCCCGGCGCAGCGCGAAAGCATTTGAAGAATGAGCAAGATGTTTCCAGATCTCTTTGGCGAAGCGCGTGCCGTCTTGAACTATCAGTCCTCGGAGGTCTTTGTGATCTTCGCGGGTTTCGAATCCGGGAATCCATGACGGAGACGAAGGGGCTAAGGGGTGCGAAATGCAAACATTGCTCTACGACTTGCGCCTCGCGCTACGGCAGATGCGGAAAGCGCCGGGAATGGCGCTGCTGGCGATCATCACGCTGGTCCTTGGAATTGGGGCAAACGCCGGCATCTTCACGATCATCGAAAGCGTACTTTTGCGACCGCTGCCGTACGCACACTCAGATCGCCTGACGTTTATTGGGCGGGGGAACGAGCCGCTCTTTTCAGCCACTTCATGGCTTAACTATCGGGAGATTCGCACCCAGTCGCACCTGCTCGCGGATGTGGCGGGCTACTCGGAAGATGTGTCGGTTCTTCAGACTCGCGAGATATCCGAGAGCATTGCCGCGCCGCACGTTACAGCGAATCTTTTCTCCATGCTGGGAGCGCGGCCATTGCTGGGCCGCACATTTACCGACGCCGAGGGTCAAAGCGGCGGCCCCTTAGCCGTGCTGCTTTCGGAAGGCTTGTGGCGGCAGAACTTCTACGCCGATCCTGGCATTGTGGGGCAAGCAGTGAATATTGGTGGCCGAGCCTACACGGTGGTCGGCGTCATGCCGCGGAACTTTCGTTTCCCCGAAGAACTGGAACTGGATACACAGAAGAGCGTGTGGGTAGCCCTGCAGCCGACCCAAGCGATGTTGAAGGACCGCGGATATAACTTTCTTAACGTTGTTGGCGAGCTGAATCCCGGAGTCAGCATTGCGCAAGCGCAGCAGGAACTGAACGCGATTGCAGCGCACATACCGCTCGAGAAATCCGAGAGCCCAATGAGCTTTCGAGCAACGCCCTACCAGGAAGTGCTGACTGGGCCAGTACGGCCGGTCTTGTACGCGCTCTTTGCAGCGCTAACCCTGGTGTTGCTGATCGCGTGCGCGAATGTTTCCAATCTGCTGATCAGCCGCTGCATCGGTCGCCAGCAGGAATTTGCCGTGCGAAGAGCACTCGGAGCAAATCGCATGCGGCTGGTCCGGCAAATGTTGACAGAAGGATTGGCTCTGAGCCTGCCAGGCTGCGCTATCGGTTTATTGCTCGCGAAGATGGCTATGCTCGCGATCCGCAAGCTACCGGAGGAAACGATCCCGCGCGCCGATTCGATCGCGATTCACTGGAGCATCGTGCTGGTGCTCGCTCTCATTGCGATCATCACTACCCTGCTGTCTTCGATCCTGCCGGCGCTTCTTGTGCTGCGCACACATCCTCAAACCGCATTGCAGGTGGCCTCGCGCGGCACCGGTTCACGTTCGGTGGGGGGAAAGCTTAGCGGTATGCTCGTCGCGACGGAGGTCGCCCTCTCTACTCTGCTGCTGGTTGGAACCGGCTTACTGTTTCACACACTCTGGAATCTGGAGCGGTCGCGGCTGGGATTTGAAACGGCTCACATCACGACTTTCAGTGCCATGCCCGCAGATTCGGCAGGATATTCAGCAATGGCGGTTTCCGAAGACACGGCACACGCTCCGGATTCGATCGCGACGTTGACGTATCAACCCATTCTCGAGCAAATCAGGCGCCTGCCAGGAATCGAGAGTGCCGCTCTAGCAACCACGCCGCCGCTTTCCGGCGACGACCTGAGCTCTGACTTTGACATCATCGGCCAGCCCAGCGACCCCGGCAACAAACCGGGAGCGCGCGTCTCTGCTGTGAGCGGAGATTACGCCAAGACCCTTGGCACTCCCATCGTGCGCGGCCGAATGATCAGCGACGACGATGTTGCCAGCGCTCCGCTTGTCGCGGTCATCAATGAGGCGCTCGCGCGGAAATATTTTGCCAGCGAAGATCCGTTGGGAAGGCAGATCAATCTGGGCGGGAAGGACACCGGAATGATCAAGCCATACACGATCGTCGGAGTGCTTGGCGATCAAGTGGACTCGACATTAGGTGGCGAGGTCCAGCCATTCGTTTTGCTGCCGCAGGAGCAGGTTCCGACCACATCGCTGTTTTACCAGGCGCTGCTAAAGACCGTTGTGAGCTTTGTAGTCAAGACCCGCGGAGATATTCCGGTGGCAGCGGAGATGCGTTCGCTGTTTCACCAGGCCGCTCCAGGTTTTGCGCTCGACAATTTTCAAACCATGCAAGAGGCGGTGGAACAGCACACGTTCAGCCAGCGGCTCGGTCTTTATCTTGTAAGCTCGTTCGCGGGCTTGGCAGTTGCGATGGTGATTGCCGGTCTCTACGGCGTACTGTCGCAGCTGGTCAGCTATAAGCGGCGGGAAATCGGTGTGCGTATGGCGCTGGGCGCAACGCGGAGGAGCGTGGCTCGAATCGTGGTGCAACAGGGATCGATTCTGATCGGCGCTGGGTTGGGCGTCGGACTTCTGCTGGCATTCCCCGCCGAGCGGCTGATCCGAAGTTTCTTGTACCGCGTGCGTCCGCTGGATGCGTGGACCTACATCGCGGTTTTGCTCGCGCTGCCTATCATTGGCTTGATCGCTGCCCTCGTTCCCGCGTTCAAGGCCGCGTCGATTCAGCCCATGCAGGCGCTAAGGGAGGAATGAAGAGCAGCTGCCTGGGACGCCCGGCTGTAGCCGACCCCAGGAAAGAACAGTCATAGCTTGAAACCCGAAGCCCGGTCTAGGAATACCAAGAGCTGGTAATTCTACCGTCAAACCCTCTATGGATAAGAATACGTGTTCAGAGCTGGACACAGCATAACGGTTTTCGGACAAGCCGCCGTGAGCTCCGAACAAATGTCGGGTCTTAAATCCCTTTCTTTCCAGTGTCTCCCGCCATCGTCAATTGGTAACAAGAATGCGCCTTACGACCAGATCTTGGTATGCCAAAATCTTCCTTCGACGTGCGCGCGGTTCGATCGAGGTGACAAGTGCGAACTCTGATCAGAAACGTTCTTTACGGCCTGCGTATGTTGCGCAAGAGTCCGGGCGTGACTGCCGCCGTCATTGCCACACTGATGCTCGGCATTGGCGCTACTACCGCGATTTACACAGTGGTCTATGCCGTTCTGCTTGCGCCGATGCCCTACCCGAATCCCGATCAACTGGTCATGGTGTGGTCAAAGGTCAACGGAGGCAGAAACGGGATGTCGGCCGGAGACTTTATCGACTGGAAAGAGCAGAACCATTCATTCCAGCATATGAGTGCCTTCACCGGAGCCAATTTGAATCTGGCCACGCGGAATCAGCCCGAGCCCATCGATGGGATGCGCTGCACACCGGGCTGGTTCGACATGCAGGGAATCCGGTTTTTGATGGGACGCGATTTTCTTCCTGAGGAAGGAATCCCAGGCAGAGACCGCGCCGCCGTTCTCACCTTCAAATTGTGGAACCGCTTAGGCGCTAATCGGAGCATTCTCAGCCAGCCCGTGCGGATCGACGGCGAGCTTTATAACGTCGTCGGAGTGTTGGCGCCGGGTGTGGGGGATCGTTTCAACTTTGAAATGGCGGTTCCGTTAGCCTTCCGGCCGGAACAGATTAACCACGACTACCACTGGCTCCTGACCATGGGGCGGATGAAACCAGGCGTTACCCTTCAACAAGCACAGGCCGATATGGACGCGGTTACGAGCCACCTTGCCGCCAGTTATCCCGACACGAACAAGGGATGGGGCGCTTCAGTTGAGCCGCTTCAGAATGATTTCCTTCCTCCTGAGCGGATTCGGAACCTCTGGCTCCTTTTAGGTGCGGTCGGATTTCTGCTGCTCATCACCTGCCTCAATATTGCAAACCTCCTACTGGCCAAGGGCGCGGCGCGCCAGAGAGAGATTGCAATTCGAAGTTCCGTAGGGGCTACCCGCTCACGAATCTTTGGTCAGTTCCTGACCGAAAGTGTTGTTCTCGCCCTTCTCGGCGGCGGACTCGGAGCGGCAGTCGGCGTCGGATTGCAACGTGGCATTCTCAGCATCGTGCCGGACGGGATATTGCCATCCGAAGCCAATTTTCAGTTGGACGTTCACGTCCTACTCGTCGCCCTGGCCGCAACCACTCTCGCCGGTTTGTTTTTTGGCTGCGCGCCAGCTTGGTACGCTTCGCGAGTTGATCCCGGAGAATCGTTGAAGGACGGAGGAAGGTCCAGTACCGGCAGCGGCAGTCATAAATTACGGCGAGCGCTCATCATGGGCGAATTCGCCCTGGCTTTGTCTTTGCTGGCAGGCGCTGGTCTTGCCATGCATAGCTTTTGGAATCTGACCAGGGTCGATCTCGGCGTGCGCACCGATCATGTCTTGACCTTCAGGCTGGTGCAGCCCGACGGACGGTTTCAAAGTCCCGAACAGATGTATAGCTATAACCAACGGATGTTAAGCGCGCTTCGTTCGGTGGCGGGAGTTTCATCTGCCGCCACCGTGACCGGGATGCCGCTGCGATTCCATAGCGACGGCATGACGCTAAAAGTGGTTGGAGTGACGTATGCAGAGCGGTCGCAGCAGCCGGGGGCCGGTTTCCAATCGATTTCACCGGATTACTTCAAGACCTTCGGCATCCAGATGATGCAGGGACGTGCATTTACTGAGCAGGACACGAACACGAGTGTACGGGTCGCGATTGTGAACCAGGAATTCGCTAATCGTTTCCTGAAAGGCATGGACCCGCTCCGCCAACGGTTGTCCATTGCACAGCTGATTCCGGGGTCGCCGCAAATCGGTCCGGAAGTCGAATGGCAGATCGTGGGAGTCTGCCACAACGTGAGGTATGGAGATTTTCGCGACGATGATCCGGAAGTCAACGTTCCTTTTGCGCAGTCGTTATCCCCAAGTGTGACCATGGGCGTCAGCACGGCCGAAGATCCAAAGACCATGAACAGGACCATCGCAGCAGCCGTTCATTCCGTGGATTCCCAGATTGCCCTGGCGAACGTGCGCACCATGGATCAAGTCAGAGAAGAATCGCTCGGCGAGGACCGATACACGATGGTTCTGTTTGCCGGGTTCGCGGCCGTGGCCCTTTTGCTGGCGGCGGTCGGCATTTACGGCTTGATGGCATTTGCCGTTGCGCAGCGAACCCAGGAAATAGGCCTGCGTCTAGCACTCGGCTCCGGCAAGATGGGCGTAATCTGGCTGATCCTCAAAGAAGCGTCGCTGCTGGCCGCTATCGGACTTGGAATTGGCCTTGCTGGGTCGGTGCTTGTGGGCCGGATCATGCGCACTACTCTGTATGGGGTCGCCGCGATAGATTTCGCCGTGATCGTCTCAGTTGCCGTGGTCCTATTTTTCACTGCCATATTTGCTTCCTACTTGCCGGCGCGTCGGGCGGCGTCTATCGACCCCATGCACGCACTTCGAACTGACTAGCCCGCACCTTTCGTTGTTTTGTTTGGGGAATCAAGATGAGATGCGACCGGTTGGGCGTTGGTCTGAAGCTGTTTTTGCATCGTCCCCGGCAGAAGTGTTCCAGCGGTTTGCCGGGATTAGTAGCGAGAAATCGGCATGTGGAAAGTTATGCTTTCTGACTGAGGTTTGCTTGACTGGATTACTCCCAAATCACGGGCAAACCGAAGGTGATGTCGCTTGTTTTAAGTGGGCGATTACACTCAAACCCTTCGGCACAAAGGAATGAGTGTGATGGCTGTCAGATCCATCAACGAGACTGAGACTGTACCAGCCTCAATCTCGTTGTGGAATCGTTTATTGACCGACCGAGCTTTGTTCCCGCCGCCACAGCGGCATGCCGTTCGAGCCCGCCGCGAGTATGCCCAGGGACGGCCCAACTTGCTTCTGGGTGTTCTCCACCGGAACCTCGGCTGTAGAAGTCGTCGCGCCCGCTTTGATCGTCTTGTTGGCGACGCTTTCGTAAGCGTATTCGGTGATACTGGCCGTCAACGGCGGCCCGTTCGGGTTCGAAGTCGTCTTTATGTTCAGTCGAACCCAGCCGTAGTGAGTCTTCCCGTTCAGCTGGAATTTGACCCCCATGTACTTGTTTTTGGGATTCCCGCAGCCAATATAGAGATGGGTGAGATTCGTGCCCCAATATCCCTTGCAATACTTGTTGGCTCCGCTGGATGCACTCAACTCTACAAGGCCGGCGTACCAGAAATTTTGGGCAGAGGCGCCGATCTTGGTATTTTGCGCGAGCGCCTGCGCATATGGGTCCCAGCCGCCCCCCATCATCACTCCATCGTTGTTCTTGTTGACGGCGTCCACCAATAGGGTTCTGTCAGGGCTGTCTGAGTCCTGAGAGAGCGTGAAGGAAATATCGTTGACTCCGTTATTGGCTAACGAGAGATACACCGGCTTCGGGTTTTTCCCGGCGGGGATGGGAATGGTCTTGTGGGTCACGATAACTTCGCCCATAGCGGGCTGCACCATCGCCAACAAACTTACGCCGGCGGCGGCCGCCGCAAGCGAATACGCACCAGCTAGGCGGTTGAGATTGTTCGAGGATGATTTCTTGGCAGAATTGGTGGGCTGAGTGGACATGCAAGTCCTCCGTCAAAAATTGGAATTTGTTTTTGGCCCCAAGGGGAGGATAGAGATGTTTCTGTGTCAGTCAAGCGCGCGGCTGAGCTGGCCATCGACTTGGCTTTCACAGAAGATGAAAATATCTAACTAACTTAGCGAATTGTCAAGGTGAAGGAATCTGCACAGCTCTCTCGATTGGCGTAAACAGGTGGGATGTGCGATTTCTCACATTGACCCAATGATGAGCATAATGACGAGTTGCGGGGCGGGTCCGAAGTAAACAACTTAGAACCGAGAAGACAGGGCAGGAGACGGCCGACGACAGCGCAGGTTCAGGCTTGTGGGGCGGATGATGCAAGTGTAAAATCGCGGCGCCCGTGAGGCCGAAGGAGAAATGTCGGCCCAGATGATGATTTTAAATGGAGATTCTATGATGCCCAGAAAAGTTCGCTTTGCACTGCGCATTGCAGCTGCAGCCGTTCTCAGCACTTGCTGCCTCTTGCCCGTTTCTGTCGGACAGACCGCAGATTCAGATGCCGATCTCGCAGCGCGCGACGATTGGAGCGCCGTAGTCTCGCAAAATGCCGATCCTCGCGAGGGGTGCTTTCAGGTAACGTTTCCCAGCATCGCGTGGGAGCAGGTGGAGTGCAAAGCCTTGCATCCACGCGTGCATCCAGTCGTCCGCAAACCTGGGGAAGAAGTCTCGGGCAACGGCAATGACTATGTGGCTGAAAGTTCGGGGCTGACCAGTGGGGCACTTGGAAGCTTTCCCACGGTTTCGGGCGTGAAAAGCGAGAAGAGTGTTGGCGTGGCCGAATACGGAGACGGAGGCATCCTCGGGCCGAATGAATATTCGCTTCAGTTGAATACAAATTTCACGGGCACGACAACTGCATGTGATGGTCACGCCGGCTGTGTCGTCTGGCAACAGTTCATATATGCAACGGACTATGCAGTCAAGGGCAAGGGAGCGGTTTTCATGCAGTATTGGCTGATCGGTTGGGGCAGTTCGGCTTGTCCGAGTGGTTTCGGCAGTGACGGCGGGGGCGATTGCTACGGGAACAGCAAGTACGTAGAGGCACCCGATGTGAAGCCGACCTCTCTTGGCAGTCTGTCGCTCTCGGGCGCCGCCGCACCGGGCGGCAGCGATACCGTGGTATTTACTGACGGAAGCACTGCCTACAAGGTCAGCGGGTCCGACAGTGTGCTTGATATCTCGCAGGTTTGGAAAGAGTCAGAATTCAACGTCGTCGGGGATGCCGGCGGTTCGCGGGCGAATTTCAATGCGCCGGTCTCGATCACGGTGAAGGTAGCACTGACGGACGGTACCACCTCAGCCCCAACCTGTGTCGCGAATGCCGGCACAACCGGAGAGAGCAACAACTTAAATCTGGGCAAGTGCACTACCGCGAGTGGTTCGTCGCCTTCGATTCAGTTCACCGAATCGAACTGAGTCGTCCCGTTTTCAGCCGCAATTGACCACATGTTTCCCTTGGTCAATTCATTTGCGGGTAACCCATCCTTGCGCACTCTTTGCGCAAGGGTGGGATCCCTCGGACCCAACCTCATATCGTCGAACAGGAATCAGTGCAGGCCTACTCGTGGGCGCTTTGCACCGGGGGGGCGGACGAAGGCGTCCGCCCCTACACAAGTGCTACTGAATCAGCGTGCCTCCGTTGCCGTTTGGCTCTGCATCGGGTGCAATCACCACGGCCGCCGCCACGCGATCTCCGGGCTCCATGTTGAGGAGTCGGACGCCCTGGGCGTTGCGGCCGGATTCGCGAATCGTAGTCGAATCCATGCGGATGATCTTGCCGTAGTGGCTGATCAACATCACCTCGGATGTTTCGTCCACTTGGGCGATGCCGACGACTTTGCCGACACGCTCGGTGGTCTTCAGGTTAATGACGCCCTTGCCTCCGCGATTGGTCAGGCGGTATTCCTCGGCGGCGGTGCGCTTGCCGAATCCGTTTTCGGTGACGGAGAGAATCAGTGATCCTTTGACAGCGGCGTCGATCACTTCCGGCTCTCCTTCGACCTTTTCCTTCGGAGGAGCTGGCGCGTCGGGCTTGGTCGTAGTGGCCATACCTACGACGTAGTCTCCCTTTTCCAGATCGATGCCCCAGACGCCGTAAGCCGCGCGGCCCATCGGGCGGACGTGGCTTTCGTCAAAGCGAACAGCCATGCCTTCATGCGAGGCGAGGAAGATGATCTGGTTGCCGTCGGTGATGCGGCAGGCTACCAGTTCGTCGCCCTCCTCGATTCCGATGGCGTTGATGCCGTTCGAGCGCACGTGCATGAATTCGCGCAACT
>Ga0187863_10002264_pt1 | contig 14807 bp, 15 predicted proteins | sample June2016WEW_11_1_FD_132975 | JGI IMG/M metagenome (GOLD analysis project Ga0187863, IMG submission 132975) | Peatland microbial communities from SPRUCE experiment site at the Marcell Experimental Forest, Minnesota, USA - June2016WEW_11_10 | ecosystem: Environmental > Terrestrial > Soil >... | reverse complement strand
GCGTTGTGTTGGGCATGTTTTATCTATTCTGGCATGGCGCGGGCAAAAATGTCATGGGAGCAAGTCGAATGTTTCTAGGCTATTTGCGAAAACAAAAACGCCGGGGGCCTTTTACACCAACTTCTCATCCGGAGAAAGCTTGCCGTATTCACTGGAATAATGCAGCGGAACGTCGGCATAAACTCCCTTGTCGATGGAATACACTTCGCAGGAGGAATACGGATAGGAATAGATGTGCACGCTGGTTGAGGGCTGGCCAAATTCCGGGAGATTCAGCACTTGATGCACGGGCTCTTCAGGCTGCACCACCGCGGGATGCTGGGGATCCATATCGTAAGCATCGGAAGGAACGAGCTTGCAGGTAGAATGAGCGGAGTCGCGAGTGTCGACTCGGAAATTCTGCACGCGCAGGCGGCCGATGGGCGTGACCATCCAGCAATTCTGGTCGCGGTGATTGTGGATGCGGCTAACCTGTCCGATGTTCCAACAGATGGCCATCACTTCGAAAAGCTTGCATTTGTAAATCAAGTTTCGCGTGTAGTGGCTCGTGGCGTAAAAAAGATACGGTGAAAGCGTCTCCGGCTGAATGGATTTCTGAGCCGTGAAATCAAAGACTCGCCGAATCGAAAACTCCGCTTCGGGGATAGCGCAAAGCTGCTTTACCCATTCGTCGATCGATAACATTTCCATCGGCACGCCTCCCAGAACGGTGAACTGAGGCACGAGAAAACGGCAACTCCGACCGACATTATAGCCCCGCGCCGCACGGGCGGCAGCAAGAAACCGCGCTGAACGGCGTGCTATCATTGTTTTAGAATGTCCCCGGAAATGGCAAGAAACCCTTTGAATCTGCTGGGCAAATCGCCTGAAGAGCTTCGTGCGTTTTTGCAAGATATGGGCGAGCCGGCATACCGCGGCAGGCAGATCTATCATGCGCTGTATGCGGAGCGGCGGTCCACTTTTGGCGCGATGACGAACCTACCGGCTGCGTTGCGCGAGCGCCTTGCCCGCGAGGCGACGATAGATTTGCCCAAGATTGTGCGGATCTACCGCTCGGACGACGGAACGCTGCGTTACGTTCTCAGCTTGGGGGCAGCAGCAGAGAGCGAGAATCCAAACACGAAAGCCGCAACGATTGAAACTGTCTTCATGCCGGAAGAAAATCGCCAAACCATTTGCATTTCGACACAGGCGGGATGCGCAGTGGATTGCCATTTTTGTTTAACAGCTACTCTCGGGTTGATCCGCAATCTGACCGCGGGCGAAATTATCGGACAGGTGGTGCTGGCGCTGGAACTCAATCGCGACGCGCTGAAGCCACAGACGAATGTGGTCTTAATGGGCCAGGGTGAACCGCTGCTGAACTATGAAGCGGTGCTGGCCGCGTTGCGAATTTTACTCGACCCGAACGGCATGGCGATCTCGCCGAAGCATACGACGCTTTCGACCAGCGGAATTATTCCCGGCATTGAGAAGCTGGGGCTTGAGAAAGTGCGGCCCAAGCTTGCGATTTCGCTGAACGCATCAACGAACGAGCAGCGCGACAAGATCATGCCGATCAGCCGAAAGTATCCGATTGAAAAGCTGATCGAAGCTTGCGAACGATATCCGCTGCGGACCTGGGAGCATTTGACGTTCGAATATGTGCTACTCGGAGGGTTCAACGATTCGGCGCAAGATGCGCGGCGCGTTGCAAGGCTTCTGGCAAATCTTCGCGTCAAGGTGAATCTGATTCCGTGGAATCCGGGCGAATTGCCGTTTGAAAAACCGGATCCATCGCGCGTTGAAGAGTTTCGAAGAATTCTTACGGAAAAAGACGTCCGAGCTTTTGTACGCTATTCCCGCGGACAAGATGTGATGGCGGCGTGCGGGCAACTTGCGCTGCTGGAATCCACGGGGGGCCTGGGGAGCTCGACCCTCTCGCAAATTTCGCCGGCGACTTTCTGAGCGCTACGTTCGGTAAGGCGGAAGCAATTCACCGCAGAATAGCTGCGGGAATCATTCGCAGGATTAAAATCGCCGAATACCGATGGCGGCCATCATGCGGCCGGTGACCCGCTCGCGGCGAAAACTGAAGAATAGATCCGTGCGGCAGGCGGTACAGAAATCCGAGGAAAAAATATTGCCGGACGGGACCCCCGCAGCACTCAAAATCGAGCGATTCGCTGCGATCAGATCCAGGTGAGCGCGCGGCTCAGGCGGTTGGTGGCCGGGCGGCCGCATCGTGAGCCACGGGAGCCAATTCGGGTCATTATCCCCGCGAGCAAGAGAATCGAAGGGGCCTTTAAACCATTCTCGCGCCTCCGGAAACTTTGCCGCGTATTCGGCTACGACTTCAGGTCCTACCTCGAAACAACACTGGCCTATGCCGGGTCCCAGAGCGGCGATTACATCCCGCGGGCGCGTTCCAAATTCCATCTGCATTCGTCCAAGGGCTTTTTCCGCGATGCGTTGAAGCGTGCCGCGCCAGCCGGAATGAATGGCCGCAATCGCTCGGCGCTTTTTGTCAGCGAGGAGGATGGGAACGCAGTCGGCTACCTGCACAACCAGCAAGAGGCCGGATTCGTTTGTGATTAGGGCATCGGCTTTAGGCGGATCGACAGATGACTCAGGGTCGGTGGAATGCACAATGTGAATAATGTCCGAATGAATTTGGCGCAGACCAATTACACGCATGCCATTTGCATTTAATGCAGCAAGGAAATTCCGGCGATTTTTTAAAACGTGCTCGCGGCTGTCCCATTCGGCGAAGCCAAGATTCAGGACCTTTTCGGAGGTTTTACGACCATCGCGATGGTGTTCTAATTCGCTTGCGCCGCCCGGGCGCGTGCTGAATCCATGCACGATCCAATCGAGTTGCGCGAGCGGCGGAGCTTCCAAGATCTGTAAGCCACGCGCTTGTCGCAAACTCCATCGAGGAGTTTTCTGCAAGCGTTTCCGCGGCGAAGATTTTGTTTTTGCAACTGCGGGATTCATCGCGCATGCCTCGATTCGGAGTAAGACTGCGGCGCCAAATCCATTATAGGTATAATCGCGTTGCTATGCAGACTTGCACAACAATCAAGTTTCGCTACGTCCTGCTACCGGCTGGACCGAGGGTCAATTGGTAGTAGGGCTGGGACTCGACATTGCGGAAATCGACAGGATCGAGGCGGCCATCGCGCGGCACGGCGCGCCCATTCTCCAGCGGTTGTACACTTCAAGCGAAGTGGAGTATTGCGAAAGCCACCGAAATAAATTCGAGCGCTACGCGGGCCGTTTCGCCGCGAAAGAAGCAACGATGAAGGCTCTGGGGACGGGCTGGCGACGAGGCGTACGCTGGCGCGATATCGAAGTGATACGAGAGCCGAGCGGGAAGCCGTCGCTAAGTCTGAAAGGCGCGGCGAAACGAATTGCCGAGGAACTCGGCGTGAACAATATTTCCCTCACAATTACGCACAGCGGAAACCTGGCGCTCGCCGAAGTTATTCTTGAAGATTAGCGCCGGCGAACTCTGCCATTGAGGCTTCATCAGACGACAGGCATATTTTGTGCCATTGATTTGCGGGTAGCCGGCCGGGAATCCGAATTTTCAAATAATTTGCGGTCATAGCCGTCGTCCAGGTGTCTCCGCCGCCGGCAAGCGTGAGCGCCCGCAAAGTGCGTCCTGCCTGCGAAGCGCGAAATTTCGAAGATTTCCTCTGAGACAGGGCGCGCAAAGTGCGAGCCCGTTCGCGAATGATGGTTCCCGGGACGAACGCTGCGAGATTCGCGCCCGCGGTGCCAGGCCGCGCGGAAAATGAAAACACGTGGAGGTAAGTGAACGGCAGGCGCTCGATCAATTCGACGCTGTGCTGAAAATCTTCCTGCGTCTCTCCGGGAAAACCGACAATCACGTCCGCGCCGATCGCAGCTCCTGGGACGATTTGGCGAATACGCTTCACACGCTCGGCATAATGATCGGCGCGATACCAGCGGTGCATGGCGCGGAGGACGCGGTCGGAGCCGGATTGCAGCGGCACGTGAAAATGGGGCGCCAGGCGAGCCGAAGAAGCCACAAGCGTTATGAGTTCTTCGGTGACGTCCTGTGGCTCGATAGAACTTAGCCGAAGCTGTTCGAGCGAAGTTTCTTGCAGAATGCGAAGAACGACATCGGAAAGGCCGGCGCGCGGCGAGAGATCACGGCCGTACGCGCCTAGATTAATCCCGCTTAGGACGATTTCTCGCGAGCCTGCGCCGACAAGCTTTTGCACCTCTGCGACTACGACGGCGGGCGGCAGGCTGCGGCTGCGTCCGCGGACAAACGGAATGACGCAGTACGCGCAGCGGTTGTTGCAGCCATCTTGAATTTTTAATACCGGCCGGGTGCGATCGCCTTCGACCACCGCCGCCGGAGCGACTTGCACGGAGGTTTGCGCGAAGATGTCACCGGTTAGAATCTTGGCAGGCCCACGCGCAAGCGACATTTGGCCAGCGTCGAGCAAGGAGACCGGGACGAAGTCTTTTTCTGCGGCGAGCGCAGCGAACGCGATTTCTGTGCTGGATTGGGCGACTAGTTCACCGGTGATCTTGGGAATTTCGGTCTGGTGCGAGTTTCCAATCACCCAGCTGACACCATCGAGAGCGGCGATTTCCTCGGGAGCGCGTTGCGCGTAACAACCGGTAACGATGATGCGCGCGGTGGGGTTCGCACGATGGATTTTCCGCACGGCGTCGCGTGTTTGCGAGTCCGCCGCGGCTGTTACCGTACAAGTGTTGAGCACGACGAGATCGGCCGAGCAGTGATCGCCGACGAGCATGAGGCCGCTTGTGAGCAAGCCGTGGCGAAGCGCAGCAGCATCAGCTTCGGTTGCACGACACCCGAAATTTTCAATGCTAAATGTCGCCATAGGTCACAAGTCTTTTCACAATGGGGCGCGAAACACGGAATTATAGCAGCGATCCGTAGTTACATTGGAATTCAAGCTGAAGGACTACGGGAGGAAGGAGAGTTTTCTGACGTGCGGGAGGAACGAAGCTAGGTGCCTACACCGCGACGTTGATAGCAGAGGAGGATCAGATCCGCTCGGCGGCGCACTCCGAATTTGGCGAGCAAATTGGAGACGTGGAATTTGACCGTACGTTCGGAAATATGCAAACGATCGCCCACTTCCTTGTTTGCAAGATTTTCGAGCAAGGCGCTGAGGACTTCCTGTTCCCTGCGGCTGAGCTCGGTAGGAGAATTCCCCCGCAACCGGCGGCCTTGGGTGGAAGTCAGAATTGAATCCACGAAACGCGAAAGCACGGTACGCGGCACCCAGAAACCACCGGAAGCTACCAGCGGCAATGCACGCGGAAGCTGCTCGCGGGCTTCTTCGTAATTCAAAATCCCTTTTACTCCCTGGCGGAGCAGAGTGTGGCTTTCCGCTTCCTTGAGATTGTCTCCAACGACCAGCAGTCGCGCCGTAGCGTTATGATCCAGGATGTTCGCGAGGAGCGCGCCTGTTGCTTGACGGGCGGCGTGAGCGTCCACAACGTAAACAGCTGCCCGAGGAACCTCAAGATTGCGGAGGTCCGGCGCCAGCATGGATTCAAGCTGCCGGGAAACGATCTGATAGCCGGAATCTGCGAGTACCCGGCGGAACTCTTCGAGCACCATGGGATGCGGCGACAGAAGACAAACCTTCAAATTCGGTTTGGCGGGCGCTTTTGCCATCGTGGTTAGGCTAACGGAATTGAACGACAGGGGCAAGAAAGACAGCACGGGCGATTTCATAACAGACACGGGGTAATCAATAGGTCTCAGGCTACCTTAGACGGTTGGCTTTAAAGGAATTGCGGCGGAACCGGGGTGATAGGCAGCCTGCTGGTTAACGATTTAATCAAGAGGGGGGGATTCATCGATCTGTTCAACATCTAAGTTTTCGACGTCCGCAACCTTGCGCTGTGGGCGCTTGGCCGGGATGCCGGCCTGGCGGACTTTGTAAAGCAGGGCGCGATAACTGATCTTCAAGATTTCGGCGGCCTTGCGACGATTCCAATGATTCGCCTGCAAAACCTTGAGAATCACATCGTGTTCCATGCGACGTGTTACTTGCTGGGCGATGCGCTTCAGCGGGATATTTCCGTCTTCATTCAGCTCGTAGGCAAAGTGCAATGGCTTTTTCTCGTGAATCTGATGGCGATCGGAATGGAAGGCTTCCTCCGATCCGAGGATTACATATCGTGCCATGCAATTTTCCAATTCCCGGATATTGCCGGGCCACTCGCGCTGATACAACAGTTGGAGAACTTCCTTGGAAACCGGGCCTACTTCACGCTTGAAGCGACGATTGAATTGCTCGCGCAGATATTCGACGAGGTAGGGAATATCTTCGCGGCGCTCTCGAAGTGGCGGAAGCGTGAGCGTAATAACATTAATGCGGTAGAAAAGATCGGCGCGAAAACCGCCGCTTTCGATTTCCTTCGCAAGTATCCGGTTCGTGGCGCAGATTACGCGCGCGTCCATGCGCCTTTCTTCGTGATCGCCGATGCGGGTGAAGTGGCCGTCCTGTAGGACGTGCAATAGCTTAGCCTGGAGGCTCGCATCGAGTTCGGCGATTTCATCCAGGAACAGAGTGCCACCATGGGCTGTTTCCATGCGTCCGGGCTTCGAGTTGTCTGCACCGGTAAACGCGCCCTTCTGGTATCCAAACAGTTCACTTTCGAGCAGGGTTCCGGGGATCGCGGGACAATTCACTTTCACGAACGGACCTTCGCGCCATGGCGAACGGTCATGAATAAATCGCGCCAGGACTTCCTTGCCGGTTCCGCTCTCGCCCAAAACCAGGACAGGAACATTCAAGCCGGCGGCGCGACCAATTTTCTGCTTGACTGCCTGCATCGTTTCCGACGGCCCGAAGTAAACATGGTCGGGGGGAAGTTCGACAGGATGAGTTTGAAGCAGCGCTTTTGCTTCCGCAGTAGATGCCATGAACGTCCAGGTACTCGGATTAAAAACGGATAAAGTATTCAGCCCCGTACAACTACTTTGCACACTGAACGCCAAACGGCGCCAAAGAGCGGGCTTTCAGTGAAACTGGGATGGCGCGTCAGCGAGAATTCAATGCGCTTGTTTTCAGTATGTTGCCGGAGAAAACAAGGAGAACATCGCCGGCGAAGGAGGGTGCGTCATAGTACTTCGTTCGGCCAAAATTTAGAAAACTCTGGGCACTTTCGGGAAGGCAGTTTCTCAATCCGCCCCTAGCTCCGAAACGGAGTTTCATTTTGGACTTCGAAAAAAGTCGGCAATCAAGATCGCAAAACCGCTAGCTTAAGAAAGTTCTTACGAGACTGTAACGTACCTCTTGGGGATGGGGCGAAGCAGAAAATTAGTATCTCGGGTGAAGGCGCGGCCTCAACGCTGTGGGAAAATCAAAGCCTCCAACATATCCGCCCGCGCTTTTTGGTCCGAAGCAAATAGCTGAAGCAGGTCCGTGACGGAAATCATCCCGCGATAACCTTTTTGATTGTCCAGCACCACCAAATGATAGATACCGTGCTGCTCCATCAACCGCAAGCAGTCTTCCAGCGAAGTATCCGGCGTAGCGCTCACCAATTGACGCGTCATAATCTCCGAGACGTGCATCCAAGCGGGGCATTTATTCTCAGCAGCGACCTTGTCGGAAACATCGCTCTGTGAAATAACGCCCAGAAGAACGCCCTGTTTGTCGCAGACTCCGACAGCGCGAACCTGGCGCTCGCGAAGATAGCGAGCAGCGTCGTGGACAGTGGTTTCCTCAGAAACGAAATAAACTTCGCGGCGAGCAGCGATCAGGTCCGCTACCTTCATGGGCGCTCCTTGAACACTGAATTCCACACCGAGCAGCGCAGATGCGACTCCGCCGAGCCTACTCCCGCGTTGGGCACAATTGCAACACGCAACATAAGATTCCTGAGCTAAGACCTTGAGGTCAAGCTATGCAGTCTTGAACCGCTGGGAGCAACAATATTGATTCGGCCGACGCAGCCAAAGATCACAAGGCATATGGCGAGTATGCTACAAGACAATTAGCCGTATCACTGAGAGTGAGAAAGAGATGCCCAGCGTACGGGAAGAATCCCGGAGAGGGACACCGAAATGACAACGGACCGTGCAAATCCTCCCGTGTAGCAAAGTGCCGAACTAATTGGGAGATGTTTCGCCGCGAATGATATCGTATCGCTCGATTACTGCAGCGACTCCGATGGATTCACGCTGATCGTCCGTCTGCTTGTCAACGCGAACGACCCGCCCGTGGGCTCGAACAAAGACCTCGGTACCGCGCGTGATCTCAGCCGGCAGTGTAAGCGTGAAGTCAACTTCTGTGCCGGGAGCGAGATCCTTTTCCATGATGAAGTAAACGCCGCGGGTTGAAATATCCCGGGTCTGGCCATCATGGGCTCCGGGCTCGCGGTTAATGGGAAGCCGGACGCTTACAGGCAGCGAAAGGTCGTACCGGCGTGCCGTGCGACGTTCCGTCATACGCGCTGCTCCACCAAGATTAGTTTGATATTCACAGCATCCCCCGTCGATAAGAGTAGCAATCCCTATTCCAAAGCTGACTAAGTGTTTATCTCTGAATCTGCGCTAGCGACAACGGCGAATTTTCTTCCTGGACGCCAGCCAAAAAGTGGCGTCCGGAACAAATCCTTTGAAAACAGTAACTACCGTTTCCCGAAATCCCAGCTGGGGGTGAGATCTCGGAGCCTGATGTCAGTGGAACTGACGAAAGCCCCTGTCGGAGCGGAATACTAGACCAAGGAGGCTGAAGGAGGATAGTGCTATTTCTTTGAATGTGCCCTACATATGCAACACTTTGCCGTAATAGGACTAAGCGTACTTTCAGGCGGAAGCCGCTGTTCATTCCCCATTATGGGAATAGATGAACGTGATTTCGATTGGCAGTTCGACAGAGAAATCACGACTGTCGATCTGGCGCGAGGCCGAAATGGTACGGCTCAGTTTCGAACTGCTTACGAGCTTCGAACGACAGGAGTCGCTTCCTTGGCCTCCGCCTCTTTCGCCGCGGCTTCCCTGGCAGCTTTAGCAGCAGCCGAACGCGCGCCGCGTCCAGAATCCAAATTAAATTGGCGCATTTTGTAGAGCAGAGCTTTGTAACTGATGCCCAGCATCTTGGCGGCATCCTTGCGGCACCAATTCGTCTTCTCCAAAGCGTCGGCAATGGCTTCCATTTCTGCTTCGTCCTTCAAACCACGGACGAGCGCCTTGAGGCCCATCTCTTTGGGCACCGGAGAAGCTTCACGCGGAGTGAGGCGCTGCTGCTGACCTGTCATTTCAAGCAACTCGCGAAAGCTGCCTTCGTCATCTTCGAGAATAACGTAACGTTTGACAAAGTTTTCCAGTTCGCGGAGATTGCCCGGCCACGGATAACGCAGTGCGGCTTCGATCAAATGCTTTGAAGGATCCGGAGCAGCTTTTTGATATTTCTCGCTGTACTTCACCAGGAAGTGGCGGAACAGCAACGGAATTTCCGCGGTGCGTTCGCGCAACGGCGGAATGTGAATAGAGAGAACATTCAAGCGATAATAGAGGTCTTCACGGAAGCGGCCGGAGCGCATGGCTTCTTTCACATCCATGTTGGTGGCCGCAAGAACGCGAACATCCACATTCACAACGGCGCGCGCGCCAAGCCGTGAATACTGGCCATCTTGCAGAACGTGAAGAAGTTTGGCTTGAAGATGCGGGCTCATTTCCGCGATTTCATCGAGAAAAATCGTGCCTTTGTTTGCGAGCTCGAATTTTCCGGGCTTGGAACGAACCGCGCCGGTGAAGGCGCCTTGCTCGTATCCGAAAAGCTCCGATTCAAGTAGTTCGCCGGGGAGCGCGGCGCAATTCACCTTTACAAACGCCTGAACGCGGCGAGTGGAGCGAAGGTGAATCATGCGCGCCACTACTTCCTTGCCTACTCCGCTTTCCCCACTGATAAATACAGGGACGTCCACGGGAGCAATCTGCAGAATCTGCTGGCGAATCTTGAGCATTTGCGGGCTGGCGGCGAGGAAGGAAAGGTCCTCGGTAAGAGCTTCGCAATATTCGCGCAGCGCCTTGTTCTCGGAACGTAGTTGCTGCTTCTGGCGGCACTTCAGGAACGCAGCATCGAGTTCGGGCTTCTCGAACGGCTTGGTGAGGTAATCGAGCGCTCCCAATCGAATGGCTTCCACTACGGTGGTTACTTCATTCGAGCAGGAGAGCATGATCACGTTGAGCGTGCGATCCACCTGCATGAGTTGGCGCAGCGTCTCAAGCCCATCGATTTCCGGCATCAATACGTCAAGGATAATGAAGTGCGGTCTAAGACCCGCCCCGACCTTCTCCAGCGCTTCTTTGCCGCCCGGCACTGTTTCGACATCGTAGCCGTCCACTTCGAGCAGCGTCTGAAGATATTTGCGAATACTTGGTTCGTCATCTACTACGAGGATTTTCTCTTTTTCAGCCATCGATCGCATATTCCTGGGAACGAAACTAGTCCGCTCCTATAAATCAGTTTCTAAGTCACTCGACATTGATCGGGAGCAGGAATGAGAACGAACTCCCGCTTCCGACCACGCTATCAACCCATACTTTTCCGCGATGGGCTTGAATCAGGCGCTTTGTGATGGCCAGTCCCAAACCCATGCCGGAAGAAGACGGATCCACGCGCACGAATTCTTCAAAAATTTCCTGATGAAATTCAGCGGCGATTCCACCGCCTGTATCCGCAACCGAAACTAAAACACTGTTTGCGCGCATCCCCGCGTCGCGGCGACGATCGGTAGAAGGTGAAGCCTCGGAAACGCGCCGCTCCCAAAAATGCGGCTCCGCAATCATCGTGACACAGCCTTCCGCCGGCGTATGCTTCAAGGCATTGTCGAGCAAATTCGCCACACACTGCTGTACTTTCTGATAATCGAACTTGAAAGAAGGCAGGTCCGGATGAACCTTTATTTCCAGGTGCACCTTGGCACGCTGAAAGGCATCCTGCCAGCGGCAGGTGAGGTCGTTGATACAATCGCGCAAATCATTTTCACGCAACTGCAGCATGAGTTTGCCACTTTCGAGCGCTGAATAGTTCAGGAACATGGAAACGAGCCTAACCAGCCGGTCGCAGCTTTCCTTCGATTCCTGCAGCATTTCGCGCTGCCGCTCAGTGAGTTTTCCGAGCGATCCGGAGAGGAGAAGATCGTAATAACCCTTCATAACGGCCAGCGGCGTTTTCAGTTCGTGGGCGGCTGACGCCAGAAAAACCGTTTTCTGCCGGTTCACTTCCTGAAGACGCAGGTAGGCGGCGAGCAAATTTCGATAGGTGATCTCCCGCTCCTGCATTAATTCCTGAACCGTTTGCCGCATCTCCGCTTCGTTAGCCAGCGTTTGGGATGGAACTGGCTCAACGTAAACGACCAGCCAATCCGGCTCCGGCAACCAGCGAACCCTTGCACGGCTTTTCCCGGCGGGAGAATCAATCTGAAGATTTACTTCCTGCTCACCGTTTTCGAGCTGGTCAACAACACCTTTGCGGTCGGTGTGCAAAATGTCGCTGAACAGATTCAGTTCCAATCTCGAAGTCGTTTTTGGTGAATTCAACCGATCTTGGGCATGCAGGTTGGTAAACAGAATTCGCCCGGCGCGGTCAGCGACCACTAACGGGCGGTCAAAAGCGTCTAATAAGCTCGCGACCAGATGAAAAACCTGCTGGCCTGTGGCTTGCGGGTCGGTTGTAAGACTGTTCGTCAATTCCCCTCCCGGGGACGCGGCACAAAGACACCACTCTTCAGCTTTCGCTACGACGAAGGGGGGCCGCACTCAAGAATATTCATGCTCGCAAAGGGCGAAAAGGGAGTCAATGGTAAATGCGTTCTAGTTTGCACAAAGTTGGAAAAGGAATGGAGTATATTTGCCCAATTGACTGCGCGGTTGCACCTCACCGCAGATTCAATAGTCTTATAATACTATGATTATAAGTGACTTGACACAAACGCTGTCTCAGAAAGAGACTTGCATTCAAATTGCGTAATAGTGGGAGTACTAAAACTGGGGTACTAATGAGCTCGACGGAAAATGTTCTTCACCATAAAGTAAGTATGTCCCCTCTCTACGAAGAGCGAAGGCGATTCCAGCGGATACACCTCCAGGTGCCGATGTTCATTCGCGGCAAGGATGCGCATGGCGAGCAGTTCCTTGAGCTTGCCAAGACCTTAGATGTCAGTGGCTTAGGAGCCTTTCTTACGTGTCCGCGCTCATTAGCCGTTAGCGAGATTATCACTCTAACGATCCCTGCGCCGTCCATTACCTCGTCGGGTTTAATTCCGGCCGGCATGCCACCGATTCAAGCACGGGTTAAAAGGCAACAGCAGGCCGGAGATGTCTACCTTGTCGGTGTCGAATTCTTGAAGCCGATTGGCTAATTCTTTTCCACGTCCCTTCCGACACTTTCAGCGCTTTCCGCAGTTTCCCGGAGATCCGGACGTGACCTTGCCACAAAGTGGAAGGTTTTTCGCAAGCCGTCGAAGGTCCCGTCAGCAGTTCGCCATTGACGTGAGTCAGAAAACGTGTAATTTTCTTCCTTGCAGCAACTTACGTATCTCTACTCCTCCCCCATTCCTGGCCCGGGGATTGGACTGTCCCTTGCTGTAAGTCCCCTGCCCCCGCAGTGGCCCCTTAGTCAGGGAAGAGTATTGCTATTTTCCGGAACCCACTGATGCCCCAACCCGGCGAATCTTTGCCTACACAGCCCTTGGCCGAAGACTCGTATCTAGAGGTGCTCGCGGAAACTCTTGAGAGCCTCGAGGATTCGGTTCGCGGGCAATTTCTGCGCCAATTTTTCCGTACGATCGCGCAAATAGATCTGACCGAAGCCCAAGGCAATGAATATTGGGAACGGATATTATTGCGGCGTCGAGAGCTAGCCGAAAGCATTGGGAAAAAAGTCTCGTTGAAAACAGCGATGGTAGATGTGCTGGCTTCTACGAGTTTTCTGCGCGTCCCCATCCTGATGGAGTATGAAGAATTCAAGAAACTGCAAATCAATGCCGCCACCGACCCGCTTACAGGCTTGTACAACCGGCGCCTCTTCGATGAATACTGTGACAAAGAACTGAATCGCGCAAAACGGTACGGGCAGCAGCTGGCTGTAGTGATCCTCGATGTGCACAAGCTCAAAGAGGTGAACGACAACCACGGCCACTTACAAGGCGACCAGATACTGCAGCTCGCCGCAGCTACCTTGAGGAAAACATTGCGCGCATCCGACTTCGCGTTTCGCATTGGCGGAGACGAATTCGCGCTGCTTTTGCCGCAGACAGATTCAGAACAAGCCACGACGCTTTGCCGCCGCGTTCGGGCGCAGTACGAAGGTGACGTCCATTCTTTGAAATTAGACCCCAGCGTCACATTGGACTTTGGCATCGCCGTGCAGCCGCAGGATGGCGAGCAGAAAAGTGTTTTATTGGGTGTGGCCGACGATCGCCTGTACGAACTCAAGAACATGGGGCGGAGAACGTCGCGCGTGATTCCGCTGAGCTCCCAGCCGCCGCGAGGAGATGCCGGAAGCGAGGCTACAGCGCAGCGCGATCCAGCTTCACGTTCTCCGAAGGAAACTCCCCCACGCCCTCGATCAGATGCCTCTTCTCCGCCGCTCCACGATTTACCTTCGCCTGAAAGTGAGCGCGTTCCGCTGCGCGACAGTTCGATCCAGCCGCAGCATCCGGGCCGCACGGGCCAGCCTCAACCTCCGCAATTGCAAAACGTAACCGGTCCGCAGACCGCTGGAACAAATCCCGCTGCACCTTCTTCATCGCGAATCGAAAAACGCAAATGGGAACGTGTGTCGCTCGCCGGAACAAAAGCCTACGCATTGTTGACGGAAGCTGACAAGAGAACGGCAACCTTGGTTGATTTAAGCTATGGTGGCGTCGCGCTGATGCTCGAAAAGGGCGTGGAACTTCCGGAGCAGTTCAGCGCAATTCTGCACGTCCCGATCTTGCCACCGGTACGCGTGATTTTGCGCAAGGCCCACACGCAACGGCTCGATGCTGATCGCGAACGCGTCGGTTGCTCTTTCGTTTCTTAGTCCCTCGCTCAAGCATGCACGCTTCAGCTGTTGGTCTGCCGCAGCTTGGAAAATTTGCAGTAATGCCATATAATTGATGTTCCCGCTGACCTAGCGACGCGACCGTGTGTCTGAGCTTCTTGGGTCCCGCAGACCGGCCGGCAGGGAGGAGCGTCCCATGAAAGAAGGAATTCATCCCGATTATCACGCCGTGAAGGTGCATTGCGCCTGCGGCAACACCTTTGATACACGCTCTACGATCAAGGGTGCCATGATCCGCGTTGAAATTTGTTCGAACTGCCACCCGTTTTTTACCGGTAAGCAGAAGTTGATCGATACCGCTGGCCGCGTGGAACGGTTCCAGAAGAAGTACGCGGACAAAGCAGCCTCGCTGAAAAAGTAGGCCAGCTTTTTGTAACTCGCAACAGCAGTTTAAAAGCTCCCGGGCTAAATCCCGGGAGCTTTTTTATTTTCCGCTGAACTGAATCGGCTCCCGCGCGGTGTACAATGCTAGAAAGTGGCCACGCAATTTCATCCATCGCCTGACGCATCCGCCGGAACCCAGATGGAAACCGCTGCGCCCCGTGTAACACTGCGAAATTATTTTGCGCATCCTTTCGACTCTGCGATCGCGGCGGCCCGCACGTGTTACTCGCCACGCATCATCGGCGCAGAGGAACTTACCGACAAGCAGCGAGTGACGATCGGGTCGGCCACCTACTACGGCGGACATCACACCGTATTTCAGCACGCTCATTTCGAATTCGGGCTGGAAAATATCAG
>Ga0187863_10002263_pt1 | contig 14807 bp, 13 predicted proteins | sample June2016WEW_11_1_FD_132975 | JGI IMG/M metagenome (GOLD analysis project Ga0187863, IMG submission 132975) | Peatland microbial communities from SPRUCE experiment site at the Marcell Experimental Forest, Minnesota, USA - June2016WEW_11_10 | ecosystem: Environmental > Terrestrial > Soil >... | reverse complement strand
GCGCACCGACGTCGATGGCCGTGCCACCTTCCTCGTTCACCCCGAAGATTCGCAAGCCAAATTTTCCTTCGACTTCAACGAGTCGATGCATCACGTCTCCCACGCCGATACCGTCGTTCCCCTCAAGAACTGCATTCGTGTACTCGACGGCTTTGGCAAGTCGCTGGAAGTCATCCTGCCCAAGCTGGGCAATGGTTACATCGTCCCAGATCCCGAGGTAGGCCGTAGCCTTGCTTTGGAAAACCCTGATGCCTTCTTCCTCTCGCACTCCGGCGAGTGCTTCCACAACGTCACTGTCACTGGTGGCAAGCAGCGCAGTCAGGGCCCCTTGTCGATGAAGCGCGAGCTGCGTGATGTGCTGCTCCAAATGCGCGAACTGGAACGAGCGATCGGCGAAAAGGAAACCTACATCTCCGCGCTGGGCCGCGATATTGCCGAGCTCACTGACCTTCTGCAGCGCCTCGAAGACGAGAAGCGGGAATCCGAGCGCCAGGCCATGACCTCCGAGCACACGCTGCGCCAACTGGAAAACGAGATGACGCGCGTGCGCGAGCGGCTCTCCACGTATGAGCGCGAACTCCAGCGCGTCGGCGAAGAACACACGGAGCGCGAGACCTTCATCACCGCGCAGCTCAGCGGACTGTTTCAGCACGAGGAGAAGCAGCGTGCTCTGGAAGCGGAGAGGCAAGCCGCGCAGAGCAGCCTGGAAGCCCTGCGTCAACGTCGCGATGAGGCCGCGCAACTCGCCAGCGAAGTTCGTGCCAACGTTGCCACACTGGAAGAGCGGCGCCGCGGCGCGATGCTCACCGTACAGCGCATCGAGGCGATGCTGTCGGAAGTCTCGGATCATCTGGCCAAGTTGAAGTCGCAGCTTGATGCCGCCATCGCCGAGAAGCAGCAGCGCGAATCGGAAAATGTTCGCCTGGCCGGGCAGGTCATCGAGTGGAGTGCTGAGCGCGATGTCGCGCAGCAGCACGATCGTGAGTTGCAAGACGAATTGCAAGCCGTGCGGGTTCGCATCGTTGAACTGGAAGACGCCCTGAAGTCAGCCCGTGAGGCGTTGGACGCCGCCCGCGACCGCCGTGGCGAACTCTCCGCCGCGCAGGCCCGGGTCCAGTCCGATGCCCAGCACATGGCTGAAACTTGTGTCCAGGAGTTGAGCCAGCAGCGCGACGAACTCATGTCCGACGATTCCCTGCCTCGTCTTGCCGGCGACGAACTCGCCAATGAGGACAACCTCTATCGTGAAATGCGCACGCGCCTGGAAAACATGGGCCCGGTGAACATGATGGCGCTGGAGGAATACAAGGAGACGGCGCACCGTCACAAGTTTCTGGAGACTCAGCGTCAGGACCTACTGCAATCAATCGAGAACACGCTCAACACCATTAAAGAGATCGACGTGATCTCGCGGCAGAAGTTCGAAGAGGCCTTCAACGTCATCAATGAAAACTTTGCCCGTACCTTCAGCAAGCTCTTCGGCGGTGGCCAGGGCTTCATGCGGCTTACCGACCTGGAAAACTCGATGGAGAGCGGCATCGACGTGGTCGCATCGCCTCCGGGCAAGAAGCTGCAAAATGTGTTGTTGCTTTCCGGCGGCGAAAAGGCGCTCACCGCACTGGCGCTGCTGGTGGGCATCTTCCAGTATCAGCCCAGCCCGTTCTGCATTCTCGATGAGGTCGATGCGCCGCTCGACGAAGCCAACATTGGCCGCTTCACCCAGCTGGTCGCCGAGATGAGCGCACAGACGCAATTCATCATCATCACTCACAGCAAGAAAACGATGAGCATGGCGCCCGTCCTCTACGGCGTCACCATGCAGGAGCCGGGAGTGTCGAAGCTGGTGTCGGTGCGCTTTAACGAGGAGCCGACAAAACTCGTCGCCGCCACGGCATAAGCCAACGTGAGGAGGTTGAAGCAGCTACCAGATCTCCAACTGGAATCTCCGGTAGTGATAGATTAATTCAAAGTCGGCGCGATTGCGGGTAATGACCCGCGCGCCATAAGATCGCGCAGTAAGTGCAATGAGCACATCAAAATGCAAATCGCGCAGCTTGCCTGGCATCAGCTTCTTGTCGACGTACATCTTGCTCAGTATCTGCCCCGACTCCAGCCAGTTTTTCTCGGTCGGAGTCAGGACTGGATGATTCTTCTCAATTGTACGAAGAAATTCTCGCTCCGCGGGGTTAGTCGCGCCGCGCCACAATTCCGCCAGAACCACGGAAGATGTCCTGATCAGACCGTTAATCGATTGGATTCGTTGCTGGTGACGGCCGGTACGAAGCTGGTCGACAATCACCGAGGTGTCAAAGATAACGACGCTACTCATCAAGGCCGGTGAAGGAAAGCTTTCCGGCATTCTTGCTCATGAGTCTCTGAAAGCGCTTGAGCGCCACAACTTCTCTCAAGGCTGCATGAATGGCTTCCGTACGGGACTTTACTCCCAGAAGTTCAGCTGCCTCGTCTGCCAACTTGGTATCGAGCCGTATTGAAGTCATGCTCGCGCTCATCAGCCACACCTCGTATATATATTTTACATATTTCGTATATACGCATCAACAGCGTCGAAGCGTCTGAAAGATCACCGCTCGGCAAAATAGCGATCATGCTCCTGGCTCACATCTCGCAAACCGCTTCCAGGCTTGGCTGGCGTGATCTTCAAGAAGCGTTGAGGTTGAGATCGTTCGAATAACCTCATCAATCCCTTCGCCGGCAAGTCGGGCCGCAGAAACGTCTTTCCGCTCAGCGCCTCGGCAGCTCCATAGCCGCTGCGCACCGCTCCTTCCATCGTCGCTGGCCAGCCAGTCGCAGTCCAATCGCCAGCCAGAAACAATCTTGGCCAGGGAGTTCTGTGCGATGGCCGGAACGCATCGCTGCCTGGCGCAGGCGAAAACGTCGCATGGACTTCCTTGATAACGGTGGCTTTGGTCAGCTTAGCTTCGCGCACGATGGGGAAGAACTCCGCCAGTTCCCGAACAGCTAAGTCGATGATCTCCGCGCGCGGCTTGTCGACCAGCGTCTTCGATGAGCTGACCACCAACTCGACATAGCTTCCCTGCTCAGCTGAACTTCTGCGCGTCGCCAGAATCTTCGACTTGTGGAACATCCACTGGATCGTGCGCTCCAGCAGCACCGCATGTTCCAGCGCCGTGATCTCGCGATCGAACCACAAGTGAATTCCGGTGATCGGCGAGCTCTGCAAGCTGCGCGCGTCGCGTCGTAGCGTTTCCATCTCCGGCGTATCGGGCAGGAGCTTTTCGATGCCATTGAACGGCGTCGCCAGCACAGCGTAGTCGGCCTGCACTTCTTCGCCGCCGACGTGCAGATGCACGCCATCGCTTTCAGCTTGAAACGAATCGACCGCCGCGCGCAGGTGCACATTCCCGCCGCGCGCTTCGATGTACTCCGCCGCCGTCCCATACAGATCAGACAGCGGCACCGCCGGAACTCCCATGCGTCCCGCTTCCGCCGACTTCAAGAACGAATCGCGAAACACCATCGCCGCGTAGCGCACCGAAGTACGATCCAGCTCCTCATTCAGCGCGCTCACCAGCACCGGCGCCCAAAAGCGATCAATCGCCTGCTTCGTCTGCCCGTGACGCTCCAACCACGCCTGAAAATTCTCGCCATTGTCGATCGGTAACGATGGCACCATCGCCAGCATGGCCCGCGCAATTGCCAGCTTGTCCTTGAGATCAAGCACCGTTGATTCCAGAAACGACGGCGCGGCATGAAAAGGCGAAGGCAGCGCGCCCGGCTTCAGCACCGATGACTTGCCGCCTGGAAGAATGAAGGTGATCTCGTCGTACCAGCGAATCTGCTGTTCGACGCCGAGACGCCGATAGAAGTCAATGAGGTTGGTACAGCAGCCGAGCAGCACATGCTGGCAGTTGTCCACTACTTCGCCAGTGCCAGGCAGTTCGTACGACGACGCGCGTCCACCCAGGTATGGACGCCGCTCGAACAATTCGACGCGATATCCCGCCTCCGCCAGCGCGCTTCCTGCCGCGAGCCCTGCCAGTCCGCCGCCGATGACGGCAACGCTGCGGCCCCCCGAACTGTCTCCGCCAAAGCTCATCTGGTCCGCAAGAAACCCTTAGCCATCACTCGCAATTTCTCCGCCGCGCTGAGGCTTACTCTTTCCGAGAACACGTCGTAGTTACGGGCGATGATCCGCTCCAGCAGCCGGCGATAAATCTCCACCAACGTCCACAACGCCGCCCGGCTGTCGTCATCGATCAGCGGCAGCAGATCTTCCGCAGCACGGTAGTATCCACGCGCGCGTAACGCCTCGAATTCCATCACCGGACGAAGCGATGCCGGTGCCGACGCGTTCGTCAGCGACTGAATATCAACTCCAAAGCGCGCAAAATCCTCGCGTGGCAGGTACACCCGGCCTAATCCGGCGTCTTCCTTCACATCGCGAAGGATGTTGGTGAGTTGAAACGCCACCCCAACCTCTTCTGCCAGTTTTTCCGCCCGTGGATCGCGATAACCAAAGATACGAATGCAGACCAGCCCGACGACCGATGCTACGTGATAGCAGTAGTCGTAAAGCTGATTGAAGGTTTCATACTGCAGCCGTGGGAGCCGGCCATCGGCAGCAGCCGGAACATCCATCTCGGTCCCATGCACCAGCTTTTCCAGCAGGTCAAGCGGGATGTTGAAGTGCTTTTGCGAATCAGCCAGCGCGAACAGCACGGGATCGTCGGTGCGCTCGCCCGCAACCACGCGACGCAGCGCGTCCATCCACTCATCCAGCTTGGCACGCCGTTGTTCCGCAGGAATCGAAGGATCGTCGGAGAGGTCGTCGGCGTGGCGCATGAAGGCGTACACGGCCGACAAGGCATTGCGCTTGCGGTGAGGCAAAAGCAGGAAGCCGTAATAGAAGTTCTTGGCAGCGGAACGCGCGATGTGCCGGCAAACGCTGTACGCCGCCCGCAACTGTAGCGGGTGTTCGCTCACAGCGTCTTTCCGGTTCCACCCCGGACCGCGCGAAACCTGGGAGCATGGGGGTGGACTTTCTCACCACGGAAGCACGGAACCCACGGAGGAAGAGAAGAAGAATTCATTTCCGTGCCCTCGGTGTTTCCGTGGTGAGTTTGTTTTGTCTCTTAAGCACCTTTCCCGTCAACGCGCGCGCCACCAGCCACAGTTTGCGCACCTTGGACGTCTCCGGCCGGCGCGATAAAACATCGTACCGTTGCGTTTCGATGGCATTAAGAATTTCCAGTCCGCCGCGGCTGAACAGTTCAATATCGATGGCCAGATGTTTGTCCACCTTGTCGGCCAGTGGCAGGCCTCCGCGGAACCAATCGCGAGCTCGAGCCACTTCGAACTTCATCATCTCGCGGAACTGCGGCGTGGCACGGCGATCGGCAATGTCGCTCTCCGTCACTCCAAACTTCGTCAGGCTCTCCAGCGGCAGATAGATTCGTCCCTTGCTGTAATCCACCGCGACGTCCTGCCAGAAGTTCGCCAGTTGCAGCGCGGTGCAGGTGTAGTCGGAAAGCTGTTGCCGCTCGGCGTCGCGATAGCCGCAGAGATAAAGCACCAGATGTCCCACGGGATTTGCGGAGTTCTTGCAGTAACCGAGCACGTCCTCGAATGTGGGATATCGCGTGATCGTCTGGTCCTGGCGAAATGCGGTGAGCAAGTCGGCAAACGGCGCGCGTGGGATGTGGAACTGGCGGATGGTCTCGCGCAGTGCGATGAATACTGGATGCCGCGGGCTGACCTTATTTCGCGCCGGGGATTCGGTCTGAAGTTTCTCAACATCCTGCCGCACATCAACCGGCGCAGGTTCGACCATGCTGAGATACGTTGCATTCAGCTCCGCTTCCCACTCGTCCATCAGCGCCAGCGATTGCTGCGCATCGCCGACTTCATCGCCGAGATCGTCGGAAATCCGGCAATAGGCATACACGTTGTAAAAGTGTTGATGCAGACGCTCGGGCAGAAACCAAGTGACGACCGAGAAGTTCTCGTAATGCGAATGGGCCAGCCGCGAGCAGTATTGTTGCGCTTCCTCCAGCGACGGCGCGCACTCCGGAATGGCGTACTCCGGCGGCAGGGATTGCCAGCCTGCGGTGGCAGATTGATCTGCTCCCGCAAAATTCAGGCGATTGTCGGTCGGGACGAAGGACATCTAGAAGATTGTACCGGGTACTGCCCCGCCCTAGCCAAAGACAGCCTGGAACGGAGCACTCAGCGTGTACTAAGAAAATCTTGGCAGCCATCACGACAACATCGGCCACCCCGAAAATGTGACCGTGCGCTACTTTCGGGGTGCTCGGAAACGCGGCAGGATTGTCTTGCTGGCCGCCTTCAGTCCATCCTCAAGCGTTTTCCCGCGAAGTGACTTGAGCACGGTCGCGCCAGCTGAGCCGACTCCTTGCATGGACGGCGGCAGCTTGCAGGAAGCCTGCCCGAGTACCTTCAGAGCATCATCAACGGTGGTGTCGTCGAAGACGCGCCCTTCCCGAGCTGTATGCGCAGCTTTGGTAAGAAGATCCCGTGCACTCCGCGCCAGGCCACCTTCGTCCGACGCGAAAATCACGGCAAGATCGGCGGAATGGCGATCGAGAATCTCCATGAGCCACTGCCCCGCCGGATACTTCGCGATTTGCAGGTCGCGAAGCTGCGTCATCTCTCCGAGATGCACCTGATCACTTGCGAAGAGGTTATTGATCGCGCACGATACCGGCTGCTGGAGTATCTGCGTGACGGTGCTGGCGGGCGCGCCGTTGATGTCCGAATAGGACATGTTTGAGGTTTCGGCGGTGCCCGCGCCCGGCTCACCGCAGGCCGAGCCAGGGCCGCCACTCTGCACGGAAAGCTGCCCCGAAGAGATGCTGTAGTAGATGATCCCGCGTGAGTTCAAGAGCCCTTGCGTGAAGTTGGCGGTGCCGCCCGGCGGCCCGACGAAATTCAACTCGAAAGCGACAATCGGATGCACGGCAGGGGCCTGCCATACGCTGCTCTGGACGTTGTCGTTCGGGTCGGTGTAGGTGAACGTAGCGGTGGTCACGCCGCCATTGGCGTTGGTCCCAAGCGCGATCTGGAGTGTTGATTCGCGCGGCAGCGTATCGCCATTGATGCCGGTTGCGAACGTCGGAGCAATGCCGTAGTCGTGGGCCCAGCAGGGCAGCCACGGCGACGTCCCCGGCTGCGGATTGTACCCGGACGGCCATGCAGACGTCCCATACGCCCAATACTGGATGTAGTACTGGAGAATCCCGCCCTGCACAATCACGATGTACTGAAACACATTGACCTGGCTCGTCTGGCAATACTGGCCCGGCGGTGCATAGCAATTGAGCTGGAGGCTCCAGCCGCCCCCGTTGGTGGTAGCGAGATCCTCGGTGACCTCAAGGAGGACCGAGAGATTCTGCAGGTTGTTGCAGCCGTCGATCAAGACGGCATTGTTGTTCGAAGCGTATGGCATGCACCCTCCTTCCGGCCAAGTAAGCCACAGTCGTTTTTCGCTCGGCTCAATGAAACACTGCGCTACGTTACCAACGTCCCGACAGAACAATGCAAAGCAGCAAGCCCCAACTACAACAGCCGCGACTGGCAACTGAAACCGTTTACGTGCCCGGAATGATGGCCGTCTTGATGTCGCCGTTGCGGTTCAGCATGTGCCGCAACACGTGTTGCAGCCGCGACAATGGCGCTTCGCCGGTGATGTAGTCGGTGCCTTTGATCTTTCTCTCGCAAATCAGAGAGAACGCCTTGCGCACGGTCTCCGGCGTGTGATGGAAAGTAGCCTTCAGCGTGAGCTCGTTATAGTGCAGCCGCTGAGTGTCCAGCGCGACCGTGGTGCCGTTAGCGCAGCCACCAAAGAAGTTTACGGTGCCGCCTTTGCGGGCCATGTCGATGGACCACTCCCAAGCCTGCGGACGGCCCACCGCCTCAATGACGACATCGCAGCCACGCCCTTCGTGAGTCAGTTTACGCACCGCCTTCACCGGATCGTCGACCGCCGTAACCTGGACCGTGCTATCGGCGCCAATGCGCCGGGCCCCAGCCACTTGAGAATCCCGCTTCACCACTGAGATCACGTTACAGCCGATCAGCTTCGCCACCTGCACAAACATCAGTCCGATGGGGCCGGCGCCAATCACGGCTACGGTGTCACCGATCTCCATCTTGGTCTCGTGCAGGCCGCGGAGCACGCAGGCCAGCGGTTCCACCATCGCGGCCTCTTCAAAGCTCACATGCTTGGGAATTGCCAGCATGTTGGTTTCAACGATGCGGCGCGGAATGCGAATATACTCGGCGTAGGCCCCGTTATTAAACAGCAGATCGTCGCACAGATTTTCCTGGTGCTTGGAGCAGTAAAAGCACATGCCGCAGGGCGCAGAGTTCAGCGCCACCACGCGCATTCCCTTCCGGAATCCCTTGACGTTGGGGCCAATCTCCTCGACCACGCCAGCCAGCTCATGACCGAACAGCGCTGGAGGCACAATCATGCGGGCGTGGTAGCCCCGCTGATACACCTTCAGATCGGTACCGCAGGTCAGCGCCACTTCCACTTTGACCAGCACTTCCCCTTCATCCAGCTTGGGGATTGGCACCTGCTCGATCTTGACGTCCTCTTTGCCATAGAGGACGGCCGCTGTCATCTGTCCCTTCACTCTAGTGGTCCTTCCATTCGCTGCCCGGTTGAATCACTACCTTCATCGAGTCCGGCTTGGGATGGGCAGCCAGATGCAATGCCTCGACGGATTCCGCCAGCGGAAAACGATGGCTGATCAGCCGCTCCAGGTCCATTTCCCGGCTCAGCACAAATCGCGCTGACTCGTCCTGCAAATCTACTGAGGCGCTGTAAGAACCCAACAGGCTCTTCTCATCGACGCAAACCGCGGCGGGGTCAATCGTTGCCTCACCATGCTGAGTTTGCGCAAATAGCAATACTCGTCCCCCCGGCCGCGTCGCTTCCATCGCCGGACGGATCAAGCTATTACCCGCTACTGCCAGAATGACGGCATCTGCCCCTCGACCCTCCGTTAGTTCTTTGATGGTTCGCACGGTATCGGAGGTAGAGGCGTCGATGTTTTCTGCCAGACCAAACGCCTTACTTATTGTATGCCTCTGGGGAAGCAAATCGGAAGTGACGACCCGAGTGCCGCGCCGCCTGGCCAGCACCGCCAGGATGATTCCGATCGGCCCCTGGCCCATTACCAGGACCGTCTCGCCAGACGTAAGTCCCAGCGTTTCAATTCCTTTCATGCAGGTGTTTACGGGTTCGATGAACGATGCCTGCTCGAATGAAACGCCATCCGGGATATGGACCACGCCGTTCCGCCCGACGATCCAATCCATCACGCGAACATACTGCGAGAAGCCTCCGCCACTGGCTTCGTAGCCTGCCGTCGCCCCAACTTTCTTGTAGGTAGGACACTGGGCAAACACCTTGTGCCGGCAGTAATAGCAGTCGCCGCAGGGGATGTGATGGAAGACCATCACCCGGTCGCCAATCCGGAAGCCGGAAACGCTGTCGCCGACTGCGGCAATGACCCCGGTGGTTTCATGCCCGAAGATTCTGGGAGCTGAGTGCGAGCCGGTGGCGATTTTCTTCAGATCAGTGCCGCAGACGCCACAGGTATGTATGCGGACGAGGATCTCGCCAGTGCCGATCTGAGGCACAGGAACGGTCTCCATGCGGATGTCGTCGACGCCCCGATAGACCGCGGCCAGCATGGTCGCAGGGATGGGCGGCTGATCGACGGTGTTGCCGAGTTGAGTAGCGACGGACATTTGTTTGGGGGGATTAGGGACTGGGGGTTAGGGACTAGCGCGATCCTTAACGCAACTCAAGCTCTCTGTTTCTAATCCCTAGGCCCTAATCCCTAGCCCTGATCTCTCTTCAATTAGATGTTTCACTGCATCGCACAGGTTCTCTGTCGCGATTTCACTGTTCTTCTTGATTTTTCCCAGCGCTCCCCACCATCGCGGGTGGAGCGCCACGTAAACCAGAAAGCGTCGCGTATCGAACTTTCCCTCATCAATGAAGCGGTTGAGGGGCGGCATATCGAATTCCGCGTCATCGGAAATCGACTTGATCGCGGCGAATTGCAGTCCGCGTTCCTTCGCGACCTGGGCTATGGCTGCCGCCTCCATGTCAACCACGTCGGCGCCGTACTTCATCAACAATTCCTGTTTCTCGGCCGCGTTACTGACATCTTGCGAGGTCGCAAGCACCCAATCGCCTCCGCCGGTCACGGGGTATCGAACGCCGGTGGCAACGTCCACTACCTCGCGAATCCGCCCAACATCGCCGACCTTCAGTTTGGGCGAGATCGCACCGACAATGCCGGCTGATAACAACAAATTCGGCTGCGCGCACTCAATCGCCACTTCCGCCGCGCGGCGCGCAAACTTCTCTCCTATACCGCCAACTGCAATCACCGCGTTGGACAACTCGAACAGATCAACACCATCCACCTGCTGCGGCTGCAGACTCCCGATGAGCGGCGCCAGTTCCACCGGCATCGCCGCAATTACGGCAACGGATTTGGATTGGGCCGACAACACTGTAGTTCCACCAGCAACTGACAACCGACAACTGACAACTGCCTTCAGGCATAGCCGTTCGCCCGAAACCACTCCACCGCGCGTCTTAAAGCCTCATCCACCGGGCGCGGATTCCAGCCTAGCTCCCGTTCGGCCTTGGCGCTGGTCACAAACATCTTCTTGCGTCCCATGCGGACCGCGTCGATGGTCACTCGCGGCTCGCGCCTCATAATCTTGCCAACAACAAGGGTGTCGACCACTCCCGTCGCCAGTGCGACAACGTAGGGCAGCTTGATCTTCGGCGACGGCAAGCCGGTTATCGCTCCCAGCTTGTCGAGAATCTGCTTCAGGGTGAGGTTCTCGCCGCCAATAATGTAGCGCTCGCCGGGCTGCGCCTTCTCCATCGCCCACAGGTGACCCTCGGCGCAATCCACTACGTCCACCAGATTCAGCCCGGTGTCTACATACGCAGGAAACTTTCGCCGCAGGAAGTCGAGAATGATCTGTCCGCTGGGAGTGGGTTTGATATCGCGCTCGCCGACCGGCGTTGTCGGGTTCACCATCACGACATTCTGTCCGCTTCGTCCCGCGTCGATTACCAACTGCTCGGCCATGAACTTGCTGCGCTTGTAGTCGCCGATCATGTTCTCGAGCGTTACTGGCGAGTTCTCATCCGTGAGGCGACCGTTGTTGCCAAAACCCATGGTGGCGACACTACTGGTGTAAATAATGCGCCGCACTCCGGAATCTCTCGCCGCCGCAAGGATGTTGCGCGTGCCCTCGACGTTGGAGTCGTAGAGTTCCTGGCGATGCAAAGACCACAGCCGGTAATCGGCCGCAACATGAAAGACGAACTCACAACCTGACATCCCTTTTCGCAGCGACTCGGGATCACGCAGATCGCCGACTACGCGCTCGGCCGGGATGTCAGCGATGTTGTCGAGGCGACTCGTCGGCCTGACCAACAAACGCAGATCAGCCCCGCGCGCCAGCAGTTGCCGGGCCACGTGACTTCCCAGAAACCCGGTCGCGCCTGTGACGAAACATTTCATTTGGCAGTTGTCAGTTGTCAGTTGTCAGTTCCCGCGGATTCGGTGAAGAAGCTCGCCGCAGTCGCTCCCTCCTGCGATTTCCTGTACCGGTTACGGCGACGTCCAAGGATTCATAACCGGGATTCCCCACATCCTAAAGTCCTTTACGTTACGGGTGACGATAGTAAGCTCATGGTGCTTGGCGGTTGCTGCGATCAGCCCATCAACGATCGGCATCGCTATGCCTTTGAGCTGTACTTCCGCAGCCAGATTTCCCCATAACTCCGCAATTTCCGCGTTAATCGGTAATAAACGCTCGGCGAATTGGGCAGGCAGATCTATCTCCAGCCAACGTTCAAGCTCGATTCGTTTGGGGCCAACGGACAACAACGTCACGCCTTTGCGAATTTCACCTAAGCTGAGGACGCTAAGATGGAGAAGCTTTTCCTCGGCCGACTGTGTCCATGCGAAAACCCGTGGATCAGGTTTAATGCGCACAAGTTCACTGATGCAATTCGTATCGAGCAGAAACCCGCTCATAGCTCGATATCCCGGCCAGTATCCTTATCGCGCTCAAAGTTCAGTTCCAGGCCAACCAGGGGCGAGTCGCGGAGAAAGTCCGTGAGACTTTTCCTTGGCTTAGGCAAATCAGCTGGCTGCGTGGCCTGCTCCAGCAGCGACGCTGCGTAGGTCCCCACATCCATACCGCGGGCTGCGGCTTGGGCAGCCAGTTCGGCTTCCACCTCAGGCTTGATGTCGATTGTGATGGTCATCGCTGCGGCGCCTCCTTGCCCAGTATAACGAGAGTTTGAGAGTCGCCAAATTGCGCAGTCGATCAGCCGGCTTTCCCGCGCACAATCCGCAGCCGCTCTTCTTCCGGCACCGCTGTCGCTCGGGTATAAGTGGTCAGCGCCAGCAAGGGGAAATACTGGCGGTACATGTAATACATCAGGTAAAACACGCGCGGAAAACCGGTCCCGGTGTACAACAATTCGTCCCACGAACCATCGCGCCGCTGCGTTTTGAGCAGATAAGCAATTCCACGCTGCAAGGAATCGCTGCGCGTGTCGTTGGCGGCCAAGAGGCCCAGCACAGCCCAGGCCGTCTGCGATGCCGTGCTCGGCCCAACGCCCTTAAGGTTGGCGTCGTCATACGACCCGCAGGTCTCGCCCCAGCCGCCGTCAGGGTTCTGCATCATGCGCAGCCATTCGACCGCCTGCTGCACGCAGGGCTCGTGATAATCAACGCCAATCGCTTCCAGCCCGCGCAGCACCAGCATGGTCCCGTAGATGTAGTTCACACCCCAGCGTCCGAACCACGAACCATCCGGCTCCTGCTCCCGCTTCACGAACTCCAACGCTCGCCGCACCGGCTCATCTTTCTGTGAATAGCCATAGCTGGCGAGACACTCCAGAACGCGCCCGGTGATGTCCACCGTCGCCGGATCGAGCATGGCGTTGTGGTCGGCGAAGGGGATTAGCTGGAACACCATGCGATCGTTGTTCTTGTCGAATGACGCCCAGCCGCCGCTCTTGCACTGCATGGACAGGATCCATTCCAGCGCGCGGCGCGCCGACTTGTCCTGATAGACTTCGTTGCCGGTCCGGACGCGGCTGAGCGCCAGCAGCACCTGAGCGCTGTCGTCCACGTCGGGATAGAATTCGTTGTTGAACTCGAAGTACCATCCTCCGGGCGCGGCTTTGCGATTTTTCACATACCAATCGCCGCGGCGCGTGACTTGCTTTTTCAGCATCCATTCGCAAGGCTGCACCAGACGCGGATCGTTGGCCGAAACTCCGCTCTCCGCCAGCGCAAACACCGCGTAAGCCGTGTCCCACACCGGTGACGCGGTAGGCTGCATGCGGAAGGTCGTCTCTTCCTCAATGCCCAGCTTTTCAAACTCATCCATCGCGCGTATCACTTGCGGGTCGTCCAGCGAGTACCCCAAGCAGCGCAGCGCAATGATGGAGTTCATGATGCCGGGATAAATTGCGCCCAGACCGTCACTCATCTCCAGACGCTCCAGCATCCACTTTTCCGCTACCTTCAGCGCCCGCGAGCGCAGCGGGCGAACGTGCACTCTCTCGAAGAAGTGAATCAGCCGGTCGAGCACGAGGAAGAAATTTCGCCAGCCGATCAGCTTCTTGTCCCAGCGCAGCCGCAGCTCGCTCCTGGTCCGTCCACCGATGAAGAGTTCGTCGATGCCTTCCTCCGGCGGAATCTTCTTGAACGGTTTTTTCGCGTAGGCGATAGAAAGCGGCACCAGGATGGCGCGCGACCACGAAGAAATTTCGTAGATGTTGAACCAGAACCACTTGGGAAACAGCACTATCTCCGGCGGTACTGCCGGCACCGCGTCATAATCGTACTGACCGAGAAAGCAAAGATAAATCTTGGTGAAGGTGTTGACTGCGGTCACGCCGCCCAGAGCGAGAATGCGTTCACGCGCTTTCCGAAGTTGAGGATGATCCGCGCTGTAGCCCGCCATCTTGAGCGCGAAATATGCCTTCACGGAAGCGCTGATGTTCGAAGGGCCGTCGTTATAGATCGGCCAGCCGCCGTCCGGATTCTGACGATTCAGTATCTCGGTGGCGCACTTCTGCGTGCGCACGGCGTCTTCGGTGCCCAGCAAGCGATGCAGAAGGATGTAGTCGGAAACCAGGGTGGTATCGGCGCCCAGCTCGCCGCACCAGTAACCGTCTTCGCGGTCCTGGATGCTGAACAGGTATTGCCGCGAAGCATCGATGGCGGCCGCTACCCGGCTCTTGATGTCGTCGATCTTGCCGAAACGCATTTCGGCGGGATTAGAAGGGTCTGCCATTGCTTATTACTTTGCCCTGCCATCGTGGCGCCAACCGGCCGCCGGAAGCTCTACGAGATCGCAGGTGCAGCGCCAATAGCCTCCACGATTTCCGCCGGTAACCCGAAACGCACGTTCTCAGGCATGACTTCAATCTCGCGCATATCGGTAAAACCCTGCTGCTCGAGGAAAGTTACTACTTCCTGAACCAGGATTTCCGGAGCGGAAGCTCCGGCGGTAAGACCGACCGTGTTCACGTTCTGCAACCACTCCGGGCGAATCGAGCTGCAGTTCTCGATAAGATGCGAGTTGGTCCCCAGGTTGCGCGCTACCTCGACCAGACGGTTCGAATTCGAACTGTTGTCTGAACCGACCACCAGCAGCAGGTCGCACTCCGCGGCAACGTCTTTCACCGCAGTCTGGCGGTTCTCCGTGGCATAGCAGATGTCCTGGGCGTG
>Ga0187863_10002260_pt1 | contig 14820 bp, 14 predicted proteins | sample June2016WEW_11_1_FD_132975 | JGI IMG/M metagenome (GOLD analysis project Ga0187863, IMG submission 132975) | Peatland microbial communities from SPRUCE experiment site at the Marcell Experimental Forest, Minnesota, USA - June2016WEW_11_10 | ecosystem: Environmental > Terrestrial > Soil >... | reverse complement strand
GAAAGCAGCAATCAGCGCGGTTTTCGCGCCGGGACGATAGGCCGGACGAATCGAAGCATACAGCCAAAGAATCGAGAGGCCCTCAAGAAGATCCAGCGCTACATTTAGGATAAGAAATCCAGACGTGGGTGCACCTAGGCGGTTATGCGGCAGCGCAGCAAAATCGCGCCCAAGTAGGGCAGTAACTATCGAGCCGAGCACAATCCAGACAATTCCGGCTAGCCTTCCGCACCCAACCACGCGCGGCCAATTGACCTTGGTCGTACTTTGGGATCCCATGCGACGCCTTTCATTCTCACAACCCCAGCCGTTGTGGGTGTGTGGTCGCCAATCCGGACATTGCCCCATTTTCGAGCTCTGTCCGAATAGCCGGTCACCCGGGCGCAAGGGCCTGAGAGCACACGGTGGGAGGAACGAGGAACCCTAGGGGTTAGCGAATGTCTTGTTGTCTTTCCTGCTGAAAATCATGTGCCGTATGTCCGGCCAAAACTCATGGAACTCGAAGCTGATCGAGTCGTAGGTAATGTCGAGCCCCCAATTGCGCAACCCATTGCGGACTGTCTGCTGTTTGGTCGGGTAGTAGAAGTTCGAGATGCTGACTGCCGCGGCTGAGCCGGTGATCTCCGAGTAGTTGAACACCGACTTGCCGGCATCCGTCCGGGTGACCAGCACGCGGCTCAACGCGTAGCCGGTCCGCCTCCAGAGGCCGCCGCCTTCTTTGCCCATGGCGAAGTAGCGTGAATCCTCGTGGGAAATTGCCGGAACGATCAACTCAACAAAATAGTTCTCGACAGACTGGTCGGCCACCGTGTGCCAGTAATATCGGGCATAACCAGCCGCTCCCTGATGAAACTCCGGTGTGGATTTCATCACAAACGAGTCTGCCGCGATGAATCCCGCGAAGAACAGCGCAGTGTAGTCGAAGTTGTCCTCCGTAGCCGTGATGAGCTTCTGGCGCGTCGTCTCCTTCTGCACGTTCGCGCCTGCGCTCACAGAGCGGAAGTTGGGTAGCACTCCCATGATGCGCTTCGTCTGCTCTTCGTCGGCTGGTGCGGCGGGCGTCTTGCTGCCTGAAGTCGCGCTGGGCGCGTCCGGTAACGGCGCATTCGGCGCTTGCGGCGACGCTGCCGGCTGGGCCACGGCCAGAACGCTGCTGGAGAACATTGCTGCCAGCGAAAGGAGGAAGAGAGTGCGTCCGGCCATCGCATGACCTCTCAGGGGAGCCGCTCCAACGACTATACGCACTCAAGCTCAGCTCTGCCATATAAAGTGTCCCGCTGTATGCGCCGGCTTGAATCGGAGCAGCCTCTCGGGACTCGGCGTTCAGCGAGAACCGCGACTGCTCAGATCAGTGCTCCACCCGCCCGTGCAGGCCGGCTTCGAAGCTGCGGCGGTCGAGGCGCGGCAGCGTGCGCGCCACCTTGTCGGGCAAGAGCGGGTAGTGCCGCGCCTGAATCAGCAGCTCAGGAACGCACCAGACGTCTTCTTCCGAAGTCATCCAGTTTTGGCGGTCGAGGCGCGCCAGGTTCACCGGCACCGAGTAGGCACGCAGGGTGCGTTCGCCGCGCAAATTGTAATAGTGCTCAAAGTAGCTGAGCGCCAGCTCGCGGAGGGTTCGGTAAATTGGCGCGCGGAAACGCAGGCCGGCGAAGTTTGATTTGGCGATTCCGCCCCACAGGCCCCGCTCACGATAAAGAGCGACCACGTGGTCGTCATCGCGCACGGCCTCGAGATCCATGAGCAACGGTGGATGGCCGTTGACGCGCAGGGCGGCGGCAGCAAGCAAAGCTCCCTCCATGCAATGACCCTTGCGCTCGCGCAGCACGCGCTGCGGAGACCACGCCGTGTCGGCGTATTGATAGGTCAGCTCGTCAACAAATCGCTGAATGAGCGCGGGCGTCTTGAGGGCGCGCAGCATGCGCAGATTCTCCGGCGACAGACCGAAGCTGTCGACGGCCTTCCGCTGCATTCCATTTCTTCCTGACCCCGCACTTTTGGAGGGCAACGCCGCAGCTCCGTTGAAGAAGTTGCCGCGATTATACCGAGCCCGGCCGATACCAAAGCGGGCCAGGCTGCGAGCCTATCGCGACATTGCATTTGAACTGAAAATGGTGCAAAGCCGCAACGAGGAACGAAATGGACAGCTGTCCGAAAAAATTCATCGAATCACAGGGCATTCCACGAGGCCAACTCTCGAACCTGCGTGCTATCCTTGCTCATTCGGCGCGGGCCTCGAGACGGGACCTGGCCGTTCAAATTTACCCCAGATGGAGGAAAGTATGGGCATTCTTGAAGAAGCAGCCGGCGCATTTGCCGCAGTTGAAGGCGTGAAGAAACTGGATCCCAACGCAGGCATTATCACAGAAGGCGTCGCCGCCGTCGCTGGATTCGAAGGCACCGAAGCGATCACCAACTTTATCGACAAGAAGGAAGAAGAGAAGCAGGAGAACCAGGGCTAAGATTGGCGGAAGTGCGAGGCCTCCCATGGGCCCGTAAGTTTCGCTCAGTCTTTCGCAGTTGAATCGCGGAAGAATGAGGTGAATCAGGCAAGAGCAAAACGCCGCGGCGACGAGTCGCGGCGTTTCTGTCTATGCGCCGGTTCCCAGAGGAACGAGCGCGCGTCTAGTTCGCCTGGCCCTGCGGCGTCAACTTATCGATCACGCCCGGCAGATGCTGCGCGATCAATCCGCTGATCTGGCTGGGATCCATGCCGAGCTTCGAAGCGATTTCGTTGAGCTTGTCCTGCCCGACGACCTGCACAATCTGATCGCCCGAAATGGGCTGGTTGGCGCCATTGCCGACCCAGGAATTGACTACTTCGCCGAGGCCGTTGCTCTGGAACTGCTGCACGAGGCCCTGCAGGCCGCCGGTTTCGGGGTTGTTCACCAGGCTCATCACGTGGCCGAGAATTTCCGAGCCGCCCGAGGCATTGCCGCCCGCTAGGCTGCCGACTTCCTGTTCAAGATTCTCAAAGAGTGACATATTTCATAGAATTTGAAGCGGTGAGAGAAAGATCCAACTGCCGGCTAAGTCAGAGCCGGGGGATTAGACCCATAACCTGGCACATCTCCCCTGGCCACTGCGCGCGGGAACCGGTTATCGAACGCGGTCTGCAGGTGGAGTCGGAAGAGAACCGGCACACAGCGCAGCACGAAACGAAATGATCGCTGGTACTTTCGCCGCTGTTTCAACAAGTCCGGCAGTGTTTTGCTTCGGCCCAGACGGGCGTTGAAAAACTCAACTTCGTCATTGAGTGGGGCCGTCTTCAGGTGATAGCAGAAATAGCAGCTGTGTAGCGAGTGCTTGAGCGCACCCATTGCATATCTTGTCGCGTCGGAGAGCACCGGGAACGCGGCGGCGCTCAACAGCACCAAGCCAGTTAATCGGAAAAGTGCCTTGAACACATCGAGGCGGCGGATAGAAAGCACGGGCACGAGGCTCAGCAGGTCCTCGCCCCAGATAGTCCTGGCTGAAACAATCACGCTCGCAAGAAACGTGCGCTCAAGGAACACCTCTTCGGCTGTCCGCAGACCGAAGACGCGCGCTACTTCTCCCGAAATAAGGTCGCCTCGGGCGCAGAAAAGGAAGGAATGCGCGTGCCCCCCGGCGTGTTCAGCGAACTTCTCCAGCGGGTTCTTGGGCCGGCTCTCTGGAAATCGGAGACCGTGAATGATTTCGAGGTCTGTCACCGCATCGCGAAGGAGGCGCCGATCTTCTGGGGATGTTTCGTCGGGAATCACAATGATGAGATCCACATCAGATGACTCCGAGAAGGCACCGCTCGCTGCACTACCGAAGAGAATCACGCTGACCAGCGAATTCTCGCCACAGACGTGCAGTTGCGCAACCGAATCAATGTATTGCTGAATACTACTCGCCATCCTCCGCCTTCAGCTCATGCCTTGTGCTGAAAGATCTCCGTTTCTGTCGACAGACAAAGTCGATTGCAGGAATCAATGGTGACGATTGGGTGAGAAAGAACTGCCGGCCCATTCCCGAGTTGCGACGCGGGAAGCGCGGCCGGCAGCAATAGGCTAATTGGGCAAATGGAACTACTTGCCTTGCTTGGCGATCACCAGCGCGGCGATCTTGTTGTAGGTGGCCTGCGGCAAGACCTTCTTCTGGACGAGGTCCGTCTTCTTGGCGTAGGGACGTCCGTTGACGATCTTCTGCGCGTAGGTGTCGCCGATTCCCGGCAGGGCTTTCAACTGCGCAAGAGATGCGGTATTCAAGTCGACCAGGTTGCTTGCGGCAGGTGCGGCGGCTTTGGGACCGGACTGCGCGGCAGACACGGAATTGAAGGAGCCTGCGCTCAACATTAAACCAAATACCAGCGCCAGCGCCGTCAACGACAGAAAGTGCCTTTTCATTGCTCGTTTCTCCTTTGCTGAGATTTGGTTGATCAGTTCGATGCGCTCTTGTAACCGGCCTTCTGGGCGTCTGCCTCAGACATCCATTTGCCCTGCTTGGTGTTCCCGTAGAACTTCGAACCGGACTTGTGATACACCTTCGTGTTCGTGTTCACCCAGACCATGCCGGGTGACGGCGGTGTCTGCGGAGTGGTCGAAGCCTTGGTGGTGGTGGCAGTTTTGGCCGCCGGTGCGGCCGGCGCACTGCTTGAAGTCGCGCTGGTTGCCGGCTTGCTGGGAGCTGAAGGCGCGGGAGCCGTTGCCGGCTTCGCCGTGGTTGCAGTGGTCGTCTTGGATGTGCTGGTGGTGGTCGTCTTGGATGAGCCGGTGGTGGTCGGCTTCGTGCTCGTTGTCGTCGACTTGTTCGACGTACTCGTTGACGAAGTCCCGGTTCCGGTTTTGGACTTCGACTTCGAGGTTTTGCTGGTCGAACTCTTGCTGCTCGAGGAGGTTGTGCTGCTCGTCGGTGTTGTGCTTTGCGCCAACAGCGCAGCAGGGACAAAAGTTGCGACGAGCAGGGTTCCCGCGAGAAGGGGAGCTATGCCAATTCTTACTTGCAATTTCATTCGATCTCCTTGGAGCCGGGCCAGGGGCCGCGGACGTGCAATAGGGTAAGACATAAAATGTCTCTCTCTCAGAGGCTGGCGGAAAGCGGTGTGTGAGGCTGAGATTTCCGCCGGAAACGGCAGCTTCACGGCATCGATGTCGGGGCCTATTGAAGAGAGAAGCGCGTTGAGAACGAAGCCTTTAAACCTCGTCCAGGTGCCAATGTTCTTAGCCACAGCCGAAATTGTCAAGGGAAAAAGCCATTCACAACGGCGGTTGAATGCATCTCAATTGGCGACGGGATCAGAACAAGCAAGGCGATGCGCCGCGGCGAACCAGCCACATCCGTAGTAACAACGGTCCGCCCGGGGCTTAGCGGCCGCTTCGGGTGCGAACCATGAGGCCCAGCTTCACTGTTTCGCCGGCACTTTTGCCCCGGCCTTGCGTGCCTCCGATAGTCCAATGGCAACCGCCTGCTTGGGGTTTGTCACTTTCTTACCGCTGCGGCCGCTCTTGAGCTTGCCTTCCTTCATGGCGCGCATCTCTCGCTCCACGCTCTTGCCGGCCGCAGGCGAGTACTTAGGGGTTGACTTCCTGCCCGTGTTCGGTGCGTTGCTCGATTTCGCCGCCATCGTGAACTCCTTTGTGGTTGAGATGGCGGCTCGATCCTGGACGGTTGTCTTTGCTGTCCGTGTTCCAGTGCAACGCCGGCATCGCAAGGCCCGTCACACCTCGTTGAGAATCAGCACGACTCTTCCCGCGACCAGATCGTTAGGCGCTTCTCCAGGGTCCAACTCGACCAAGTCCACCGGGAACGCAATGTTGTAGGGGCGCAAAACAAGGCGGTTGGAAAGAAAATCGACGTAACGCAAAGAGAGGCGTGAGAGATGACGCACTGCGTAGAGATTGGGCCGATTGGGACGGTAAGGAAGCAGAGAGATGTAATGCCGGTCGACGAGAACGATGGCTTCGGGAAGGACAAGGGGTTCCATTGGTGCTGAGTCAGTTGCAGACAGTCGAACGGCAACGAACCGCTGCCAAGGCTTACGCGTGATCGGCCCCCGCGGGTGAATTGACCGGAGTGAATTTGGCGGCAGGTGGAGCATGAACTGGATGGCGCCGGGTCGGATGGTCGGCTCGAAGAGTGCTGCGGCCTGCGAAACCACAGGGACGATGTCACCGGTCTCGGTCTCCGGCCAGAAACCTATCTGGCGCACTTCGGGAAGCAGGTCGCCAACCGTGAGGTGCTGCGCCGCCAGGATGCGGTCCATCGCCTCCAACGATAATTGCCGCCTGCTGCGGAGAAAATTCGAGAGATGCGACTGGCGAAAGCCGGTTTGCCGCGCCAGCAAAGAAACGCTCAGAGTCCCGCGCTGAATCCTGCGCAGCAGTTCCAGCCGGAGCCGTTCGTGCATCTGGGTGAAATTCATCTGTGGAAAATTCGCTGCCAGCAATGGAAGCGAATGCCCCTTGATTTCCTCTGGAAAAGTTATCAGTGCCGAAACGCCTTGAATTTGAGCGTGTGCGCTGAGATGGCAGAGCCGGGGCGCTGAAAGCAGGTGCGAGAGGTTGACCTTGAAGAAGCAACTCCCTACATTTGGTTTACTCCATCGAGCGTTGGCTTGAGGAACTTTTTGGAATCGTTCATCGCCGCCCAGCAGAACGAGGGCGGATAGCTGTCTTTTGCTGCGGCGAATAAACGAGGACCGGTTCAAGTCGACCGGTCTGGTTTCCGGCTCTTATTCCGGCATCCTCTCCGGATGCCGGGGCCAAATCGACGGAGAAAAAATTCCAGGATCTGCGCGCCGTGGTCATGACAAAACGAAACAAGAGAGCACAGGCGGCAATCCCCCATCAGGTCAGGAGAAACCTGAGTTGCCTTGCCTGGTTCTCATCACCCCGTCGAATCACCTGTACTTCAGGACTCCGGCGGGAGAGGAAAGAAACACGGAGAATCAGTCATGGAAGTGCGCGTTCAGCTGAAAATTTGCGAGAGTTGCGGTTGCCTTTGGTACCGGCCACAAACTCACGGGAGTGTTTATTGTAAAGATTGCCGAACGAAGTTGAGAGAGTTTCCCTCACCGGATAGCCGCAAACGGCGCGGCCGGCCGCCACGCAGGCCGTTGGCCAGGGTTTGGGCGGTGGCGAATGCAGCGGGAGGTGCGCTATGAGCGCAGCGCTGCAGTTCCCTGCATGGGAACCGGGTACCCTCCACGCCGCCGGAAGAGCTGAAGAGACCTGCCGCGAGCGAAAATCCGAGACTCAATGCCAACTAGCCGAGGTCAAGTGGCAGCGTAGGCCGCCAGCCAACATGGCGTTCTATCGAAGACACACCGAAAGCCTGTTGCGGCGATATCTCTATGCATCGATGCAAGTGGGAAGGTCGCCCTCGATCCTCAGGGATCCAGTGGGGCGAGGATGGGCTTCGAGCCGCCCGGTTCGCACCTTCGAAGACGCTGTCATCTTTGTTTTCGATGTTGAAAGGTGCCTTGCTCAACTGGGATCCCTCGATCGCGAGATTCTGTGCCGGGTTGTCCTTCAGGAGTACACGCAGGCCGAAACCGCTGTAATGCTGGGAATGAATGAAAGCGCGATCGCGTATAGATATCCGCTCGCGATGGACCGGTTGACAGAGAAAGTGCTGGCCGCCGGAGTGCTTGAGGTACCGCATTCATCCTGATCAAGGCAAGGCCGGACCGGAAGAGCATCGCAGCCCTCCCGGTCCGGCGGCGCCTCATACCACAGCGTTTCGTGCAATCACCTCGCGGTACCACTCCGCGCTTAGCTTGGGAGTCCGCTTCAGGGTGTTGTAGTCCACGTAGTGAATGCCGAAGCGCTTGCTGTAGCCGTCTGCCCATTCGAAGTTATCAAGCAAACTCCACAGGAAGTATCCCTTCACCGGAAAGCCCTCCGACGCAGCGCGCTGCAGGTGCGTCAGGTGATTGCGCAGGTACATCACGCGGTCGGTGTCTTCAATCCGTCCAGCAGGCGTCACCGCGTCGGCAGACGAGCAGCCATTCTCGGTGATGTAAATCGCAGGCGGATTCCAGAGCTCGGAGACGTTTCGCACCGCCCAGTAGGTGCACTCGGGGCCAAGATAGAGCCAGGGAGAAGCCATCTTGGGATACGAGGCAGGGTAGGGCTCGATCGCATAGCCGCGCATCGAACCATCGGCACGCACATAGGTCGGCGTATACACATTCAGTCCCACGAAATCGAGACGGCTGCCGATGGCCTTCATATCGCCGGGCTCGACATGGGGCGCATTCGCGCCCTCGTGCTCGAGGTAACTGTCGATGTACCGGCCCTCGAGCAGCGCGGTCAGGAAGGGTGCGTTTTCTTCGCGGGTTGCCCGCCGCGCCGCCTCCATGTTGGCGCGATCCTCGATGACGGGCACATAGACCTTGGCATTTTCTGCCAGCCCCACCTGCGCCGCAGGCGCATTGGCGCGAATCGCCTCCACGCCGAGGCCATGGGCGAGAATGCCGTGGTGGCGGATCTGGTTTACCTGGGCCGCCGGCAGCCGCAATCCAGGAGCAAACTGGCCGACCTGGTAGCCGAGGTCGGTAAAGCAGGCGAACTCGTTCGTGGTCATGAAATGCTGGACACGATCGGCCAATTGCCGCGCCACGTAGGCTGCATAGTCTGCGAAGGCCAACGCCGTATCCCGCGACTGCCAGCCGCCCGGCAACGCCGCGGGCAGATCCCAGTGAAACAGGGTGACGTAGGGAGTAATCTTGCCAGCCGACAACTCGTCGAGCACGCGCTTGTAATAGTCCAGGCCGTCCGGATTGGGCTGGCCTTTGCCGTCAGGGAATATCCGCGCCCAGGCGATCGACATACGGTACGCGCCGACACCGAGATTTTTCAGCAGCCCGACGTCCTCTTTGTACAGGTGATAGGAGTCGTCGGCCACATCGCCTGTCTCTCCGTTGTGGGTTTTGCCCGGCGTGTGCGAAAAGATGTCCCAGTTAGAGGGCTTGCGCCCACCCTCATTCACGCCGCCTTCTATTTGATACGCAGCCGTCGCGCAACCCCACACGAATCCCTGCGGAAATTGCCGGTCAGCGGAGCTAGGCCGCGGGGAAGGTTGTGCGAGCGCAATCTCGGGCAGTCCCATCCCGGCCAGAGCTGCAGTCGCAACTGCAGTTTTTCCAAACTCACGGCGGGTGAAGCTCTTCATGGCAGATATTCCTTTGGGTTCCTTACCACTGTAAATTGCAAGGCGCTGCACTGACGGAATTTTCGCGCCGAAGCGAGATTCTAGCCTCGGCCCTGGTTAGAAATAAGGGGCCGCTGCTGTCCGCGCCGCGGCCTCTTATTGCGCGCCGGTTGCCTTGTAAACCACGCCGGCTTTCATGACGAACTTCACATCCTGCAGCAGCTTCACGTCCTTTAGCGGGTCGCCGTCGACGGCGACCACGTCGGCCCACTTGCCCGCATCCAGCGATCCCACGCGATCGCTCCAGCCCATCAGGTCGGCCGCATTGATGGTCGCAGTCTGAATCGCCTCCAGCGGCGTCATGCCCAGGTCGCGTACATATACCTCAACCTCGTGCGCGTTCAGCCCATGCGGGTACACGGCCGCGTCGGTGCCAAGCGCGATCTTCACGCCAGATTCGTACGCATGCCTGATGTTCTTCTTGGCCACGGCGCTCACATCAATCATCTTCTGCTGCGAGTATGCGGGCAAATGCCCGTATTGCACCATCCAGTCTTCGAGATAGAGGGTGGGCACGAGGTAAGTGCCGTTCTTTTTCATCATCGCGATACCCGCGTCGTCAATGTAGCTGCCGTGCTCGATGGAGTCGACGCCGGCTTCACTGGCCCAGAGGATGCCCTGCGTGCCGTGCGCATGCGCAGCCACCTTTCGGCCCAGACGATGGGCATCGGCCACCATCGCTTGCATCTCCTCAAGCGTGAACTGAGAGGCCTGCGGATCGTCGCCCTTCGAAAGCACGCCGCCCGTCGCGCAGATCTTGATCAGGTCCGCGCCGTACTTGATGTTTTCGCGGACCTTATGCTGTACCGCGGGAATGCCGTCGGCCACACCGTCGCCGACGGAGTGATACCGATAAGGCAGCAGGTTGTCATCGCAGTGACCGCCGGTGATGCCGATCAGCGGGCCGGAGACCTGCATGTGGGGCCCCGGAACCTGGCCGGCATTGATGGCGTCGCGGAGATCGACGTCGACAAAGCCCGAGGCGCCAACGTTTCGCACGCTGGTAAAGCCGGCCATCAGCGTCACGCGGGCATTGGCTACGCCGTTGATTGCGTCTCGCGCATCGGTCTCGGTAATGCGGCTCAGAGGATCGAAGTTGGTAGTCATGGTCAGGTGCGTATGCACATCGATGAGGCCAGGGAGCACCGTCAACGATCCCAGGTCGATCACCTTGTCGTCCGCGGCCGCAGGCGTCGATGGGGTTGGCGCAATCGACACGATGCGGTCGCCGCTCACTACGATGGTTTGTGCGTCGAGAATCTTGCCGGCACGCACATCGAGAAGATGTGCTGCCCGCACCAGCGTCCGCGGCGCCGGCGCGCTGCCCTGCGCTACGGCCATTGTGCTTCGGTACGACGAGAATCCAACCGCTAACAGGGCTAGAGCTGCAGCGAATGGGAACCATCTGCAAACTTGCATGAGCCGCCTCTTCGGAGAGGAATTGAAAACACGCAAATTGTAACAACGAAGCCCCGCGGGGCATTGCTTCGCGCGCAAACGAAGCCGGGCTTTGCCAGATGCAGCGCGCCGTGTAAATCTCCCGTTAATTCATTTCTTCGCCCATTGACTCCGATCTCCGGCGAGGCTAGGTTCACAGGAATGAGTGAACCGGACTTCGACCAACTTCTCACGAACTATCGATCGGCGGTGGATCGCTGGGTTGATGCGATCCGCGCCGAAGAGTCCCTGGCGACGCAAGACCACTCGATGGTAGCCATGGAGCTGTGGGACGATGCTGGCTTTAAGCTCCACGACGCGGAGTTGGTAGCCAAAAAAGCGCGTGACGCGTACAAGAACGCGCTGCGGAAAAAGAACTACGGGTTCTAAGCCGCGCAAGAAAAAGGCCGCAGCCCCTTGATCGGCTGCGGCCCTCTTGTGACTGAGTTGCCTGCGAATGTCGGGTGCGCGAAGCGCGGCTGCCCGACCGCAGGTGGCTACATCTCTTTCACGCCTTCGACAAACGCCTTGAGCTTGCGGCTGCGGCTCGGATGACGCAGCTTGCGCAGCGCCTTGGCTTCGATCTGCCGGATGCGCTCGCGTGTGACCTGGAAGCTCTGGCCGACCTCTTCGAGCGTGTGCTCCGAGCCGTCTTCGAGGCCGAAGCGCATCTTGATCACGCGCTCTTCGCGAGGAGTAAGCGTACGCAGAACCTGCGAAGTATATTCCTTCAGATTCACGCCAATCACCGCCTCCGAAGGCGAGACCGCCTGGCGATCTTCAATGAAGTCGCCCAGGTGCGAGTCTTCCTCTTCGCCTATGGGCGTCTCCAGCGAGATGGGCTCCTGCGCGATCTTCAGTACCTTGCGTACCTTGGCCACGGGGATGTCCATGCGACGCGCAATCTCTTCGCTCGAGGGTTCGCGACCCAGCTCCTGCACCAACTGGCGGCTGGTGCGGATGAGCTTGTTGATTGTCTCGATCATGTGCACAGGTATACGAATGGTCCGCGCCTGGTCGGCAATGGCGCGTGTAATCGCCTGGCGGATCCACCACGTCGCGTAGGTGGAGAATTTGTAGCCGCGCCGGTACTCGAACTTGTCCACCGCTTTCATCAGGCCGATATTACCTTCCTGGATCAGGTCGAGGAACTGCAATCCGCGGTTGGTGTACTTTTTGGCGATCGAGACGACCAGTCGCAGGTTGGCCTCGATCAGCTCACGCTTGGCCTGTTCGGCGTCCATGTCGCCCTGGATCATCTCGCGCTGCGTGCGCTTCAGCTCCACGATCGATACGCCGGCGTCGCCTTCGATTTTTTCCAGATCCGTCCGGCAATTCTTCTGCTGGCGCCGGTATTCCTTTTTCAGCTCCTCGCTCTTCGAGGATTCATGCTTCTGCTCGAGCGAACGAATCTGCCGCTCCAGGGTGCGCATCGTGTCGACGGTCTTATTGACCTTGTCGAGCAGGCGCTTGCGTTCCAGGGGCGTGTACTTCAGCTCGCGCACGATGCGCGACACGTGTACTTTTTCGCGGGCGATCGCCCAGCGCAGCCGTCGCGCTTCTTTCACTTTGGCCTTGTTGCCCGGCGCGATGGCGGCCTGCTTCTCTTCAAGCTGAGCGATCTTCTTCTGGTGTTTCACCAGCGTGTCGGTGCGTGCGACGGTGGCCTTCACGCGAACCTGCACCACCTCTTCGGTCAGCTCTTCTTCGTCGAAGATCACCACTTCTTTTACGTTGCGCACGCCGCGCTTCAGGTCCTCGCCCAGCGCCGCAATCTCGCGAATCACGATCGGCGAGCGCGAAATCGCCTTGAGCACGCGCATCTGGCCTCGCTCGATACGCTTGGCGATCTCCACTTCGCCTTCCCGTGTGAGCAGCGGCACCGTGCCCATTTCGCGCAGGTACATGCGCACCGGATCGTTGGTCTTTTCCAGTGTGCCCGGCGTCAGATCCAGTTCGACGTCTTCGCCCTCTTCCAGCTCGAAATCCTTGTCGCTTGGAAATTTGGGGGCGTCGAGCAGATCGATGCCCTGACCACTGATAGTGGTCATCAAATCGTCCAGATCGTCGGCCGTTCCGATCTCATCCGGCAGAACGTCGTTTACGTCGCCGTACGTCAGGTAGCCCTTCTCCTTGCCGGTCTCGATCAGCCCCTGAACATCCTCTTCAAATTTGTTTTCGTCAATCGCCAATTCAATCCTGCTCTCTTCGGCAAAACGCATCCGCGCCTTGCGCATTGCTCGATGTCATCTCGGCCTTCGCCGCACTCGGGAACGGGTAGGTGATCCGCTCGGCCGGAGGCACTTTGTCACGGTCTGCCGCACTCCAGTGGTTGGCGCCCGTCGCATCGCAATCCGGCCCGCTAATTCCGGTTCCAGACGCACGAAAACAGGACTCCTACCCAAGAGTCCTCACTCCGTGCACACCACCGCGCTTCCCGCTCAAGCGGCGAAAATATTTCCTCGGAACAGGATGGCAGCGCTTCAGGTTTCGCCTGGGTCGCCCGCGAGCCGCAGCTCATGTGTGGGGCAAAGGGGCGCGCATCCTCACTGAGATCAATAGATTACCACAAGCTTGCTGGCCCGCGCCAGCACCATTTCGGCGGAACGGTCAGCACCAGATTCCGTCGCAGCCCTCCAAGCCCGAAATTCCCAGCCTTCCACTCCTGCTCCCATCTATTTAGACGCCGCAAACCCCCGATCCGACTCGGACTTCAGGCACTTCGGTCACGGACGAGCCGACGCCGTAAACCCTCACTCACGGATCTTGTGGCCCTGTAGTTGCCTCAGGGTCCGGTCCAGTTCCAACTTCTGCTGGGTCAAGGTTGCCAAGGCAGGGTCATCTCCGAGGCGCTCGGCATCGGCGATTTGCGCCCGCAAGTCGCGGAGCTGGCCCTCGATTGCGCGCTCCTGGACCTCCTGCATCGCGCCTTCGACTTCAGTGTCCTCGACGGGCCTTCTCTCGTCGAGCAACACTTCAGCCAGCAGCGCTTTTTGGCTCGGGTCAGGCACCACCTCCATGGGATCGTTGGCTTCGCGCACCGCCAGTGCCTGCATGGCCGGGAACGAGGCAAGATGCTCAAACCAGGAGGGCTGTTCCTGAATGGCTTTTGCGGCTAGATGGCGTGCGTAGGCACTCTCAATTTCCGTGCTGGCGAGGGCGCGAAGCAATACTCGCTCGACTTCGGTCAGTGCCGCGGGCCTGACTTCGACACGGTCGCGGCGGCGGAGCGCCGCCTGCCGTAGCTCTTCGCGCATGACTGACGAGCCGATGCCGAGTTTCTGCGCGGCGTCGGCGGCGAATTGCTCGCGCGCCAGCGTCTCAGGAATGCGCCGGATGTGGGGCAGAAGAAAGTTCATTGCCTTCTGCTTCTGCTCCGCGCTTCCGCCGGGAAACAAGTGCTGAGCGCGCTCGATCAGGTAATCGGCCTGGCGTCGAGCCCCGCGCAGTGCGTCCTTGTAGGCCTCCACGCCGCGCTCGCGTACAAACCGGTCGGGATCGAGTCCGCCGTCGAGCGTGACAATCTTGATCGCAAAACCCTCTTCAGTGAGCAGCGCGATCGACTTCTCCGCGGCATTCGCGCCGGCCGCGTCAGGATCGAAGTTCACGATCACGTTCGAGGTGTGCCGCTTGAGAATCGCCACCTGCTGCTCGGTGAAGGCCGTCCCGCTGGTCGCGATCACATTCTGAATGCCGGCCAGAAACACGCTGATGCAATCCATTTGCCCCTCGACCAGCAGTGCAAATTCAAGCGCGCGGATCGCCGGCTTGGCCTTGTCGAGATTGAACAGGACTTGGCCCTTTGTATAGAGCGGGGTCTCGGGAGAATTGATGTACTTGGCACCGGCCTTCTCGCCGGTCTCGAGAGCGCGCGCGGTGAATGCAATCACGCGCCCGCTTTCGCTCGAGATGGGAAACGTGACCCGTTTGCGAAACCGGTCGTAGAGCCGGCCGTGGCCGCCGTCTTCCTGCTCTTTCGAGCCGAAAAGGCCGCTGGCGCGGAGAGTGGCTTCGTCAGCCATGCCGCTCAGCTTGTCGCGCAGCGCATTGAAGCTGTCGGGCGCGTAGCCGATTCTAAACTTTCTGATTCCCTCCTCCGAAAGTCCGCGACCTGCAAGGTATTCGCGCGCCAAGGCGCCTCCGGGCGAGCGCAACTGCTCTTCGAACCAGGCCGCGGCGGCTTCATGCAAATCGAGAAGCCTGCTT
>Ga0187863_10002258_pt1 | contig 14834 bp, 11 predicted proteins | sample June2016WEW_11_1_FD_132975 | JGI IMG/M metagenome (GOLD analysis project Ga0187863, IMG submission 132975) | Peatland microbial communities from SPRUCE experiment site at the Marcell Experimental Forest, Minnesota, USA - June2016WEW_11_10 | ecosystem: Environmental > Terrestrial > Soil >... | reverse complement strand
TCCAAGGGAAGCCGGTTGCGATCGAAGGCGATCTTTCGGCGGCGGGAATGAAGTTCGCGATCATTGTCGCGCGCTGGAATGCGGTGATTACCGACCGGCTCCTCGATGGTGCACTTGACGCATTGTTGCGCAGCGGCGCCACGCGAGACGACATTGCTGTGGTGCGTGTGCCTGGCGCGTGGGAAATTCCGGCTGCGGCGCGCAGCGCTGCCGAGCAGCGGAATGTGGATGCTGTTGTTACGCTGGGCTGCTTATTGCGTGGCGAGACGGCGCATTACGAAGCGATCTACAACGAGGTATCGCGTGGCATTGGCCAGTCGCAACAGGAGACCGGCATCCCGCACAGCTTTGGCGTTCTGACCTGCGAGACACTGGAGCAAGCGCTGAACCGCGCCGGGATTAAAGCCGGGAACAAAGGATTCGAGGCAGCCTGTGCCGCGATTGAGATGGTCAGCTTGCAACGCAAACTTGTCGAGCGGGGCCGATCTTGACCGCCAGCACGCGGCGCAAGTCGCGCGAGCTTGCAATGCAAATGCTGTTTCAGGCCGATGTCGGCAAGCAGACGCCGGAACAGGTGAGGGCCACGTTTTGGAAAGCGGGTGACGATGTGGAACCGGAGGTTCGCGGCTTTGCCGAGGACCTGTTCCGCGTGGCAACAGCGAACCAGGAGCATATCGACGAGCTGATTGTGGCCAACTCAAAGAACTGGCGTCTGGAACGTATGCCGGCAGTGGATCGCAACCTGTTGCGCATGGCCGTGGGCGAGATGCTCGGGTTCAAAGGGACTCCCTTTCCCATCGTGATCAACGAAGCTCTCGAGACCGGGCGCCGTTACTCCGCGCCGGAGTCCATCAACTTTCTCAATGGTCTGCTTGACGCCGTGGCCCATAGCCTTTTGCCTAAGTAGAGGTAAACACCTTCAATGTCTGCCCCGAAGTTCCGCTGGGAAAGGGCGCTTACAACACATTCTCGGGCGCAGGCGTCCAATGCCAAGGAGCCTGTGCAATTGGGGCTCTCGCCTCTGTCGAGTATTCCACTGCGTTGTCAACAATTTGCAATGCAGCTTGAAATTTGAGGCGTACGATGGAATTTGATATAAACAGGCTTTCTTGCTGAAAGGAGAGGTTTGAGTATGGCTGAGGATAACAGGGCACAAGGACTCGCTTGGTTTCTGGCGGGAATCGGCATCGGCGCGTTGGTAGGAATTTTGTATGCACCCAAGAGCGGGCGCGAAACCAGGGAAGACATTGCACAGGGCGCGCGTGAGGGGACGGAGTATTTGCGCACGAAGAGCAAGCAAGCTGCACGTCAAGTCGGCACCTTGGTGGATAAGAGCAAGGAACAGCTCGGTGATTATGTCGATCGGGGTCGGGAAGTAGTGGACCGCGGGCGAGCTCAATGGGAAGAGTTTGTCGAGCGCGGCAAAAGCCTAGTCGGTGATCAGACTACACGCGTTGCTGCAGCGGTGGATGCAGGCCGGGAAGCGTATCGGTCAGCCGCGACCGATTCGACGGAGTAGTTGCCGCATTGGATTGGCCGGTCGAGTCAGCCCGGTCAATAGCCAATGGATGAGGAGCCGGAAACATCGCGATCGCTGATTGCCTGCCCCCATTTTGAACGCCAGTTGGCCGTTGCGCTGTGTGAGCGCTCAGACGATTTCGCAGCGCTCGGCCAGCGGCGGTTTGAGCATCTCGGTGACGAACGTGAATAACGAAACACTTTTGCTTATTTTTGTTGCCTGCACCGGAGCCGCGGTGCTGATGCAAGCGCTCGTCCTGCTGGCGATGTTGATTACCGCCCGCAAGGCATTGAAGCTGGCCCAGGAGCAGATCGAAGAGCTGCGCACACACGTACTGCCGGTCGTGCAGGATACGAAGAAGCTCCTTACAAACGTTGGTCCTAAGATTGAAGCGGTCGCGACGGATTTCGCGGCGCTGACTCACGGTCTGCGTTCGCACGGGATAAAATTGGAAGAATCAGCGACTGACATTCTCGAACGTGTGAATCGCCAGTCGACCCGCGTGGACATGATGTTGACGAACGTGCTCGACACTGTAGATCGGGCTGGCGCGGTCGTTGCCGATGTTATCAGCGTCCCGATTCGTCAGCTCGCGGGAGTTGCCGCTTTTGCGCGTGCCGCATTCGGTACGCTGCGTAGCGGTCCCCCACGCACGCAGTCCGAACCCCAGCCTACCCATTCGCCCGCGGATAAAGATCTGTTCGTTTGAGCCCGCGGGTCCTCGAACACGCAAAAGGGGCCGAGACAACCCATGTCTCGGCCCCTTTTGGGCCGGTTCTCCAATTTTCGTGGAGCTCTAACGTCATGCAGGGCGGCATTTTCTTGAGGAAAATGCCACTTGGCAGCATCGATTTCGCTCTACACCAATTGGAGAACCGCCGTAGTTTGTCCAACGCGACGTTCTACTGTTCGTCGAATTCGATCACCTGAATTGCATAACCCGGTATCGTGTGGTGAAGGTGACTGCTCACGTTGTGCAACGCTGTCTCTACCGGCACGATGCGTTCCGGCGAGTCGATGGAATTGGTTTCCTGCGTGTCGTGCGCCTGCAGGCCAACCAGCTTCGCTGTCGCTGCGAGCTTTGCGCCTTCCAGGTCGATGTCCAGCGGCTGCGGATCTGAGGAGGCATTCACCAGCTTCAAATAGAGCTTCTTTTTCGCCGCGCTGCCAGTGATCGAGTAGAACAGCTTCGGACCGGCGCCCTCCAGCCTCGATCCAAGCGTGTGATCACCGAGATAAGACGCGAACAGGACCTGCGCGTAATAGGCGGGCGAGCCATAGCTCTTCATGGCGTTGTAGCCGATCAGGTCGGTCTCCCACTGCATGCCGCCTGGATCTACATTGACGAGGAGAGGCGCGTAGCTGGCCATCACGATGATGTCGCTATTGCGTTCGAGGCCCGTCATCCACGCGGCATCGCCCAGGGCGGCGCCAAAGTCCGGTGTCGGGAAGCCTTCCCGAGTGGCCCATTCGCCCACAAAGATCTTCGGCCCGTTGCGGTCCGTCTTGTCGTAGTGGGTTGCATCCTTGTAGTTCTGCGTGGCCCGGACGTAGTAGTGGTCATCCTGCACATCGGGTTTCATATCCTTGATCGGCATGGTAGCGATGAGCTGCAAGTCGGGATACTTTGCCTTGATCGCCTTATAGAACTGTGCGTAGCGGCCTTCATAGCTGCCGGATTTGTCGAACATATCTTCGTTGCCGATTTCGACATAGGTCAGCTTGAAGGGCGCGGGGTGTCCGTCTTTCACACGTTCTGCGCCCCATTTGGTATCAGGACCACCGGTCACGTATTCGATCTCGTCGAGTGCATCCTGGACATAGGGCTCGAGGTCGGCGCCGGGATTCACGTGTTCGCCTTGCAAGGAGTATCCCGCATAGACCGCGAGCACCGGATTCATCTTCAAGTCTTCACACCATCCGAGGAATTCGAGCAGCCCCATGCCGTCGGATGAGTGGTACATCCAGGGACTCGGGTGCGTGGGGCGATCGACGAGTGGGCCAATGGTTTTCTTCCATTCGAAGCGGTCGGCGATGTGGTCGCCTTCAAGGTAGTTGCCGCCGGGGAAGCGCAGGAACTGTGGATGCATGGCGGCCAGTTTTTCCATCAAGTCGATGCGGTTGCCATTCGCGCGATCGTGATAGGTCGGCGGGAAGAGCGAGACAAGGTTCAGCCAGAGGGTTCCTGTGTGGCCGACGGAGACGACCAGGTGATTGTTCGACGAAGGCTGCAGCGCGCCGGTCTTGAGCACGAATTCGTGCTGTTTCCAATCCGTGCCGACGGCGGGAACAGTGGTCGTGGCGACCGCCTTACCTGTGTCGTCGCTCACCAGGCTCACTGTCACGGGCCCTAAGTCGCTGGAACCTGCTTTAGCGTAGAACGAGCCTTTGTAGGTGGTCTCGGGTCGCAGAGCGAATCCCCACCAGCCCACGTTCAACACGCCTGCCTGGTTGCGCGCATCGGCGTGCTCCACGTCAAGGCGCAGGCTAGAAGGCAGAGCTTCGCTGGGACCGGTGGTCTTGTCGACCTCCATCTTTGCCGCGGCGTTGCCGTTCTCGACAAGATACCAATAGAGCACGCCGCTCCAGTCGCTGCGGAAGGTGCGATTGCGCACCATCTCCGCGTACAGTCCGCCGTCATAGGAGTAGTTGATCTCCTCGGTCATAAGGCCATAGAGCGTCGGGCTCACGGAGGAGATTGGCTGATCTGCGTGAATGGTGAGAGTGGCTGGCTGTTGCGCCTGAACTAGGGCGGCGAAGCCGAGGCAGGCGAGGATGAAGGCGGCCATAGCGGCCGCGCGGGCAAACGTTTTCTCAGGCATCGAAATTTCCCCCGGATTGCAGTGCCGGGACAGTATAACGCGCTGTGGCTATTTGTGTTGGCGGGCGCCGAGCGCTAGAGAATTCGTCCGCCGCCAACGACCTCGTCGCCGTCGTAGAAGACGGCGGACTGGCCCGGAGTGACGGCGCGCTGTGCTTCATCAAATGTTGCGAGGATCTCTGTTTCGAGCTTTGCACCATAAACTTCTGGGGAGTGATTTGCTGCTCCTGCGGCTGCGCTTGATGCTGCGGAGTTCTCGCCTGCCCCGAGTGCGGCGTTATTCGGTGCGACGGGGATCGGCTCGATCGTCGCCCAGGCGGGCTCGTGACGGTGGCGAATCTTGATCTTTACGCGCATGGGAGCGGTCAGCTCTGGAACGCTGATCCAATTCAGTCGTCCGGCACGCAGGGTGCGCGTGGCCAATTCGGCATCGGCTCCGACGGTGACACGGTGGCTTGCCGGATCAATCTGCAGCACGTAGAGCGGTGAGGGAGAAGTTACGCCCAGGCCCTTTCGCTGGCCGACGGTAAAGTTGGAGATCCCGACATGGCGACCGAGGACTTCGCCGTTGGAGGCGACCAACTCGCCTGCCGTCTCCGGGACTGCTTCGCCCTGCTCTTCTAGGTAGGCGGTGATGAACTGCTTGTAGTCGCCGCCGGGAATGAAGCAGATCTCTTGCGAGTCAGGCTTTTGGGCGAGCGCAAGGCCGCGCTGCGCCGCCACTTCGCGAACCTCAGGCTTCGTCATCCGGCCGAGAGGAAAGAGCGTATGCGCCAACTGCTCTTGCGTGAGCCCGAAAAGGAAGTAGGTCTGGTCCTTGGCCCGGTCCGCGGGACGCTTGAGGATCCAGCGGCGGCGGGCCGGATCGTACTCGTTGACGGCGTAATGGCCGGTAGCGATACGATCGGCGCCGATGCTGCGGGCGGTCTTGAGGAGCTGGTCGAATTTGATGTGGTCGTTGCACAGGGAGCAGGGAATCGGCGTGCGGCCAGCGAGATACTCGTCGACGAAGGGGCGGACAACATCCTTTTCGAAACGCTCCTGCTGGTTGACGACGTAGTACGGAATGTCAAGATGGTCGGCGACACGGCGCGCGTCGTATACGTCATCGAGTGAACAGCAGCGTCCGGCCTTCGGTGCGTCGGGGATGCCATGCTTGCCAGCGAGCCGCGTTTGATCCCAGAGCTGGAGCGTGAGGCCGACGATGGTCTCGCCAGAATGAGCGAGGATCGCCGCTACCGTGGAGGAGTCAACTCCTCCGGACATGGCTACGGCGATGGTGTCGGTGTGCGGCATGGGGAAAGTGCTGTCATCTCTATTCTCCCATCATTGTGTCTGCAAGGCGAATGGGGCGGAACCGTCGATCTTCTTCGGCCTGGCCGGGTCCCGCCCGCTCCCGGCTACTCGTTGCGTAGCGCGACCATCGGTTCGACGTTGGCGGCGCGGTGGACCGGCGCCACCGACGCAACCAGCGCCGCCAACGCCAGCAGCGCAGTCGCGCCCGCCAGCATCATCGGATCCCACGGCTGCACCCCGTACAACTGGTCCTTCATCAGCTTCCCGGCGAGAATGGCCAACGGAATCCCGAGTCCCAGACCGATGCCGATTTGCCAAAGGGCGCCGCGCAGCACCATTGCGATCACATGGCCGCGATCGGCCCCGAGAGCCATACGCAGGCCGATCTCGTTGGTGCGCTGCTCTACCGTGTAAGCCATCACCCCGTAGAGCCCGACGGCTGCCAGTGCGAGACCAAGCAGTCCGAAAAGACTGGTCAGCGTCGCAATCATGTTTTGCTGCTTGAAGTCGGTGCTGACGACTTTGCCGTAAGGGTTGACGTCATCGACAACCAGGCTTGGATCGACGCTGGCGATCGCCTTGCGTACTTTCACTTCCATCCCTGGAGGATCGCCGGGCGCCCAGATCACGGTGTTGTAGAGAAAGTGCGACCACTTCTCGCCTGTTGCCCAGTCCGGATCGTCGTACTTCGCCGTCTGCGTCTCGGAGACCCAGTACATCGGGCCGACAGGCTTCTGGTAGTCGTAGGTCATATACCGGATGTCTTTGACCACGCCAATGATCTCAAAGTTAGAGGCGTATCGAAGCCGACCTGGACCGAAATGCTGGCCGATAGGGTTCTGCCCTTTGAAAAACCGCTTCACGAAGGCCTCGTTAACCACCGCAGCGTTGGGGGTCGCTGCCGTATCGTCCTCGGTGAAAGGCCGACCCATCACCATTTTTGCGCCGATGGTCTCGAAGAAACCGGGCATGACCCGCACAAAACCTGCGCTCGTGTCTTCTTTGGGCCCCGGTTCGGGCCTGCCCTGGATACGAACTCCGTTATTCCAGCTATCGCCCGTCATCGGCGCATACAGCGCGGGAGCTACCATCCGGACTCCGGGAATTTGCTTCAAGCTGTCGTCGATCTGCCGGAACTTTTGCTCCATCTGGTCTGGCTTGTCGTTACCGAGGGTCGGATTGATCCATGCGATATAGCGTCCTTGGGTATCGAAGCCGAAGTCCTGATGCTCCAGGTTGCGGAGGCTCTGCGCCAGCAACGCCGCGGCCGAGAGCAGCACGAGCGACATCGCGGCCTGGGCGATGACCAGCGATTTCTGCGCCCAAGAGCGGCCTCCGCTCACTGAGCGGTTGGCTCCGCGTAGCGCTTCCACGGGGTCGGCATGCGAAGTCATCCACGCCGGTGCTGTTCCGAAGATCATCCCGGTCAGAATCGAAATGCCCAGCGTAAACAGCAGCACCGGTAAAGACGGCTGCGGGCTGACCGGAACATAGTTGTTCGGTCCTCCGATTTCGAAGGCCAGATAGAGAATCAGTCGCGTTCCCGCATAGGCCACCGCGATTCCAAATGCGCCGCCGATCACTGCAAGCAGCACGCTCTCGACAAGTGCCCGGCGCATCAGACGGAGCCGCGAAGCTCCCAGAGCGACGCGGACTGAGGTCTGCGTTCGGCTTTTCAATCCGCGTGCCAGCATCAGATTCGCAAGGTTGCCGCACGCTACCAGCAGCACGCATCCAGCTGCAATCAACAGCAGCTTGAGTCCATCCTTGTAGTCGTCCCGCAACGCCGCAACGCCCGCTCCGCCAGAGACTAAATGCAGCGTCTGCTGCTGCCAAAGTTGTTTCTCCCCTGGCTCCATGTCCGCCACATGGCTGGCGAGCCAGTTGTGGAACTCCACGCGCAGCTTGGCTTCGAGCACTTGCGGGTCGACGCCCGGGCGCACTCTACCCAGCAGGTCGAGATAGTTTTCATTCGCCCGCTTCGGCCGCGCGACATCTGTGGCGAGAATCAGCTCGGACGTGATCGGTATCCAGAAGTCGGGCATGCCCCAGCCGGATAGCTTGGCGCCATAAAATCCCGGCGGAGTCACTCCGATGACAGTGAACGCGTGTCCATTGATCTGGAAATTCCCGCCGACTACTGAAGGGTCCGAGCCGTATTTGCTCTCCCATACTCGGTAGCTCATTACGGCAACGAGTGGCGCACCCACTCGATCGTCGGCATCGGTCATCAGGCGACCCATCCACGGCTGCACGCCCAGGGTACGGAAAAAATTACCCGACACGAACTGTCCGTTGCGTGTGTCCACCGGCGCTTGCGATCCAGCGCGCCGCACGCCAAGCGGCGCATTGCCGGCCTGCAGGGCTGCCAAGTCGGCAAACTCCGGCGTATGTTCGCGGAAGTTCTTGTACGCCTCCCACGAGAACAGCGCAAAGTCGCCATCGTCACCCTGCGTGTATCCGCCCCAGTTACAGCAGCGGATCTTGTCCCCAATCCGCCACAGTTCCTCAGGCTTGGTCACCGGCAGCGACTTCAACATTACCTGGTGAACCAGCGTGAAGATGGCCGTGGTGGCTCCGATGCCGAGAGCCAAGGTGATGACAACCGTTGCTGTAAATCCGGGCGCCTTCCGTAATTGCCGTACCGCGTCACGCAGGTCCGCTAGCATCCGCGCTCTCCCTTGTGGCCAGGTGTGACCAGATTATGTTACCGTTCGTCACATTCATAGGAGCACGCGGATCGCCGTTTCGTGCACACCGTGAGCCTCAAAATTAAGGTCTTGCGGAAGTGTGAGGGATTTGCCCTGTCCGAAATCAAAATCCTGCGTTCGGAATCGAACACTGACGAAGGCAGAGACGCGCAGATGATTCCAGCTGGTGCGAGCCGCAGTAGGGATGCGTCGGGTTCGCATGATGCGAGCACTGTTCTAGTATTTTTGTGGCCGGAAGGATAGCCTCGGGGGGATCTCAGTGATACTGCGTCCTGCGCTCCGTCTTTCTCTTGTCGTTGCGTTGTTGGTGTTTTTGTCTGGCGGGTATGGAGTGGCGCAAAGCGTCGTCGCTGTGTATCCGGCGAATCATGCTGCCGGCGTCAATCCCGATACGCATCTCGTCATCCGCTTTTTGAGCGCTCCGACGATCGGCACGTCCGGAAAGATCCGAATTTACGATGCGGAAGGGCATCGTCTCGTCGATACGCTGGACATGAGTATTCCCGCGGGCCCTGATCCCACTCGCCGGGTGACGCCGCCAGCTGGGTCGGGGATCCCGCTGCCTGATTTCATCCCGACGTCGCCGACGACCACCACGCCGGCGGTTCGCATGACGCCTGTGGATCTGCACAACTATCAACTCGACACCATCGGGGGCCTGGAGAACTTGCACTTTTATCCCGTGATTGTGCACGGCAACGAGGCGACGATCTATCCGCATCATCACGTGCTGCGCTATGGACACATGTACATCGTGCAGATCGATGCCGGGGTTCTGCATCTCGCCGAGGGTGGTTTTGCCGGCTTTACCACGGACAAGGCGTGGACCTTCAGAACGAAGAAGATGGCACCGCCGGCGGACGCAACGGGCGTGGTTGTGGCTGCCGATGGCAGCGGCGACTTCAGCACCGTGCAGGGAGCTGTCGACTTTGTCCCCGATCGTCCGCTGCATCGCGTGACCCTATTTATCAAGGACGGGGCGTACGAGGAGATTGTCTTCTTCCGCAATAAATCGAACCTGACGCTGCTCGGCGAAGATCGCGACAAGGTGCAGGTGGGCTACGCCAATAACAGCGCTTTCAATCCGCCGCAGCCGGGGCCGAACCGCCGCTGCGCCTTCTCTGTGTACGACTCAAGCGACATAGAGCTCGAGAACTTCTCGGTGAGCAATTACGCCTACGGCCAAGCCGAAGGGCTTCTGATTTTCGGAGAGAGAAACATTGTGAGCCACATGGATATCAAGGGCTCCGGCGACGCGATCAATCTGCGCGGTTCCGTTTATCTCACCCAGAGTCGAATTATTGGAGACGGCGACACGATCCTTGGCGTCGGGCCAGCTTTCTTCGACCACTGCGAGATCCAATCGATCGGTCCATTCATGTGGATCCGCAATATTGAAGCAAACCACGGAAAAGTGTTTGTCGAGTGCACGTTTATAGCGCGTGAGCGGCCGCCGCAGGCGACGGCGTCTGGGAATGCGATGCCGGAGATGCGCGCTCTCTCAACGCCTGTGCTTGCCCGTCTGCCCAATAATCATGGCCTGAATTATGCCTACGCCGAAGCTGTGCTGATCAACTGCCGCATGAAAGGGATTGCAGCCGAGGGGTGGGGACCGATCGAGGTCGACACCGCGCATCTGCACTTCTGGGAGTTCAACAGCACCGACCTCGACGGGAGGCCTATTGATACGACGCAACGAGCGCCGGCCTCAAAACAACTCACGCTACCGCAGGATGCGGAGACGCTCGCGAACTATAGCAAGCCTGAGTTTGTGCTGGGCGGCTGGACGCCGGTGGTCGAAAAGTGAGGAGAGTGCGGACGCCCCGATTTTTTTGGAGTGGCCTTCAGTCTTGCCTGACTAGCCGAGGGTGCCGGTGGCCATGGGCGAGATGGCACGCAGGTGTTCGACGGCTTCGGGAAGGACGCGCAGGACGTGGTCGACGTCGGCCTCGGTCGCGGTTTTCAGCAAGCTGAAGCGCAGACTGGCGCGGGCACGGGTCTTATTCAATCCCATGGCCATCAAAACATGGCTCGGTTCGGTTGCTCCCGAGTGGCAGGCCGAACCGCCGGAGATGGCTACTGCCTTGAGGTCAAGCGCGATGACGAGCGCTTCGCCCTCGAGCTGGTCGAACCAGATATTGGTAGTGTTGGCCGCGCGGGCGACTGGCTTCCCGTCGGCGCACGCGCCGTTGAGACCGGTGCCAGGGATGCGCAGGATTTCGGTTTCGAGGCGATCACGTAGCTTGGCGAGTCTGTCGATGGTTCCGTCGGCGAGCGAATGCGTGGCCAACTCGACGGCTGTTGCCAGGCCTACGATGCCGGCTACATTCTCGGTTCCGGCGCGGCGGCGGCGCTCATGGCTTCCGCCCACCAGTAGCGATTCCAGAGGCGTGCCGCGACGCACGAACATGGCGCCGACTCCTTTGGGCCCATGCATCTTGTGTGCGCTGATGGAGAGGAGATGGCAGCCGATTTTGCGCACATCGAACCTGAGTTTGCCAGCGCCCTGCACGGCGTCTATGTGGAAGAAGATTCCGGTGTCGGCGGCGATCTTGCCGATTTCATCTACCGGTTGCAGTACGCCTGTCTCATTGTTCGCCAGCATGACGCTGATCAGGCGGGTTTGAGGACGAACGGCGCGCAGGATGTCCGTCGGGTCGATGAGGCCGCTAGGCTGTGGGGCGACAAACGTTGTCTCCACGCCGCGATGGGCGAGGCGCTTGGCTGCTTCCAAAATAGCGGAGTGCTCGATCGACGTGGTGATGAGGTGGTCGCCGGGATGAAGAAGGCCGAAGAGGGCGGTATTGTCGCCTTCCGTGCCACCGGAATTGAATACCACTTCCGCGTCATGACAGTTGAAGAACTCGGCCAAGGTCTCGCGAGCGCGGTCGACGGCGGTGCGGGCGTGCTGGCCGTGCAAATGGATCGATGAGGCGTTGCCGAAGTGCTCCATCCAGTAGGGACGCATGGCCTCGAACACCTCGGGCAGCAGAGGTGTGGTGGCATTGGCGTCCATATAGACGCGTGCGGTGGATGAGAATCCGGGTGACATCAAGAATGGCCTATTTTCAAGGCTATCACAGGGTTTGATCGATTTTGGCGTTGCAGAAGTATGCACTCGCGAGCATCGCCGTTGATTTGACTAACACAGTCGTGACTCACAGGAAGGTACGAAAGGGATGGCGGATAAGGCCTTTTCCCTTAAGCAATTGCGGACGAGGGGTTTACTCTAATTGAACCTGATTTTATTTGAACCTGAGCAGAGGCGTGGCAATCGGCCGGTCATCCAAGGTAAGGCGCGGGATTTCTGGGTAGCTATGCTTCGAGGCCCGATGGATCCAAAGCGACCCTTGAACAATTCGTCAAAAAGGTTTTTTCACGAAGCAACCACTTGAAAGTCAGCGTGATGGCCCGAAAGAGGCACCAGTTTGTTGGCCGTTTGAATCGATCCTCGGTTATCTTGATAGAAGATTGTGGCCATAGAAGATTGTGGCCGAACTGCGACTTTCCCTGCACGGCGGTGAAGCAAGAGTCGCTTGATTCTTAATTTAACTAATCAATAGGGGGCGTACGTGAAGAATCACTCGCATGAGCCCGTGACCATTGCTGTTGTCGGGTCAGGCTACGTTGGCCTTGTCGCATCCGCATGCTTTGCCGAGATTGGTCACCGCGTGATCTGTGTGGACAACGACGAGGCCAAAGTACGCACGCTTCAGGCGGGCGGGATCCCGATCCACGAGGATTATCTGCCTGAATTGCTGAACGAGCATCGGGGCGGAAGGCTCGAATTCACCACCGACCTTCGCAATGCGGCACAAACTGCGCAGGCCATCTTCATTGCGGTGGGCACTCCACAAAGCCGGACGGGAAGCGCCGATTTGTCGTTTGTGGATGCAGTCGCGAGCGAAATTGCGCGTTCCATCGATTCCTACAAGGTCATCGTCGAGAAGAGCACTGTCCCGGTTTATACCAACGAATGGATTCGCCGGGTGATTGAGCGCAATGGCGTGCCGAAGGATCTCTTCGATGTGGCGTCGAACCCGGAATTCCTCCGCGAAGGAACCGCCGTCGTCGACTTCCTGCATCCGGACCGGATCGTGGTGGGTGCTGCGACGGATCGGGCTTCGGCGTTGCTCAAGCAGATTTACGAACCGCTGACTTCAGGCGAGTACTACCGCGGTGGCAATCGGATCCCCGGGCCTCGTACTGAAAGTGAGCTTCCTCCACTCCTGCTGACTTCTACGAAGGCTGCGGAAATCATCAAGCATGCGTCGAATGCGTTTCTCGCCACGAAAATCTCGTTCATCAATGTCGTCGCGAACATTTGCGAAGCGGCGGGTGCGGATGTGGAAGAAGTAGCCAAGGGCATTGGCCTCGACAGCCGCATCGGCAACAAGTTCTTGCGTGCCGGCGTCGGTTACGGCGGGTCCTGCTTCCCGAAAGATGTGGCCGCGTTTCGCAACGTAGCCGAGTTGGTCGGCGTGGATTTTGGCCTGCTGCACGAAGTGGAAAAGATCAACGAGGACCAGATCCATCGCTTCTTTCAAAAAGTGCGGTCGGCTTTGTGGACCTTCCGCGGGAAGAAAATCGGGGTGCTCGGTCTGGCGTTTAAAGGGGGAACCGATGATATTCGGGAATCTCCGGCGATCGAGATTGTGAAGAAGCTTTTGAGTGAAGGGTGCATTGTGAGCGCCTACGATCCGGCTGCAGAAGCCCGCACCAAGGAGACGATTCCGCCCGGAGCGCAGATGCGCTATGTCGATAGCCCTTATGCAGCCGCGCAGGACGCCGATGCGCTGCTCATTCTGAATGACTGGAGCGAATTTGCAGAACTCGATTTGGCGAAGCTGCATTACACGCTGCGCTATCCGATCGTTATTGACGGCCGCAATTTGTATGATCCGGGCACAATGACCGAGCACGGCTTTACCTATCTAAGCGTGGGGCGGCCAGGATTGTCGCAACCCGTCGATCCGATTACCGTGTTCCACGAGCCGAGGAAAAGGGATAGGGCCTAGGCTCTGGCCGCGTGATTTCGCACTTTGGGGTTCGGGCTTTCCCACCCTTTCGCCACCGCCCCACAGACGAAGACCTGTCTCTGGGGACCCCGCGAAAAAGGCGAAAGGATGGGGCACGGCCTTGTACAAGGGGTCGGAGACCCCAGTCAATGGATCTCGCCGGGGTAGCGGTCGGCGGCATCCAATGAAATGCGCGAGGCAGGGTATTGAATCCGATAGAATTTGAATGGGCCCGAATAGAGATTGAGAATATTGATCTTTCCTTGTCAGTCTGTGATCTCGCGAAACTAGCTGAAGGGGGCATTTGATTGATGCGTGTGCTCGTAACCGGGGCTGCCGGTTTTCTGGGTTCTCACCTAACCGACGCACTCCTTGCTGAAGGGCACTCGGTCATCGGTGTCGACAACCTTTGCACGGGCTCTCTGCGGAATCTCGAACATCTGAAGCGCGAACCGAAGTTCGAGTTCTTAAAAGCCGATGTCTCGGAAAGCTTCGATCCGAAGCGCGTGGACTACGTCTTCAACTTCGCATCGCCGGCAAGTCCCGTCGATTACTACCGCCTGGGGATTGAGACGTTGATGGTGGGATCGGCGGGAACGAAGAACTCGCTTGAGATTGCTCGCAAATACGGGGCGAAGTTTCTGCATGCTTCGACTTCGGAATGCTACGGCGATCCATCGGTGCATCCTCAGACCGAGGACTACTGGGGCAACGTGAATCCGATCGGGATAAGGTCAGTCTATGACGAGGCGAAGCGATTCTCCGAAGCCCTCGTGATGGCCTATAACCGTTACCACTCCGTGGATACACGCCTGGTGCGCATCTTCAATACCTACGGTCCGCGTCTGCAGAAGGATGACGGCCGGGTCATCTCGAATTTCATGATCCAGGCGTTGAAGGGGGAGAACCTGACGGTCTATGGAGAAGGTGCGCAAACGCGCAGTTTTTGCTATGTGACCGACGAGATTCAGGGAATTCTTGGGCTTTCGCGAACCAACGAGCACACGCCGGTGAATGTAGGCAATCCGATTGAGTGGACGATTCTGGAATGTGCGAAAGCTGTGCTGCGCGTCACCGGGGCAAAGAGCGAGATCGTTTATTGTCCACTTCCTCAGGATGATCCAATCCAACGACAGCCGGACATCAGCAAAGCGCGCAGGCTGTTTGGGTGGGAGCCCAAGATCGATCTTGAGACGGGGTTAAAACTCAGCCTGGATTACTTCAAATCGTGCATCGAAGTTCCCGCTTGAGCGAGAATCAAGGTTGACCTGTCTGAAGGCGACGTTCCGCCGGGTCGAGGGAGCGGTGAGAATGAAAAAGGCTCTCGTCACGGGCGTCACGGGACAGGATGGCTCCTACCTCGCCGAGTTGCTGCTGTCGAAGGGTTACGAGGTTCACGGCATCAAACGGCGCGCTTCACTCTTCAACACCAATCGCATCGACCATATCTATGAAGACCCGCATGAGAT
>Ga0187863_10002256_pt1 | contig 14835 bp, 15 predicted proteins | sample June2016WEW_11_1_FD_132975 | JGI IMG/M metagenome (GOLD analysis project Ga0187863, IMG submission 132975) | Peatland microbial communities from SPRUCE experiment site at the Marcell Experimental Forest, Minnesota, USA - June2016WEW_11_10 | ecosystem: Environmental > Terrestrial > Soil >... | reverse complement strand
CGTACTGACTTTGTGGAGCTGATCAACTTCGCGCAAGATCGCATGAAAAGGCATGAACACACCGCTCTCTCGCTAAAACACCCTAAGGGGGGAGAACTTCAGATGGACTGGCTTAGGTCAGAAGACCTGAAAGAGGAGAAGGTGGTAACCACCCCGGCGGCCACTATAACACGCCAGAACGTAGCGTGCTGGTCTTTGGTCCACATTGACCTGTGGTCGGCTCGTGACATTGTGGGCATCAGGGGTAAACGAAACCAAGAAACATTCGGCCAGGAACGACCCTTGTCGAACTCATCAAGGAAATGGCGAAGCCGAGAGGGAGCAGATGAGATTAACGGCACACTTCGCAGCGGTGGAGTCTCTAGTCGTGGAGAACGACGTTGAGAAGAGAACTGTGAACCTGTAAGACATCGCCGGCGCGATAGTCAACGAACCCCAATTTCCTGAACCTGTTCATGAAATAGCTTACCCGTGAGCGAGTTGTGCCGATCATCTCTGCGAGGGTCTGCTGAGTGATCTTGGGGATCACAGATTCGGGCTTTCCGTCCTTGCCGAAGTGAGCCAACAGTAGCAACATTCGGGCCAGTCTTTTTTCACTGGAATTGAAAAGCTGGTCAACCAAATCCTCCTCGTATCGGATATTCCGGCTCAACAGATATGCCACGAACATATCGGAAAACGCGTGTTCCCCGTGAAGCACTTCCATCATGGACTTCTTATCGATTCGCATTATGGAGCAATCGGTCATTGCGGTTGCCGAGCAGAGGCGGAGAGGCTGCCCGGCAAGGCAACCTTCTCCGAAAAATTCGCCCTCGTTCAGGATGCCGATCGTGGCTTCATTTCCGGTCTTCGAGATAACCGTAAGTCTTACTTTCCCTTTCTGTACATAGAAAACAGCATCGGACGAGTCGCCCTGAGCGAAGACTGTCCGTTTCTTGGGAAAAGCTAAGAGTTTCCTGCCGCCGTCGATGGTTGAAAGGAATGTCTTGGTATCGAATTTGCTGAGTTTCTTGACCGCAACCCCGGGTTTCATGGTCGGTCCCCTTTTAAGAGTTCCGAAATGCGCGGAAGGCAATGTCGTATGAAAAGGATGAAGAAATGCGCAAGAAAGGGGAGAGCAACGGCAATTCTGCGGGGAACAACTTGGTCCGCGCTCGACGAAACGATGATTGCACCGGTGTGATCGAAAGTCAAACATTCCCGGTGCTGACCGTTTCAAGAGTGAATGCTGGGAACTGTGGCCACAATCAGAAAGACTGTTGGCGCACACACGCGTTCACCAGACTCGCAGGGCTAGCCAAGCCGTCCGGCCTGTGGGAAACTGGGGCATGAAGAAACCAGAGTTGACCGACGCGGGTTGGCTTGGACCGAGGGACGAAATGGATCGCGCCAGTCATCGCTTCGGCAGATGCTCTGAGTGCCGTGAGATCATCTGTGTCGAAAAGGCGGTGACCGATACACAGAATACGCGATCGGAAACCAATGAACTGCTCGATAACGCGTTTCGCGTGCACGTCAAACTGAAGCACTCTTAGGACTTCAATCAAACCGCCGCGCGAATCGTGAATCGAAGACTGTGCCTAGCAACTACTCGACCGTCACCGTCAGCGGTGTTTTGTACACGCCTCCGCATTTATCCCAAGCTTGCACGACAACATTGTAGGTACCAGGCGTCAGGCTCAGGTAAGTGTCGAGCGAAGCGCCACTCACGGTGTAGGCTGCGACCCCAGGCGCGGTATAGATGCGCATGGCAGAGATGCCCTGACTGCAGGTGGGCGCGGTGGCACTGGCAACGAAATGAACGGGCGAAGTGACTGCGCCAATCGGCCCGCCGTAGGAATTCGATCCGTCGGCCGGTGAAACCACGACTGGAGTGGGAGGGGTTACGGTAGATGCCTGGACCAGGACAGGGACGGTTAACGAAAACGCTTTCCCACAATTGTCGTAAACCACAATCACAGCGTTGAACTGCAGAATGTCTGAACCGGTAACGGGAAAATAAATATTGGCATCAAGAGTAGCGCCTAACGTGGTATAAGCGGCCACACCGGGCGCGGTATAGACGCGCATCGCGGCTACACCGGCGGAGCATTGTGGACTTCGTCCCGTGGCTCGGAACGTGACAGGGTTTCCGTAGGGGTATGAGTACACCAGAGCAGGAGCGCTTAAATTCACGCCTCCGCTGCCGGGCTGGCCAAGATTGTACTTTCCGAACCAGACATAAGAGCCGTCGCCCGAGCCCAGACTCGGCGGAGCTTTCTGAAAAGCGTTGGAGGACGCGGGGCCGTTCTCATTGATGGCGTAGAGGTTGTCGTCGGCGTCGATATAGAGTTGCGAGTCAGAGAAATATCCGACACCCCGGAACAGGTTCACGGTGATGTTGTTGGTCCCGTTCACGGGCGTACATCCTGAGTACAGCAGCGAAGCGGCGCCCGAAGCCTGGGTGTTGAACTTGGCGAGAAAAGAGCAAGCGTCCTGCTCGTAGCTGCGATCGGTCACCGGGAACGTAGAGTCAGAAGAGCGATCGCCGCCAACGACCACGCTATTGGGTGATACGAGCAGAATCTGTGTGTCCTCCGACGTCGGAGAGGCTACCTTGCCGCCCAGATAAGACGAATAGACCAGATTCCCGGACGGGTCGATTTCGGTAAGAAAACCCTGGTGGGTTTGAGTTGCAGTACTGGGAAAAGTTCGCTGGAAAGCGGTTTTTGTGGTTGGCAAGTTCAGGCCCGCCGAACCTCCGGCATAGTAGTAGCCAGCAGCATCGCGCTTTACGTTGATGTTCGCCACATCGTTGAGCACGGTGGAATAAATCAGCCCGGTGCCGGTGGTATTCAATGTAGTGATGAAGCCCCCGGCGTTGCTGGCTTGCCTGAGGCCGTTCGAGGTGATGGGGTAATCAGGGGAGTAGGTGGGGCCATCGATGGTTGCGTTTCCGGCGGAATCCACCATGATCTGGTAGGCAATGTCGTCGTATTCGCCGCCGACGAGTGTGGCATAGTCCAACGTGGTTCCCGTCGAATTGAACTTCATGACGAAAGCGTCGTTGTCGCCCCCGTAGGTCGATTGGTAAGCGCCGGATGTAGCCGGGAACGGGGCGACAAGGCCGCTGGCATGGTTGTATTCTCCGGTCACATATACATTGCTCGCGGAATCGACGGCCACCGCGAAAGGAATGATGTTGGGTTGGTCGCTCAGGAAAGTCGAGAAGTCCAAAGCGCTGCCCGTACTGTTCAGTTTCACCAGGAACTCACGCCAGCCGGCGAGCTCCGTGCGGTTGTACGCGCCTGCGCTTGTAGGAAATGTGGAAACGGAGGGAATCAGAGCCCCGCTGTTATTGTTGACGGTATAGTCGCCGGTTACCCCGACAATGTACACGTTTCCGGTGGGGTCTAACGCGAAGCCGCCCGGCGACGATCCAGTGTTAGGCCCCGTACCTCCAACCATCGTCGACCAGAGAAGGTACGAGCCATCCTGGCTTAACTTGGAAACGAAAGCCTCGTAATTCTGCGTGTGAAAATTCTGGTAGGCGCCAGGAGTGACCGGGAAGTCGGAGGATAAGGTATAGCCGACAATGTAGGCGAAGCCGGCGGAGTCAACCAGAAAGCCGGTGTAGCGATCAGCGGTGCTTCCGTCGAGAAACGTTCCGTAGACCATGGCTGGATCAATGACCAGAGACTTTGCTCGGTCGTAAGCTCCAAGCTTGAAGCTGACGTGATTTCCGTGGATGCGGTACGCGGCGGCGACGGGCTGACGGCCGGTTTCCGATTGCTGATACGCCAATGGCTTCAGCCAACGCACATTTCCCGCTACTGTCTTCAGCACCAGCGCGCCATCTTTGTCCATTGTGATTTTGTCTGCGCCCTCGATATTTAGCGAGATCGTGGATGGATCGGCTAGTGGTGCGACGTCGAAGTCATATTCCAGTTGTTGCTGCCGGCTGTAATACTTGAGATTGATTCCCGGGTACACTCCCTCATACTTCACGGCAGCGAAGTTCGCGACGCCTGTCTTCCAGGCAGTGCTAGGGCCGAGCAGATAGTTTGTCTTGGCGGACTGTGGCTCTACGCCGTCAACCGGAGCGTTCTCGTTTGCCTTGCGCAGGGTCGTCCGGACCACGGCGTTGCGCTCCTTGCCAGCGACCTTCAGCACAGCCCCGTTGTGGAGCAAATAGACCTGGTATCGTCCTGAGCGGGCCAGGTACTGCACTTGAGATTTTGTCTGTCCTACGTTTTGTTCGAAGAGCAGGGGTAGACGCTCGTCCAAAGACTGGGCTCGCTGGGCAGACGATTGACATACGCCAGATTGAGAATTGAAAGCGACGAAGGAAAACACAAAGGCAGCAGCCCACAGTTTGGCTGATCGATTGGCGCGTTTCATCGAGGTCCTCCTGAAACATTGCAATGCTGTAATAGTTGCAGGCTTCGATGGACCGGCAAAGCAGCAGAGTTGCATGTTAAGGCATCAATGTTCCCTTTCTAGTCTCGAGGCCGTAGGTGATTGCGGGTGCTGGGGAGAATGTCTGGCGAGGAAACAAATAAAGTTGTCAGCGCCTTGGCCTGTATTGATCGGGTGTCCCAGATTCTGTTTGCAGCCGAGATAGCGCACTGACAGTCTGGACGGCATTACCCGTCGATGTGGTCAATATTGGACAGACGGATGTTTGGCTGTGAGCCTAATCTGTCTACTCACACTTGTGACTTCGGATTACAACGTGGACCCGGTACGACGGGAAAAGTTGAGCCTGCGAGAGCGTCCCAAAATTTGTCGTATCGAAGGAAATCAGGACGATGTGTCGAAAAACTTTGAGCGGTGGAAAGAATTGGCGGCCCGGTGCCTTGGCGAACAAGATCCTGAGAAGTTGACGGAACTGGCGAACGAAATGAACTTTGTTCTGACCCAGAAAACACCGTGTCTCGATCTTCCGCCGCACGCGGCGGGGTCGCACGAAGAGGGCCAACGAGACGTTCTGAAGCCAAACGCTGAGGGTAAAGTATGTTTCACTTAATCTGGTATATCCTGATTGGGCTAATCTCGGGGTTCATCGGGAAAACGGTGATGCACGTCCATATGACGATGTTCTGGACAACCGTGCTCGGCATCATCGGATCGATCATCGGTGGCGGCGTTAGTCACATGCTTTGGCGCCCGACAAACGAACGGTACCACCCTGCTGGTCTCATTTTTTCCACACTCGGCGCGATCCTGATTCTCTTCATTTGCGAGAAACTGAAGATTCACTTTCCCCAGGTCAACCCGTTCTAAGCTCATCGGGACGCAGCCGAGCGCTACATACTTGAGGCCTGTATGCGTTCCAAATCTCCCGGCAGCACCGCGAAGATGCGTGACTGCGTAGTCGCGCGGGCATCAGAATGGGCGATCGCCTATCGCTGGATCTAGCCCTGCCAAACATGGTTACCGCAGGAACACTTTACGCTTTCGGTAGGTAGTTGCTTAGACAATTGTTTCTTGCAGATGGGGCATGGTTTAGTCATTAAGTACGTCATGGTCTTACTCCTCGGCTGAATAACCCGAACGGGAGCCGGTTACAAGTTTATAGTTTCGGCTGGCGTGTGACGGGGCTCTAGAAGTTGATGCTACCAACTCGGATTCGGCCAGTCTGGTCAAGAGCGCTCACGCCAGACCGAATCACCGAACCCGATTCAAACTTTGTTACTGTGCCGTCCAGCAGATGGTGGATCGGAAGGTGCGCCGACTCCGTCGTTTGATGGTGCGTCGCTGGGTTGAGCAGCCTCCTTGGCATCAATCGTCTCGGCGCACTCACCTTGTTCGTCGTAATCGCAGACGCGACCGGGATGCGCTTGTTTGCATTTCTGGCATAGTTGAGTAGCCATTCCACTTCCTCCAATTTGCGATCAATCGCATCGAAGACGCCACTTGAGAAACCCGCGTCAAACGCGACGCACGAGCCACACAATCACCAGAATCACAATAATAGTTCCGACCACACCCATACCTAACATAGTCCCTCCAGTCGAACACGTAGGGCATCGAAGTCACCCCTGCAGACATGATGGGCTAGATTCTGGCTTTGGGTCTGAGCAAAACGAAACACTATGCAGTCGGCCTTTGAGTAGGCTGAAGAAGTCCACAACGCCACCAACCGTCCGCGTGCCTGACTGTTGTAATATTTCGATTCTGCTCAAAATCCGACAGGGGTGGATTATGAGGCTATCGCCTCGGACGCTAATCTGCGTCTTTGACTTGGGTCCTGAATAGGCGTGACTGAGAAGCATCGCAGTTCGAACACGCGCATCTGAACTCGGGGTCTAGCGGCATAGCGTCATGGCCGCAGCTCTCGCAGCGTAACCAGCCCTCCACGCGGTTTAGCATTGGGCGAAATTCGTCTCCGATTCTGCAGTAAGGGCAGCGGATGGATCGACTCAGACGATTTGGCATTAACGTGGAAAGGACCTGAACCAATTCTACAAAGTACCTCAGATCGTTTGTTGGCGAAAAATCGCCAATTACACTCATCGACCTCAGCCGCCCCGGTTCCGAGGGTCAATGTGTGAAATCGCTGGTTTCATCAACCGTGGAACTCTGTCTTGCCGAAGGCTCGAGCCGTTGGGGCCGTTTCAGCGGCTCAAGCTCTGCTTCGAGTGGAGCTTTCGTTCGGTTCGGCAGATCAGTGAAACGTACCCCATTCCCACGAATCGTCGATTGCCTCTCCCAGCAGATGCTTGACCAAACCCTTCAGCTTCTTCCGCTCACCGCGGAAGGTGACTTCGCGCCCATCCTCGCCCTTGACGGGGAAACTCTTGGCGGTGATGCCGTACTCGGTCAGGTAGCGCTCAACTTCGCTGAGGCCCGGCTCCTCGCCGCGCCCGTACTGCCGAATCTTCTCGTTGCTCGATCGGTGCGTCCAAGCGGTAATCGCGGTGATTGGGTCTGGGCTCATGTTCCTTGGTGCTTTGGCGCAGGGTACCTCGCAGGCCGAATTGCGCCTCTCGGGCTAACGATGAACAGAAGATCAGATGCACTTTTCGTGCGAATCATTCCGCCCACACAGGACGACATTACGGTTTAGGCCAATTTCATGAAAGATTACATTGCACTGGTTACGGTGGAATTACATAAGTTTGCCCGATCGGATTGCGCCGGGACCTCCGGGGAGGCGGCGCCTCGATATTTTGATCGGGCCGGTGGGTACCTAATCCTCCTTGGGGTGATCGGCGCAAACATGGGACGTAAACTCTTTGTCGCGCTGCAACTCGAAGTTTCGCATCATTTCGTTGAAAGACGGGCCGGCCAGCGTTTCAGTAGGTTTGAACCGCCAGCCACATTCCGAACAACCAAAACCCCGAAAACGCTGCTGCTCAATCCACACCAGCTTCCGGCTCATGGTGGGCAAATCTTACAGGCCGTCAATCTGGATGGTCTGTCGTGCAGCCTACAGCGGTGTTTGATTTTCCGGTGATGGTGCCCGCCACTGGCTAACCATCGAAAGATCATGTGCTCGTGACTCGCTCGCCATGTCACGCTGATAGACGCATTCGCAATCGCCCCACACTGTTCGGGGTCAATGAGCACCATCGCCCGTTTCCGTCAACGATCCCCGTTTCGCTTCCAACTTTGGGCGTAGCCCGCGGCCGCTTCGGGCTTGACCTCAGTGACTGTGCATCGTGAGTGCCGTCACAGCTTCCTGTGATCTCAGTCATCGTTCCCGCGACATTCCTCAGGTATCCAAGAGCATCGCGCCATGTTGCGCGACTCGCGCCCCGAGTAGGGCGCACAACTTGTTCAAAGATATTGAACACCTCGTCCGGCTCGCGGCCGTCATGGCGATCGCACTGATTGCTTTCGTCACGCTGCGCGCCCTCGTCGTTCCCCACAGTTTTGGCCAGTACGGACACTATCGAGGCGATGCCATCGCCGAGATCGCGGCCCGTCCCGTGGCCTTCGCCGGCCACGATACGTGCGAGGCTTGCCATGTCGACGTGGTCGAGCAGAAAAAGCAGGGCAAGCACGTGGTGGTTCCCTGCGAAGCTTGCCACGGAGCGCAGGCCAGGCATGCCGACGATCCTGCCTCCGTGAAACCGGCGAAGCTCGACACCGTGGTCGTCTGCGCCCGCTGCCACGAAGCCAACAGTGCCAAGCCCAAAGGCTTTCCGCAGGTCGCAACCGCGGATCACTCGGGAGGCCTCGCCTGCGACACCTGCCACCAGCCTCACCGGCCCAAGATTCAAATCGCAGCGGAAACGAAACCTGCGACGGAGGGCAAGAAATAATGAACATCACCCGCCGTCGCTTACTGATTTTGTTGCCGGCCGCCGCCGTTGCCTGGAAATACGTCCAGGCGGGCACGCCCGAAGCCGCACCCAACTACAAGATGACCGAGCACTGGTGGAGCATGCTCATCGACATCCCCAAGTGCATCGGGTGCGGCAGTTGTGTTCGCGCCTGCGCGGAAGAAAACGACGTCCCCGAAGGCTACTACCGCACCTGGATTGAGCGCTATCACGTGGACGACTGGAAGATCGAACGCCCCGAAGTGGAATCGCCGGATGGCGGTAAGCAGGGCTTCCCGCCCAATGAAATCGGCGGCAAGAATTTCTTCGTCCCCAAGTTGTGCAACCACTGTGCAGATTCTCCCTGCACACAGGTTTGCCCCGTGGGCGCGACCTTCGTTACGCCCGATGGAGTGGTGCTGGTCGACAAGAGTTATTGCCTGGGCTGCCGTTATTGCGTGCAGGCGTGTCCGTATGGTTGCCGCTTCATCAATCCCAAAACCAATACGGCCGAGAAATGCACGCTCTGCTATCACCGCATCACCAAGGGCCTGACGACGGCCTGCTGCGAGGTCTGCCCCACCGGCGCCCGCCAGCTCGCCGACCTGAAGAACCCCAAAGACCCGATTCACGAGTTCTTGCGAACTCACACGGTGCAGGTCTTGAAACCCCACATGGCGACTGGGGCAAAGGTCTTTTACAACGGCATGGATGGTTCCGTGCGATAAGTTCGGTTCGATAAGAACGCGTAGCCCCGGCCGCATTCGTTCGGGGCCAGTTCGAGAGATGAAGAAGGAGGCACGTGCAAATCCCGGTCGAAGGCTTCATGTATCCGAACGAAGTGGAGCTCCAGTGGAGCGTGCTCATCGTTCTGTATCCCTTCATCACGGGACTGGTGGCGGGCGCGTTCATCCTGGCTTCGCTGGAACGCGTGTTCCGCGTGGACGCAGTGAAGCCAACCTACCGCCTCGCGCTGCTCACGGCACTGGCCTTTCTGCTGGTTGCTCCCTTGCCCCTGCAGCTGCACCTGGGACATCCTGAGCGCTCCCTGGAAATGTACCTGACGCCGCACCGTTCTTCCGCCATGGCCATGTTCGGATTCGTCTATCTCTGGTACCTCATGGCCGTTCTGCTGCTGGAGATCTGGCTCGACTACCGCCGCGACATTGTCTTGAAATCCCAGGCCACAACCGGCGTCACGCGTCTGATTTACCGCTTGCTCACCCTGGGCTCCAGCAACATCAGCGAACGGTCATTGCACATTGACGAAAGACTGGGCTACTTCATTACTGTGATCGGAATTCCTTCCGCTTTTCTGCTGCACGGATATGTCGGTTTCATCTTCGGATCGGTGAAGGCGAACCCCTGGTGGTCGTCGCCGCTGATGCCGATCGTTTTCATCTTTTCGGCCATGGTCTCGGGCATCGCGGCGGTGATGTTGCTTTACATGGTGACCACGCGCCTGCGCGGAAAAGAAATCGACATCCGCTGCCTGGATACGATTGCGCAATATCTGTTCTACGTCTTCGTGATCGATTTCAGCCTGGAAATGCTCGACCTGCTGCAACGCATTTATGAAGCGGACGAGTCCTTCCGCAGCCTCGACTTCATGGTGCACACGCGTCTTTGGGTGTCGCAGGTCATCATCCAGATTCTCCTCGGCACGGTGACCCCCATCGTGCTGCTGGGGCTGACTCAGGTCGTGAGTCTGACCGGCACGCTCCGCAAACGCATCTACACGCTTGCCGGATGCCTGACTGTCATCGGCATTTTCGCCATGCGCTGGAACGTTGTGATTGGCGGACAGCTTTTCTCCAAGAGTTTCCTCGGCTACACCACTTATAAGATGGCCTTTGCCACGCGGGAAGGACTTTTGACCGCGATCGCGCTCATGCTTCTTCCTTTTCCAATCCTCTGGGTCCTGGTAAAACTCCTCCCGCCGTGGCCGGACGCGGGCTCCGTTCCCGCCTCCGGTGCAACTCCGGCGCACGGAACCAACTAGCCCCCTCCACGGGGCAGATGCGGAGTAGCGTATGGCGCAAGCTGTCGACAGCGTCGCATCCGATGTGGAACGGCTGAGTGAACGAATCCGGGAACTGGAACGCCGCGTTTCTGCCCTCGAAGGACAACCGGAAAGAGAGCATCCCGCCGCTGCTCAATCGTCCGACTTTGTCGCCGAAACAACGCGACCTGTGGCCACTTGGCTTGGATCTTCACCGGCGGAAATGGCAGGCGGGGCCGTGCCGATACTCGGCAAGGCGGTCCTGGGAATCGCCGGAGCCTACCTGCTCCGCGCCATTGCCGAATCCAGCGCCATCCCAAAGCTGCCGATCCTAGTCGTGGCCATCGTATACGCGGGTCTGTGGATGGTTTGGGCGGTTCGCATTCACGCCGCCAACCGCTTTGCCAGCGTCGCCTTCGGGATCACTTCCGCGCTCATCCTCTCCCCTCTGCTGTGGGAATCGACCGTTCGCTTCCAGGTCCTGGCGCCGGCCTTCACTGCGGTCGTGCTGGTTGCGTTCGTCGTGCTGGCTCTGGCGCTGTCATGGCGGTGGAACCTGCAGCTGATTCCGTGGGTGGCAACTCTGGCGACGGTCCTCACAGCCTTGGCCCTGATCATTGCAACCCACGAACTCGTGCCGCTCACGGCCGCTCTGCTGGCTGTGGCTTTGGCCACGGAAGCTGCGGCCTGCTTGGAACACGGGCTCAGCCTGCGAGCCGTGCCGGCCCTGGCCGCTGATTTTGCGGTGTGGCTGCTGGTGTACGTGATGACATCCCCTGACGGAGTGCCCGAGGGATATCACGCCGCCGCGCCCGCCACGATCACGTCGCTATGCCTGCTTCTGTTTGCGATTTATGGCGCGAGCGTAGGCGTTCGCACTTTTGTACTCCGCCGCCGGATCACCATCTTTGAAATCGGCCAGGGCATACTGGCGTTCGGGCTTGCGGGCTTTGGCACTATGCGAGCCAGCCACGGCGAAGCTGCTTCTGCCCTCGGCGTGGTTTCGCTGTTGCTGGCAGCGGTCTGTTACTGGGGAACGCTGGCACGATTCACCGACGAAGCCTACACCCGCGATCGGAGAGTCTTCGCCACTTATGCGGCGGCGCTGCTTCTGGCCGGGAGCTACCTGCTGCTCTCCGCAAATCTGCGCGTGCCGTTCCTGGGTCTGGCCGCAGTCGCCACGGCGCTCGTGTATGCAAGGACCAGCAAGCTGAGCCTTGGCCTGCACGCGTCGTTCTATCTGGCCGCCGCAGCGACGGCTTCGTCGCTGCCGAATTGGGTTGCGAGTGCGCTGGCTGGAACCGTGCCCGCGGCACCCGACTGGAGTGTTTGGACGGTCGCCGCCCTGGCCGCGCTCTGTTACGTTTTTGGGTCCCAGGGAGCGCTGGCCGCGCAAGAGCCACCGAAACGGAGGCTGCTTTGGGTGTTTCCTGCAATCCTGGTCGGGTTTGCAGGGGCCGCGCTGGCGGTGGCGACATTCGTGTGGCTGGCCGCGAGTCGTCTGGAACTCAACGCCTCGAGACTCTCGGTGATCCGAACCGTCGTAAACTGCGCGCTGGCGCTGGTGCTCGGTTATGCCGGCGCGCGCTGGAAGTGCGTCGAACTGGGCTGGGTTGCTTATGCGGCCGTCGCCTTCGGAACCCTGAAGCTTCTGTTCGAAGACTTGCGCTTCGGCAACGCCGCGTCACTGGTCGTTTCGCTTCTGTTCTATGGATTGATTCTGATCCTCCTGCCACAGTTGATGCGCCGCAGCCGGGCCGGACCCTGAGTTGGGCATCTTCTGTCAGAATCTCAAAAGTACTCGACCGAGCCGGCTCGAGCCGGAGGAGCGCCGGGTAGAGGGTTCCAAGCGATCTCATTCGACTTCTATTCGGCTGGGCCGAGTAAAGCACCAACCATTGCCAGCAACATAGCAATCACCGCAGCCCAAACCAGGATGACGGCGATCCAGCCAGCGAGAACCCCTGGACCGTCGTTTCGAGCGCCATGTTTGGTTTCGAAGCGGCAGAGGTCAAGGAACCGCCTCATCGCCTCTCTGCACTCGGCCAACGTCGTGCGATAAGGCATCCGCATGTGCCCTGCCCTCTGATTTGGTTTGCTTGGCGCAGCAGATACAAGGCTGTTGCCCGATTGACTTGAAAGGCCTCACGGCACGGACTCTGCCTGTCCCTCTTGCCACAACTCTCGCACCGCTGTCTCCACCAAGGAACTCATCGCCGCCGTGACACTAGGAGACAACTCAGTGCTCCAATCCGTATTCGCAGGCTGTACGCCCAGCAGGACGACTGCAGGCTGCCGCTGCGCCAGCACTCGCAGCGCCACCAGCAGATCGGAGACCCCCAACTGGTGCACGCTGCTGTTGCCGGGCAAGGAATTCAATTCCTCCCCCGACATCCGCACCACCGTGCCCGGAGCCTCGCCCACGTCCACCGCATCAATCACAATCAGGCGCGAACAATCCCAAACGTAAGAAAGTAGCTCCAGTCCCAGGGTCCCACCTTCTACCAGGCTCACATCCGCCGGCACTCGCCGATCTTCGCGCAGTCGCTGGATCGCCTGTGCTCCCGCTCCATCATCGGCGTGAAGAACATTCCCCAGCCCCAGCACCACGGTCTTGCCCGGCCCTGCTTCCATCATTTCACCTGGCGCGAATCCTCATCTAGTTCGTGCTTGGGGATGAACTTGTATCCCGTGAATATGCTCTCGATCAGCCCGTTGCGCTCTTCCCACGAAACCAGCACGGCGCTGTACACATGATGAATCACGAACGCGAAGAACGTGAACATGATGCAGAAATGCGCCAGCCGCAGATATTGAATATCGATGACTCCGGGAATCCAGCGGAATAGCCACCCCAGCAGCCACGATCCTCTCACCTGCGTATACAGCGTCAGGCCGGTGATGATCTCAATCAGCATGAAGGTGAACATCAGCAGATACGTCACCGCTGCCAGCGCGTTGTGCCCCACATAGTGCGCCAGGTCTTTCTTGAGGAAGCTGTAGTAGGCGACCATGTTCCCCATGCCTCGCCACTGCCGTTTCTTGATGGGCCAAAACGACCGCCAACTCGACCAGTCATTCCCCACAAAAAACCAATACATGCGCAGCAGAAACGCACTGATGAACACCGACCCGGCTACGAGATGAAGGAACCGCATCTTGGCCATCAGAAACTGTGTGCCGCCCGTGGCCACGATAAACGGATTGTGCATGTAATAACCCGTGAAAGCCAGCACGCCGATGGACAGAACGATGAACCAGTGCGAGACGCGCACCGGCAACTCCCACACATACGTGCGCACCGGCAAGGTCGAAGGGTAGGGTCGATGAGCCTCGCTCCATGCATGTTGTCCTGGTGCCAGTGAGCCCATTGCCGCCTCCTTCAGTAGCGTTGCGCGATTCTCAACTCGCTCGTACCTGGATGACCCGCCGTCCTCGCGCGTCCACCACATGCACTGCGCACGCCAGGCACGGATCAAATGAATGCACCGTACGCAGAATCTCCACCGGCCGCTCCAGATCGGCAATGGGCGTCTTCATCAGCGCCGCCTCATAAGCCCCGCGCTGTCCCTTGGCATCCCGCGGTCCGGCATTCCAGGTCGTAGGCACCACGCACTGATAGTTCTGAATCTTCTTGTCTTCGATGTGCACCCAGTGTCCCAGAGATCCCCGCGGCGCCTCGTGGAAACCCCATCCCTGCGCCTCCTTCGGCCAGGTATCAGGGTCCCACTTCTCTCCGTTATGAATTCGCAAGTCACCGTGTCCCAGCTTGTCGCCCAACTCTGCCACCCACTTGCTGACCTGTCCCGCCATCACTTTCGCTTCGATCGCCCGAGCTGCAATCCGTCCCAAAGTCGAAAACAGCGCCGTCGCTGGCGCATTCAATTTCGCCAGCACAGCGTCCACCACGGGCTTCACATCCGGATGCCCAGACGCATACGCCACCAGCATCCGCGACAGCGGCCCCACCTCCATCGCATGATCCTGATACCTTGGCGCCTTCAGCCACGAGTACTTCTGATCCACCTCCAAATGTTCGAACGGCGGCTTCGGCCCGGTATATTTCGGCTTGGTCTCACCCTGGTACGGATTCTTCGCGCCCTGATCGCCATCGCCGTATTCATACCAGGAGTGCGTCACATACTCCGACACGTTCGCCGGGTCCACCGGATGCACCTTCGACAAGTCATGCCCGAAGATCGCCCCGCGCTGCAGGTAAAACCGCGCCGGATCTTTCACACCTCCCTGCGGATAATCGCCATAAGAAAGGAAATTGCCCAACCCCTCCCCATATCCGAACCAGTCCTTATAGAAACTCGCCACCGCCAGCACATCCGGGACGTACACCTGATCAACAAATTCCTGCGCCTTACTCGCCAGCTCCGTCAGGAATGTAATCCGCTCCGGATTGATGGTCGCGCCCGGCTCATTCGGATCCATCGCCGTCGCCATCCCGCCCACCAGATAAGTCTGCAGGTGAGGATTCTTCCCACCCAGCACAGCGTGAATCCGGATATAGTCCTTCTGAAACTCCAATGCTTCGATGTAGTGCGCCACCGCGAGTAAATTTGCCTCTGGCGG
>Ga0187863_10002255_pt1 | contig 14835 bp, 15 predicted proteins | sample June2016WEW_11_1_FD_132975 | JGI IMG/M metagenome (GOLD analysis project Ga0187863, IMG submission 132975) | Peatland microbial communities from SPRUCE experiment site at the Marcell Experimental Forest, Minnesota, USA - June2016WEW_11_10 | ecosystem: Environmental > Terrestrial > Soil >... | reverse complement strand
TCATCAATGGCCGGATGATTGCCGGATTTGCGCTGGTCGCTTGGCCGGCCGAATGGGGCAACACGGGCGTGATGACTTTCGTCGTCAATCAAAGCGGCGTGGTTTTTCAAAAAAACCTCGGGCCTAAGACCGTGAAAATTGCCAGTGCCATCACCACCTATGACCCGGATGGCACATGGCTTCCGGCACCGTAAGACTTGAAACAAACGCCTCACTCGCCGGCCCGGCTGGCAAACTCAACCAGTGAACCAGCCGCCATTCCGCCCAGGCCAGCGGTTTGAGTTGGTTGCATCGCGGGTTTAATCTTCGTTCGGATGATGCATTAAAACGACGGTTTTTTTGTTTGTTCGTCCAAAAACAAACCAATGAAACCGTCTGACATTGGAAATAAACTATTTTAATTTCCAATATTGTTGAGCTTTCAGGTTAACAAATTCCGCGACACGTTAAGGTTCCTTGCTGATTTTGTTTGATTTGCGATGATTATTGGAAGTTTGGTCAGCTTTCAAACTTGGTTGCCGGGTTTTCAATGCCGGTCCTTGAATTTCCTTCAAAGGTCGCTCCCGATTCTTTGCCGGTTTCTCGCCGATTTAATCAAGTCCATGAACCACATTGGAAATAAAAGTTGATTATTTACAATGTCAATGGCAGACTTGGTTAAATGACCGGACAATCAAATCTGTTTTCCCGGTGAAAAGATAAGATTTTCGACCGATTTAATGATTTTGGCCGGACACCAATGCCGGTTGATCGCTGTTTTTATCCTTTCGCCGCCAAAAATGGCTAAATCTGTCCATCAACTCTGTCAACAAACATGAAACGCTTCAAACTTGGCTTTGGCAATCGTCCGATCAGCGAGCAAATTAACATTTCCCGTCGCGTAGCCAATGGCATCGCCAAACTTCCGGCCAAACAGCGCCAGGCGCTCACCCCCCATCCGGTCGCGGCCAGCGTGGCCGAGGCGACGGATGCGGTGGCCGAAGTGGAGGCGTTGAAGACCACCTTGCGGGCGGCCTTGGCCAAACGGGATGGGAAGGTGGCCACCATGCGCAACCATACGACCATGGCCGCCGTCGTCGTTACCATGCTGACCGGCGGTGATCCGGTGGCGCTGCTGGCGGCGGGCTTGGGAGTCAAAAAAGCGAAGCAGCCGGTGGGCAAACCGGGCGCGCCCTCATTGATGCGCATTGTCAGCACGGAATCCGAAGGCGCGGTGAGCCTGCGCTGGAAACGGCCCGTGCGCCGATGCACCTTTCTCATCCAGATGACCACCGCCCCGGCGGCGACGCGCGGCTGGAAGCAGGTGGCCATCGGCATCCGGCAGAGCTGCACCGTGACCGAGTTGAAAAGCGGGCAGAAATGCTGGTTCCGCGTGGCCGCCACCAACGCCCACGGACTAGGTCCGTGGAGCCAACCGGTGAATGCCCGGGTGAAATGACTCCCTTCTCCACATCCGATGGGGAGAAGGTGCCGAAGGCGGATGAGGTGGCCACAGATTTACACAGATGAAACGCAGATTTTGAACCGCCAAGACGCCAAGCCACGGAGTGGCGACCGACAATAGCCCACGGCTTCAACCGTGGGTAGCGTTCCCAAAATAATTTCCTTCTCCGCATCGGATGGGGGAGAAGGTGGCCAGAGGCCGGATGAGGTGTCCCCGATTCGCCGAGGCTTTTCTTCGCAGAATGAATTGATACCCTTTCCGCATGGCAACGGCTCGGCATCCAAAAGCTGCTTTTTTCGTCCAGCGACATTTGTTCTCTGGCCTGACCAGTTTTGCCGAATTGGAACAAAAAATTGCCGCATTGCCCGACGAACAATCTCGCGGGGCCGCGTTTGAAGTTTTTGCCGAAGCCTATCTCGCCACGCAACGGAAATACGACGCCGCGCAAGTCTGGCCGCACGGTTCTGTCCCACTCGACATCCTCAAAAATCTCGGCCTCACGCAACAAGACCAGGGCGTGGACGGTGTGCTGCAAACCTTGCTCGGCCAGCCCAGCAGTTCCCGCTTTGCATTTACGCTATTTGAGTTCTAATGACAGACGAACTTCTCAACGACCTACGGCGAGCATCGCAATGGTTTAGCATACCCATCGATGGAAGTTTGGTTCATTTGCTTGCGAAAGACGTTGTTCGCCTGCGAGTAATCATAAACAGTCTTCCATCCGAAATAAATCAAAGTAAAACCAAAGTCGAAACCGAGATAGCTCTTCTGACCCGGGAAATCAGCACAATTCGCAACAAAATTGACGAATCGGAACGACAACCAATCTGTAGTTATACGCTGGATAACGAACCTCTAACGAATGAGCTTGCTGCGGTGGAAAAAGAATATCAACGTGCTGAAGTCATTCTCCAAGCCCAAAGGGAACGATTCAATGACTTGAAGGCGCTATTGTTTATGTGCGCCGATTCAAGCGCCGAGCCTCAAACTGCCAGAATTATCAGGCAAACAATGACGCCAAGCGTTCAGGACAGTTTGGACATTTGCCTGCCGGGCCAACCCTGGAAACATGCTGGTGAGCCTTGGATTCAAATTACCAAAACTCAGATGCGTAGGCTGGAAGAAAATATGGCGCACAGGGTTTATCATAAAACTGATGGTGATTATCTCTGTCGGGATGATGGCGGAGAAATTAAAGGCGCGCGTTTTGCTGTTAAGCTCCATGATGGCAGAAACTATTTCCTGCCCAATTTCATTCCCGGACATATAAAAAAGCTATGTAGCCTATGACTGAAGAACGACTCAATGATTTGCTAGCGACTTCTGAAAATGCAGACTCACTTGATTCGGCAGTTGTGCGAGAATTGTTTGAAGAATTTGACCGATTGCGCGCCATTTTGGATGAGCCGGTTAAACTTCAAAAAGAAGCTGTAGTCCTGACAGAAAACCTCGCTGAGTTGCGAAAACAAATACGCCAAAAGATTAACGAGACAGCAGGCCAATATCACATCTGCAAAGAAAAAATCGAAGAACTGAATTATCGAAATAATCTCATCGCAAACTTAATCGAATCTTGCTTGCCCCATATCAGTCACCCAGAAACCGCCGATCATGTCAGGAGAAAGTTGTCTGGTAATTAATTATTTTGCGGATTCAGTTTGGCAATTTGAGCGACCTGCAAAATAGCGTGACCGCATTTTGCACACGAACAGCTAAAAAACACGTCACGCGCATCGCCGCGTTTTGGAACAAAAGGCGTAAAATTGATGCCTTTGCGCCAGAGGCGACATTCGACGCAAAAAACCCGATTCAGCAGACGTTCCCTGACTGCTTCGGGAATCGCATACCAGTAAATGGCGGGCATCTGTTTGTCGGTTATTGAGCGCAGCCGGGCAATCTCAACGCAAGCGGATGTTATCGAATTATACCTTGAAAACACGGCGCGGAAATCTTCGATCGGGCAAAAACGATTCCAGCGGAATCCGGCTTCAAGGCCGTCGCGCTTGCAGATTGCCGGGAGACCGGCCAGCACGAGTCCGCCGCACTCGCTCCAACCGGAAACGCAGTAAACGCGGCCCAAGCGCGCGAAGCCGTTGGGCATATCGAAAATGTCGGTTCGTTGGTTGGTGTCATCCACACAAACGACTTTGTCGTAGCCATTCATCAATTGTCATGTTTGCAGATTCCGCCGCCGCCGCAAGGATTCCTTCATGGCCAAAGAAAAAGACGGCTTGGCGATGCGCGGGATGTGGCGCAGGCATTCCTGCCAGAGAAAACCCATTCCACCCCAGGTTCGGCCTTTTCAACTACGTTTGACGATTTCGGCACCAGCGCACAATTGTTCATCTCATTCATTGCAACTCGCTCAAACCAGTTTTAATCTCAATCTGGACAGTGACGATTCTCAAGCACAATATTTACCGCATGAATTCACATTTTGACGCGATTAACTGGATTAACGGACATTTTCAATGGGACAATCATTTCAAATACGATGAGCTAAAGCCAGTTTTTGGCTTCTGCCTTCTCTGGAATATTTTTGAAAATGAACAATGCAACAAAAATGCAAATCCAACGGCCATTTTAAATTGTGTGGATCACGCGTTCATAAATAATGCTGGTTCCACGTTCCAGCGCAAGCGATATACGGATTGCCTTGGTTTTTTTAGAAGGCGCTATTTTTCTAACGGAGAATTATCTACGGAGGATGAAAATAATAATAAATTATTGGACGATTTTTTCCAAAACGGCAAAGGACAAGAATTGAGAAATATTGTGCGTCAGGCTTTCGCACGACCATCACCCGAATTGAAAATCATCATTCACGCTTTGCTCCTTTTGACCTACCGCGTTCGGAACAATTTGTTTCATGGGGAAAAGGAGCTTTACAAGCTTCCTCGTCAAGTGGATTTATTTAATGCGATAAACAGATTTCTAGCCACCTTTCTTGACGACATCAGGAAATGCTGAGTTCCGCCGCCGCAAGGGTTCCTTCCTGGCCAATCTGGACTGCGTCCACCCCAGTTTCGGCAGGACTGGCCAATCCGGCCCCGGCCCGGCCTTGCATGGCCGCTGGCCTTTTGCCCCGCCATCGTGGGCGGTGACAAAATTGGTTTTTTTTGAAATCTGCGTCCGAACCTTGCGGCTGCGAGATAAAATTTCCGCCACCTGGTTGTTGAGGTTTTCCCCACGACCCTCATCCGGCCTGCGGCCACCTTCTGCCATTCCCACGGGCGAAGGAATTTATTTTTGTGGGACGATTTCCCGCCGTAGGTGCTGACGCACCAACGCCGGGCAAATCCCGTTGGAATTTTCAGCGTATTTGAATTGGTTTCGCGTGGTTCGCGTGGTTCGCGGTTCACCTCATCCGGCCTGCCATTCATTTCGTGTCGTTCGTGACCACAATTCGCGGCAGCGAAAAGCAAAATTAGGACATCCATCTCGTGGCGGGCTTGGGAAGCCAATTTCGTGGTTCAACTCTGCGCCTTGACGTCTTGGTGGTTTAATTTCCATGGGGTGTTCACCCCATTGTCTGCCGTGCCAAAAAGCGGGAATCTGTTCATGGCAAGATTATGAACACACCCGAACTGGCTACCGATTATCCGGCGCTGGAAGCCCAACTCGTTCAACGATGATGGAGACTCCAGAAAAACCGAACGTCCGCTCAAACATTTGAATACCACCGACACCATAATTCCAAAGGATCATGAGGCAATTGTTGCCACTGGTCTGACCAAATGGTTTGGTGAAGGCGAAACCAAGAAGATTGCCGTAAATAGTGTCACGCTGGTTGCTCATTTTGGCGAGATGCTGTTCATCATCGGTCCCTCCGGCAGCGGCAAGACCACCATGTTGAGCATGATTTCCGGCATCCTGCGACCGAACGCCGGCAACGTCAAAGTCAAAGGAGCAGATATCTGGACGCTGAACAATGACCAGTTGGCGGATTTCCGTCTGAATACCATTGGTTTCGTCTTTCAGGATTACCATCTGTTTCCACGGTTGACCACCGCCGAGAACGTCGCGATCCCGCTGATCCTAAAACAACACAACTGGAATGAATCCATCACCGAAGCTGCCCAATACCTGGAGATCGTCGGACTGAAAGACCGGGGCGAAATACTGCCGGTGAAGCTTTCGGGTGGTGAGCAGCAGCGCGTGGCGATTGCGCGGGCGATCATCAGCCAGCCGGAGATTCTGATTCTCGACGAACCGACGGCCTCTCTGGATGGGGACACCGGGAGAATGATCATCGCCTTCGTCAAAGAGAAAATTTTGAACGAAAAGCGCTGCATTATGATCGTCACCCATGATGCGCGCATCAACGAATATGCGGATCGTATCCTCCACATGGAAGATGGACATCTCACCGCCGAAGACAAGGGAACTGAATGAATACAGACGAACCTAATCCGGCAGCAGCCACGCCCAAACCCGATCCTAAAGCCATCGAACTTACACACGACACAAAAGCGGCTGACCCTAAACTGGAACCAGCCGCCGCCAAATCGGAAGTCAAAGCAGATGAATCTAAACCTGAAGTAAAGCCTGCGCCCAATCCCGAAGCCAAAGTTGAACCTAAAACCGAAGTTAAGCCTGAACCCAAAGCCGGAAGCAAACCCAAAGCCGAAGCTGAAACTAAACCTGAAGCTAAAGCCGACGTGACCAAGTCCACAGCCAAAGTCGCCGCGACCAAGATGACAGTCGGCAACAAGATCATCTTTACCATCGCCTTCATCGGTATCCTGGCCGGATTCGTCGCCGCCTATATCTTTGGCATGGAACGGAAGGCGCAGCCGCCCGTGTTTAAACCGGTCAGCAACCCCTTCGAGACGGCCATCTATGCCAATGGCATGATCGAGAGCGAACAGCCGAACGGAGCCAACATCAATATTTTTCCGGAGGTTTCAGGCCCGATCACCCAGGTGCTGGTGCATGAGGGCCAACAGGTGACAGCCGGCACACTGCTGTTCACCATTGAGGATTCAGTGCAGAAAGCAAACACGGAACTGGCTGAAGCCAACCTGAAAGCGGCACGCGACCAATACGACAAACGCCGTGCCGCCTACGACATTGACTCAAAATCAATCAGCAAGGACGTGCTGGATACAGCGGAAGATGCCGTCATTCAGGCGGCCGCCGCACTGAAGGCAGCAAACGCACTACTGCAATATTATTCGGTCAAAGCGCAGGTTGATGGGGTCGTGCTGGCCGTTAACGCGGCAGTGGGTGGCTATGTGTCATCGCAGGGCAACTATGACACCTACACCGAGCTGTTCGACCCGCTCGTGGTCATGAGCGGGCCGCAAGATTACATGGACGTGCGCTGTTATGTGGATGAGATACTAGTCTCACGGCTGCCGTCTAAGTGGCACATTCAGGCACAGATGCAGATCACCGGAACGGATATCAAGGTGCCGTTGGAATTCGTCCGCGTGCAGCCTTATATCTCGCCCAAGATCGAACTGTCCAACGAAAAGCAAGAGCAAGTGGACCTGCGGGTGCTCCCGGTGATTTTCCGGTTCGAGAAAAAGGATTTCCCGGTTTATCCGGGACAGATGGTGGATGTCTTTATCGGACAAAAATAACCGACGCAAACTGCATGAACACCATACGAACATGAGATACAGCGGTATCCTGCGGATCGGCTTCAAGCTGCTCGTCAATGACCGGGGCAAATTCTTCGCCCTGTTGATCGGCATCACTTTTGCCGTGTTCCTGATGATGGAAATGACCGCCATGTTCGCGGGTATTCTCAATCGTGCCTATTCACCGGTCACTAATATCGGTGCAGCGATGTGGATCATGGACCCGGCGGTCAATACAGCCACCAGTCCAATTCCCATGCCCGATTATGTTTTAGACGCGGTGCGCAGCATGGACGGAGTCAGCTATGCGGTGCCGCTCTTTATGGGTGGCGCGCTGGTCAAGCTCGCCAATGGCGCCTATCAAGGGGTCAATGTGGTTGGTCTGGACGACAGCAGCTTGTTTGGCCGGCCCGAACTTGAGCAGGGCAACATTCAGGACATCTATGCCGACAACACATTCTTCGTGGTGGATGACGCCGAGTTCTCCAAGCTGGGCAACCCGAAGATCGGCACCACATTTGAACTCAACGATCACCGTGGCACGATTGTAGGCATCGCCCGTGTCGTCTCAAACGGACTGAATGGCGTGCCGACGCTTTACACCACCTACAACCGAGCGATCGAATACCTCCCCTCGACGCGTTTCACCATGTCCTATGTTTTGGTGCAGCCGAAGAGCGATGCGGCTGTGGCTGGCATTCAACAGCAAGTCACCAAGCTTGGCTATGTCGCCTTTACCAAGGATGAATTCAACAACCAGATCAGCCACTACTACATCTACCAGACTGGGATTGGCACGAACATCCTGTTGATGACTGTGATCGCCTTTATCGTTGGACTGTCTATCTCCGGCCAGACTTTTTATACCTTCATCCTCGAAAATCTGGAGAAATTTGGCGCGCTCAAGGCCATCGGCGCCAAGGGATGCGAACTGGTCTATATGATCCTATTCATGGCGTTCTTTACGGCTCTGATCGGCTACGGCCTGGGCATCGGCCTGGTGACATTGATGATTACGATTGCTAAATCCAGGCTGCCCAATTACGCGGCAACCATCACATTTGGAAACCTGGGGCTGGCTTTTGGCATGGTGCTCCTGATTGCCGGAATCTCAAGTTATATCGGGATACGCAAAGTCCTCAAGATCGAGCCTTTCGACATCTTCCGGGGATAGCAATGAGCCATTCAATGAAAACCATATTCTCACTGCTTAAAGCCGAAACCAGAATGGCAATCGTTTCACTGGCGTGTCTGGCTCTGTTCGACGGATGCAGCTTCGCGCCAAAATATGCGAAACCGTCCGTTCAAACGCCCGCCGCTTTCAAAGAAATGACGCCGGCGCAATCCAAAGAAACTGACGGATGGAAAACCGCCGAGCCAAAGGACGACGCCCTTCGTGGCAACTGGTGGGAAATGTTCCATGAACCGGAGTTGAATGCCTTCGAAAGCCAGGTGGTTGTCTCCAATCAAAGTGTTGCCGCAGCGCTCGCCAATTTCCTTGCCGTGCGGGCGGTGGTGAAACAAGCCCGGTCGCAGAATTTCCCAACCGTGACCGTCAGTCCTTCGGTCACGGAATCCCGGCAGTCATCACCATCAGGTTCGCCGTCCGCCGCTTCCACTAGCACCGAATACTCATTGCCGTTCGACGCATCTTGGGAGCCGGATTTCTGGGGCCGCATTCGCAACACGGTCAAGGCAAACTCGCTGGAAGCACAAGCCACGCTGGCCGATCTTGAAAACGTGCAGTTGACCGTTCGGGCGGAAGTGGCGGTGGATTATTTTGAGCTTCGCGTGCTGGATGCGCAGAAGCAGCTTTTGGATGCGACGGTGCTCGCGTATCAGGAGTCGCTCAAGCTGACCCAGGCCCAGTATGATGCGGGCATGGCGTCCGGTCAGGATGTCGCGCAAGCCGAAACGCAGCTCAACACCACGCTGGCGCAGGCCACTGACCTCGGCATTCAGCGCGCGCTGCTCGAACACGCCATCGCGACGCTCCTCGGCAAACCGGCTTCATCATTTTCAATTGAAATTAATCCATTCGTCGCAAAACCCGTCGCCATTCCCTTCGGCGTTCCGTCGGAACTCCTCGAACGCCGTCCCGACATCGCCGCCGCCGAACGCCGCGTCGCGGAGGCGAACGCGCAAATCGGCGTGGCGCGCGCGGCTTATTTTCCGACGATTACTTTGAGCGGAGCGGCGGGATACCAGAACACATCCGTGCAAAATCTTTTTTCCGGGCCGGGTCTGGTCTGGTCCGTCGGCGCAACGCTGGCGCAAACACTTTTTGACGGCGGATTACGCAAAGCTGTCACCGAGCAGTCCCAGGCGATCTACCAGGGTAACGTCGCAAACTACCGTCAGACCGTGCTTACCGCCTTTCAGGAAGTCGAAGACAATCTGTCAACATTGCGAATTCTGTCTCTGGAACTTCAACAGCAGATTGCCGCCGTCGCCTCGTCGCAGCACTACCTGACGCTCGCCAACACCCGCTACCAATCCGGCCTGGACATTTACCTCGATGTGATTGCCGCGCAAACCGCTCTGTTGAACAATCAGCGGACGGCACTGAACCTCCAGATGCAACAACTGACGGCAAGCGTCCAGTTGATCAAAGCGCTGGGTGGTGGCTGGGACATTTCGCATGAAACGACAGCGGCCATTCATTGAGGGCCACGTTGGCCGTGTGGCTAAAGGTATTGCCACCGTCAAGCCCAGCAGCCATTGGCGATCTCATTTTCCATAACTACTACGTCTCGGATGGCGACACCGCTTTCGCGAAAAATCCCTCGTGCGCGAAATCCTAAAAGCAAAACTCCCGGAGCCGGGCGGCGGGTGCAATGTGGAGCGCAGCCGGATGAGGCGAGCAATACATTGACGCGACGACCGGCGACATATAATCGAATTTTGGATTCGCGCACACGGCAACCAGCGGATGCATTGATTAGAGTTGATGTAAAAATTCTCGAACATCGGCTCAATGCAAACATCTCGCGTCCGTCTTGCCCTTATCTGTGGGCAATTTATCGAAGACACCATCCCCTAACGAAATCGTTGCGGAGAAACCGGGGCAAAACCGGGGCAGCAAATAGCGACAAAAAGCGGCAACGAACTTGTCGCAATATGACGCCTTTTGTCGCTGGTAATTTGCCGCTAGTTGTCGCCTTTTGCCGCCAGCAGTCATGCACACAGCAGTTGCGCCGGAAGGAACCGGCTCAAAATCCGTCAGACATCTTCCCTTAGCACAGCTTGAGGCCACGACCGCAGACGCGAATGTTGCGCAAAATTTGCGCAACTGTTGCGTAACAAGTTCAACGCAATTAAACATCATTCAACACGGTTCAACATCAGCCGTTCATACCACTGGAATCGTCCGGCCAAATCACACCCAGGGCAATCGCAAGGGAGCGGCGAAAAGCGGAAATTAGTCAAGGTCGGGTAAGGAAGCGGCGTTGCCGCCGCTCCCTCCCCTAAGAACCGGACATGAAAGTTTCCCTTCATCCGGCTCAAGCCGCTACGAAGCCCCGCTATCGCGGAGCCGGTTCACTTGACGGTTTCAATCCCGCCTCCTGACGATGAATGCCAAACTTTCCGAAGAACGCACGGTCTTCAAAATAGTCGTGCCAGTGCGGGTCGAACGGATTTGCATCCGCCCTGACCTTGACGTGCCGCCGGATTTTGGTTTCGGTCGGGTTCACCAACCGCAGCCAAACGGGTTTCCCCGCCGGCGTCCGTTCGCCTGTGTCCGCCGCAAACTGCCAGGCACGCCGTCCCTGCCGATGCCAGTATCTGCTGGCGATCCAGTGGAGCGACTTGCCACGGTGTCTGCGTTTGGCCCATTGCCAGAGTGCCTGCCACAAAACCCATTCCACCCGCTTGAACGTCTGCCACGCCACGATGTGACGGTGGTAGTTCACCCAGCCACGAATGACCGGATTAAGTTGACGTATCAAGTCGGTCTGGCTGGTTCCGCGATTTTGACGAATCAGCTCCCGCACCTTGTCCAGAAAAACGTGCGTGTTCTTCTGGGCAGGCTGGATAATCAGCTTGCCGTCAAACTTGCGGAGGTTTTGTCCGAGGAAGTCGAACCCTTGCTCGATGTGCGTGACGCAGGTTTTCTCTGGCGAGAACTGCAAGCCCCGGTCGCGCAGGAACTGCTCGACCAGTGGCTTGACTTCGTTTTCCAGCACGTCCTTGGTCGTGCCGGTGATGATGAAGTCGTCCGCATAGCGAATGAGGTGTATCTTTGGGCAGATGGTTTTTCCGTCCGCATACTTCCGAGGGAAGTGTTGTTTCAGGAGTGGTTCCAGTCCGTCCAAAGTCAGGTTGGCCAGTGTGGGCGAGATAATCCCGCCCTGTGGTGTGCCTGCCTCGGTGGGAAACAGGGTTCGATTTTCCATGAAGCCCGCCTTGAGCCATTTGTGCAGCACTTCCTTGTCCGTGGGAACATGGGCGAGCAGCCATTCGTGACTGATGTTGTCAAAACATCCGCGAATGTCACCCTCCAGCACCCACGTCGCACTGTCCTTGCGGGACAGCATGAGGAAGCTTTGCCCGATGGCGTCAGCCGTGCCTCGGCCAGAACGAAAGCCATAGGAGTTTTTGTCCGCCGTCGTTTCCGCGACCGGCGACAACGCCTGCAAGTGCAATGCTTGCATAGCGCGGTCTCGCATCGTCGGAATACCCAGCGGCCTCAACTTACCGTTGGCTTTCGGAATGTGGACACGCCGCAGCGGTTGCGGTTGATAACCGCGCCGCCGCAGTGTGCCGATGGCTTTGTGCTTCGACGCCGGGGTTCGCCAGATTGCTCCGTCCACCCCGGACGTGTGTTTGCCTTGATTGTCCGTCACCCGTTTCACGGCCAAGGCTTTGCCGGAAAACGAGCAGGTCAGCAGCCGTTGCAAGGCTTTCACCTTGCCCCAACGCTTTTCCTGAATGGCCTTGACGATACGCGCTTGCAGTCTGCTGACGCTGCGTTCACAGTGAGTCCAGTCAATCTGGTCCCACGATGCCGCTTGGCCGGAGGATGCACACGCAGTTTTATCCGCGTTCATTTGCCGTTTCCTCCCGCACAGGTTCTGCGAGTTTTCTCGTCACGAACGACCCGCTGGAAGTCTGCCCGTTTGCACGGTGGGACGATGTTGCAGTCCCTATCCGCTCCATTACGGAACGGCCTTCGCTTTTTCCAGCATCCTCTGCCCGCCATCCCGTCAGCGTTCCTTGCGGACGCGCCTGCCTCCACTCGAAGGCGGGATGTCGGGTTTGCAATGTTGAGTTCCAGTGACACGAATGAATTAGCCCCTGCCTTCCACACCGGCAGTCTGGAATGTCCGTGTGTTCCATGCGTGCAGCAGAACACCCGACTGCGTGCCTTTTGGCCGGAGCCTGTCAGCATCTTTGGCTCGTTGGGTTTGACGATGCTCATGGCAGTTCACTTGTATTGGGCATTTCATCCAGCCTGTCCTTCAGACCGCATTGATGCTCGCAGTCTCGGCAACCACCTCACGGCGTTTTCCGCATCCCAAGGATGTCAGGATTTTGTCCCGGCAGCTTCCGACCCGACCGTTGCCAGTCGCGCCAGTGCCGGTAGGCTACTGCGAACGGAATCGCAGGTTCGGTTTATGCTTTTTATGTCATATCAAACAATCACTGTAACCCCATCATTTCACACGCACGCGTTACCCCTTATTTTAACAAGGTTTTTACGGCTCGCCAAAATCTCGCCGAATGTTGCGCGAAATGCTTCGTTTGTGCTAACCGTCCGTTGACACCCTGTTGCCAACCGTGTTGCTTCGGATGTTGCCTCGCGTCGTTACCACCCTGTTGCTAACCGTGTTGCCTCGTCGTTGCCAACCCTGTTGCGAAGCCGTGCTAACCGTGCTGCCAACCAAAAAAACTTGCTTCTATGGTGGCGTTATTGGATTGTCGGGGCGGCGTCCGAACCTTTGTGGCTGCGTGTGGCTGGCGAACGTCGCTGGCCTGCTTATTAGGCGCTCTGGCTGCCGCGCCGGGCAGCGTGGCGATGCTGGCGCATCGCCGGATGGCTTTCCGTGCTGTGTTAGTTCGCTGGCGGTTTCGATTTCAGGCTGGCCTCGAATTCTTCCCGTTCGCTCGGAGTCATCATTTTTACGTTGGCAATGTGCGGTCCGCGTGAACGGTATGGAGAATTTTCTTTTGGTGGCGGCGGGACATCGCTCGTGATCGCCGTTGCCGGCGGCGTGGCCGGCGCGGGTTTTGCGGCCACGGCTGGCGCATTTTGAGGAGTCGCCGGAGCATTGACGGCTGGCGTGGTTTTCGCCTGTTTTCGCCGTTTGCGCTTTTTGCCGTCTTCCAGGACGATGCGGCCGTATTCGGCCACGCGCGCCCGGCTGGTTTTTACCCCATGCTGTTCTAGCAATTCAGCAATGGCAGCGTAGGACGCATTTTTGCCGCGCAATTCCACGATGGAATCATGGAACGGCTTCAAATTGCTGAAGGGAATGCGACTTGGATCGGGTTGATATTCACGAATTGCTTTGCGCAGCAATTCAAGATCGGGCGTTGTCGGTGATGTGGGTGAGATGTTCATAATTTTAGAACGGGATGGTTGAAAACATGAAGGCGGGATTCTGACGAGTCATCTTGGGAGATGTTTCGCGGCTGTTTCGCGGCCAAGTTGCGAGTTGCCTCGCAAGCTTCAGGCGCGGACATTGCGCGGCCAAGTCCGGCGCAAGGCGAGCCGTCTTGCGAGTCGTCTTGACGGACGTTCGGCGGCATTGCTGCTGCCACTGTCCGGCCACTGCCGGGAAGTTGCGCGGACATGACGCGAGACATTTCGCCGGATTTCTTGCCGGATGTTTCGCGCCCATCGCGCGACCGTCTCGCGGGACTCGACGCAGTTTTCGGCGAGCTTTTGGCGAGCCGTAAAAACCTTACGAAGTTAAGGGGTAAGGCTTCCACCCTATCAAAGCGGTAGCACAAAACCGTGCGACTGCACCGTGACTTGAAAATTGTTGCATCACGTTTGACACGCTTCGTGCGTATGACTGTGCAAATTGATGGTGCAATTTGTGACGTGAAATTGAACGTGTTGGCGTTTGCCTTTTTGCAGGCAGGCCGGGCACGGTCTCGTTGCCGTGAATAAAAAGTTGTCATGGTTACTCCGTTGTTTCGTTGTCGCCATCCCACGTCTGGTCAACCTCGATGCCGATGATTGGCGGCGGGGATTGTGTCGGCGGCTGCATCGTGAAGATGATGGCGGGAATGACCGTGGTTGAGTTTCCTTTCATCCGTTTCCGCAACCCGCCGCTGAAAATCCAAGCGATGGCCAGCAGTGCCAGCCAAACGAACACCAGGTAGAGATAAACGCCGTCGTCCTCAATCAGGCTGTCCAGCGTGTTGAAAATGGGATTCAGTAATTCAGCGGGATTTAAGTTCATGGTTGGTTCTCCGTTTTGGGTTCGTAAGTCTCACGCTCAAATCGCCGCCGTGCCGGTTGCCAGCCTCGCCAGCACGTTTTTCCAAAGCGGCGATCTTCCGAATGCGGCCAGCCAAAATGCCCGGCCTCCAAGCGCGTTAAATTCGATTTCGCCGCGCTCGTGTTCCATGTCAGGTTAATAATCATGGTGGGAAGTTCGTTGAAAGAATCACTCCGCCGTCTGGACGATGGCGAGGATTGCCGCCTTTAGTGGGGCGGGAAGTTTTTCCCAAGCGGTGACTACTTGGGACAGTTCGGGGCTTAACTGGACTGAAGTTTGTGAGTCCCTTTGTGAGTCACCGTCAGAATTCCCTTGTAAAATATGGCGGAGAGAGGGGGATTCGAACCCC
>Ga0187863_10002254_pt1 | contig 14835 bp, 11 predicted proteins | sample June2016WEW_11_1_FD_132975 | JGI IMG/M metagenome (GOLD analysis project Ga0187863, IMG submission 132975) | Peatland microbial communities from SPRUCE experiment site at the Marcell Experimental Forest, Minnesota, USA - June2016WEW_11_10 | ecosystem: Environmental > Terrestrial > Soil >... | reverse complement strand
TCCACCGCCATGCACCGCACCAGCGCTGAAATGCCGCCCTTGGAGGCGCTATAAGCTCCCGCCGCGCCCGCGGCGAAGGCCACCGATGCCGCCGGCGACGACGTACACACGATGGATCCCGCCGTTCCAGCTCTTAAAATCTGTTGCAGCGCATACTTGCACGTCAGATAAATGCCGGTCAGATTGGTGTCCAGCACCCGTTTCCAGGTCGCGCACGGCAGCTCGTGCAAGAAGCCGCCGGCATCCATGCCCGCATTAGCGAATGCGCCGTATAGCGGACCCAGGCGCGCCGCCGTCTCCTCAAACGCGCGCGCCACGCTCTCCTCGCGCGAAACGTCGCATTCCACCCCGATCGCCGCGGGGGCGCCGGCGGTCAGCGCGGCGGCTGCGGCGTCCTCGGCCGCGGGACCGTCGATATCCAGCACCGCCACACCATCGCCGCGCGCGGCGCACTGCATCGCGACCGCCCGGCCGATGCCCGCCCCGCCGCCCGTAATCACAATAGTCCTCACCGGACGAGTTCCTTTAACGATTCGGCTATCTGCTGGTTGTGGCGCACGTTATGCAACGGAATATAAAGCAACCATTGATAGGCGTTCAGCATATCGAAGACCGGGAACGGATGCTTGGCCAGATGGCCTTTCAGCGGCCGGTCCACTTCTTCCGCCAACTGCAGCGTGCGCGCGCGGCCGGCCTGGTAGCGCTCGATGGTTTCGTCGCGGGTCCAGTGGCGATGCGGCTCCAACACCGCCGGCGCGCTCGCCTTGCGGCCGCGATCCGGCAGCACCCGGCCCAGGAACTTGGTCTTGCGCGCGTCCTCTTCCTCCCAGTCCGGATTGGGCGGACTGGCCAGGGCTTCCGTAATCTTGGCGAGCATAGTCCGTTCGCCCAACACGATGTGCTCGGCCGTTTGCTGGACCGACCAGCCGCCCGGCGCGGCCTGCGCGGTCCACTCCGCGTCGGTCAGACCCGAGATGAGTTCCAGAAATTCGTTGGCGGAATCGCGCAGCAGCCCGATGGCGTGCGCGCGCTCTTCGGGAGTAATCGTCATAGGCGATTGGAGGGCGGCCAATCTTGGCCGCAGCCGCCTTTCAGGCGGCGTGCGTCCGGGTCAAGGCCGGCTGCGGGCAAAATTAGCCCGCCCTCCAGTCTATCAGGGCCGGCTTGATCTGGCGAAGGTGATCGCCGTCGCCACTCCATCGCCGGATTGGCGTGCCAGGATCCCGCCGAGCTGTTGGGTCAGGATCTCCACAATGCGCGTCCCCAGCGACTGCTTCTCCGCGATGCCCGCCGGCAGCCCCACTCCGTTGTCCGCCACCGCCATGGTTACCGTCTTCCCGCCTTCGCACCGCAGCGAAACCACGATCTCGCCGACGCGCTCGCCCGGGAACGCGTACTTTAACGAATTGGTCACCAACTCGTTCAGAATCAGGCCGCAGGGTATCATCTGATCCATGGCCAGCGGCACCGGATCGAGCGCGAAGCGCAGCCGCACGCGCGCGGCCGCGGCCCCGAACGATTCGATCAGGTCGCGCGACAGCCGCCTGGCATACTCGCCGAAGTCCACCTCGTCCATGTCCTGGTCGCCGTACATCTGCTCGTGGATCAGCGCCATCGAGTGCACCCGGCGCTGCGCGTCGCGCAGGGCGTGGCGCGCCGCCGGATCGGGCAACAACTCGGCTTGCATGTTCAGCAAACTCGAAATAGTCTGCAGATTGTTCTTCACCCGATGGTGCACTTCCCGCAGCAGCAAGTCCTTCGCCGCCAGCGCCTCCGATAGGGCCTTCTCCCCGGCCTTCTGCTCGGTTATGTCCACGGACACTCCGCCCAGCAGCCGGCTCCCCGCTACGTCGTGGAACAGAAAGCGGAAGCACAGCATCTGGCGTAGCTGCCCGCCGGCCGTGGTCACCTCTTCAATGGTGCGCGAAGGCTCGCCGCTTTCAAGGACGGATGCATCGGCGCGGAGTTGGGCGGCGATGTCCTCCGCATCTTCCGACGCATTGTTCACATACAGAATCCGGCCGCCCGCGTCTTTGATGAACGCCAATGCCGGACTGTGATGCATGAATGTGTGGAAGCGCGCCTCGCTGGCTTGCAGCTTATCTTCGGCCCGGCCTTTCTCCAGGCGCAGCTCATGCTCCATCAGCGCGTGTTTCACGGCCGGCCCCAGCCGCCCCAGGCGGTCCTTCAGCAGGTAGTCGGCGCCGCCTTGCCGCATGATGGCCACCGCCACATCTTCTCCGATGGTCCCGGAAACCACGATGAACGGAATGTTCAGCCCCCGCTCCTGCAGCAACTGCAGTGCCCGCAGGGCATCCAGTTCCGGCATGCTGTAGTCGGCCAGGATCACGTCGGGCGGCGGATCCAGCCGCGCTAGAAAATCAGGTTCGGTTTCCACCCGCTGCCACTGCGCATCGAAGCCGCCGCAGCGCAGTTCGTGCGCCATCATCTCGGCGTCCGCCGGCCGGTCTTCCAATATCAATACGTGAAGTACGGTTTCCTGGCTCACTTCACAGCGCCTCGGTTAAATTTAGGGCCGCCCGCACGGCCTCCACGAATTGCGTGAAATCCACGGGTTTCACCACGAAGCTATGCGCGCCCAGTGCGCGCGCCTGCCGCACGTCGGAATCCTCCCACGAAGAGCTGAACACCACGATAGGCATGTCGCGCGTGCGCGGGTCCGCCTTTGCCCGCCGCAACACTTCCAGGCCATCCACCTTCGGCAGCTTCAGATCCAGCAGCATCGTCTGGGGAAGGTCTTGGGGGTTGCGCGCGGCGTACGCGCCCGTGCAGAAGATGAAATCCAGCGCTTCGGCGCCATCGTGCACTACCTTAATGTGATCGGCGATGCGTTCGGCGGCATTGTCGGCGTTGCCGCCGATGCGGCCGGCGAAGTGCCGGCTCAGTACATGCAGGGTCAGCTCGGCATCGCTGGGGTTATCGTCCACCAGCAGAATCTGCACGCGATCGTTCATGCTTCAGGCTCCATGGTGAAATAGAACGTCGCGCCTCGATCGATTTCCGATTCGGCCCACACGCGCCCGCCATGCCGGTGAATGATCCTCTGTACCGTCGCCAGGCCGACACCCGTGCCCGGATAATCCACCGCATGATGCAGGCGCTGAAACACCCCGAACAGCTTATGCACATACCGCATGTCGAAGCCGACCCCGTTGTCCCGCACGAAGTAGACGGGCGCATGCCCGTCCGCGCGGGGCAGCGCCCCCACTTCAATCCGGGCCTGTGCCCGCCGGCCGCTATACTTGATGGCGTTCGAGAGCAGGTTTACAAATACCTGTTTCAATAGCACCGGGTCGCCCTCGCAGACCGGCACGTCGCCCACCGCGATTTCAATGCGCGGCCCCATCTCAGGGCGTAGTTCGTCGAGCGCTTGTGCGACCAGATCCGCCGGCGCGATCGCCTGTTTCTGCAAAGGCTGGCGGCTGAGCCGGGATAGGGTCAGTAAATCATCGATTAACTCTCCCATTTGTAATGCGTTATCGCGAATTACTTCAAGATAATGTTTGGCGTCTCCGGGCAGCTCCGGCGCGCACTCTTCAATCAGTATCCGTGAGAATCCGTGGATGGCCCGCAACGGCGCGCGCAGATCGTGCGAGACCGAATAGGCGAACGATTCCAGTTCGTGATTGGCGGCCTCCCACTGCGCCGTGCGTTCCTGAACGCGTTTCTCCAACTCCGCGTTGACCGTGCGCACCTCCTCCTCGGCGCGTTTGCGTGCGCGCTCCTGGGCGTCCCGCTGCAGTCTGGCTTTGAAGACCGGCGCGACATCCCGCGCGATACGCTCCAAGGTCTGGCGATCGCTTTCCACATGATCCGCGGTTTTGTTGGCGATGGCAAACAGCCCGAGCGGCTCTTCTTGGAAAACGATGGGCACGGCCAGCATCCGGCGGACGGGAATGCGGCCCGCTGGGCTTGCTCCCGGTTCATTGGAATACAACGATCGCTTTTCCCTAAGAGCGCGTCCCCAAACGCCCTCCCACTCGCTCTGCGGGATGCGCAAGGTTTCACAGGCCGCGCCGGCATCCTGGGAAGCGCCGCTCTCCTTCCCGGCTTTTCGCGTCCGGATGGAACATATCAGCGCGCCGTCCTCGCCGATGTATCCGAAAACGCCTTCCGCGCTGTGGGTGTGATCCAGGATGGCGTCCAGTACGGCCGCGAATATCTCCGGCTCGGCCGCGGTCGGGAATATCGTGGCGAACCTGGTTTTCAGAGCCAGTTCCCGTTGCGCTTTCTGGCCTTCCTCCTCGGCCCGCTTTCGTTCCGTGATGTCGGCGCAGGAGCCGATCCATTCGCGCACGCGGCCTCCCGGCTCGAGCACCGGCACCCCCCGCACCGCCATATGCCGGTACTCGCCATCGTGCCGGCGCAGCCGATACTCTGTCTCGTACATGCTCCCGTTCCGCAGCGCGGCCTCCCATACCACGCCGATTCTTTCGCGGTCCTCCGGGTGTACCGCGCTGGCCCAGCCCCGGCCCGTCGTCTCGCTGACGGCTTGGCCCGTGAATGCTCGCCACATGGGCCAATCCTCCACCACCTCGCCCCGCGCGTTCTTGGTCCAGACGATCTGCGCGCCGGCCAGCGCCAATGAGCGGTAGCGCTCCTCGCTGAACCGCAGGGCGTTTTCCAGGGCCGCTCGTTCGCCCATGTCCCGCGCGATCGCCGAGGCGCCCACTACACTCCCCCCGGCGTCGCGGATCGGCGAGATGGTCACGGATACTTCCACCCTTGCGCCGTCCTTTGCGATGCGCACCGTGCGATGGTGCCGGATGGTTTCGCCACGCGCGATCCTCTCCAGAATGCGGGAGATTTCGCCGGGCTGTTCCGGCGATTCCAGCAGAGCGAGGTGGCGGCCAATCATTTCCCGCGCGGCATAGCCGTACAGGTTCTCCGCCCCTCGATTCCAGGTTTCTATGACGCCGTCCGGACGCGCGCCGATAATGGCGTCGTCGGAAGAGTCGACAATGGCGGCCAGATAGGTAGCATGCATAATCGTGGCGCAGGCACGCATGCCTGTCTCCATGGGCCGCGTGGGCCCACCAAATGCGCATGAAAGCCGAGTTGTGGGGCAGGCTCGCAGCCTGCGGCGGCCTCGCAGCCTGCCCGGCCGTATTCTCAGTCGCCTACCGGAGGCTTTCGATGCTGCCGCGCTGACACCCCTGTCAGCGCAGGCCAGCGCAGCTCACCCGAGCCGGCGGCCGGAAATGACCGTCAGGCGCCCGCCGGCGCCGCCGCGCCCAGCAACATGCGCACCCGGCCCAACAGCTCCGATCCCGAAAACGGCTTGGGCAGAAAGTTCCACCGCCCCTCCAGCGAGTTGTGCGGGTAGCCCGAAACAAAGAGAACCTTGATCTCCGGCCGCAGCGCGGCCAGGCGCTCCGCCAGTTGCTGTCCGCTCATGCCCGGCATCGCCACATCGGTCACCAGGATATGGATCGGCTCGCCATACGTCTCCGCGATCAGCGCGGCTTCTTCGCCATCGCTGGCCTCCAGCAATTGATATCCCTCTTTCTCGAAATGCCGGTGCATGGTGCGCCGCACATTGTCTTCGTCTTCCACCAGCAGCACCGTCGGCGTGGCCTCCGCGGCCGCCGCGGCGTGGCCTGGATGCATTTGTTGGCCTTCGATCTCGCCCAGCTTCCGGAAGGCGGCCAACCGCGGCAGCAGGATCTCGAAGGCCGTGCCCAGACCCAGCTCGCTCCGCGCGGTCACGTGGCCGCCGCTCTGCACTACGATGCTGTGCACCATCGACAGGCCCAACCCGGTTCCGAATCCGGGCTTCTTGGTGGTGAAGAACGGCTCAAAAATTCGCGCCAGCGTATCCGGGTCCATCCCCTCCCCGCCGTCGGACACCAGCAGCCGCACGTACGGCCCCGGCGGAAACATCTCCGCCTTCGGGCTTCCGGGCAGGACATCGAAGTTTGAGGTTTCCATGCGCAACTCCCCACCCGTGGGCATGGCATCCCGCGCATTCAGCGCCAGATTCAGGAGCACTTGCTTCACCTGGTTCCGATCCGCGCGCACCCGCCCCAGGTTCGGCCCCAGGTTCGTCGTCAGGATGCGCATCTTGCCCAACGCGGATGAGAGCGACGGCTGCATTTCGACGATGGATGCGTTGATGCTTAGCGGCTCCATCCGCATCGCCTGGTGGCGGCTCAAGGTCAGCAACTGGCTGGTCAGCGCGGTGGCCAGGGAGCCGGCGTGCTTGATCTCGATGGCCCGCTCCCGTTCGCCGCCGGAAAGGCTTTCGGAAAGTTCGTCGGCGCATCCCAGTATCACCGTGAGCTGATTGTTGAAATCGTGCGCCAGGCCGGCCGCCAGGTTGGCGATAGCCTCCATGCGCTGCGATTGCATCACCCGCCGCTCCAGGTCCCGCCGGCCGCCGATATCGCGCACCACCAGAACGGCGCCCAACACGTCATCCGCGCGGTTCTCAAAACAGGCCAGCTCCACCGTCGCCGACATCCCCGTGCGCGAAGTCAGCGTGTAGGCGCGATGCCCGCGCGCGGCCGCGCTGCTCGCCGGCCCGGCCAGGAAATCGACGATGGGGTTTTCCGCCGGAGCGCCGGTGGATTCCTCGTGCAGCCCCAGCACCTCCATCAGCAGGCGCCCATGCGCGTCCTTCCCGGACCAGCCCGTGAGCTGCTCGGCGACCGGGTTCATGAATACCACCTCGCCCTCCGTGTTGGTCGCCACCACCCCCTCCCCGATGCTGCGCAAAGTGGTAGCCAGCCACGCTTCGCTATCCCGCAGGCGCCGCTCCATCTCATGCTTGTGAATCGAAATCTGCACCGCGCTGCGCAACTCCGAGTCCCGTATGGGCTTCAATATGTACCCGAACGGCTCCGTGCGCGTGGCCCGGTTGATGGTCTCTTCGTCGGCATGCGCGGTGATGTAGACCACCGGCGTTTCCAGTTCGGTCTTCAAGGCCTGGGCCGTGGCGATGCCGTCCATGTCGCCCTTGATGCGGATGTCCATCAGGACCAGGTCGAACGGCGTCGACCGGGCAAAATGGAGCGCTTCTTCGCCGGAGCGCGCGATGGCCGGCACTTGGTAGCCCAGCCGCTCCAGCCGGTTCCGGATATCGGCGGCAATAATGCCTTCGTCTTCAACGATCAGGATCTGTTTCTTGGGTTCTGTGTTGAGCTGCATGCGTAATCGTCCGTCTGGGTAATTGAGTGGCCGCGGGGCGGCGAGTCTCTCAGGCAGATTTGCAGTGGGGCAGCGCCATGCGCTGCCGCGCGCCGTCCCAGGCCGCCCAGACGCCGCGGGATTGAGCCGTGGTGCAAATTGCCCTGGATTTCCCCGTTCTTATTGAAAACAAAGGGTCGAGTTGTTTGACTCAGCGGGAGTTCTATTGGCGCCTTCCGATCCTGATTCACGTACCCAAATTGTCAGCGATCGTCTGAGAACGTAGTTTTCTGAACATCCAGCCGGGAGGGCAACATCGTCCGCTTATCCGTGGGTAGCCCTCGTGGCGCACGCACTCGTGCGTGCCGTGTCGGCACTCGTGCCGACACAGGCGAGCGAAGCTCGCCTTAGCCGGCTGAAAGCCGGCTGCGGGCAGAATTGCCCGCCCTCCAAACCCACTGGAAAATCCCGCCGTCACACTTCTTAACAAATGGTGTAAAATAGCGCAAAGCCCAAATGGTATGGTTCAGCACCAACAATAGCCAGGGCAGCGGAGGCGGCCAATGGGCGCCCCGGTTCCTGGCTACGGAGGGACGTGTATCTATGAAATGGCACAATATAAATTGCGCCACCCGCGGAGTGGTTTTGCTTTTGCCAATGATTCTGGCGTGCGGCGCCGGAGCACAGACGGCGGTCAACGTGGTCACCGGCCAATATGACAATTTCCGTTCAGGCTCGAACCCTTCTGAAACGATCCTCACGCCTGCAAACGTGGCCGCTGCCACGTTCGGGATGCTGTTTGCGCAGCCGGTAGATCAAACCTTCTATGCGCAACCGCTTTATGTGCAAGGGCTGACCATCGATAACCAGGTTCACAACGTGGTGTTCGTCGCCACCGTGAACGATACAGTGTATGCCTTCGACGCCGACAGTGCGCAGCCCGCGCTGTGGAGCGTCTCGCTGGGAACTCCGGCGGTGGTCGAAGGCGGCGCGAACATAGGGATTTTGAGCACGCCAGTAGCGGACCTTAGCTCGAACACGCTTTTCGTAGCGGCTCTGGCCGACGAAGGCGGCGCCTCTGTTTACCGGCTGCACGCGCTGAATTTGCCGACGGGAACCGAAATCGCGAATGTCGTCATACAGGCGGCGGTGGCGGGAACAGGCGACGATTCTCAGACGGCCGCCTGCACATCCGGCAATGGCGGCACGGTCCCGCCGCCCTGCATCCCTTTCGTGGCCGCCCAACAGTTTCAGCGCCCGGCGCTGCTGGAGGACACCGCGAATGTGATTGTATACCTGGCATTTGGCAGCGCGGGCGGGGAAGAATCCGCGCGCCAATACCACGGCTGGGTAATGGGCTACAGCTATGCGAACGGCACGTTCACCCAGAGCATGGCCTTCAATACGACGCAAAATGCAACCCAAAGCGGGCCGGCTTGTTCCGGAGTCAAGCCAGCTACCAATCAGTGCGGTCATGGCGGCGGAATCTGGATGTCGGGCCGTGGGCCGGCGCTGGACAACACTGGAATTTACGTAGTCGTGGGAAATGGCGGCTACGGCGGGACGGGCACGGGCAACTGGGGAGAATCGGCGCTGCTGTTGAACGGCTCGGGGGCGGTCGACAGTTCGTTTACACCCGCGGGTTACGCCAGCCTGAACCAACACGATCTGGATCTGGGCGACGCGGGAGGCATCCTGTTTCCCAGCACCAACGCGGCGGCGCCCAACCTGATGCTGGCGGTGGGAAAGACCGGGAATGTGTACGTGCTGAACAGGGCGAACCTCGGCGGATTGAATACCGGAAACACCGGCGCGGTACAGGTCTTCACGGGCAGTTCCAAGGGTTGCGGAACCGGGCCCGGACTGCTCAAGTGCTATGAGATTCACAATCCGGCCTTGTGGGCGCCCGGCAGCGCGAACCCGACGCTGTACTTATGGGGGTATGGGGATGTGCTGCAGGTATGGGACTTCAATCAGACTACCAACCACTTCGCGCGCGCGCCCAACCAGGGCACGGTGACCGCCGCCAACTATCCTGGAGGGGCGCTGGCAGTTTCGTCAAACGGAGCCGGCAACGGAATCGTATGGGGCATCGCGGCGATTACGAATACCTCGCCCGGGCAAGGAGCACTGTACGCCTTCAACGCCATCAACGTCAGCCAGCCATTGTTTGTCAGCACGGACTATTGGTTTTCCACCAAGTTCACGACTCCGACGGTGGCCAATGGCAAGGTGTACGTGCCGACTTCCGGCTCGCCGGCGGGGGTGACCCCGGCATACGGGCCGCAGCTAGTGGTATATGGGTTGTGCGCGAGCTGTCCGGCGCCGCAGGGATCCGGCCGCAAACGCTGAATCGGCGGCAGGCGCCGGTCGAATCAGTGCGCCACGCGGTGTCGCGGAGTCGATTCCAGTAAGCCGTTTGGCCCACACCAACGGCTCGGAACCAGTCCCGCTAGGGGGAAAGCGCCGTCTGTTGTGTCAAGCTGTGCAACGTCGTCAGCCGCAAGATCCGCCAACGGAATTGAAAAGAAGATCCACAACTTAGCGCCGCTGCCGGTGTTTATTAGTACGAGTGCTTAGTTCTAAGCATCGTCCAGTGAAGATCGTTTAGATCCCGCGCGATCCGACGAAGCTGCAACTTATTGCTTTGCCCACCCCCGGGCCGGGCGCCTGCGAGCGGGCGAAGAAGCCGGGCATCCACTCCGATTTCCCCAAGGAACAAATGGACCCCGAACAATTCATTGAATTGCACGCACGGTGTTGGGAAGCGCTCAAGCACTATGTACATCAGGCCGAAAGGATGTGCGACTTGCTGGGCCAATGCCTCCCCGAACCCTCGTCACTGCAAACTCTCTCTGAAATAACAGACCAACGCGTGCGCGAAAACAACGCCCACGCCAGTTACCTGGAGCTCCGCGGACAACTCTTGAGAGCCGTTCGTGCCGGCTACGAGCCTTTAAACTGAATCAAAGCGCTTTAGCTCTCGCGCTGTTCAAGAAGCAGTCGTGTCGGCATGGTTCCTTTGGTATCCATCCTGTCCGGGCCGTTCTAGTCGAAACCACCGGCGAAGCTGGAGGAAAGCGGTTGATGGATCTCGTCAATCATCCCCTTGTGTTCTGGGCCGGCGAAGCGCACGGGCCTGTTCTGCTTTACCATTTCTCCGCTATTCACCGATCCCGTGGACGGCACGGCGGTTCCACGTTATCTCAACCAGCCGGAGTTGGTGCTGGATCCCATTTGGGCTTTGCCTGATCGCGCTCTCCGGGATTCCGGGAATTTCTCGGCAATTGCACAGAAAAACTGACCGCCCACGAGCGACCGCATCGGATTGGCGATGAAGCCGCCCGAGGCCGGAACCATCGGTTGCCGGTGGCTTCATCGGCAAACGCTGGGCGACCAGCAGCGGGCGACAGTTCGTTTCGCGCTTGGGGACGAGCCTCAACTTCCGGATGCCCGACTATTCCGTCCCCAAAAGCCGAACTGCCCGCCGGGCCCAATCTCGATGTCGAAAAGGCGCACCTGCGTCGTTCTCAAGCTAGTGGGCCGGCTGGTAGCTACATGCGTCTTCGGTCGCGTCGGCGATTCGGGTCCGCCCACGCCTCGCTTTTTACCACGCTGCCCGGGAGCGCCAGTTTCCTGGAACTGTCCATCGCACGGTAAACTGAGGACACCGGAGGCGATATGGCATGGCGGCCTATTCTGTTTGCAACCATCGCGCTCCCGTGTCTCATCGCCGAGGTGCTGCCGATCCGATCTTACAGCACGGCCGACGGCCTGGCGGGCGATAGCATCAACCGGATCGTCGCCGATTCACGCGGCTTCGTTTGGTTCTGCACGCCGGAAGGACTCTCGCGGTTTGACGGTTACCGCTTCGTCAACTTTGGCCTGGCGGAGGGACTTCCGCACCGGTCGGTGAACGCTCTCCTGGAAACCCGCTCCGGCGAATACCTCGTCGGGACCGCACGCGGCGTTTGCCAATTCCAGGCGGAAGGTCGCGGAAAATTCACCACATATCCGCCCGGAAACACTCGACCCGAGAATCGTGTCACCGCTCTGATGCAGGACTCCGCCGGCAGAATCTGGTGCGGTACGGGGGGAGGACTGTTCGAAATGCTGAGCGGCCATCGGTTCCGCCGCCAACCGTTGCCTGCGCCCTCGTCCGGAGAAGAGCGAATCTCGGTCAACGATGTCGTCGAGGATGCGGGCCACAAGCTGTGGGTGGCTACGCGATCGGGGATCTATGTTATCGGCACGGACGGTGCCGTCCAGCACATCGCCATTGGAGGATGGACCGAGAATGTGCGGACGCTGTTGCTGGACAACCGCGGCGAGATATGGGCCGGAACGCAAGATGGTTTGGCGTTGATGCGGGATGAGGACAAAGTGGGCCGGTGTGGTGTTCAGCAAGTCTACCGTGAAGCGGGAGAGCTGAAACACTTGGATGTGACGTCGCTGGTGGCCGGACCAGGTGGGTCCATCTGGGCCGGCGCCAGTGCTGGAATCATGCGGTGGCTGCCGGGCAGCCGCCCGCCGGTGTTCCGGATGCTGACCCGCGCCCAGGGACTCATCGACCGCCAGGTTAACGCGCTGGCCACGGACCTTGCCGGAAACGTGTGGGCGGCAACGGAAGCGGCCGGCGTGATGAAAATCCAGAGGCGGGTTCACCACGTTTCGCGAACAGGACGGCCTCCCAACGGATCGCGTCTGGTCGCTTATTGCGGATCGCGCCGGAACGGTTCTGGCGGTGACAGCTTCGGAAAGGCCATCTGGTTTGGTAAATCGATTCGATGGAACCAGGTTCCACGCCATGCCAGTCAAGGGCTTCAGCGAGCGCCCGTCCTGGGGAAAACACATCCTGCTGCGGGCCCGGACCGGCGCTTGGTGGGCGGCGACAGGCGCGGGCCTGTGTTTGTACGCGCCGGTAGAGGCAGCGGCCCATGCCCCTGGAGATCCGGGTGCCGTCGGATATCTGAAGCCGGTGAAGGTTGAACTATTCGGAGAGGGCGACGAGGAAGCTCGTTGCTCTCGGCCACATACCTGTAGTGGACCTCATCGAGCCGCTCCAGCAGCATCGCCCCGAGCTTTTTGTGATCCGCGAGCATTGCCTCGAAATGCAGGCTGACCCGTCGGCCGTCATCCTTACTGTACGTCATCATTTCAACTCCTCCTTGGGTTGATTTAGAAGGACGCCAGGTTGAACCTGGTGTCAGGCCAGGTGCCTGATGGTTTACCCTTCACAGAGCAACCGAAGAGGAGTACATTTAGGTATTCATTGGCGGGGCCTCGAACGAAAGGGGCCGCGAAAGCTTCGTTGGGTTGTAAGTATATCATTTTAGAGGAGTTCGTCAACTTTGCCTGACTGGTCGGACAAGCTCGCATCATTGGTTGGCGGTCTAACAAAGGCCGTCGATTCCATCAGGGTGACGCGCAGGTGTTCAAGAAGTACTCGCAGATGAAGTTGCAGATGAAGCGCGAGGCGTTGCAGAAGCTCAATCGCCACGCGAACGAGCAGGATCAGGGTTTTGATACAGGCAGGCCAAACTGAAGGGGTTTTGATACAGTTTTGATACGGTTTGGCCGAAGGAGGCAGGAGATGGGAGTGGCAAAACGGTTGGAAGTAGTCTAGAATCAATAGAGAAGTTGCCTCGGGCGCGTAGCTCAGTTGGTTAGAGCGCCTGCTTCACACGCAGGAGGTCACAGGTTCGAGTCCTGTCGCGCCCACCATAGAATCAATAAGATACCAAAAAGCCAGCCCGAAGACTGGATCCAATGTGACGTGGATTGTGACGTAACCGGGTCAATTCACAGCTTTGGTCGGCAACTCCGCAACGGAATGTGACGCTGGCTTCATGAGTCCGCTCTCCAGCTTGTCCAATGCCGTGCGCTTCGCTGCCATGCGGACGTGAGAGTAGTGCTCCAACATCCGCCGTGACATGTGCCCGGCTAGGGCTTCGATTGTGGCGTCCGACGCGCCGCCTTCGGCCAATTCGGTGATGGCTTGATGACGAAGATCGTGGAAGCGTAATCCGTGGAAAGGTCCGCCGCCCGTCTCCATGCGGCCTTTGAGCCGCGGAGACCACGCCCAGCAGCCAGCGCCGCCCGTGCAGCAGTCCGCCCGGCCCGCTTGCGGTTTCCTTCACCAGCGCCCGCCATGCCGTGCGCCAACTCTTTTGTGGTCGTGTTGGGCCGATCCGCTCATGTTCACAGGTGGGGAATACAAAGTGCTCGGGTTCGCCCGCGCCAAGCCGCTCAGCGCGTTCCCTGAGGCGCGCCAACGCCGCCAGTGCATCGCCGTTCAGTGGAAGAGGACGCTTCGGCCTGTTTCTTCTCTCGATATCGCTGTCGGGGAGTGAGCGGCAGCACTCCGCCTTCCCGTAGCCAGCGGTACAACGTCCTTAGCTGCCTGAAGTCTTCCTGGGACAGGGAACAAGAACCGAATTGCCGGAATGATGGTATTATGGCATCTTCAAAACGTGCAGCCGTCACGAGAACAGGGATGATCCGAATACACGGCACTTTATGGATAAAGTCGTCATCTGGTCCGTGCTGTTGGGTCCGCTTGCCGCACTGTCCTTCATGGGGTATCGGCTGTCGCCGGTTGTAATGTCACCGACTATACGCATTATTGCATGGATGGTGACTGGTAGCTACGCATTCCTGCTATGCGGTCTGGTGTTTCCACCCATTTTAGGACCGTGGTACAGCATCGCACGACAGCTAATCATGTGTACTAACTTGATTGGCGTGTTAATTTCTGGAATCGCCGTGCTGTTCCGAAGGCATCCGGCTCGATGGTCAGTTGTTTTATCTTGCGGATTGGTTGCGCTGGCGTGGTTCTATGCCCTGGCTATCAGTGAGGTCGTTTGAGCGCCAAAAACGCCCAACGATGATGACTATCGCTGCTTCGCCTTTTCTATTTCCCTGTGGTGTGCGGCTCGATGTTCAAACCCCGTGACGCCTGCCGAGTACGACAGGCGAAGAAAACGAGCACGAGCGGAACGACGAAGATGATGAGCGGCAAACGCTTCACTCATACCCAATTATCGCTTATCGGAGTCCACGAAGGCGTGATAGGCTAGAAACACCAAAGCTGGATAGCGGGATCGGGCGCTAATCCTCTTGGGGTTTGCGGGCGCGTTCCGCCGGTAGGAACTGGTGGGGCTAGACGTGGCGGATTGCGCTTTCGGCAAGGATGGCCTCACGGTGACGCTGCGAAGGTCCAAGACCGATCAAGAGGGGCAGGGGCGCAAGGTCGGTATGCGTCGCTGGGCCGGCGCTCCCCTTCATTTCCGCTTCAGCGCGGACGGCAGGAAACCCAAAGCCTTGGGGGGCGGGATTTATCCCGCGCGGGGCTTCAGCCCCGCGCCTCGCAAATCTACAGGTTGGCGAGTGGGTTTCTGGCGAGTGGGTTTCTCCAAAGAGGAAAGCGGCGCACAGCGGATTACCACATCGCCTTCGTGCGGTCGAGAGAGAACTGCGTTCAGCGCTTGGCCGGTATACGGTCACACGTCCGCATGAAATTCCCTCGCCCCCGTTTCTCCCAATTTTCCAATCACCTACGGCTCAACCGGCGCCGCGCCCCGCCCGTTTCCAGCCCACCGCAATGCTAATCTGGAGCCAGAAAGACCCCCGCACCCCTGAAGTGGTACAGCGCCCGGAGCCATTTGGTGGGGCAGGCTCGCAGCC
>Ga0187863_10002252_pt1 | contig 14854 bp, 13 predicted proteins | sample June2016WEW_11_1_FD_132975 | JGI IMG/M metagenome (GOLD analysis project Ga0187863, IMG submission 132975) | Peatland microbial communities from SPRUCE experiment site at the Marcell Experimental Forest, Minnesota, USA - June2016WEW_11_10 | ecosystem: Environmental > Terrestrial > Soil >... | reverse complement strand
GCGTGCTGACCTCGGTGCACGCCTTCGCGCTCGACCCCAAGCGCGGGGTGTTCATCCTGTTGCTGCTGCTGATCACCATCGGCGGCTCGCTCACGCTTTACGCCTGGCGCGCGCCCCGCCTCGAACCCGGCGGCGTGTTCGCCCCGGTTTCGCGCGCGCTTCTGGCCTGGAAGCGCGGCGATCTCTTGGTCGCGTTGCGGCGGCTATGGCCGGGTTTCGCGGCGGCGATCGCGGCGATGCTGACCGCGTTCACCCTGAGCACGGGCGGCAAGGCACCGGCGGTGCTGGGGCTCGGGCTTGCCGCCGGAATTGGCATGGGCGCGCTGGTCGAGTTGGCCGGACGCTTGCGACTTTTCCGCGCGCCCTGGCGTGAAACCTGGCGCCGCGCGCTTTACCAGCCGCGCGCCGCCTATGGCGCGACGCTGGCGCATTTCGGGATGGCCATGACCATCGCCGGGATAGCCGCGTCGGCCTTTGCGGCCGGGGGCACCGCGCTGGTGCATCTCGGCGAGCAAATCCCGCTGGCCGGCTATGTCTTGCGCTTCGACGGCATCGGCCGGCACGAGGGCGAGAATTTCACCGCCGACGCGGCGGAATTCACCCTGCTCAAGGGCGGCCGGGTGGTGGCGGAGATGACGCCGGAGCGGCGGTTCTTCCCGTTGCAGCAACAGACAATCGCCAAGACCGCGATCCACATCAATCTCGTGTCTGACTTCTACCTGGCCTTGGGCGATCCCGACAGCCAGGGCGGTTGGACGATCACGGCTGCTTGGCGGCCGCTCGTCTCGTTCATCTGGATCGGGGGAATTATCATGGCGCTGGGCGCCGCCATCGGTCTTACGGACCGGCGCTGGACGGACTGGGCGGCGCGTTCCGGCACTGCCGCCGCCGGATCGCGTTTGCCGCTGAGTCCGGCCGAGAAGAAACGCCTGGCCGACATAATCAAGGAGGGCGCGGGATGATCTTCGCCCTGATCGCGGCATGCGCGACCGCAGCGGTGCTGGCGGTGGTGCTGTCGCCGCTTTTGACCGAGGCGCGTCCGGCGCGGATTCGGGCGCGCTCCGACCTCGCGATCTATCGCGGCCGGCTCGCGGAGATCGAGCGCGACGCGGCGCGCGGCCTGGTCGCGCCCGGCGACGCTTCCGCCGCCCAGCTCGAGATCGAGCGCCACATCCTGGCATCCGGCTTTGCCGGCGACGCGCCCACGCCGAGCCCGCCGCGCCGGCGCCTGGCCGCGCTGCTCGCCTTGGGCGTGGCGGCGGGCGCCTTCGGGCTCTATTTCCAATCTGGCCTGCCGGGCTTGCCCGAGCAGCCTTTTGCCGGCCGCATCCCTGAAGCGGCACAGCATGAATCGGCCCAGAGCACGATCGACGGCCTGGCAGCCAGGCTCCAGGCCAATCCCGAGGACGCCGATGGCTGGGTGATGCTCGGCCGCGCCTATGCGGCGATGGGCGATGACGGCAAGGCGGCCGATGCCTATGAACACGCCCGCAATCTTCGCCCCGGCGACGAATCGATCGCGCTGGCCGAGGCCGAGGCGCTGCTCTCCGGCCGCTTGCCCGACGAGACGCTGTCCGACCGGGTCTTGGCGCTACTCAAGAGCATCCAGCTGGCGGACCCGGACCAGCCGCTGGCGTTGTGGTATCTGGGATATGACGCAGCGCAGCATGGCCGCTTCGACGAGGCGCGGCAGGATTGGAATCATCTCCTCCGGGAGATGCCCGAGGACGCGCCCGAGCGCAAGACGGTCGAGGACGCGCTCGCGACGATCGCGGGGAAGCGCTAAAGTCTTTTCCGGGAGGAAAATCAGGATGGACGGCGCGCGCGACCAGCCGCTGTGGCGGCCAGCGCCCGAATGGGCGGCGGAAACCAACTTGGCGCGGTTCGCGGCCGAGTCGGGCAAGCGCTGGAATAAGAGTTTTTCCGGCATGGCCGATCTCCACCGCTGGTCGATATCATCGCTCGAGGAATTCTGGCGCTCGGTGTGGGATTGGGGCGGGGTGATTTCCGAAACCCAAGGCGCGACGATTTTGCGCGATGGCGACAAGATGCCGGGCGCGCAATTCTTTCCCGAGGCGCGACTCAATTACGCCGAGAATCTTTTGCGCAAGCGCGACGACACGGACGCGCTGGTGTTCCGCGGCGAGGACAAGGTGAAGCGGCGGCTTTCCTGGGCCGAGCTTTACGACCAGGTGTCGCTGCTGAGCCAGGCGATGAAAGCCGACGGCGTCGGCCCGGGCGACCGCGTCGCGGCTTACCTGCCCAACATGCCCGAGGCGGTGATCGGCATGCTGGCGGCGGCGTCGATCGGCGCGGCGTGGTCGTCCTGCTCGCCCGATTTCGGCGTCAAGGGCGTGCTCGACCGCTTCGGGCAGATCGAGCCAAAAATCCTGCTGGTGGCGGAGGGCTATTACTACGGCGGCAAATCCTTCGACTGCCTCGACAAGACGCGCGAGATCGCGGCCTCCCTCCCCTCGTTGAAACGCATCGTGGTGGTGCCCTATGCCGGAGAGAAATCCTCGCTCCAAGGCCTGCCGCACGGGGTGTTCCTGGCCCAGTATCTGGCGCCCTACCAGCCGGGCGCGATCGCCTTCGCCCGCCTGCCCTTCGGCCAGCCGCTTTATGTGATGTATTCCTCGGGCACGACCGGCGTGCCGAAATGCATCGTGCACGGCGCCGGCGGCACGCTCTTGAAGCACATCACCGAGCATCGATTGCATTGCGATGTGAGGCCGGGCGACCGGCTGTTCTATTTCACCACCTGCGGCTGGATGATGTGGAACTGGCTGGTCACCGGCCTGGCGGCGGGCGCGACCTTGCTGCTTTACGACGGCTCGCCCTTCCACCCCACGGGCAACGCGCTGTTCGATTACGCCGACCAGGAAGGCATGACGCATTTCGGCACCTCGGCCAAATACATCGATTCCTGCCTCAAGGCCGGGCTTGAGCCGGTGAAAACCCACAAGCTGAACACCGTGCGGATGATGACCTCGACCGGCTCGCCGCTGTCGCCGGAAGGCTTCGAGTACGTCTATCGCGGCATCAAGCGCGATTTCTGCCTGGCCTCGATCTCGGGCGGCACCGACATCATGGGTTGCTTCGTCATGGGCGATCCCGCCGGGCCGGTGTGGCGCGGCGAATGCGCGTCGCCGGTGCTGGGCATGGCGGTCAACATTTTCCGCGACGACGGGACGCGCGCGGCCGATGACGAGAAGGGCGAGCTGGTCTGCACCCGCCCCTTCCCGTCCATGCCGCTCGGCTTCTGGAACGACCCGGAGGGCAAGAAATACCGCGCCGCCTATTTCGAGCGTTTCCCCAGCGTCTGGTGCCACGGCGATTACGCCGCGCGCACGCGCCACGGCGGCTTCATCATCTATGGCCGCTCCGACGCGGTGCTGAACCCCGGCGGCGTGCGCATCGGCACCGCCGAGATCTACCGCCAGGTCGAACAGGTGCCCGAGGTGCTGGAATCGCTGGTGATCGCGCAGGATTGGCAGAACGACGTGCGCGTCGTCCTGTTCGTCAAACTGAAGGAAGGCGTCACGCTCGACGAGACGCTGACCGCCCGCATCAATAAGCAAATCCGCGTCCATGCCAGCCCGCGCCACGTGCCGGCCCGGACGGTGCAGGTGGGCGACATCCCGCGCACCAAAAGCGGCAAGATCGTCGAGTTGGCCGTGCGCGAGGTGGTGCATGGGCGCCCCGTGAAGAACCGCGAGGCGCTGGCCAATCCCGAGGCGCTGGAATTCTTCCGCGACCGGCCGGAATTGCGGGGCTAGGTAAGCTTGTCGATCGCCAAGGCGAGCTTGATGTCGCGTTGCGACAGGCCGCCCGCGTCATGGGTCGAGAGCGTGATGTCGACCTTGTTGTAGACGTTGAACCATTCGGGATGGTGGTCCATCTTTTCGGCCAAGAGCGCGACCTTGCTCATGAACCCCCAGGCCTGGTTGAAATCCTTGAACTGGAAGCTTTTCTTGATGGCGTCGCGGCCCGGAACCTCGGCCCAGCCCGGGAGCTCTTTCAGCGCCTGCGCCCGCGCCTGCCCTTGCAGCTTCTCGATCATGTGCCGCCTCCCATGACTAAAAAGGATACCGCCCCGTCGCTGGCCGATCTCGAGGCCTTGGCGAACCGCGCGCTCGAAACCATACCCGCCGAATTGCGGCGGCAGTTGGGCGCGGTGGTGATCCGGGTCGAGGACTTCCCCGACGAGGATACCGAGAAAGAGATGGGGCTTGAAAGCCCCTTCGATCTCTTGGGCCTTTATCGTGGGATTGGGATGCCGCGCAAGAGCGTCAGCGACCCGCGCCCCCATATCGACATGATTTTCCTCTACCGCCGGCCTATCCTCGACTACTGGTGCGAGACCGGCGAGGAGCTTTATCGCGTCGTGCGCCACGTGCTGATCCACGAGATCGGCCATCATTTCGGCTTTTCCGACGCCGACATGGAGCGCATCGAAACGGAGGGACAATGAGTCAGCCCGACAAGCCGAACATAGAATATTGGGCCGGGACCGGCGGCGTACACTGGGCGCGCCACAACGACTTCACCGAGAGCATGTTTTCGCCGGTCACGGCCGTCCTGCTCGCCGCCGCCGCGGCGAAGCCGGGCGAACGCGTCGTGGATGCCGGTTGCGGCTGCGGCGGCCTCGCCCTCGCCCTGGCGAAGCAGGTGGGCCAAGCGGGGTTCGTGCTTGGGATCGACGTCTCGGCGGCGATGCTGGATCTCGCCCGCCGCCTCGCCCCGCCCGGCGCCAGGGCGGAATTCGTCGAGGCCGACGCCACCACCCATGTTTTCGCCAAGCGCCATTTCGACCTGCTGTGCTCGCGTCACGGCGTGATGTTCTTCGACGATCCGGCGCGCGCCTTCGCCAATCTGCGCGAGGCCCTGAAGCCCGGCGGGCGCGCGGTGTTCTCGTGCTTCCGCGCGCCGCGCGACAATCCCTGGGCGATGGTGCCGGTCGAAGCGGCCTATGCCCACGTGCCGCGTCCGCCCAAGCCCGGGCCCGAGGATCCCGGCGCGTTTTCCTTCGCCGATCCGGCGCGCGTCCGGCGCATCCTCGGCGGCGCCGGATTCGCCGAGATCGCGCTGGAGCCGCACGACTTGACGTTCGATATCGCGGCGGGCGGCGGGCTCGACGCGGCGGTCGGGAACATGCTCGAGATCGGCCCGGCGAGCCGCGCGGTCGCAAACGCGAGCGCCGCGACCAGGGAAAAGGTCGCGGCGGCGGTGCGCGATGCGCTCGCGCCTTATGCCAAGGGCAAGACGGTGAAGCTCGCCGCGGCGATCTGGATCGTGACCGCGAAAAATCCCTAAAGCAGGGCGGCGACGCGCCGGCGCAATTCGGGCAACAGCCGGCGCTTGAACCATGGGTTCTTCTGTTCCCAGGCGGTGGTGCGCCAGGAAGGATGCGGCAGCGGCCAGTATTGGGGCAGATAGTCCCGCCAGTTACGCACCGTCTCGGTCATGCTGGGATATCGGGTTTCCGGCAGGTAATAGTCGATGGCGTAGGAGCCGACCAGCAGCGTGAGCTCGGCTTGCGGCAACTCGGCCAGCAAGCGGGGATGCCAGAGCGGCGCGCATTCGGGCCGCGGCGGCAGATCGCCGCCCTTCGCGTCCCGCCCCGGATAGCAGAAACCCATGCCGAGCACCGCGACGCGGGCCTCGTCGTAGAAAGTCTCGCGGTCCATGGCGAGCCATTCCCTTAAACGATCGCCGCTGCGGTCGTTGAAGGTCAATCCGGTTTCGTGAACGCGGGTGCCGGGGGCCTGGCTCAGGATCAGAATCCGCGCCGAACCCGCGATCCGCACCACCGGGCGCGGTCCCAGCGGCAGATGCTTGGCGCAAAGACGGCAGGCCCGCACCTCCGCGAGAAGCGAATCGAGCCCGGGGGGTGCGGATTTGAGGGCGGCGCGCATCGAGCGATATTTTATATCAGAGCCCGAAAAGAAAGCGGCGCCTCTTGAAGGGCGCCGGCTTTCCGTCCACGGGCCTCCGAACTTTACGAAAGCAGAATCTTTTGGCCGGGCTTTCCCGGCAGAAATCGTTTCCCGAAGGGGTAAGAGCAAACGCCGTGCCGTTTCAAAAACGGCTTATGTTTCAAGGACTTGGTTTTTGGCGTGGTAAATTTCGCGGCGCGCTGTAACGGATTCCGACATCCCCATCGGCCGGACGGCCGCGCGCGGGCAATGAGGGGCGGTTACGCCCTATAGCCGAAATAGCTCAACACCAAGCCGATGACGAGGCTCAACGCGGCGGCCGCGGAGAAGAGACCTTGTTGCGTGTGCAGCTTGGACCCGGCCGCCGCGACCCATTGCGGCTGGAAAATGGTGACCACGGCCCGAATGATGGCCACCCAACCGATCAACGTGATGATAAGCCGCCAGTCGAACGCCCAGACATTGTGCGTCAGCACCAGCGCCAAGCCGCCGAGCAGGCCAAGCATGCCGGCCATATAAATCTGCACGCGGCTTTTGATGAACTCCTTGAGCATGGCGCGGAACTCTTTGGGATTGAACAATATGGCGAGCCCGGCGACTAAAAAGACCGGCCCCAAAAGCTTGGCGATGAAGATCGAGGTTTGCATGTCCGCGCTCCTGTTATCGCAACGCCGCCGCGATGTTACCGCCGTCGACGGTGGTGATGTCGCCGGTCGTTTTGAGCGCGGTCGCGTGATAGAGGAAGGCCGCGGCCACGTCCTCGGGCGTCACCTCGCGGCCCAGAAGATTGCCGCGCATGTAATCGCCCTCGCTGAGCCCGCGCGCCTTGGCGCGCGAGGCGATCATGTCCTTGGTCAATAGTCCGCCGCGGATGCGGTCGGCGTTGACGCCGTTGGCGCGGATGCCGTCCTTGCCGTATTCGAGCGCGTATTGGCGCATCAGCAACAACGTGGCCGCCTTGGGCAGGCCATAAGGACCGAATTCGGCGCCGGGATTGACCGCCTGCTTCGAGACGTTGAACAAGAGACAGCCGCCCATGCCTTGCGCGCGCATGATCTTGACCGCGGCTTGCGCCACGCGCTGATGGGCGAAGAAATTGAGTTCGAAGCTGTGGCGGAGAATCTTGTCCTCGACCTCGCCGATCGCTCCTTGCCAGGCGGCGCCGGCGTTGGAAACCGCGATGTCGACGCCGCCGAAATATTCCACCGTCTTGGCGAAGGCGGCGCGCACCGATTCGTCTTGGGTCACGTCGCAGGAAACCGCCAACGCACCCAGGGATTGGGCGAGTTTCTCGACCGCGACCGCGTCCTTGTCCAACAGCGCCAGCTCCGCCCCGGCCGCTTTGAAGGCGCGCGATATCGCGGCGCCGATCGATCCCGCGGCGCCGGTGATCAGCGCCACCTGGCCTTGAAGCGGCTTTTCCGCCGACTGGCCGAGCTTCGCCTGTTCCAAGGACCAGTATTCCATCTCGAACAAATCTTTTTCCGGCAGGGACTCGAACCGCCCCACCGCCTCGGCGTCGGTGATGACCGCGATCGTGTTTTCGGCGACGTCGGATGCCACGCGCGCGTCCTTCTTGCTGCGCCCCAATCCGAACAGCCCCACCCCCGGCACCAGGACGACGCGCGGCAGCGGATCGAGCGCGCGTTTCTTGGGCTCGGCGCGGGCGTTGTGGCGGCTGAAATAGGCCTTGTAGCGGTGGATGAAGCCCTTGGCCGCTTCCACGGTGTCCTTGCGGAATTGCGCCATGTTGGCGGCATCGGGCGCCGGCAGCAGCAGCGGCAGGTTCTTGGTGCGGATGGTGTGGTCGGGTGTCACCGGGCCGAGCTGGGAATAACGCGACAGCTCCTTGCCGTTGACGTAGTTCAACACCGCCGGACCGGCGCGGAATTCGATCACCAGACGCCGCCACGCGCCCTCGATCTTGTCGTCCTTCAAGCCGCAGGCGCCGCGCAGGATGGGCGCGATATCGGCCACAGGCGCCAAGCGCCGGGGCAATACCACGGCCGGGAACAGGCTGCGCCGCCCGCGCGCCAGGCGCTCTTGGGCCGATGTGACGGCGGCGATCATGCGCTCATAGGCCTCTTGCGCGGTCGCGCCGAAGGTGAAGATGCCGTGCTTCAACAGCACCAGCCCCTCGACCTTGGGATCGGCTTCGAACACCCGCGCCGCTTTCTTGGCGAGATCGAAGCCCGGCATGATGAAAGGCACCACGCCGAGCCGCGCGCCATAGACCTCGCGGCACAGTTTCTCGCCTTCGGGCTGGTCGGCCAGGCTCAACACCGCCGTCGCATGGGTGTGGTCGATGAATTTGCCCGGCAGGAAGGCGTGCAGCAGGGTTTCGACCGAGGGGTTGGGCGCGGCGGGATCGAGCAGATTGGCTCGTTGCACCCGCACCATGTCCTCGTCGGAAAGCCGGGATCGGGACTTCATCCGCAACAGGGGTGCCAACCGCACCGCCGGCAGTCCGGCGGGCTCGATCTCGGCCATGTCCCAGCCGCTGCCCTTGACGCAGAGCACCTCGGTTTCCTCGCCCAGGAGATCGGGCATCCGCGTCTTGACCGAGGTGTTGCCGCCGCCATGCAGCACCAGCTTCGGCTCGCGGCCCAAAAGCCGCGAGCTGTAGACGCGCAAGGCCAGGTCGGCATTGACCCCCTGCTGGGCGTAACGCGCCACCAGGCTCTTGGCCTCGTTATCCTGCCAGTGGCTTTTCATGGGTGATTCCTCATGGCCCCGAGCATAGAATAAGATACGCGCGAAGGAGAGTGAAATGGCCCCATCGACCGGTCCACGCGGCGTATTCGCCGCGGTGCTGACGCCTCTGACCAGCGATCTCGAGCCCGATCTCAAGGGTTTCGCCGCGCATGCGCGCTGGCTTCTGGCCAATGGCTGCGACGGGCTCGCGCCCTTGGGCACGACCGGCGAAGCGAATTCGATGTCGCTCGGGCAAAGGATGAAGATCATTGAGACGGTGGCCAAGGAGCTGCCGGCCGAGAAATGCATCATCGGCTCGGGTTCCTGCGCGCTGGCCGACGCGGTGCATCTGACGCGCGAGATCGTGCGCATGGGCGCGGCGGGGGCGCTGATCCTGCCGCCCTTCTATTACAAATCGCCGGGCGAGGACGGGCATTATGCGTTCTTCTCCGAGGTGATCGAGCGCGTGGGCGACGCGCGGTTGCGGCTTTACCTCTATCATTTCCCGCAGCTTTCCTCGGTGCCGATCATGCTGCCGCTGATCGAGCGGCTGAAGAAAACCTACGGCGATGTCATCGCCGGCTTGAAGGACAGCGGCGGCGATTGGAATTATTCCGACGCGCTCTTGAAGGCCATGCCGGGATTCGGCGTGTTCTCGGGCAGCGAGCAATATCTGCTCCATAATTTGCGCGCCGGCGGGGTCGGCACCATCTCGGCTTCGGTCAACGTCACCGCGCCCTTGGCCCAGCCGGTTTATCGCTCCTGGCAAAAACCCGAGGCCGAGTCCTTGCAAAAGACGCTCACCGCGGCGCGAGTGCTGTTCCAGGATTATCCGCTGGTGGCGGCGTTGAAGGAGACCATGGCGCTGATTTCCGGCAACGATGAATGGCGCAACATCCTGCCGCCCAACACGCCGCTGTCGAAGGAGCAGCGCGTCGAGCTCGACGCCCGGCTCAGGCAGATTCCGGCGATGCTCCCGGTGATGGAATCGCTGCGCGCTGCCTAAAACCCGGTTCAGGTCTCGTGGCCGCGATCGAGCGCCGGCCAATGCGCGAAGGCGAACACCCACAAGCCGATGATGTTGGCGATGGGCACGAAATAGAGCAGTACCCACCAGCCGCTATGCCCCGTGCGCCGCAAGATCTTCACCACCGGCACGAACAGGATCGCCATCACGACCAGGAAAAAGATCCAATACGACAGCCAGTACACGCCTAAGAGCATCATCGGCATTTCCCCTTTCGATCGTTGAAATAGCGGCTTATTGCAGCCGCGCCTTTTTGAGGAAACTGGCGCGGTCGGCGGAGCGGAGATTCATGGTCATGGTGCGGCCGTCGCGGAACACCACCATCGGCACCTCGACCCCGGCCGGACCCAGCGCCCAGATCGAGCGGTAGAGCGTACCCAGATCGCCGATTTCCTTGCCCGCCAGCGACAGGACGATGTCGCCGGTGTGGATATTGGCCTGGCGCGCCGGCGCCTTGCTGGCCATGCCCGCCACCACCACCTTGCCGTCGATCTCGGTGGCGTAAAGCCCGAGCCAGGGCCGCGGCGGCTTGTTTTGCCGGCCGATCGTCAGCAGATCGTCATAGACCGGCTTCAAGAGATCGACCGGCACCACCATGTTGAGATGCTCGGCCGGCGCGTTGTCGCGCGCCTGCTGCAGGTGCAGCGAGCCGATGCCGATGAGATTGCCGCGCTTGTCGATGACCGCGGTGCCGCCCCAATTGGGATGCGCGGGCGCGGTGAACAGCGCCTCTTCCAGGAGATATTCCCAATAGCCGGCGAATTCCTGCTTGGCGGCGATATGCGCCGCGACCGAACGTTGCCGGCCGCCGGATCCCGCCACCACCACCGGATCGCCGATACGCGCGGCCGATGATTCGCCCAAGGGCAAGGCCGGCAGGTTGAGCTTACCCAGCGCCTGCACCAGGCCGAAGCCGGTTTCCTGGTCGTAGGCCAGCGCGTGGCCGGGCACGGCCCTGCCGTCATTGGTGTTGAGCCAGATGGTTTCGGCCTCGGTGACGAGATAGCCGATGGTCAGGACAATGCCGTCGGCGCGGATGACGACGCCGTTGCCGGCGCGTTCGGTGCCGAGCGTGCCGGCGGTGAAGGCGTCCTCGGGCACGGCGGCGCGCACGCCCAACACCGAGGCGAGCGCGCGGTCGAGGTTGAAGTCGTAATCCTCGGGCTTGGGCCGCGCTTGCGGCGGGGTTTCCCAATCGGCGGGCGATGCCATGAGGACGAGACTACACCAGCGGGAATGGAATCGCGAATCGACAACAGGCGCCGCGGCGCGGGCGGCTCTAGTCCTCGTCCGGACCGCGCCGCAGATGCTTGATGCGGCCGCGCGCGTGTTTGGCCGAAAGCCGCTTCTCGCGCGCGGACCTGGAAGGCCGGGTGGCGCGGCGCGGCTTGGGCGCGCGCGATGCCTGAACGAGCAACTCCGTGAGCCGCGCGCGGGCGTCCTCGCGGTTGCGCTCCTGCGAACGGAAGCGGTGCGCGGTGATGATCAGCACGCCATCGCGGCTGAGCTTGCGCCCGGCCAGGGTCTTGAGGCGGCGGCGCATGGCATCGTCGAGGAAGCGCGCGCGATTGAGGTCGTAGCGCAGCTGCACCGCGCTTTCGACTTTGTTGACGTTTTGCCCGCCCGGGCCGGTCGAGCGGATGAATTGTTCCTCGAGCGCGGCGTCGTCGATTTCGATCACGGCGAGCCCGTGCCGGGATGGGGATTGGTTCCCGGCACGTCCGGCACTTCCTCCGGCGGCTCCAACAGCGGCAGCGAGGCGTCGGGAATTTGCGAGGCATCCCAGCCGCCGCCCAACGTCTCGATCAGCAGCACGCTGGCATTGAGTTGGCTTTGCGTCACGCCGTAGGCGGTCTGCTGATCGGCGAGCGCGGTCGCCTGGGCCGTCACCACGGTGGTGAAATCCACATTGCCGGCGAGGTATTGGTTCAGGATCAGCTTCTCGGCCAGTTGCGCCGCCTTGACCGCGCTGTCCTGCACCACGGCTTGTTGTTCGAGAATCTTGAGCGCGGCGAGATTGTCCTCGACGCCCTGGAACGAGGTCAGCACCGCCTGGCGGTAATTGGCGACGGTCTGGTCATAGCCGGCGCGCGCCGCCGCGACCTGCGAGGCGGTCAAGCCGCCGTTGAACAGGTTCCAGTTGACCTGCGGCCCGATGGTCCAGGCGAGGTTCGAGCTTTTCATGAGCGTGTCGAGCATCGAGCTTGAGAAGCCGTAGGAGCCGGTCAAGGTGAGGGTGGGGAAATACCCGGCGATTGCGACGCCGATCTGGGCGTTGGCCGCGGCCACGCTGCGCTCGGCCGATGCCACGGTCGGGTTGCGCTCCAACAGCGCCGAGGGCAGACCCGCCGGCGCCACCGGCACGTGGATGGCATAAGGCGTGGGCGAGGCCACAAGCTGGAAATCCGACGGCGGCTTGCCGATCAACACGGCAATGGCGTGTTCGAGCTGGGCCCGCGGCACTTCGATCGCCAGCGCCTGGGAGCGCGTATTGTCGAGTTGGGCCTGGGCCTGGGCCACGTCGGAGCGCGCCGATACGCCAACCTTGTAGCGGTTCTGCGTGATCTGAAGCGTACGCGCATAGGCCTTCGCCGTGTCATCCAGGAGACGCTTCAACTCGTCATCGACGCGGAGCTGGAAATAATCCTGCGCCAGCGTCGCCTGCTCGGAGAGCCGGAGCGCGGAGAGCGTGGCGGCCGAGGCCTGGGCGGTGGCCCGGGCGCTTTCGACCTGGCGGCGCACTTGGCCCCAGATGTCGATCACCCAGCTGGCGTCGACCGGCAGGCTGAACTGGTTGCCGATGCTGGCGTGGCCGCTGCCGGAGCCGCTCGAGTTAAACGAGCCGCCCGGCGTGCGCGAGCGCGTCGCCGACGGATCGAGACCGATCGAGGGAAAATATCCCGCCCGCGCCTCGCCCACCAGCGCCACCGCCTGGCGATAGGCGGCTTCGGAGGCCTTCAGGTTCTGGTTCGAGATATCGACCTGCTTTTCGAGCTGGTCGAGCACCGGATCGTCATAAACCGACCACCAGGGCTGGCCGGAAGCCGCCGCCTTGGGTTCGGCCGGCTTCCAATCGCCGAGTTCCTTGAAGGAATCGGGCGTCTCGGCCGGCGGTTTTTGGTAATCGGGCCCGACCGAACACGACGCCAGCAACGCGACGGCCCCCGCCGACGCAAGCCGGCGAAGAACAAAGGGCAGGAGAGCCCGGAGTTTCGCGATGGCGCGATTCATGTCATTCCCCCGGCGCCGGCTCGACGCCCGGCGGCACGGATGCTCCGCGAGCCTTGCGCGCCTGGGCCCACAAGCGGAAGCGGTCGAGATAGAGATATATGACCGGCGTGGTGTAAAGCGTCAGCACCTGGCTCACCAGCAAGCCGCCGACGATCGCGATACCGAGCGGCCGGCGCAGCTCGGCTCCTTCGCCGAAGCCGATCGCCAGGGGAACCGCGCCCAGCATCGCCGCCATGGTGGTCATCATGATCGGACGGAAGCGCATCAGGCAGGCCTGGTAGATCGCGTCGTAGGAGGAAAGATTCTGCGTGCGCTCGGCGTCGAGCGCGAAATCGATCATCATGATGGCGTTCTTCTTGACGATGCCGATCAGCAGGATGACGCCGATGAGCGCGATGATGCTGAACTCGGTCTGGAACAGCAGCAGCGCCAGCACCGCCCCCACCCCCGCCGACGGCAATGTTGAAAGGATGGTGACGGGATGGACGTAGCTTTCGTAAAGCACGCCCAGCACGATATAGACCGCCGCCAGCGCCGCCAGGATCAGGATCGGCTCGTTGGCGAGCGAGGCCTGATAGGCCCCGGCGGTGCCCTGGAAGCTGCCGCGGATATCGGCCGGCACGCCGAGGTTGCGCATCACTTCGGCGATGGCGCTGGACGCGGCGCTCAGCGATATGCCCGGCGCCAGGTTGAAGGAGATGGTGGTGGCGACCGACAGGCCCTGGTGATTCACCGCCAAGGGCGTGGTACCGGGGCCGTAGCTCGAGAACGCCGCCAGCGGCACCATGGTCTCGGCGGATGTGGCGACCGCGCTGCCGGTCGAGGTGCTGCCGTGGGTCGAGTTGGCGATGGCATTGGTCGCCAGGTTGCGCGCCACGTCGGCGGCGACGCTCGCCGCTGAACTCGATTGCCCGCGCAGCACCACCGTTCCGGCCACCGCGTTGGTCGATTGCGTGCCGCCCACGGCGCCGCCCGAGGTCGAGATGTAAAGCTGCTTGAGCGAATCGGGGTTCTGCCAGAACTCGGGCGCGACCTCCATGATGACGTGATACTGGTTCAAAGGGTTGTAGATGGTCGAGACCTGGCGTTGGCCGAAGGCGTCGTAGAGCGTGTTGTCGATTGCGCTCACGCTCAAGCCCAGCCGGGCCGCCGCGGCGCGGTCGATCTGCAGATCGGTTTCGAGGCCCTTGTTCTGCTGGTCGGAATTGACGTCGGTCAGCGAGGGCAACTGTTGCAGCGCCGCAGTGATCTTGGGCGACCACTGGTTGAGCTCGTCCAGATCGTCGCCCTGCAGCGTGTATTGGTATTGCGCGTTCGATTGCCGCCCGCCGACGCGGATGTCCTGCGAGGCTTGGAAGAACAGTGTCGCGCCCGGCACCGCCGCCATCTCGCGCCGAAGCCGCGCGATCACCTCGGTTATCGAGGAACGCTCGCTGATCGGCTTCAACGAGGCGAACACGAAGCCGCCATTGGTCTGACCGCCGCCGGTGAAGCCCACCACGCTCGCAACCGCCTTGTCGTTATGGATGATATTGATGTACCGGGTGAGTTTCTGGGACATGAGCTGAAACGAGATGCTCTGATCGGCCTGGATGCTGCCGATCAGTCGGCCCGTATCCTGTTGCGGGAAAAAGCCCTTGGGCACGATGTAAAAGAGAAAGACGTTGAGGCAGAGGGTGGCGGCCAGAATGACCAGCACCAGAGGCGCGAGCCTCAGCGACCAGGCGAGACTCTTTGCATAGAAGTCCCGCGCCCGCTCGAAGACGCGCTCGCTGACGCCGGAAATGCGCGCGAGGGCGCCGCGCCGCGCCGTCCCGTTCCCGGCACGTTCGCGGCGCAGGAAATAGGCGCACATCATCGGCGTCGTCGAAAGCGACACCAGCAGCGAGACCAGGATCGCGATCGACAGCGTCATCGCGAATTCACGGAACAGGCGGCCGATGATGCCGCCCATCAGCAGGAT
>Ga0187863_10002249_pt1 | contig 14862 bp, 11 predicted proteins | sample June2016WEW_11_1_FD_132975 | JGI IMG/M metagenome (GOLD analysis project Ga0187863, IMG submission 132975) | Peatland microbial communities from SPRUCE experiment site at the Marcell Experimental Forest, Minnesota, USA - June2016WEW_11_10 | ecosystem: Environmental > Terrestrial > Soil >... | reverse complement strand
TCAGCGCGATTTATGACCGAAGCTTTACCGAGATCGCCTCGTATTTTGGGCTGAGGATCGCAGATCTAAGCCGGGACCGCGCTTCCATGGGGGTTCCGAGAACGCACTTGGTGAACAGGCACGGGGAGGGGGAAACCCAGAGCGTATCGTTGCCTGTGGAATTTAAACCCGAATTCCGCTTGGAGAACACCAATCTACTGTCGAGGGTGGTCGAAAAGTGGGACGAAGTTCCGATTGGCTTGCTGCAGCACCTGGACTTGCGTAAATCGATGTACGGCTACATCGGCCGGGAAGACCACACATTATATCCGCTCATTCGCCCCGGATCACTGGTACAGATCGATCCGAGTCAGAGAAAAATCAGTTCTGCGCCGTGGAGAACCGAGTTTGAGCGTCCCATCTACTTCATTGAACTCCGAAACGGATATCTGTGCAGCTGGTGCCAGCTCGAACGGGGACAACTGATAATCATTCCACATCCACAGTCGCGCCAGACGGTTCGGCATTTCGAGCATCCCTCGCAGGCAGAAATCGTCGGCCGCGTGACGGGGGTGGCGATGCGAATTGTCGAAGAAGAGGGTACCGAAGGAGCTGCAACACGCTGGTGACAGAACACTTCCGCGCTACGCACACCGCCATCCTGCTTGGGTCTTGAAACCCGTCTTGGCAGTACTAACCGCGTGTCTTGTTGGGCGCGAGCATGTTGATCGCCGCTTCTTTAGTGCGAGGCTCTCTCATTTCTGGCTGGTATATTGCTCGCGGAACTCGAGCGCACTTGGAACCTGATCGACCGCAGTCCCGGGTGTTTCAGATACCCGGCCGCGGGTCGCGAGATGGAGGCTTCGGCTGGTGCTCCTGTCACGGTTTGGAGAAAAGTGATACCGGTTTGGTACGATTCGGCCCTTTCGTCGGTAAACCTAGATATAGGTTGGGATCGGTGAATACCCGCCCCAGTTTCTAAATGAGGTCGGACGGAAGGTTTGGCAGCCGCCCATGGTAGAGGAGGTGAACGAGATGGCCTCATCGCAACGCGTTCCCCTTCTGCGCAGGCTTCGCAGGTCCGAACACCTGCATGGTCTCGTTCTGAGCGAGATTGATTACCCGCCCCGGTTTCGGATCGGCTGGCATCGCCACGAACTGGCCGCCCTCGCGTTGACCGTGCGGGGCAGTTTGACAGAAACCTTTGCCAACAGCGGTATCAAACTCATGGAATGTGGCCTTCTGATAAGGCCTGCCGGCGAGCGCCATTGGGATTCGGTGGGAGACTTGGGCGCGACGTGTTTCCTGATCGAAGTACGCAGGGAGTGGCTCGATGATGTGCCGCGGCTCGCTACCATACTGACCACTCCCAGCTTTCATGAGCGCGGGCCGATCCGCCTGCTGGCCAGACGTGCATATCACGAATGGCTGTTGGGCGACACAGCTTCACCAATTGCGATTCAGGCGCTCGTAATGGAGATAGTGGCCCATTTGGTTCGCGATGGCGAAGCTCGGGCCAGGGGCTGGTCCCCGCTTTGGCTGAAAAGGGTGAAGCAACGGCTCGATGAGGGGTTTGCGGAAACGCTGAGCCTAGCCGAGCTTGCGCGAATCGGCGGCGTTCACCCCACACATCTAGCCCGGCAGTTTCGGCGGCACTATCGCTTGACCATCGGCGAATACATTCGCGAGCGTCGCGTGGACGCGGCGATTGGGTTGCTCGCAGAGAAGGATCTTTCTCTGACCGAGATTGCCCTTGATACCGGTTTTTCAAGTCACGGGCATTTGTGTACAGTCTTGAAACAGGCCACCGGCATGACTCCAACTCAGTTCCGCCAGATAAACGGCCGGAAATCGAGCAGGTAGCTTGCCCGCAGGTTTGTCTGGCGGTGTGTCGGGTTGAATGGCTTCTGCCGCAGCGTCATCCCGCAGCCGCTCTCATTGCGCGGCAGGCCAAGTGAGAACGGCAGGCCTGTGCCACACAAAAGCCCCTCTTGCCGGTGGCTTTTCGAAGCGTCGTCAGTAACCTCGCCCCGGCGAGGGTGACGCGATTTGTGAGCGCAGAATCCCACACGGTGGGAATTGAGGTGCCTATGTCGAAACGCAAATCACCCGGGAGGGCTTTGCTTACCTGGTGCGCTGTGCTCGTGAGCGGCGGCATGGGGCTCGCGCAGTCTCCGGGACCTCAGCCGTTTCCCATGCCGCCACCGATTGCGGCACCCAAGGACACACCCTACCTTGGCGCGATCCGCCTGAACGTGGATGCCACCGATACCGAGCGGCACCTGTTCAAAGTTCATGAGACCCTTCCGGTGCGGGCCGGTGAGTCGATCGAGCTGCTCTATCCCCGATGGCTGCCCGGCAATCACTCCCCTTCCGGACAGGTTGACGCACTTGCAGGTCTCATGATTTACGCAGGTGGCACGCGCGTCGAATGGCGGCGCGATCCAGTCGACGTATTCGCCTTCCACGTTGACGTGCCGGCGGGAGCAACGACGCTCGATGTCGACTTTCAGTTCGCGTCGCCGGTTGATGCCAGCGAGGGCCGAGTTGTGATGACGCCGAACATGCTGAATTTGGAATGGAACGCGGTTCTTCTCTATCCTGCTGGCTATTTTGCGCGGCAGATCATGGTCGAACCGAGCGCGCGGCTGCCCGCAGGCTGGGGTGTTGCGACTGCCCTTGAGTCTGCTGCAGGGAGTGGCGGCGTAACCACGTTTCAGCCGGTATCCTTGAACACTCTGGTAGATTCTCCGATCTTCGCAGGCCGATACTATAAGCGCCTGGACCTTGATCCTGCCGGTCCCGTACCGGTTCACTTGGATATTGTGGCGGACCGTCCGGATCTGCTCGAGGTGAAACCGGACCAGCTCGAAGCGCATCGTGCCCTCGTGCAGCAAGCCTACAAACTCTACGGCTCGCACCACTACGACCATTATGATTTTTTGCTCGCCCTCACCGATCAGATGGGCGGTATGGGCCTCGAACATCACCAGTCGAGCGAGGACGGAACAGTCCCGAGCTACTTCACCGGTTGGGACAAGAACGCCGACACCCGTGACCTCCTGCCGCACGAGTACACTCATTCGTGGAACGGCAAGTTTCGGCGCCCGGCGGATCTATGGACGCCAAACTTCAACGTGCCCATGCGTGACAGCCTGCTTTGGGTCTACGAAGGTCAAACCCAATACTGGGGTTTCGTTCTAGCGGCCCGCGCGGGGTTACTTGCCAAGCAACAGGCCCTCGACGCCTTGGCGTGGACTGCGGCAAGCTATGATCACCAGGTTGGCCGCCAATGGCGAACGCTTGAAGACACAACCAATGACCCTATCGCCGCCATGCGCGGGCCCCTTGCTTGGCGAAGCTGGCAGCGCAGCGAGGACTATTACTCCGAAGGTCAGCTCCTGTGGCTCGACGTCGATACCCAGATCCGCGAACTGTCGGGCGAGCGGCGCTCCCTAGACGATTTCGCCCGCCTGTTTTTCGGCACCAACGACGGCAGTTTCGTGACCCAAACCTATGTGTTCGAGGATATCGTGGGGGCGCTGGGCAGGGTTCAGCCCTACGATTGGGCGAAGTTCTTGCGCGCACGGCTGGAAGGCCATGATTCTCGCGCACCCCTTGATGGCATCGTTCGTGGCGGCTACAAGCTCGTCTATAGGGAGACACCCACCGATTATTTCAGGGACTCCGAGGCACGCCGGAAGCTCACCGACCTGACCTATTCCCTTGGGATGACCATCGCCGCCTCGGGCCGGCTAAATGACGTGCTGTGGGAGGGGCCCGCGTACAAGGCCGGACTGACTGTTGGTACCGAGATCGTTGCAGTCGACGGGACCATCTTTGATGCCGACCGGCTCAAGAGTGCCATTCAAAACGCGCAGAAAACCGTCGCCGCCATCGAGCTTCTCGTGAAGAACGGCGATCACTACCGTACGGTGCTTATCGACTACCATGACGGCCTTCGCTACCCGCGTTTGGAACGCGACGAAAGTGCGCCTGCGCGCCTGGATCAGATTTTCACAAAGAGAAACTAGGGGAGAGCACCACTCAGATCCGAAAGCTAACGCCAAAGACGTGCCCACATGCCACGGTGTCACTGGTTTTCCTAGTGTCTGCTAAGGATGAACGTGAGGATAGGATTGGCAGCAATTCCCTCATCGGGTTCAGGTAAGAGATTTGCACACGAAGTTCTTGAAGATCGGTTCTGCTGCTGGCTCTGCGGGAAGAGAAATCCGATTTCGCAAGCGCAGGCGCGAGGGATGTGATGAAGTCTCTGCTGACAGGACTCTCTGAAAGCGCTTCCCTGCGTCGCTTTGCAGAGCGCTCTTCCCTTGGCAAGAAATTATCGGGTCGATTTGCTGCGGGAGCAGAGATTGCGAGCGCGTTGGAGGCAGCGCGCCACGTGAATGCGGCTGGCGCGAGCGTTACCATCGACAATCTTGGGGAAAACGTGACACTTGCTGAAGCTGCGCGAACCAGCGCCGAGGTGTACGGCCGATTGCTGGAGGCCATCGCACGAGGTAACCTTCAGGCGAACATCAGCTTAAAACTGACACAAATGGGTCTCGATCTAGACGACAACCTCTGCCAGGAATTAGTCGAGTCCCTCGTGCGCCACGCGGCACGGATCGGGAATTTTGTTCGCGTTGATATGGAGGGCTCCCGCTATACGCAGAGGACGCTGGATCTGGTAGGAAGGATCCATCAAACGCCCGGGAACGCCGGCCATGTGGGAGCCGTGATACAGGCGTCGTTGAGGCGCAGCGAAGCGGATCTGGACGAACTCCTGAGGCAGCGAATTCGCGTTCGCCTGTGTAAAGGAGCTTACAAGGAGCGCGCGCATGTGGCTTTTCCGGATAAAGCGAGCGTTGACGAGAACTTTCTTGGCCTGTCCAAAAAGTTGCTGGGCGACGGCCTCTTTCATGGAATCGCAACGCATGACGACCGGCTGATGGACGAACTCAAGACATACGTGACAACAGAAGGAATTGAACGAACCAGCTTTGAGTTTCAGATGCTGTATGGTGTCCGCCCGCAACTTCAGGAGCAATTGGTCCATGAAGGATGGAACCTGCGTGTCTATATTCCCTTTGGAACCGCATGGTATCCCTACTTCATGCGGCGGATCGCGGAGCGTCCTGCAAACTTGGCGTTTGCGGTCAGGAGCATCTTCGGTAGCTAGGTCAGAAAATAATCACACCACACGACGTATCGAGGAGTCTCAACTCTATGAAGTCAACACAGTCGAACCAACGGGCTCGGGGGAAGTTTCGCAACGAGCCACTCACTGATTTTGCAAAGCCCGCGAATCGGAAGGCCATGGAGCATGCGCTCGGCCATGTGCAAAAGCAGTTGGGCCGAGAGTACCCGCTGATCGTTAGTGGCCATGCCGTCACGACCGGGAAGAAAATCGAGTCACGAAATCCGTCGCACCCTGACCAGGTGATCGGGATATTTCAAGAGGCCTCGGTCGAGATGGCCAGTGAGGCGGTCGAAGCGGCCAGCCAGGCCTTTGAAAGCTGGAGGCGGGTTCCGCTTAAGGAACGGGCTGCCTGCGTGTTTCGTGCGGCAGATGTTCTGAGGAAGCGGAGGCTGGAACTGGATGCGTGGCTCTGCTACGAGATTGGCAAGACATGGTCGGAAGCCGACGCCGATATCGCGGAGCTGATTGACTTCTGTGAGTACTATGGCCGCGAAGCGGTGCGGCTCGCCGGTCCGCAGAAACTGACTCCCATACGCGGAGAGAAGAACTACTTGAAATACATCCCGCTGGGAGTTGGCATTATCATTCCGCCTTGGAACTTCGCAGCGGCAATCATGGGAGGAATGACGGTCGCGGCAATGGTGACAGGCAATACCGTTATCGTAAAACCTTCCAGCGACGCGCCTACGATTGCAGCGATTTTCACAGAGATCCTCTACGATGCCGGTGTGCCACGAAATGTCGTCAGCTTTTTTACTGGTCCCGGCGGCACGGCGGGCGAAGCATTGGTCACCCACCCCAAGGCGCGCTTCATCTCCTTTACCGGCTCGAAGGAATCGGGCCTGCGAATCCACGAGCAAGCCTCCCGGGCACAGCCGGGCCAGCTGTGGATCAAGCGCACGGTCCTTGAAATGGGTGGCAAGGATGCGATTTTGGTGGATGAGGAAGCAAACCTCGACGCGGCGGTTGAAGGTGTGGCCGTGTCAGCCTTCGGTTATCAAGGACAGAAGTGCTCTGCCTGTTCGCGCGCGATTGTTGCCGAGAAGGTCTACGACGAATTCCTGAACAAACTGATCGAGCGCGTCAAGAACATTACAGTCGGACCATCCGAGGATCCTGCGAATTTCATGGGCCCGATAATCAACAAAACAGCAATGGAATCGATTCTCGATTACATCGATCTGGGCAAGAAGGAGGGACGCCTTGTGATCGGTGGCAAACGCGCAGGCGGAGACGGCTACTTCATCGAGCCAACCGTCATCGCCGATGTCAGCCGCAAGTCCCGTATTTTTCAGGAGGAGATCTTCGGTCCGGTGCTTGCGGTAACCAAGGCTCGAGATTTCGAGGAAGCTCTCCAGATGGCCAATGACACCGAGTTCGGACTCACGGGCGCGGTTTATTCTAGAAATCCGCAAAAGATCCGGCGGGCAGCCGATGAGTTTTTCGTCGGAAATCTGTATATGAACCGCAAGTGCACGGGAGCGATGGTTGGAGCGCACCCGTTTGGAGGATTCAATATGTCAGGGACCGATTCCAAAGCAGGCGGAAAGGATTACCTACAGCTGTTCTTACAGGCCAAGACCGTGGCAGAAAAACTGAATGCAACTCGATAACCGCAGGTTCGCCTCTAGAAGTTGCCACGAAATCCCGATTGCTACCGCTATGGGAGATTCGTTGGCGCTAAGTTGACGCCAGAGCGCTAACTCCTTGAAAGACGGTTTCATAGGATTGATTTAGGCTCTTCTTTTCAGGGAGAGTTGCGTCGGTGTCGGTTGGGGAGAAGCCTTCCTGAGGCCGAAGAAACCGGGCTTGGCGTGACTTTTGGGGACGGCGGTTTCTCGCAAGCATTTAACTGAAACTCCAGAGCAAGGTTTGGGGGCGTGCCGCTGTGAACCAATCAAAGATGTTGCGGGCTGCTTCGCGGCTGACCCGAAAAGAGACCGAGGAGCAAGTCCACTACCGTTCCTCACGTTTAGCGAGGCGTTGAGGATGGCAGAGCACGGTTGCGATCTAGATCGGCGCCAAGCGATTGAGGCAACGATGAACTGCGGACTTCCCCTTGTGGTCACGCGCCTGGATGACACGGCGCCATCGAGCCGCATCGCATCCGAGCGGGAAATGACAGTGCAGAGGCAGCCTCGTCAGGCTGTCGCCCTTGGCACGACCGTCTCGCGTGGTGGTGGTTCATGAGCCGGCCCCCGAAACAGGCGACCATGGAAGAAGACAAATTTCCGCGACTGGTGACTTCACTTCCGGGCCCCCGTGCCGCTCGCATCCTTGAACTCGATCGCCAGTATGTCTCTCCGTCCTACACGCGCAGCTATCCTCTGGTGGCCCGACGCGGCAGCGGTGCCATGGTCGAAGACGTGGACGGGAACGTGTTTCTTGATTTCAACGCCGGAATTGGCGTTGTGGCGACCGGTCACTGTCATCCGGAAGTCGTAGCCGCCATTCAGGAGCAGTCGGCCGAGCTGATTCACATGTCCGGCACCGACTTCTACTATCCAAATATGGCCGAGCTAGCCCAGAAGCTCTGCGCCATCGCACCGGGTAGCAGTCCCAAGCGTGTTTATTTCGGGAATTCGGGCACCGAATCGGTGGAGGCCGCAATCAAGCTTGCGCGCTATCACACCCGGCGTGACAAGATCATCGCATTCTACGGAGCTTTTCACGGTCGCACGATGGGCTCACTCTCGCTCACGGCTTCGAAGTCAGTGCAACGAAACGGTTTCGGAACATTGCTTGCTGGCGTGCTCCATATTCCGTATCCCAATCAGTACCGCTGCCCGTATGGCAAAAAGGCTGAGTATTGTTGCACCAGTTGCGCGGCCTTCCTTGAAGGCGAGCTCTTCAAAAGACTCGTGAATCCCCAGGAAGTTGCTGCCATTGTGATTGAGCCGATTCAGGGCGAAGGCGGCTATGTGTCGGCACCGGCTGAATTCCTGCACGATCTGCAGCGCGTGTGCCACGAGTATGGGATCTTGCTGATCTCTGATGAAGTGCAGTCCGGTATGGGCCGAACCGGAAAATGGTGGGCGGGAGACCATGTCGGTCTTGAGCCAGACATTCTCTGTGTTGCCAAGGGCATTGCTTCTGGCATGCCTCTTTCGGCGACCATTGCGAAGGCCGAAGTCATGGATTGGCCCCCGGGGGCTCATGCCTCGACCTTTGGCGGCAACCCCGTGAGTGTGGCTGCGGCAATCGCAACGATCCGCCTGCTCGAAGATCGATACATCTGGAATGCTCGACGTATGGGTGCGTATTTATTGGGGCGCATCGCGCCATGGACCAACGAGTATGCCATCGTCGGAGACATTCGCGGGCGAGGTCTCATGATCGGTATCGAAATCGTGCGGAATCGAAGCACCAAAGAACGCGCCGGGGACCTGCGAGATGCAATCGTAGACCTTGCGTTCAACAAAGGACTGTTGTTGTTGGGTGCTGGTGAAAATATTCTGCGCCTTTGTCCGCCACTCCTGATCACGCAGCAGCAGTGTGACTTTGCTATCGGTGTGCTGGGCGAGTGCATCCTCGCTGTTCAAAGGTCCGCCTAGTTGTGTGCCAGGCATGTTGAATATGCGCATTGCGGCCGGAAGAGAGCAACCGTGAACACGAGCATCTTTGAAATCTTCAAGATCGGGATAGGGCCATCGAGCTCGCACACGGTTGGACCGATGCGCGCGGCCGCCGATTTTGTGGAGAAACTCGCGCGCAAAGAGCTGCTCCTTGGCACACGCCGACTGCACGTCAATTTATACGGCTCATTGGCGCTCACCGGGCGAGGGCACGGCACAGACGGGGCGGTTCTGCTTGGTTTGTGCGGGGAGCTACCCGAGCGGGTCGACCCCGACACGATTGCTTCCCGTTTGCGGGATATCCGCTCCATTGCGGCGCTCGCTTTGCGAGGCATTCACCTGATTCGCTTCGTCGAATCAGACGATTTAGTGTTTCACAAGGAGGAAACTCTCCCCGGGCATCCGAATGGAATGCGATTCCGGGCCTTAGGTGCCCATGACGAACTATTACTCGAACAGGTTTACTACTCGATTGGCGGAGGATTCATTCGAAGGGAGGGCGAGGAGCTTGCTCCTTCCGGCCTCACGCCGGCGCGATACCCGTTCTCGAGCGCGGATGAATTGCTCCGCATAGGCGAGCAGCGCCGGATGGCTGTCTGGCAGATCGTCCTCGAAAATGAAAGGTCCTGGCATGAAGAGGCGGAGGTTCGCGAGTACGTGGCGCGTATCTGGGAGGTCATGCAGGGATGTGTGAAACGCGGGCTTGCGGCGGAGGGAATGCTTCCCGGCGGCTTGAATGTTCGCCGCCGGGCAGCACATTTGGCGAGAAAGCTCTTGGCACAAGGTGGGGAGCCTCTGGCTCAAATGGGCTGGGCGAATGCGTATGCCATGGCCGTCAGCGAAGAAAACGCGGCGGGTGGCCGCGTGGTGACGGCCCCCACAAACGGCGCGGCGGGAATCATACCGGCGGTCGCGCATTACTACATGCGGTTTGTTGCGGGAGCCTCCGAAGAAGGCCTGTTCCGTTATTTTTTGACGGCCGGAGTCATCGGGATTCTCTATAAGGAAAACGCGTCGCTTTCAGGCGCGGAAGTCGGTTGCCAGGGAGAAGTGGGAGTGGCGTGCTCGATGGCGGCGGGTGGTTTGACTGCCGCTTGGGGTGGTAACAACAAGCAGGTGGAGTGTGCTGCTGAAATCGGCATGGAGCATAACCTGGGTATGACGTGTGATCCCATCGGAGGTCTGGTGCAGATTCCCTGCATCGAACGGAACGCGATGGGGGCGGTAGAGGCCATCAATGCCTGCCGCCTTGCAATGGACGAGGGCGGCGAGCACAAAGTCTCGCTTGATCAGGTCATTCAAACCATGTACCAAACCGGGCGCGATATGCAGTCGCGCTACAAAGAGACTTCTCTGGGAGGGCTTGCACTGAATGTGATCGAGTGCTGAAGGTTTACACAGTCCGCAAAGGATGGGGGTTGTAATTGGTTCTTGTCATCACTCCGAACAGCGGCTCAAAGGAGATATGGGGAAAGTTTCACAGATGTTTCCGTGGAGGTGTCAATCGACCGCCCTCCGCAGATCCCCAAGCCCGAGGTGCTATATTGTGCGCAACAGGTGCCATTCCGTTGCACAAGTCAAAAGCCAGCCCAACATGTCTAACCCACTGAGTTTGATCACCGATCGTCGCGATTTGAGACAGACCGATGCTGACCTTTGTTATATATGCCCGCAGGACCCCGGAATTATTAGCACGCGTGGTATCGCTCTTTCACCGACGCGCGATCGAGATCGAGCGCATGACGGCTGGGCGCGCGGGAAGGCCTGAGGTATGGCAGATCGAAGTTACCGTTGACTGTAGTTACGATGGAGCAGAATTGATCGAGGCCAACCTTTACAGGATCGTCGACGTGCTGCTGGTTGAAAACAATCAAAGCCACCGAGAGGCTGCGCACCATGTGATCGAGGGCGGCGATCGCGAATCATGAGGGTCATTTACCTGGTCACCACAGGGGGAACGATCGAAAAGGCGTACTCCGAGCAAACCGGCTCGGTCGCCGATCCGGGCAACAAGGTCGGGCGGTACTTGCAACGCCTCCGGCTCCCCGATTCCGAAGTGAACGTGGTGCCCTTGCTCAACAAAGACAGTCTTGAGCTGACCGATGCGGATCGAGAATTGATCCTGGCGACCGTGAGGGGGCTTCTGCATGAGAACGCCCCGATCATCATTACCCACGATGCAGATACTATCGTTCCGACGGGACGTCTTCTGAAACGGGCGCTGCCAGAGATCGACGTTCCTGTTGTTCTGACTGGCGCGATGGCGCCCCTCGGTTTTGAAGCCAGCGATGGGTTGCAGAACCTGACAGAAAGCCTCTTCGCCGTGCGCCTCCTACCTCCGGGCATCTATGTTGTGATGCACAACCAAGTGTCTGCAGTCGATGCGGTGAGCAAAGATCACAAGCTATCGCGGTTCATATCGGCCGATCGGAGGCCAAACTAACTGGCCCGATCTGCTGAAAGTAGAGAGGAAGCATATGAAGGCGCTCGTGAAAAGCCGGCCGGTACCAGGACTCTGGCTCGAAGAGGTAGCGATCCCGGAAGAAGGAATCAATGATGTTTTAATTCGTGTACTCGCGACAGGCATCTGCGGGACCGACCTGCATATCTACCAATGGGATGAATGGGCACAGAAGACGATCCCGGTTCCACTGGTCATTGGCCACGAATTCGTCGGCGAGATTGCTGCGGTCGGATCCAATGTCACGGATTTTTATGTAGGAGACATCGTAAGCGGGGAAGGTCACGTTGTTTGCGGACGCTGCCGGAACTGTTTGGCCGGGCGGCGCCATCTCTGCGCGCACACAATGGGCGTGGGAGTCAATCGACCGGGCGCGTTTGCCGAATACATCGTTCTGCCCATGAGCAACATCTGGCGGCATAACGGAAAGATCGATCTTGAAACCGCAGCAATCTTCGATCCGTTTGGGAACGCCGTTCATACGGCCCTTTCCTTCCCGGTTCTGGGGGAGGACGTGCTCATCACCGGGGCGGGACCGATCGGAATCATGGCTGCGGCCGTGGTGCGCCACGCGGGTGCCCGTCATGTGGTCATCACCGATATCAATCCGAAACGTCTCGCGCTGGCGGAGAAGCTGGGAGTCACGCTGGCCGTCAACACGGCTGAAACACGCTTGTCCGATGTTCAGAAGAAACTTGGAATGCACGAGGGCTTTGACGTTGGACTTGAAATGTCGGGAAACGGGAACGCCTTCCAGCAGATGCTGGCGAACATGAGCCACGGGGCGAAGATCGCCATGCTCGGGATTCCATCCGATGAGGTGGCCATCGATTGGAAACAGGTGATCTTCAACATGCTGACGATTAAAGGCATCTACGGCCGCGAGATGTATGAGACCTGGTACAAGATGACGGTGATGCTCGAATCGGGGCTCGATATCAAGGCCGTCGTCACGGACCGACTTCCATGGCAAGACTATGAAAAGGGATTCGCCGCGATGCGTTCGGGGGATTCTGGCAAGGTGATCTTGGACTGGCGTCCATAGCGGCGACCCTGCTTGAATGGGTTGGTATTGCTAGCCGCGACAGCGGAGCGGTACAAAGGAATTTGGAAGGGAGCACCCGCCCATGGATTCAAACGATCGGCGTGACCAGCACAGCCTGCGACCGCCAACGCGAATTCTGACGCAAGGTTTTGACCCAAGGCTTTCTGTCGGGTCTGCTCGCCCGGCTGTCTTTCGTAGCTCGACCTACGTGTTTTCAAGCCCGGAGGCCGCTGAGCGAGCATTTGACTTGGCGTCAGGCCGCGCGACGGCCGCCCCGGACGAGAGTCCCGAGTTGATCTATTCGCGGCTCAATCATCCGAACGCTGAAATGCTGGAGGATCAGATCGTGCACCTTGAGAAAGGCTCGGCCTCGGCGCTGGTCTTCAATTCGGGCATGTCCGCGACGGTGACCTCGCTTTTCAGCTTTCTGAGCCCGGGCCAATCGATCGTCTACACGATTCCGAGCTACGGTGGCACGCAGCATTTCATTCAGAATTGCCTTTCGAAATGGGGCGTTGGGGGGATTCCCGTGCCGTCGGGGCGCGCCGATTTGATCGAGCGCGCGATCGGGTCGGCTAAAAATCTGGGTGCGGTGCTCCTTGAAACGCCCGCAAACCCTACCCTCGTTATGACTGACATCCGGCAGGTCTGCGACGCAGTCGCGGCACTCGAAGGGCCCCTGGGCCGAACCCGCCCCGTGGTGATGGTCGATAACACCATGCTGGGGCCGTCCTTCCAACACCCGCTGGCGCTGGGCGCAGATCTTGTTATCTATTCCGGGACGAAATATCTCTCTGGCTTTAGCGACATGCTGGCGGGAATCGCGCTCGCCAAGGATCCGAATCTGATCGGCAGGATTCGTCCCACGCGTGCGCTTTTCGGTACGATTCTGCAGCCGGACGAATGCTGGATGCTGGGCGGTCGCTTGCCCACCGTCCGCCTGCGCATGGATCGGGCCAGCATCAACGCACAGCAGATCGCGGATCGTCTCGCGGGTCATCCCAAAATCGAGCGAGTGCTCTATCCCACGCTCTTCATCGATGAGGACCAAAAGCGAATTTACGAAGCGCAATGTGACTATCCCGGCGGGATGTTGAGCCTGGAACTGCGCGGCGGGAAAGCGGCTGCGTTTGATTTCTTGCGCCACCTACGCATCGGCAGAAACGCCGTCTCGCTGGGAGGCGTAGAAACCCTCGCCTGCCATCCGAAAACGACCACACATTCCGGATTCACCGAGCAGGAGTCTGCTGCGGCGGGTATCGGGGACGGCTTGGTGCGCGTCTCGGTCGGCATCGAGCATTGGCGTGACTTGCTTACAGACTTCGAGGAAGCGCTGGAACTGGCGTGACGGCCGATGGTTTCTGGCTGACATGGAAGGTTCCGGTGAGGTGCCCGAAGCGCGTGCTCCTCAGTCGCGTTGCGGGCCAGCGCAGATGAGAAGCCCCGGGGAGATGATGAAAGATGTATGAGACGGCGAAACCAGAATTTGCTTCACAGTTGAATGAGATTCAGAAAGCGGGCCTCTATAAGTCCGAACACGTTCTTGACAGTCCCCAGAATGCAAGGATCGATCTGCGCAAGGAAAGAGGAATCCTCAACCTTTGTGCGAATAATTATCTGGGACTTGCCGATCATCCTGAGGTGGTGAGGGCCGCCCACGATGCGCTCGATCGCTGGGGCTACGGGTTGTCGTCGGTCCGCTTCATCTGCGGCACGCAGGAGATTCACAAGGAACTGGAGCGCCGGCTCAGTGAATTCCTCGGGACCGAGGACACGATCCTATACGGTTCGTGTTTTGACGCCAATGGAGGGTTGTTCGAGACGCTCCTTGATTCAGAAGACGCGATTGTCTCCGACGAACTCAATCATGCCAGCATCATCGACGGCATTCGCCTTGCGAAAGCGCGGCGTTTTCGTTACCGCAACGGGGACATGAGCCACCTTGAAAGGAACCTGCAGGAAGCCTCTGGTTCACGCCGCATTCTGATCGCAACCGATGGCGTCTTCTCGATGGACGGCTACATCGCCAAGCTACCGCAGATATGCGATTTGGCCGACCGTTATAAGGCCATGGTCATGGTGGACGATTCTCATGGGGTCGGGTTCATGGGGGCAAACGGCCGTGGTACGCATGAGCATCACAAGGTGATGGGCCGCGTGGACATCCTCACGGGAACATTGGGTAAAGCTCTGGGAGGGGCGAACGGCGGCTATACAAGCGCGCGAAAGGAAATCGTGGAACTGCTGCGGCAGGGATCCCGCCCCTATCTTTTCTCAAACAGCGTTGCCCCGGTGATTGTAGGTGCGTCACTGAAGGTTCTCGACCTGCTGAAGCAGACCGGGGAACTTCGGGAGCGCCTGCACTCAAACACACGATACTTTCGACAACGAATGTCTGCGATCGGGTTCGACATTCCGCCGGGTGAGCACCCGATTGTGCCGGTGATGTTGGGAGAGGCGGCCCGGGCCGTGCAAATGGCGGAGCGCCTGCTTGCAAAGGGTGTCTACGTCGTGGCCTTCAGCTATCCGGTTGTCCCCAAGGGCAAGGCCCGAATCCGCGTGCAACTCTCCGCCGCCCACACACGCGATCAACTGGATA
>Ga0187863_10002245_pt1 | contig 14872 bp, 14 predicted proteins | sample June2016WEW_11_1_FD_132975 | JGI IMG/M metagenome (GOLD analysis project Ga0187863, IMG submission 132975) | Peatland microbial communities from SPRUCE experiment site at the Marcell Experimental Forest, Minnesota, USA - June2016WEW_11_10 | ecosystem: Environmental > Terrestrial > Soil >... | reverse complement strand
GACGCCGTCTACATATCGGCCACGCCGGAGACGGTTCATTATCCGATGGCGCGCGACTGCCTGCTCGCCGGCAAGCACGTCTTCCTCGAAAAGCCGATCGCGATGAATCTCGACGAGGCGGACGAACTCATCGCGTTGGCGCGGCGCAACCAGCTCAAATTCACCATCGGCTATTCGCAGCGCTTCAATCCGAAACAGGCCTATATCAAGCAATGCGTCGCCGACGGCACGCTGGGCGAGCCGGTGAGCGCGATGGTGAGCCGGCATCTGAACCGCGGCCTCGGCGACAAGATCAACACCCGTACCCGGCTTTCGCCCGCGGCGATGGAAGCGACCCACGACATCGATTGGGTGCTGTGGTGTTTGAGCCCGGCCAAGCCGGTGCGGGTCTATTGCCAGTCGGTTTCCAAGGTCAACCGCGCGCGCAACAACACGCCCGATTGCTGCTGGATCACCGTCACCATGGACAGTGGCGTGATCTTCACCATCGGCGCCGGCTGGATTCTGCCGCCGGCCTATCCGAACTTCTCGACCACCCAGATCGAATTCATCGGCACCGAAGGCGCGCTGCTGATCGACGACAGCCACAAGGACGTGGCGCTGATGACCATGAAGAACGGCCTGGTCTATCCGCTCTCGACCATGCCGGGCGAAAGCGTGGGCCATGTCTATGCCGGCCCGATGGAGCGCGAAACCGATCACTTCGCCGCCGCCGTGGCCTATGACCGGCCGGTGCTGGTTTCGCCCGAGGAGGCGCGCCAGGTGATGGAGGTCTATGTCGCGGCCGATCTCTCGGCCGAGCGCAACGAGCCCGTCTCCCTGCCGCTGCGCGAAGGCGACAACCGGCTCGCCTCCGGAGACTGATCGCAAAAATCTCGCCGGTCCGTTAACCAACCAACCGAAACACGATCCTTAATCGCAGCGGCGATCGGCGAGTGTCGGCGGATTTGACGAACGCGTTTGCGTCCGCGCGCTTTCGCCAATGAATCAGCCAATGGCACGCTCCTTGCTGTTTTGTCCGCATGATCCGCGGAAATCTCGTTGTTGTCGTTCCGGCGTTGGACGCCGGATTTTTTTCCGGCGCGGCGCCGTCAAGCGCCGCGCGTCTTCACGATTTCCCCAACATGGTTACCGCCGCCCGCCGGAGGGCCCATGCGTAAGCGGCTCATCCTGGTGGCGCGTTATTACAGCATCGAGCCGCTCGGCATTCTCTATCTCGCCGGCGCCGCCCGCGATCTCGGCTGGGATTGCAAGATCGTGCTGGTCCGCGAATTCGATTTCGAGCCGGTTTACGACGCAATCCGCTCCTGGCAACCCGACCTGGTCGGTTTCCAGATCTGGACCGGCTATCACATTCCCGCCTTCGCGGCCTGCGACCGCGTGCGCGCAATGGGCGTGCCGGTCGTCATCGGCGGCCCGCACGCAACCTATTTCGACAAGGACTGCGCGACCCACGCCGACTGGGTGGTCAAGGGCGGCGGCTTCGGGCTTTTCCGCAAGGTCCTGTTGGGGCTGCTGCCGGCGGGCATGAGCTTCGACATCAACGGACGGGAAGAGGCCTTTCCCCTGCCGGATCGCGACACCGTCTACGAGGCCTATCCCGAGCTGGGCGCCAGCCCGATCAAGAGCATCTTCGGCTCGGTGGGCTGCCCGTTCACCTGCACCTATTGCTACGCCCCGTCCTTCAACGAAATGCATGGCGGCTTCAAGCTCACGGTGCGGCCGGTCGCCGACATCGTGGCCGAGGCCAAGGCCATCATGAAGCGCTGGCCGCTCAAGATGGTCTATTTCCAGGACGACATCTTCGGCTACGACCGGCGCTGGCTCGAGGAATTCGCCCAAAAGTGGAAAGACGAAGTGGGCGTGCCGTTCCACTGCCAGATCAGGCTCGAACTGACGCGCAACGACATCGGCTCGAAGCGGCTCGACCTGTTCGCCCAGGCCGGTTGCAGCGGCATCACCCTGGCGATCGAATCGGGCAACGCCTTCCTGCGCGATTACGTGCTGTTCCGGCACATGCCCGACGAACTGATCGTCGAGGGCTGCCGCAAGATCCTCGACCGGGGCATGACGCTCCGCACCGAACAGATTCTGGCCGTGCCCTTCAGCGACGTCTTCACCGATCTGGCGACGCTCGATCTCAACAACCGGATCAATCCGACCATGGCCTGGACCTCGATCCTGGCGCCCTATGCGGGGACCAACATGGGAAAAATCGCGTCGAATTTCGGTTTCTACGGCGGCAACAACGACGATCTGAGCGAGACCTTCTTCGACCGCAGCATCCTGCGCCACGTCGAAGGCGGCCCGCTCGACATGGCGGCGATCGTGCAAGGAATGGGAGCGGGGGCGAAGGAGCATCCGCTGCTGGGATTGAAGGCGGTGGCGGCGGGCGGGCAGCGCGCCGAGATCGTCGCGAGCGAAACGGGCGAGACGCTCGGGTCGATTTATTATCTCGACCGGGAATCGAACGAAAAATACTGCGAGCAGACCGTCCGGTTGCAGCGTCTCTTCAACTGGCTCTCGCGCGTGCCCGACGCCGCCGTTCTGGGCCGGAAGCTGACCGAGGTGCCCACATCCCAATGGTCCTGGGAGGAGATCGGCCGGCTGACCACGCTCCATCTCAAATCGAGGGCTCCGCTCGACCGCTGGGCCGAGGAACTGGCGTTGGAGATGGGACTGTCCTCGCCGGCGGAATTCCCGGCGGCCATCGCCGCCAATCCCTGGTATTTCTGCTTTTTGCCGGCGGGCGGCGCCTTCGCCAAGGCGGTGCTCGAACAGGGCGTGTTCGATCCGGCCTCCGGCGCGGACCGGATTCTCGGCCGCTTGGGCACGATGACGCGCCGCCATTTGTTCGACGTCAATCTTTATAAAATCGTGGAAGGCAGCGAGGCCATCGCCGGCCGTAGCAGCCGCGCCTTGCCGGTGCCCAGCATCTCGGGAGCCGAGGCCGACACCGGAACCTGACGGACGCGTAGCTCGTTAAGAGCGAAGCAGAAAAACTGGCGGACCCGGCGAGATTCGAACTCACGACCTCTGCCTTCGGAGGGCAGCGCTCTATCCAGCTGAGCTACGGGTCCACCAACGGCGGGAGGATAGGCGGCAAGCCCGGCCCCGCGCAAGCTAGTGGGCAGACTCCCACCGGCGGCGCTAAGGCCCGGCTTCGCGTCTGCGAGCGAGCCCTGTTGCCCCATTCCCGGTTTCCGGCGACAATCACGCGTAGCTCGTCAAGAGCGAAGCCGAATACCGAATAAACAACGGGCCGTTCGAGCCCGGCCAAAAGGTCAAAGGGGGGACACATGCGCGTCATCAATCGGAGTCTGCCGGCCGTCCTGGCGGCGGCCGCGTTTCTCGCGATGTTTTCGGCGGCGGCGGCCTTCGCCGACCCCGTCAAAATCGGCATCCTGCTGCCCTATTCCGGGCCGTTCGCGCGGCTCGGCGACACCATGCAGAAGGCGATCGATCTCTATGTCAAACAGCATGGCGACAGCGTCGCCGGCAATCCGATCGTGCTCATCAAGCGCGACACCACCGGCCCCAACCCCGACACCGCCAAGCGCCTGGCGCAGGAACTCATCACCCGCGACCAGGTGCAAATCCTCACCGGCCTGGTCTTCACCCCGAACGCGCTGGCGATCGCGCCCGACATCACCGAGGCCAAGGTGCCGACCGTGATCATGAACGCGGCCACCGCGGTCATCACCACCAAGTCGCCCTATTTCACCCGCACCTCGCTCACCCTGCCGCAAACCACCGAGGTGTTCGCCAAATGGGCCGCGACCAAGGGGGGCCTGAAGCACGTCTACACCGCGGTCAGCGATTACGGCCCGGGCATCGACGCCGAAACCTCCTTCAAGCTCGCCTTCGCGGCTTCCGGCGGCACCATCGTCGACAGCGTCCGCTTCCCGCTGATGAATCCCGATTTCGCGCCTTTCCTCCAGCGCGTGCTCGACAAGCACCCGCAGGCGCTTTACGCCTTCATCCCCGGCGGCAGCCAGCCGGTCGCCTTGGTCAAGACCTTCCACGATCTGGGCTTGGACAAGGCGCATATCCGGCTCCTGCCCAGCGAGGAGGCGGCCGACGAGGCGGACGAGCAGAACCTGCCGGTTTTCGCCGCCGGCATGATCACCGCCATGCACTACACCGCGCAGCACAAATCCCAGGTCAACCGGGATTTCGTCAACGCTTGGCACGATGCCTACGGCGCCGACAACGATCCCGATTTCTTCGCGGTCGGCGCCTATGACGGCATGGCGCTGATCTACGACGTGGTCAAGACGCTGAACGGCAAGATCGGCGGCGACGCCGCGATGGCCGCGATCAAGGGCTGGAAGCATGAAAGCCCGCGCGGGCCGATTTTGATCGATCCCGAAACCCGCGACATCGTGCAGAACGTCTATATCTGCCGGGTCGAGAAGGCGGGCGGCGGCCGGCTCGTCAATGTCGAGATCGAAACCTATCCGATGGTCAAGGACCCCTGGAAGGAACGGAATAAGTAGTTTCTCTTCGCTTCGCACGACGCCGATGCGCTGGATTCGCGCATCGGCTGTGCAACGCGCGGCGTCGTGCGAAGCTAACTAATTAATGATGCTCGGGCGGTCCGCCTGGCGGCGGGTTCCCACCCGACGGATGCGGCGCGGGCGCGGGATGCGGCGCGGGCGCGGCGGCCGGATGCGGCGCGGCGGCGGGATGCGGCGCCGGCGGCCGGGCGGCGCTGGTGATGCCGCGGCCGGTGAAGGTCGCCGGACGCTGCGTCGCCGCCACTGGCGGCCTGCCGTGATTGACCGCGGCGGGCGCGGTTTTGATGGTGGCGGCCCGGGTTTCGTGCTGCACCTGGAGCGTATGCGGCGGCTGGTGCGGCTCGCTCGCGGCCCGGGTTTCGTCGGGGCCCGGCCGCGCATTGACGCCGCCATGTGCGGCGCCGGTGAAGCTCACGCGCGGGCCGCGGATGCTGGGCACTTCCCTGCCGTAGACATGGGCGACATGCACCCGGCCGAAATTATGGACTTCGCTGTTGTAGAAGAAGAATCCGCCCTCCCAATAGCCGCCGTCATAGCCCGAACCGTAATAGCCGAAGCCGTAATCGACGCCGCCGTAAAATCCGACCGTCGGCCCCCAATATCCCGGCGTCCAGACATAGCTGACGCCGTCGGCGGCCAAGGCCCAATAGCCCGGCGTCCACAACAGGCCCGGCGCGGGCGGCAGCACCCAGGTGCCCGGGACCCAGTAATAGCCGCTCGGCGCCCAGGCCCAATAGCCCGGTATGAAGATGTAGCCGTCATCCGGCAGCGGCGGCTCGGCATAGACCGGCAAGGGCGGCGGCGCGACCGAAACCGTCAATCCCACGGTCATCTGCGCGCGCGCAGGCGCGCAAGGCAACGCCAGCGCCAGGCACAGCAGCAGGAACGGCAGCAAACGGCGGAGCGCGCGCGAAACTTCCATGTCGGTATCCTCCCTCGGGCTTTGGTTTCTATTTAGCACGGGACGGGACCTTGCCGCCATGACGGCTTGGTTGCGGAAAATACTCTGGCCGGGCCCGGGGGAATCTCAAGGATTCCGGGCCGAAACGATGGGCGGATCGACATCCGCGCCGCCCGATCGCCGCGGGGACCGATTCACGCGCCGGCTTATTGCCAGTGTCCCTCGACCCAGACATAGCCGTTGCCGGTCTGCCGCCATTGCCCCGGCGTCCAGACCGCCGCGAGATTGGGCCGTTGCTCGTAATGACCGCCGAGCCAGATCCACTTGGTTCCGGTCCAGCCCCAATGGCCGGGCTGCCAATAGACCGTCGGGCCCGGCGCGGGCGGGACGAATTCGGCCATCGGCGGCGGCGGCGCGTTCGGCGCGACATAGATGGTGTGCTCGTCCGGGGCTTGCGGCGGAATGGCGATGTCGCCCGGGTTGCCCTGGTAGCCCTGCTGTTGCGGCGGGTAGCCGTTGCCGCAGCCGGCGGCCAGCAGCGCCAAGGCGGAAACGGCCAAAACCGGCAAATATCGGTTGTGCATGAAAGCCTCCATCGGATGAAGGACGCATGATGAATGACGACTGGAAATGCCGCTTCGCGCATTGATCTGAATCAATCATGTCGGATACCGGACATTGCCTTCGGCCCGGCTGTCGGGCCTGTCCCCGCCGGGGTGCTACTTGATGAGGCCGTTCTCGCGGTAATACTTCATCGCGCCGGGATGGATGGGCATCGCGTTTTCGTCCGGCACGAGATCCTTGGTCTTAAGGACGCGCAGCGCCGGGTGCAACCGGCGGAAGATGGTGAAATTCTCGAACACCGCCTTGACCATGGCATAGGCGAGATCGTCCGGCTGCCGGGCCGAAGCGACCAGCAGGACGCGCGCGCCGAAGGTCGGGACATTATCCGGGTTGCCCGCATACATGCCGCCCGGGATGAAGGAGGCGACGTAATAAGGATGCGCGGCAAGCAGTTGGCGGATCGGCGGACCCGAAACCCGCACCAGCCTCGCCTTGCACTCGGTCGTCGCCAATTGGGTCAGCCCGTTCGGGTGACCCGCTTCGAAGATGATGGCGTCAACCGTGTTGGCGCATAGCACCCGGTTCTGTTCGGCCGGGCCGAGTTCCAGGGCGCGGTCGAAATCGGATATGGTCCAACCGTAATAACCGAGAACGACATCGCGGGTGAGGGAAAATCCCGCGCCGCTCTGCCCGATGCCGACCCGCTTGCCGCGCAGATCCTGGAAATCGCGTATGCCGGAATCGGCGCGGGCCACCACGGTGAAGGATTGCGTGTGCAGCGCGATCAAGGTGCGCAGCTCGGTGTCGGGACCGGCGTCGGCGAATGGCCCCTCGCCGCGATAGGCGGCATAGGCAACGTCGGATTGCACCAGGCCGAGCGTGGATTTGCCGTCGCGGATAAGCCGGATATTCGCCACCGAGCCGTCGGAGCCGACCGCGATGCAGGCTCCGGTCTTGGCGTTTTCCGTCAGATTGTAGAGCCGGCAAATCGCGTTGCCGACGGGATGGTCGATGGCGCCGGGGGGCGCGGTCGCGATGGTGACCGGCGATGGCGCCATGACGACCGAGACCACCGTGCAGGATGCCGCGACGCTTGCCAGCAGGGCGGCCGCCAAGGATGGGAGATGTCTCAATTTCATGTTTTACGATCCTTGCCCGCCGCGACGGCAGAGCCTAAGCCTCGAGCCGGTATTCGATCAGGTGGCCGTCGCGCTCGAACTCGCCACGCACCCAACGGTCTGAATCGTCATACCAGACGCTGCCCGCGATATACGGGGTGATGAAACGATAGCGCGCGGCGGTAATTTGACGGTCGAGAATCGGGATCCGCTCATCGGCCAGCCTGCGCACGCTGACGCCGATGATGCCGCCGTGTTGCGCGTCGATGAGAGTATCCTGTTCCAATATCAGCGGATTCCACATGCTGTTCGATGTCAGGGAATCGGCGGACGCGATGAACGGACCGATCTTGCTGTTCACCCGGAAGCCGTGAGGTGTCGAGGTTCCATCGACGTACAACGCCCCGTCGTTGTCGACGGTCGCGCTCTTCAGGAAAACCAGCCGGCCCTTGCGCCAGCGTTCCTCGGAACCATGGGTGTATGCGTACACCGTGAAGAACAAGGCCTTCACCGCGATATTGATCGCCGTGTTGACGCGAATCTCTCCGGTTTCCGGCGCGGTCGCCACCGTATGTGAGCCGACCCGGTCGCCCTTGTAGAAGATTGAAAACCGCCGGTTGGCGAACTCGTCCGGCGGGACGAACGCCGGTCTGGCCATGCCGCGGCGCGGGAATGCAACGCCCGCGAGTCCGGCCATGCCGGCGACAAAGAGCGCGCGCCGGGAAATCGAAAAACTTTTTTTACGGCGACGAATCATGCTCCCGACCGGGCCACCGCCCAGTCCGGGGACCGGGCGGCCCTTTCCAGCCAGCCTTCATCGACCCCACTATAAACGCCTTATGGGCGGCCTTGCCAAGGCCGCCCGCTTCTACCGCACGACCAGGTCGTTCTGCACCCCGACGACGCCCGCGACCTTGCTGACGACGTCGTTCGCGTGATTGACCAGGCGATGCGATTTGACAAAGCCGGTCAGCTGAACCACGCCGTGGTTGGAAACGACGTGAATATCGAGCACCTTCAGCGAGGCGTCGTCGAAGATCGCCGCCTTGACCCTGACGGTGATCGAGGAATCATCGATCAGGTTGCCCGTGCTTTCGTGGGCCGGCGTTTGCGCGCAGGCGGCAAGCGCGCCGCCGCCCATGGCCAGGCCGAGAATGACGATGCTTGTCTTGAAGGGGCTGCGCATGGATTTTTCTCCGGTGTTGGAAAGTTAAGGGCACTTCGTGGCGAAGGCTCATGGTGCGGAATTCAGGTCCGGATCGCCGGTCCAGGCGGCGGCAAACGCCAACCTGGCCAGCTCCGGAAGGGATTTCGAGCCCGTCTTCCTCATGATCGCGGCGCGATGGTTCTCGACGGTGCGTTGGCTGAGGCCGAGTTCCGCGGCGATGTTCTTGTTGTGCTCGCCGGCGACGACCAGCTCCATGATCTGGCGATCTCGCGGCGAGAGCTTGACGAGGCGATTCGCCGCCTCCTCGCGCCAAGCGGACAGCTTTTTCATGCCGTCCCGTTGTTGTTGGACCAGCGCGTCCATTTGACGGTGCAAGGCCCTTTCCCGGGCGAGGGCGTTCCGCAGCCGGATATTTACCAGCGCGCCTTCGTAACTCGGTGCCGCATGGAGATTCGGGCTTGCCAGTATGGCGTTTGGAAGCGAATGGGCGGTCTTCTCCAAAAGCTTGACGCTCATGTGCCAGCCCCCTTCGTCGTTCAACACGCCGCAACCCGAAAACCCCGACTGATGATTCCTACCAGGAAGCGGCCGAACCGCATTGATTCAGATCAATTATGTCGGATTCCGGACATTGGCATCGGTCTAAATCGATGGGGGAAAAGCAGACGTGAAGCGGATATGCCGTCCCGTCGCCTTTTACCCAAAGCGGATTCACGTCAAACCGGGACGTTTCCCTTGAGCGGCGCTGATTTTGCTGACTCGGAACCCCAACTAGGCGATACTTATCGGATTAGAGACGTCGCGCGGCCGCGTCCGCGATCACATCGCATAACGGAGGACATCATGGGTCGCACGAACGGGCTGGTCCTGGTCGGGGCCGTCTTGGTCATTATCGGGCTCATCGGGCTGGCGTACCCGATGTTCACAACCTCGCAGACCAAGGACGTCGCCAATGTCGGCAGCTTGAAGCTTCAAAGCACGGAAGACACGTCGCACAGCATTCCGCCGATCGTGAGCGGCGGCGTTCTGGTGCTTGGCATCGTATTGACCGGCGCGGGCTTCTTTCGCAAGAGCTGAAGCGAATACCGGCGGCGGTCGGTACGCGGAACTTTCCATGGGAGAAAAACGATGGGGCTGATCCTATTTTTGATTGTTCTGATTCTTCTTTTCGGCGGGGGTGGTTTCTATATCGGCACGCCCTACCATTACTTTGGCGGCGGCATCAGCCTGATACTGGTGATCGTCATTTTGGTCATTCTGTTCGGGAGAGATTGACCGCGCCCCCGTGCTCGATCTTCTCGGCAAACTCGGCCAAGGTGAATGCGTATCGGGTGAGCCGCTGCTTCAGATGCGGACAGGTTTCTTCCGCTGCATCCCGTCGAGCCAATCGGGATATCTCGCGCAATTCCCCCGGCGTCGGCATGGTGTCCCCGCACGATTAGGGCGGAAGCGCGCCCGGCTTTCCCAGGAAGCGCGGCTCGGAGCCGGCGATGCCTGGAAACCGCGGCCGCCAATCCGTCGATACTAGTCCCCTGGCCGCTCCGGACCGAGTCAAATAGCGCCGGCGCCGGAACGCCCCGGGACCGGAATGTCCGATATAAGACAGAGGCAAGACATTGGCTTGCCTCGACCGCCCAAAGGGCCTAGCGTTTCCAAGCAATCGGCCTTTGGTCGCAATTGACATAATTTATCGAGTTGAAATGCTTGGCCCGGACGCGGCCGGGCAAAAGGCGGTACGCGCCGGCTCGAAAAATGGAACAGACCGAGAGGAGCAGCGAGATGACAACGCGCCGCAAGGCCGCGAAACCGGCCGCCAACCGGCTGCTCGGTTTGCTGAATCCCGGGGATTACCGGCGGCTGCGCCCGCATCTTCATCCCATTGCGCTGACATACCGGCGGTCTCTCTACCGCGCGCGCAAGCCCATCGAATTCGTCTATTTCATCGAGACCGGCGTCGGCTCGCTGGTGAACACCATGGCGAACGGCCAGGCGGCCGAGGTCGGAACCATCGGCAACGAGGGGGTGGTGGGGCTGCCTCTGCTGTTCGGCGACGACATGGCGCCCACCAGCGTTTACGTCCAGGTTCCCGGCATTGGGCTCAGAATGAAGGCGAGGCGGTTCAATCGGGAACTGGCGCGCAGCGCGTCGATGCGCGCGGTGATGCTGCGCTATGCCCACGCCTTCTTCAACCAGGTGGCGCAATCGGCCGCGTGCAACCACTTTCATTCCATCCAGCAGCGCTGCGCCCGCTGGATGCTGATGACGCATGACCGCATGCAATCGGACGAGTTTCTGCTCACGCAGGAGTTCCTGGCCATGATGCTGGGGGTGCAGCGCACCGGGATTTCGGGTGCGGCGAGCGGCCTGCAACGGGCCGGCCTCATCCGCTACAGACGCGGCCAGGTCACGATCCTCAACCGCCGCGCCTTGGAGCGCCGCTCCTGCGAGTGCTACGGCGTTTCCAAGCGGGAGTTCGATCGTCTGCTCGGCGTTCGCGCCATGCGTAAGGTCCGCCCCGGCCTTCATTGAGGCCCGGGGGACTCTCAGGGATTCCGGGCCGAAACGATGGGCGGATCGACATCCGCGCCCGAGGGCAGGGGCGATTTTGGATGCAGCATCCAGCTCGTCATGTCGGCGATCACCACGGGCGCCTCCAGATCGCGCGCCAGCATGTGATAGCCGTCCGGGTAAAAGGCGATGCGGCGATGGTCGCGACCCGCCGCCGGCAGGCTCGCCACGAATTGCCGCACCGGCTTCTCGGGAATCACCTCGTCATGCGCGCCGTAAAGCAGCAGCGCCTTCTCGCTGAATTTCGGCCCGGATGCGAGCGCCAGCCCCATCACATCGACCAGCCCGCTGATGGTGTCGACGCGCGTCTCCTTGATCACCAGCGGGTCGCGGCCCAACCCGCGCAGCATCTCGATATTGTCCGAGGCGAGGATGCGCAGGCTCGAGCCGCTCAATTTCCATCCCGGCGCCAGGCGATAGGTCATCCACAACGCCGCGCGCTCGAACACGTTCATGTCGGCGCGGCCCCACACCGCCGGCGCCATCAGGATATAACCGTCGGCCGCGGGCTTCTCGGCCCCGGCGGTTCCGGTGACGCCCACGATCGCCACCGCCGCGCCCATGCTCTCGCCCACGATGTAGAGCGGCTTGTCCGGATAGCGCGCCTTTAGGAGCCGGCTGGCCTCGGCCATGTCCTGCGCCATACGCCAGGCTCCGGCCCAGCGCCCGCGCCCCGGCGCTTCGCCGAAGCCGCGCTGGTCGTAGGCATAGGTCGCGATCCCGGCATCTTCCCAGGTCACGCCCGGCCCTTCGAAGGCGTTGGAATAATCGTTGAAGCCGTGCAGCGCCAGCACCACCGCCTTGACCGGCCCCTTCGCGGGCAGCCAGGCGCGCATCGGCAACCGCGCGCCGTCATCGGCGATGAAGGCGCCGCCGTCGAACCGCGCCGGGCCCGGCGCCTGCCGGGAAAACTCTTGCCGCAATTGCTGGTCGTGCATGCTCAATCCGCCCTGTCCGGCGCAGCCTGTCAGAAGAATGGCGCACGTCCAAGCCAGAATCCGCCGCGCCCCGATCCGCGGAATTCCTTGGGCCGCGCTCATTTCCCGGCCCCCGAGCCCGCCCCCGCGCCGGTCAGGCGCAGGAATATGTCCTCGAGATCGGTCTCCTTGCTCGAGACGTCGCGGATGGCGAGCCCGGCCGCTTCCACCGCGGCCAGCACGTCGCCCACCCGCGCATGGCTCGGCTTGTAGCGGAACAATATCCGCTCGGGTCCGTCGAGCTTCAGGCCCAGCGCCGCCAAGCCGGGCGGCAAGGACGAGACCGGCTTCACCAGCGACAGCGTCAGCAGCTTCTCGTCGATCTTGGCCAGCAGCGCCGGCGTGGTGTCGTTGGCCACCACGCGCCCCTGGTCGATGATGGCGATGCGCCCGCACAACTCCTGCGCCTCGTCGAGATAATGGGTGGTGAGCAGGATGGTGGTGCCCGAGGCGGCGAGCGACTGGATGTTGGTCCAGAGCTGGCGGCGCAATTCCACGTCCACCCCGGCGGTGGGCTCGTCCAGCACCAGCACCGGTGGCGAATGCACCATCGCCTTGGCCATCATCAGCCGGCGCCGCATCCCGCCCGACAGCGTGCGCGCCATCGCGTCCGCCTTGTCGGTCAATCCCAGCAGTTCGAGCAGCTCCTCGGTGCGGCGCTCGGCCTTGGGCACGCCGTAGAATCCGGCCTGCACGCCCAAGAGCTCGCGCGGCGTGAAGAAGGAATCGATGTTCACTTCCTGGGTCACCACGCCGATGGCGGCGCGCGCGTTGCGCGGGTCGCGGTCGATGTCGATGCCCCACACCCGGGCGCGCCCCGCGGTCTTGATGACGAGCCCGGCCAGGATGTTGATGAGGGTCGATTTGCCCGCGCCGTTGGGGCCCAGCAGGCCGAAAATCTCGCCGTGCCTTATCGCCAGATCGACGCGGTCGAGCGCCAGGCGTTCCCGCCCGTCGCCGCGGTAGATCTTGGTCAAGCCTTCGAGCTCGACCGCCAGGCCGGGCAAAACCCAGCCCGATGCGTTGCCGTGACTGGTCATTGATTGTGCCGGAGGAATGCGTATCATCCGCGCCGCGCGGGGGTCAATGACCGGCCCGCGCCACATATAAGGTAATATCGAGGCGAAAAAATGCCCTTCGAAACCGTCGAAATCGACCAAGACACCGTCGCCTGCGACGGCAACGGGGCCAGCGAAGCCGGCCATCCCCGGGTCTATCTCAATCTCCAGCCCGCGGGCCGGATCGAATGCCCCTATTGCTCGCGGACATTCGTGAAACGTCCCGCGGCGGGAAAGCCGGGCCAGCCTCCAGCCGGCCACTGATCCCGTGGCCCGGCCCCGGCACGTCTATCTGATCGACGGCTCGGGCTTCATCTTCCGCGCTTACCACGCCATGCCGCCGCTGACCCGGCCCGACGGCACGCCGGTGGGCGCGGTGCTGGGCTTCACCAACATGCTGCTGAAGCTGCGGCAGGAAACCGACGCCGACCACATCGCGGTGGTGTTCGACGTCGCGCGCAAGACCTTCCGCGACCGGATTTATCCCGCCTACAAGGCCAACCGGCCCGAGCCACCCGAGGATCTGATTCCCCAATTCGCCCTGGTGCGCGAGGCCACCGACGCCTTTTCCATCTGCCGCATCGAGCAGGAGGATTACGAGGCCGACGATCTGATCGCCACCTATGCGCGCGAGGCGGTGAAGGATGGCGCGCGCGTCACCATCGTCTCCTCCGACAAGGATTTGATGCAGCTGGTCAACGACAAGGTCGAGATGTTCGACCCCATGCGCGAGCGGCCGATCCGCGCCGCCGAGGTCAAGGAGAAATTCGGCGTCGGCCCGGACAAGGTGATCGACGTCCAGGCTTTGTGCGGCGACAGCGTCGACAACGTTCCCGGCGTGCCCGGCATCGGCGTCAAGACTGCGGCCGAACTCATCAACCAATACGGCGATCTCGAAAATCTTTTGAAAAAAGCGGGCGAGATCAAGCAGCCCAAGCGCCGCCAGTCCCTGCTCGACCACGCCGAGGATGCGCGCATCTCGAAAAGACTCGTCACCCTCGACGACCATGTGAAGCTGCCCCGCAAGCTCGCCGAGCTCGAAGCCAAGCCGATCGATCCGGAAAAACTCGCGGCCTTCCTGCGCGCGCAGAATTTCAAGAGCCTGCTCAACCGCCTCGCGGGCAAGCTCGGCGAGGCCGCCAAAGCCGCGCCGGAACCAAAAGCCGCGGCCAGAGCCGCGCCCAAGGAACCGGAATTCGCGCCGCCCGAGCCCGGCGTTCCGCCCGCCGCCGCGGTCAAGCCATCCGCGCCCGACGCGCCCGCCGATCTCGCCAAGGCCAAGCATCGTTACGAGCTGGTGCAGGATTTGGTCTCGCTCGAAAGCTGGATCGCGGAGGCCACATTATTGGGCGAAGTCGCGGTCGATACCGAGACGACATCGCTCGACGCCTCGCTGGCGGAACTGGTGGGCGTGTCGCTGGCGCTCGAGCCGGGCCGCGCCTGTTACATCCCCTTGGGCCATGTCGCGGGCGGCCAGGGCGCGCTCGATCTCGGCGGCGATGCCAAGGCCCGGCCCGAGGCGCCCAGGCAAATCCCGCTCAAAGCCGCGCTGGCGAAATTGAAGCCGCTGTTGGAGGACGACTCCGTCCTCAAGATCGGCCAGAACATCAAATACGACATCGCCGTGCTGGCGCGTTACGGGATCGCCGTGGCGCCGATCGATTGCACCATGCTGATCTCCTTCGTGCTCGAGGCGGGCCTGCACGGCCACGGGCTCGACGAGCTGGCCAAGCTCCATTTCGGCCACGACACCATCAAGTACAAGGACGTCGCCGGCAGCGGCAAGAACCATCTGGGCTTCGCCGTCGTGCCGCTCGACAAGGCGCGCGACTACGCCGCCGAGGACGCCGATTTCACCTTGCGCCTCCACCGCCTGTTGAAGCCGCGCCTCCTGGCCGCGCGCCGCCTGGCCTTCTACGAAACCGTCGAGCGCGCCATGCCGCTGGTGGTGGCCGAGATGGAATCCTACGGCATCAAGGTCGACATCGCGCTGCTGCG
>Ga0187863_10002239_pt1 | contig 14887 bp, 11 predicted proteins | sample June2016WEW_11_1_FD_132975 | JGI IMG/M metagenome (GOLD analysis project Ga0187863, IMG submission 132975) | Peatland microbial communities from SPRUCE experiment site at the Marcell Experimental Forest, Minnesota, USA - June2016WEW_11_10 | ecosystem: Environmental > Terrestrial > Soil >... | reverse complement strand
AGCCGCTGCCCGAGGAGATCATTGCGACCTACATCGGCGATGGCGCCGGCATGCTGGTGCGGCGGGCGCTGGGCGATCCCGAGGATGAGCCGCTGGTAGAGAACGCCCTGCAGCATTTCCTCGCGCACTATCGCGAGCACAAGCTGGATCACACCTACGTTTATCCGGGCGTTTTTGCTTCGCTCGATGCGCTGCGCGCAATTACGGATGGATCGCCGCGAAAAATGGCGGTGCTCACCAACAAACCCGTGGGGCCATCGGTCGCGATCTGCGACGCTTTGGGTCTTAGCCCTTACATGTTTCGCATCTACGGCGGCAACAGCTTCGCCAGCAAGAAGCCCGATCCAGAAGGACTGAACGCGGTGATTCGTGAGGCCGGCATAGCTCCGGGCGAGACGCTGATGATCGGCGACTCCAGCGTGGATATTCTGACTGCGCGCCGTGCGGGGGCCTGGGTGATGGGCTGCCGCTTCGGATTGTCTTCGCATACGGTGGAATCGATTCCCTCCGACTGCCTCGTCGACGCGGCGAGTGAATGGGCCGACGCGCTGGCGCTCGAGAGCAAGGGGAGTCCGGCGCCGCTGAGCGCGTCGACACACTAATTCCTCCCGTTGTTCGTCGCCATGGAGGGCTGCAACCGCGCGCCAATCGGGGGCTTCGCCGTTGGTTGCCCGATGCAAGTCGAATTTTGGGTCATGAAAGCCTTCTTCGCACGTACTCCCCACCGGACATCTCCGCATCCTAGCTGGAGAAAGCGGGAAATCCCACTACGAACGAAGGAGAAACCAATGGGAAAGATGAAATTCGGAATGGCTGTGGTATTGGGCCTGGCGTTGTCAGGCGGAACGGCGCTGGCCGTTCATGCTCAGGAAGGTCCGCCGCCTGCGGGCGCCTGGTCGCCGGACGAACCGCAGGGCAACTGGTCACAGGCGTGGCACAGCGGGTTCCACGACGGCATTGAGGCCGCGCGGCACGACGTGGATGCTCGACGTCCGCCGGATCCGGATCGCCACGACAATTTCCGGCATCCCGATCTGCCGCGCGATCAGCGCGCAGATTTTCGCGAGGGGTTCCGGCGCGGCTATCACATGTACTACGACCGCCACGCCAACGGTGGCTAAAAACGCCGATCAACGCAAGCAAGGGAGCCGATCGTCCTCGGCTCCCTTTGTAGCGGGACTGAGCGTGAAGGCGCAGGAGCTGGTCGAACACGAAACAGCGAAGGATGGCTCGTTCCCCGGAGCGACGCCTGCATTCTCTTTTTAGGGGTGCGGCGTTTTTCCCCTTTTATCCTTACTGTGGGCGCGTTATTCTGCATGCTCCCCGGATATTCAGGCGTTGTATATGCGGAGGCGCTGCATGAAGCTGCTTCGATCGATTGCGTCAGTTGTGGTCAGTTACATCGTGGTGTATGGAATCGTGGCTCTCAGTGATCCTGTGCTGGCCCATCTGTTCCCAGGGAAGTACGTTACCGGCAAGATCCCTCCGCTAAGTCTCCTGTGGCTCAGCACGGCCATCTATGCCCTCGCGTCCATCCTCGGCGGATGGCTGTGTGCGCGCATCGCTCCCTCCAGGCCGGGTCTGCATCTTCTTGTGCTGTTCGCCATTGGTGAAGCGATCGGCATCTTCTTCACCGTTCACAACTGGGGGCTATGGCCGCACTGGATGTCCTTCGTCTGGCTCGTGGTCTGGCCGGTATTTCTCTGGATCGGCGGAAAACTCCGGCGGTAAATCCGGCGCCGCTGACGCGCTTCCACAGCCCATCTCTTAAAATCAAGCTGTGGACTTCCAGCTAGTCAGCGACTACAAGCCGCGCGGCGACCAGGGCCGCGCCATCGAAGAGCTCCTCACCGGCATCGAAGCCGGCGAGAAGCACCAGGTCCTGCTCGGCGTAACCGGGTCGGGCAAGACCTTCACGGTGGCGAAGATGATCGAGCAGCTCAATCGCCCCGCTCTCGTCCTGGCCCACAACAAGACCCTCGCCGCGCAGCTCTTTCACGAGTTCAAGCAGTTTTTCCCGCACAACGCGGTCGAGTATTTCGTCTCCTACTACGACTACTACCAGCCGGAAGCGTACATTCCCGCGGGCGATCTCTATATCGAGAAGGAAGCCACCATCAACGAGGAGCTGGATAAGCTCCGCCTTTCCGCCACGCGCTCACTATTCGAGCGCCGCGACGCCATCATCGTCGCATCCGTCTCGTGCATCTACGGCCTCGGCTCGCCGGAAGCGTACTACGGCATGCTGTTGCTGCTCGAAAAGGGGCAGCGGGTGCGACGCGACGACATCACCCGCCGCCTCGTGGAAATCCTCTACGAACGCAATGATGCCGACTTCCGCCGTGGAACCTTCCGCGTGCGCGGCGATGTCATCGAGGTCTTTCCCACCTACGACGAAAACGCCTATCGCATCGAGCTCTTCGGCGACGAGATCGACTCTCTTTCACAAATAGACCCGCTCTTCGGCACGGTGCGACAGAAGTACGCGCGCCTGCCCATCTACCCCAAAAGCCACTACGTGGTGCAGCCGGAGCGGAGGAAGGCCGCGATAGAAAGCATCCTCGATGAACTAGGGTGGTGGGAAAAGGAGCTGGAGACGCAGGGGCGGATGGTTGAATCGCAGCGCGTCCACCAACGGACCCGATTCGATCTGGAGATGATCAAATCCGTCGGCTACTGTCACGGCATCGAAAACTACTCGCGCCACTTTTCCGGGCGCCTGCCAGGCGAGCCGCCACCCACTCTCCTCGATTATTTCCCGCGCGACTTCCTGCTCTTTATCGACGAGTCGCACGTCACCGTTCCGCAGCTGCACGGCATGTGGCACGGCGACCGTTCGCGCAAGCAGAACCTGGTGGATTACGGCTTCCGCCTGCCCTCGGCGATGGATAATCGCCCGCTCAAGTTCGAGGAATTCGAATCGCGTACCAACCAGATCGTCTATGTCTCTGCGACCCCAGGGCCCTATGAGTTGACCAAGGCTGCCGGTGTCGTGGTGGAGCAGATCATTCGTCCCACCGGGCTCGTCGATCCCGAGGTCGAGATACGCCCCGTACGCGGCCAGATCGACGATCTGCTCCATGAAATTCGCGATCGCGCGCAAAAGAGCGAGCGCGTGCTCGTCACGACGCTCACCAAACGAATGGCCGAGGACCTGGCCGGGTACTACTCCGAAGTCGGTGTGCGCTGCCGCTACATGCATTCGGAGATCGAGACGCTGGAGCGAGTGAAGTTGCTGCGCGATCTGCGCAAGGGTGAGTACGACGTGCTCATCGGCATCAACCTGCTGCGCGAAGGCCTCGATCTGCCCGAGGTGTCCCTGGTCGCGATCCTCGACGCCGACAAAGAAGGCTTCTTGCGCTCGTCCGGCTCGCTCATCCAGACCATGGGCCGCGCGGCGCGCCACCTAAGCGGCCGCGCCATTCTCTACGCCGACAGGATCACCGACTCGATGCGCCAGGCCATGGACGAAACCCAGCGCCGGCGCGAAGTCCAGCGCGCCTACAACGAGGAGCATGGCATCACGCCGCAGTCCATCATCAGCCACATCGACATGTCGCTCGTGAAAATCCTGCAGGCGGAATACGCCGATCTGGCCGAGGAAGTGGATTCCATGCCGGAGTTCGAAAACCAGCAACAACTCGACGAATACATCGCCAAGCTCGAATCGGACATGCGGGAGGCGGCGAAGAAATTCGAATTCGAGAAGGCGGCGAAGCTGCGCGACACCATCAGGGATCTGCGGACGAAGGAATTTCTGTTCAGCTGAACCCAGGCCGGAAGCAGATCGCGGTTCTTAGATCGAAATGCCCGGCTTCTTCCGAAAGACTGCGAAAAGTGGTACGCCGAGCAGAATAATCGCGGTGCCAATCAGCGAATTCTTCAGGTTCTCCGCGTATGAGTACACCAGCAACACCGCTGCTGCCGCCACAAAGAGCGCGGGAACCACCGGGTAGCCCCACACGTGGTAAATCTGCTCGCCGGTTTCGCGCCTTCGATAGAAAAAGATGGTCGTCGCGGTGATCATGTAGAAGAGCCACTCCGCAAAGATGGCCAGCTCAAAAAGCTGCTGGAATCGCCCCACCGCCAGCAGCAGTCCCGTCGTCAGCAGCGCCTGCACGATGAGCGACGTCGATGGGCTTGCAAAGCGCGGGTGGATATCCGCCATGCGCCGGAAGAACAGGCCATCGCGCGCAGCCGCGAAGGGAACGCGCGCGCCGGACATAATAGTGCCATTCAATGTGACAAAAATGCTGACCGCCATGGCGATCGAGACCAGCCCAGCGCCCCAGGGTCCGGTGATCGTTGCCAGCGCGGTCACCGCCGGGCGCGGCGAGGCCGCGATTTGTGCCGCCGGCAAGATGTACTGGATGGCCGCGTTGGTCGCCATGTACAACACGCCGACGATTCCGAGTCCGGCGATCAACGCAATTGGCAAACTGCGTTTCGGATTCCGCACCTCGCCCGCCACCATGGTCAGATCATTCCAGCCGTCGTAGGCCCAGAGCGCGGCGATCAGCGCGATCATGAATCCACTGAATCCTCCGTGCGCGCCCAGGAATGACGTCGCGAAGTTTCCCCAGTGTCCTGCCATCGATCCGAAACAAATCACCGCAATCGCGACGATCAGCACTCCCTTGAGCCACGTGAAGACCAGCTGAAAATCGCCCGCCTTGCGAATACCCAGATAATTGAGCCCCGTGATCAGCCACGTCGCGACGATGGCGAAGATCTGCGACCACATCACGGCAAAGGGCACATGAAAAGCCGCGCCTTCCAGCCAGTGCAGCGCCGGAAAGATCGCCAGCGTCCGCGCCAGGCCCGTGGTCACGCTGGCAATCGACGCGGGCTTGGCCACGGCAAACCACGTCCACATGTAGAGAAACGCCGGCAGATCGCCGTAGACCCCACGGATATACACGTACTCGCCGCCCGCATAGGGCAGCAGCGTGCTCAGCTCCGCGTAGGTCATCGCGCCAAAAAGCGAGAGCAGCCCGCCGGCGATCCACGCCAGGTACACCAGGCTCGACGAGCCGGTCGCCCGCATCATTTCCTGAGGAACGAGAAAAATTCCGCTGCCGATGATGGTCCCCACCACGATGGCGGTGGCGTGCGAGGTGTTCAGCACCCGCGGCAGATCGGGCGCTTGGTTCAGGGCTGGCCGGTCGGGCACGATTTGCAGGAGCGGCGGACCTCCGGTTCAGTAGTAATGCTTGAGGTCCTTCCAGTCTGCCTGATACGTGGATTTTCTGCCACGGCAAAGATAGATGTTGTTGTGCTCCCATGGCATCGCAAGCGGATGGTCGTTTACCCCCTCCACTGTGCACGACGCGTAGTAGTCCTTCATCTCCGCAAGGGTCGCGCCGTTGATGATGATCATTTCCTGGCCGGTGTAACCGTGCGGCCCCCACAGCCAGTAGGTCTGGTGCCCGCTGATCGCGACCGGCAGCCCGTACTTCGGCCCAAACAGATTGATCGCGCTGGCCTCACCATAATTGCCGGTGTAGATGCCGGTGACCGCGCGCTCGTCTGGCGGGAGCGCGTTGTAGATGGCCGCCACTTTCTCGACCATTTCGTGCCACCCGAAGCGATCCGCATAAAACTGCGGCAAAATCGTTGCGTCGTGATTCTCCGTGTCTTTCGGGTGGAAGTGCATCGTCTTCGACCAAGCGACAAACTTCTGCGGAGGCAGCACGGGGATAGAAAAGGGAATCGTCAGGAAGAATCCGACGACCAGCAACAGCGCGTACGTGCTGACCAGAACATTGCGCGTGATGTTCTTACTCGCCACCGGAAGCCAGCGCATCCCGCCCGCTGCGAAGTAGATCGGATACACCGGCGCCAGGTAGTAGTCCTTCGCATGCAGCAGCATCATCATCGGAAGGAAGACCAGATACAGCACGCCCAGAAACCGGAACTGCCGCGCTGTTTTGCTCACCAGCAGCCACACCACTCCGCTCAGCCACAGGAACACGGTCCACGGAGTCAGCATCATCATCTGGCCCACCAGGAACTTCAGCGGCGGCAGCTTTACATCCTTGTTGCTCTTCGAAATCCCGATCAGCCATTCGAGCGTCGGCCAGTGGTTGTGAATCTGCCAGAGAAGATTCGGCAGCGCGAGCGCGACCATGATCGCCACGGCCACCCCGAACCAGCGGCTGGCCAGAATCCTGCGCTGCGGCGTCAGCACCAGGGCGATCAGCACCGCGACCAGAAAGAAAACTTCGTTGGCCTTGTTCTCGAGCCCGAGGCCGGCGCTCACGCCCAGCACGATCCACCAATTCCTGACAATCCGGTCGGGATCCGCCAGGGTCTCTGCCTGGGCGATGCGAATCAGCGCCAGCGCGCAGGGCATCCAGAAGACCGGCTCGAAGGAATTCATCGAAAGAAAGCTGTCTGCCCCGAGGTAAACCCCCACTGTCATCACGCCCAGCATGGCCAGGGCAGCGGCGCGCCGGCTTCCTCCCATGGCCCACACCAGAGCTCCGGTGAGAAACACCTTGAACGCGCCTGCGAGTCCGGAGATGAGCCGCAGCGACCACATGTGGTCGTAGCCGAAGAGAATCTCCGACAGCCGCGCCTGCAGGGCGACCATGGGCGGCTGGTCCACATAGCCGAAGGCCAGGTGCCGCCCGCAAATGAGGTAATACATCTCGTCGCGAAAAATGCCGTAGCCGGCGCGCTGCGCCAGGATGTTGCCGACGATCTCAATCGCCAGCTTGATGGCCGCCATAGCGAGACAAATCCCGACGAAGCGGCGAAAGCCCTCTCGCTGATCTGTCGAAGAGGCACTTTGGACAGAGACTGTGCTCATGAATAGAAGCGGGCGCGCGCGGATGCGCGCTGGGCTTAGGATACGCGGTCACATCGCAAAAGTTCCGTGAAATCCATTGCGGATCGCGTCTCTCTGGAGAACAATCAGGCAGGAAGGGCGGCAGGTGGTCATCATCTTTCAGGACCGGCGGCAAGCTGGCCTTGCGCTGGCCCAGGTGCTTCGCGACGAATTCGAAGAAGAGCTGAGCGCCGGAGACGCGATCGTGCTGGGGCTGCCGCGCGGCGGTGTTCCCGTCGCCTTCGAGGTCGCCCACGGTCTCCATCTTCCCCTCGATGTTTTCGTGGTGCGGAAGCTTGGCGTGCCGGGCCAGGAGGAACTGGCGATGGGCGCGATCGCCAGTGGAGGCATGGTCGTCCTTCAGTCCGACGTGATCGCCGCCTTCAGCATTCGGCAGGAAACCATCGACGTCGTGGTTGCGCGGGAGCGACTCGAAATCGAGCGCCGGGAGGCCGCTTACCGCGATGGCCGTCCACCGGCTCAACTCGATGGGCGCGCCGTCATCCTCGTCGACGACGGACTGGCCACTGGAGCGACCATGACGGCGGCGGTGCGCGCTCTGCGCCCGGTCGCCCGCCGCGTCTTAGTCGCTGTGCCGGTCGCCGCGCTCTGTACCCGCGATGAGTTGCGACGAGAGGCCGATCAAGTGGTTTGCCTCGAGACCCCCGAGCCGTTCCACGCGGTCGGGGAGTTCTACCGCAATTTCGATCAGACCAGTGACGCTGAAGTTCGCGCCCTGCTGGCTCAGGCGCGGAGCGAGAGCAACGCCGCGTAGGTCGAAAGGCCGGCTCTCCTGGTGCGAAAAGCGGGGAGTTACCCTTGACGCCCGCGTTCGCACCGTTGGCACTGAGGTTGTATGGGGGATCGGAAACGGAGTCTTTACACTGAGATTGCAGCAAGGTTACAAACGAAAGAGTGGGACCGCAGTATGGATCACGTCAGGTTTGGGATCGGCACTGTCTGGATATTTTTCACCATCGGAGCAGCTGTCCTGCTGGGTGCCGAGTTCATCTCGCACGAGATTCACGCCCTCATCAAGCACCGGCGGGAGCCTGAAGCGAAATAGCGGCTCGATCCGGCTGTCCTGCGCAACGCTGATAAAATCGTCTGGGTGCCCGGCGGGATGGGGGCGGTTAGCTCAGCTGGTTAGAGCGCCTGCCTTACAAGCAGGAGGTCGCAGGTTCGAGCCCTGCACTGCCCACCAATGTTGATCCTAAGCTCGGCTCAATCCGAGGTCCCTCGACTGCGCTCGGGATTTCGCCTGCGGGCTAAGACGCCCGCAAAACGGCTCAAGCTCGAGCCCTGCACCGCCCACCAAACGGGAGGGCCGACAATCCCGCCTGCCAGTGCGATAATCGAACCACGTTCCCTGTGCAGAGGAGCCTGAACTACCACCCGCTCGTGGATATTTCGTAGTCTTATGCGCCGCTTTCTCTCCCTCCGCGATTTCGACTGGACGTTGCTCGGCTTCGTGATGATGCTGTCGATCATCAGCGTGCTCGAAATCTACAGCGCCACGCTCCACACCAAGTTTCATGGCTTCCAGCGAATGCAGATTCTCTGGATCGTGGGTGGGCTGTTGGCGATGTTCGTCATGTCGGTCATCGATTATCACAAGCTGCTGAGCGCGATTTACTGGATCTATGGATTCTGTCTTGTGGCCCTGGTTGCGGTATTGGCGGTCGGAACGCGCGTGAATGGCGGCAAGCGATGGATCAAACTCCCCGGCGGCGCGCACTTCCAGCCGTCGGAGTGGGTCAAGCTGGTGCTGATCGTGCTCGTAGCCCGCTATTTCACCAACCTCTCCAGCCGCGAACCCACCTGGAAGGATATTTTCAAGGCCATCGCGTTCGTCGCTGTTCCCATGCTGCTGGTCCTCAAGCAGCCCGACCTGGGCACAGCGCTGACCTACACGCCAGTACTTCTGGTGGGTCTGTTCCTGGGCGGAATCGACTGGCGCAAAGGCGGCATTCTGGTGCTGGTGATGCTGCTGGCGGTGGGCGTGGTCTGGAAAAGCGGCAAGATCCTCAAGCCATATCAGAAGCAGCGGCTGACCAGTTTCATGAATCCGGACGCCGACCCGCGCGGGACCGGCTATCAGATTCTCCAGTCCAAAATTGCGGTCGGTGACGGCGGGGTGTTCGGGCGCGGGGCCAACCAGGGGACCCAGACCCAGGGGGATTTTCTGCCCATCCCCTACACCGATTTCATCTTCGCCGCGTTCAGCGAAGAGCATGGCTTCGTGGGCGCGATCCTCGTGCTCCTGATATACTTTTTGATACTGATGCGTTTGATTCAGAACGCTCAGACAGCCGCGGACCTGCCAGGTTCGCTCCTGGTGATGGGCGTGGCGGCCGTCCTGATTTTCCAGATTGCCGTCAACGTCGGTATGGTTCTGGGGCTGATGCCGGTCACCGGCATCCCTCTTCCGCTAATGAGCTATGGGGGATCCTCGGTACTGTTCACGTTTCTGGCTTTGGGCATGGTGATGAATGTCCGCATGAGCCGCTTCGTGAACTAGAGCGGCAAACAGGTTTGTGCAATAGGGCCCGCAGGGCGGGCGCAGTTGGAACGAAGTTATTAACCGGCCAGACGGATCGAAAACGGGCCGGGCAGGATCAGGAATGAACGCGCAAAGACGGGCAACGACCCCGCCACTTAAGTCGGCTGAAGCGGTCACAAACTCTATGCGCGCGGACAACTCTCCGGAAAGAATGCAAATTCCCAGCGAACTTTCCCCGATCATCTCCCCCCAGCGCTCCCGAACCGGAGCAGGGCGAGGCGGTACGGGTTGGTGCGCGCACTCTCCCGGCCGCTTGTCCTTGAGCTCCTGATCTTTTCCGGCAATCCGGCTCGTTCCGTCCTGGCGATATTGAGGCGGAATGGCAAAAGAGATTTGCATATCCAGCACGCCGCATGAAACGCGGCTTGCGATTCTTGAAGACGATCAGCTCGCGGAAATCTACTACGAGCGGGAAAACGAATACACACTAGCCGGCTCCATCTACAAGGGCCGTGTCACCCGGGTTCTTCCCGGAATGCAGTCCGCGTTTGTCGACGTGGGGCTGGAGCGCGACGCTTTCCTATACGTCACGGATTTCCTCGAAGAACAGGAAGAGGATTCGGCGGAATTTGAGCGGACCGACTCCAACGGCAATGGTCGTAAGCCGCGCGAGCAGCGAGAGCCCCTCTCAGCGTCGCAGGAACCGCAAGCCGATTTGTCGGCAGCAGAAGCTCCCGTGCGCCGTCCGGAAAGAAGTCAGGAGCAAGGCGAGCGCGGCGATGAACCCGGCACCCGCCGCTGGCATGGACGCCGCGGGCGCCGTTTCGGCGGACGTCAATCCCGCCCCGAAGGACGGTCCGACCAGCGTCCGCTTGATTCCCCGGAAATAGTCGAAGAGGCCATTTCCGCCGAGCCGGTTGCCCGTCCGGAGCGCGGAGCGCCCGGCGGAATGCCGGCCCAGAATCTCCCCATCGTTTTGCCGGGAGAATCCCTGTCAAAATACGGCGGCCGCACGGAGTCGCGATCGACCTCGTCGCCAGCTCCGAGCCGCGGGCCGGCGCCCATGCGCGGCAGCGCCAAACCCTCCACCCTGGTCGAGGTGCCCACCGGGTGGGATGGCGGCGCGGTGCTGCCGGGAGAGACACTTTCCCGCCGTCGGAACGCAGGTCCCAGGGAGGGGAGCAGCCAGCCAGCTGCACCACAGTCGGCTGTCGTCAAGCCGCCGATCGAAGCCAGCTTCGCGCCGGTCGAGAATCTGGAGCCGGTGCGGCCCGTGGCCGTTCACGCTCCCGAGCCCGCAGCAGTCACACCGGCATTCGCTTCGGAGGATGAGGCCGCGCCCCAGGAACTGCAGGTCGAAACCATCGAAGAGGTCCATGAGTACGAGCCGGAAGACGCTTCCGCCTCCCATCGCGTCGAGTCGCCGCGCAGCGAATTTCGTTTCGCCCCGGCCGAGGAAGTGGTGGAAGCGGAGGACGAGGAGATCGTCGAAGCAGAAGTGGAAGCATCCGTCCCCTTGACCGCGAGTGTCCAGGAGCCGGCCGCCTCGCTGCCATCTGAAGCAGCAACCGCCGCCCCGTCCGAGACCGTTTCTCCGGAAAGCGAAGTGGTCCGTCAACTCTTCGGATACGCCCCGGGCATGGGCGTCCTGGAAGAAGAAACCATCGACGAGGACGAATACGATTTCGAGCCGATTCCCGGCCAGCCCGATGAGCACCTGAACGAGGAGATGGAGGAGGAGACCCTCGACCAGGCCTCCACACTCGGCGACGCGGTGCGCGATGTTCACATCGACAAACGCCTGGGCTACAGCACGTCCGCTGAGGCTTCCGAGGAAGAAGCGACTGACGAGCTGGAAACGGGCTTCGTGGAAACGGAAGAAGAGGAACTTCAGGATTCGGAGGAGGCTGAGGAGGACGAAACGATCGTCCTGACCGACGAAGGCCCGGAGGAGCCCGCTGCCACCGCTGGAGCCGCCGAAGCTCCGGCCCGGCGCCCGGATCGCCGCTTCCCTCGCCGCGGGGGCCGGGGAGGACGCCCGCCCGGACGCCGCCAGGGTGGCCGCCGCTCCAGCATGCAGACCTCGAATCTGCCCATCATCAGCGAGCTGCTGAAGCAGGGGCAGGAAATCCTGGTCCAGATCGCCAAGGAACCCATCGCCCGCAAGGGTGCTCGCATCACCAGCCACATCGCTCTGCCTGGACGCTTCCTCGTCTTCATGCCGACAGTGAACCACGTCGGCGTTTCGCGCAAGATCGAGTCCGACGAGGAACGCCAGCGCCTCAAGAGGGTCCTGATCAGCGAGAAGGGAAGCGCTGCCGGCGGATTCATCGTCCGCACCGCCGCCGAGAGCGCGAGCGAAGAGGATCTCCGCGCCGACATTCGCTTCCTCATCAACCTCTGGAACGAGATCAAGCAGCGCTCCGACGCCGCCAAAGCGCCGGCGCTGATCTACCACGACCTCAACCTGATCGAGCGCATCCTGCGCGACCAGGTCAGCGACAATTTCTCCACCATCTGGGTCGACAGCGAGTCGGAATACGAGCGCATCGTCCGCTTCCTGAATCGCTTCCAGCCCTCGTTGGTGCGGCGCGTCAAGCTCTACACCAAAGAGACGCCGCTCTTCGAGCAGTTCGGCATCCAGGAGGAGATCAGCAAGGCCCTCAAGTCCAAGGTCTGGCTCAAGTCCGGCGGCTCCATCGTCATCAATCAGACCGAAGCGCTGGTCGCCATCGACATCAACACCGGCAAGTACGTCGGCAAGACCGCGCGGCTTGAGGACACCATCCTCAAGACCAACCTTGACGCGATCCCCGAAATTGTCCGCCAGGTTCGCCTGCGCGACCTCGGCGGCATCATCGTCATCGACTTCATCGACATGGACGAGCGCCGCAATCGGCAAAAAGTGACCCAGGCCCTCGAAGATGCGCTCAAGGTCGATCGTGCGCCATCAAAGGTTCTGCAGTTCAACGATTTTGGCCTGGTGGCGATCACCCGCAAGCGCGTCAAGCAGTCGCTGGAGCGGACCCTCAGCGTACCCTGCCCCACCTGCACCGGAACCGGCATGGTGAAGAGTCCAACCACCGTCGCCAACGAGCTCTGGACCGAAATGCGCAAAATGATGGGGCACTTCGAGCGCGGCGACGTCATGCTGCGGGTTCACCCCGAGGTAGTCAAGGTGCTCAAGGCCAACAATGCAAAATGGCTCAATGAACTCGAGGAGATGATCGGCAAGACCATCCTGGTGAAGAGCGATCCTGCGCTTCCACCGGAGCAATTCGACATTCAGGGATAGTCTTAGACGTACGGCAAAGGAAAACGGGTCTGTTCCCCAAACCCGGCTCCCCTGGGTCGTGGGCCCGGGGCTCCGATTACAGCTCAAAAACGGCGAAAAAGTATCCAGGAATGAAACTTAGCCAACAGTTTCGGGTCCAAGTAATTGAAGACGGCAGGCCCCGGCCTGCTTTTTCCAGATTCCTACATTCAATGACTCTGAGGTGTTCTCACATGGTTGCGAACTGTGATCGTAACAGCCCGCTGCTGCGGTGCATGATGCTTGCTGCTTTTGCCTTTGCCATCGGATTCTCACTCAACGCGGCTGCCCAAACGACCTCGTCTCCTGACGCCTCGGCGAATGGACAGACATACTCCAGCTCGGCGGATTACCGGGCCTATATCAGTACCGACGCATTGCTGGGCGGCTCCTCTTCCCTGGAGCCTGCCGACGGCGCCAGTGCCTCACCCCAGTACGGAGGCGGCGGCCGCCGCTCCTCCTCTTATCCAAGCTACGAAAGCCGCTTCAGTCACATTGCCTTCGAGGGAGGGTTTGGTTTCAGCATTCCCGTTGGCAGCGACACCAGCTTCTCTACCACCAGTCTTAACAATGGAGACCTGAGCCCGGACGAGGGCTTTGGTTATGGGTTGACTGTCGGCGGCGGCTGGAACTTCACCAAAAGGTTTGGCGCGCTGCTGGAGTACCAGTTCCTTCGGCAGGGCATTCCGAGCGCTTATCTGAACGCCCTTGAGGCCGGCAGCTCGGGCGCGGCTTCCGGTTTGGGTGGAAACATCAATACCTGGTCGCTCACTGTCGATCCCATCGTCTACCTGCCCTTCAGCCACAAGAGCGGCGTCTATGTGACGGGCGGCGGAGGCTTCTACCGCAAAGTGACCAACTTTACCGAGCCCGTCGACGAGTGCGACCCCTATTACGGATGCGTTGCCGTGCCGGAAACCGTCGATCACTTCTCCAGCAATCAGGGCGGCTTCAACGGCGGGGGGGGCTTCTACCACAAAGTCTTCGGCGAGGACAGCAACGGAAAGTTCTTCGCGGAAGTGCGGTACGTCTGGGTCAATTCTCCGGGACCCAGCTCGTCCAATTCCTTCCAGGGGTCTGGCACCGAGGCCCTGATTCCGGTCACGTTCGGCATTCGCTTCTAATCCTGCCGGAATTATGCAAAAGCAAGAGGCGGGCTCTCAGCCCGCCTCTTCATCTTTAACGCTCCCGGCTTCTGGCTACCGGTTACTCGCTGCCGGCTGCTTCACTTCCAGCTCACCGCGAGCTGCCAGCGTAGATTGCGTACCGCGGTCTTGCGCAGCACGCGCTCATACTCCTCCAGCTCGGCGACCACCGGAGTCGTGTCCGCCCCCAGCGCCGAGGGAGCTTCTCTCAGAAAATCATGCAGCGTACAGATGGTGATCAGCCCATCCTCAGGCGTGAACCACTGCGGGGGCGGCAGGGTCGTGGCCCACTCCGGATCTCCCGCGCCCTCTTCGAGCAGCAGAGCCATGGAATTCTCATCGGCGGAGAAGAATTCCAGCAGCGGTTTTACCCCAAGGCGAAGAGCCAGTTTTTCCAGAGCATCCTCGTTGCGGGCCAGCGCGTGACCGTTCACAAAGATGTCGTAACCTGGGTCTTCTCCTTCGACGACGATGTACATCGATGCGCTCATTTGCGACAGTCTACCTGATGTGAGGATGCCCGGGAGAGGCGAGAGGATGGTTCGTTGCCAGATCAGTCACTAACTTTCGTGGTCCCCCTCCACCCCCTTCAGCCTGTTGATGACGTTCAGGTTAACAAGAAAGATGTCACGCGCAGGGTCGACTCCGGAGCAAGGTTGGCTGCTGCAAAAAGAGCCGGGCTCTGTGCCCGGCTCTCTTCTCAATTCGCCGAAGACCGGCGACTAGTTGCTGCGACCCCCGCTGCCTCCGCCGGGCCCGCCAGGACGGCGCCCGCGACGCCGGCGGCGCCGCTGCTGTCCACCGGGGCCTCCACCGGGTCCGCCCGCACCGCCAGGTCCTGAAGGACGGCGCTCGCCAGCCGTGGTGACCGGCACGCCATCCGCGCGGTTGTAGTTGCTTTCCTCCCCCTCTTCCACCGGGGGGCCGTCATCGTCTTCGAAGTCTGCGCCGCCTTCGAGCATGATGGTGCTCGCATTCGACGAAGGCTGCCGTTCTTCCGGAGGAGCCGGACGCGGCGGACGTGGCGCTCGCGGCGGTGGCGCTTCCGACGCGGCCATATCGCCCGCCGGACCGCCCCCTGACCCGCCTGCGTT
>Ga0187863_10002238_pt1 | contig 14895 bp, 13 predicted proteins | sample June2016WEW_11_1_FD_132975 | JGI IMG/M metagenome (GOLD analysis project Ga0187863, IMG submission 132975) | Peatland microbial communities from SPRUCE experiment site at the Marcell Experimental Forest, Minnesota, USA - June2016WEW_11_10 | ecosystem: Environmental > Terrestrial > Soil >... | reverse complement strand
CAGGGACGCTTCTTTTGGCCGGTTCACAGGCACCTTCTCTCCCGTGCTACGAGAAAGCTCCTCGCGCACAGTGGAAAGCCGCAATCCCCGTTCCAGCAGGATTTCGGCACCAAAGGACTTTTCCTCGCGCAACACGCCCAGCAACAGGTGTTCGGTACCAACATGCTTGTGCCCCAACCGCTCGGCTTCTTCTGCGGCGTAGTTGAGGATGCGCTTGCACTCCTGGCTGAGGGGCACTTCCACCGAGGTTGAAATCCGTTCCCGGACGGTGATGCGCGACTCGATTTCCTTGCGGATGGATTCAATGGAGCCGTGCGTGCGCAGAAAGCGGTTTGCCAGAGCCTTGTCTTCCCGGAGCAACCCGAGTAGCAGGTGTTCGGTCTCGATGTAGGGGCTCCCGTACTGGCTTGCCTCGTACCGCGCGAAAAAGATTACTCGCCGAGCCTTCTCTGTGTAGCGTTCAAACACGAGTCACCCGCTCCCCCGGGGCCTTCGCCCCAGCGCCTGCAATTTGTTTCGAGTCAGCTGCGGTTTCTGCAAGCACTTCTTCGCGCGCAGCGAGCCTCCCATGTTCCAGTAGGAGGACCCGGTCGGTACGCCGTGCCAACGATAAATTGTGTGTCGCTATAATCGAAGTTAGATGGTGAGATTCATGAAGACGATGCATGAGCTCGAACACGCTCTCCGCGTTCCGCTCATCGAGATCTCCTGTGGGTTCGTCGGCTAGAAGCAGCGCCGGGCGGTTCACAAGCGACCGCGCGATGGCAACTCGCTGCTGTTCTCCGCCGGAAAGCTGCCCGGCCGGCTGCCCTGCGCGGTCTGCCAGTCCTACTTCCCCAAGCCATTCCTTGGCGAGCTTGAGCGCCTCGCCCAGAGGTCTTCTGCTCACGAGCAACGGCATGGCAACATTTTCGGCAGCGCTGAAATCCGGCAGCAGGTGATGCCGCTGCCAGACAAAACCTACGGAATGATTGCGGTAATCTGCCAGTTCCGCCTCTGTCAGTGAGCCCAGCGAATCTCTGTCGAAGTATACTTCACCGCTCGTCGGAGTGTCCAGCGCGGCCAGCAAGTGCAGAAAGGTGCTCTTTCCCGCTCCCGATGGCCCTACGATGGAGATCATCTCTCCCTCTTGCACCGAGAAATCGATTCCATCGACCGGGGTAATTTCCTGGCTGCCGGAACCAAAGACTTTGCGAAGCGCCCTGGTGTGCAGGATTTCCGAGCTCGCGCAAGCCTTCAGCGGCAACTGCTCTGCCACTGCTACACCCGTCGCGGCAATCGCGTATCTCTGCATTTGCTGCTACCTCTCACACGTTAGATGCCGAACTCCCGCTCCGATATGTCCTTGTTTTGCTTCCACCTGACGCCGCCCGACGTGCAGGCAACCCACTTCCTTTCACACTTGTGCCCCGCCATTGCCTCTTCCAATCCACCTCGTATCGGGTCAGTCTGTCAGGCACCTACACCCTTCACCAGTACACCATCGCTCTCACTTCTATTCTAACATGCCTCGCCAAAAGAACCGAAACGGCCGATGCCGCCCTCTATTGGCCCTGGGGGCTAGATTCTCCGGGGGAGTGAGCTCAGAGCCGGTCACACACCAGCAGAGCTTTGCTTAGCGCCGCACCGGCTCACTCAAACCTCAGAATTTCCACCGGCAAGATTCGCGCCGCCGAACGAGCCGGTAGCAACGTTGCGCCAATGCTGATCGCAAGCGCCGCCGCCGCGATCCACACCGAATCAAATCCGTTCGCATGGAACGGAACGTAGGGGATCGCATACACTTCCGGATTGAGTGGAATCAGCCGCCAGCGGTTGGCGACCGCTGCGAAGGCATATCCAAAAACAAGACCCGCCGCCGTCCCCGCCACGCTCACCGCGAGCCCCTGCAGAATAAAAATGTTTCGCACTTGTGCGCGACGCGCCCCCATCGCCATCAGCACGGCGATATCCCGCGCGCGATCGGCGACTGTCATCGTCAGCACTACCAGAATATTTAAACCCGCGACAAACGTGATCAGTCCGATGAAAAGCGCCGTCACCAGTTTCTCCAGGCTCAGGGCCCGAAAAAGCGCGCGGTTTTCATCCATCCAGGTCGTCACCGTGAAGCCCTTTGCCGTTCTACGGAGAATTTCGCTGGCCACCCGGCTTGCGTCATCCAGATTGACCACGCGTATCTCCAGAAGGCTGACCACATCTCCAATTCCCGCCAGTGTCTGCGCCGACTGCAAGGTCACGAATGCCCAGTTCGCGTCGTAATCATAAAAGCCGGAATCAAAAATTCCCGTCACTCGAAATCGCCGTGACCTTGGAAGCATCCCGAAGGGAGTCAGGTTTCCCTGAGGGCTTGTAACCGTCACATAGTCTCCCGCAGAAATTCCGAAGTCCTCTGCGAGCAGTCGCCCCACGAGCAGCGCCGGGATTCGGTCGGCGTCTGGCGAAAAGCTGTCCGACCCGGAAACGATGTGCCGCAGCGCTTCACTGGCGCGCAGTTCAAGCCCCGGATCAATCCCTTTGAGCACCAGGCCGCGGGCTCGCCCGCCCGAAGATAGCAGCACGGTGTTGTACACCGCCGGTTCGATCGAGCGCACGCCAGGCGTGCCGCTCAGCTGTGCCATCAGCTCCCGATAATTGCGGATTCCTTCAGGACCAATCGGTTTTAAATTGACGTGAGCCGTGATTCCCAGCAGCCGGTCGCGCATCGCCTGCCGGAAGCCCGTATTCATGGACAGGGCGATAACGAGTGTGGTCACGCCGGCCGCAACCCCGATCACCGCCAAGAGCGTCACGAGCCGCAACACAGCGGGCCGGTTCGGCGAACGCAGATACCGCAGCGCCACCAGCCATTCCAACGTCATTTGGTTTCCCCGCCCGCTGGGGCGGCTTCCCCGCCGACGTCGGGAGCCGCGTGTGCTCGCAGCAGAGGGAAGAGAATCACTTCGCGGATCGCGTGGGAATCGGTCAGCAGCATGACCAGCCGGTCGATCCCGATTCCTTCCCCTGCCGTGGGCGGGAGCCCGTGACTGAGCGCCCGAATGTAATCGGAGTCGACTTCCTTGGGCATTTCCTGGCCGCCCTTGGCAACCTGCGCTTGGAAGCGGCGTTCTTGGTCGGCCGGATCGTTCAGCTCAGAAAACCCGTTGGCAATTTCCATCCCGGCGATGAACAGCTCGAAGCGCTCCGCGAGCGAGGGATCGTCCGGGCGGCATTTCGAAAGCGGCGATATCTCGGTCGGGAAATCATAGATAAATGTGGGTTGAATCAAATGCTCCTCGGCCACCGCCTCGAAAAGCTCGCCCGTCAACTCGCCGTCGGAAAGTTTTCCGATCGAAATGGCGTCCGCGCCACGGGAGCGCGCATAGGCATTGTATCTCTCCGCAATTCCTCGCGGTCCCCCCGTCGCCGCTAGCTCCCTCGCCTGCGGCGCCGTGCCTGCGGCGCTGGGCCAGAACTTGCCAATGGCCTCTCGCATCGAAAGACGCTCGAACTTGCTGAAATCGAGGTCTTGCTCGCCGTAGCGGATCACGATGGTGCCGCAGACGTTCTCGAGCACGTCCTGAAACAGCTCCTCGGTCATATCCATGAGCTCGGTGTAGTCGCTATAGGCCTGGTAGAACTCGAGCATCGTGAATTCGGGCTGGTGAATCGCGTCGATTCCTTCGTTGCGGAAGTTGCGGTTGATTTCATAGACACGGTCCAGCCCGCCCACGACGAGCCGTTTTAGGTAAAGCTCCGGTGCAATCCGGAGATAGAGATCCATATCGAAGGTGTTGTGGTGGGTCACAAACGGCCGAGCAGTCGCGCCTCCCAGAACCGGGTGCATCATGGGCGTTTCCACTTCTAGGTATCGGCGCTCGTCGAAGAAACGCCGCAACTCCCGCATGATCTGTGCTCGGCGCATGAAAATCTCTCTCGCACGCTCGTTGACGATCAAGTCCAGGTAGCGCCGGCGGAACCGCTGCTCCACATCGGCCAGTCCATGCCATTTCTCCGGCAGCGGCAGCAGCGCTTTGCTCAGCAGTTCGAGGCGCTCGACCCATACGGTCAACTCGTTGGTCTTAGTCCGGAACAAATGGCCGGAAATGCCGATGATGTCGCCCAGATCGAGGAGTTGAAAGAGCTTGAACGCCTGCTCGCCCACCACGTCGAGCTTCACATACATTTGCAGCCGCTTGCCGTCTCCCGCCAAGTGCGCGAAGGCGGCCCTACCGTGCGGACGCAGGGCTACGATCCGCCCCGCCACGCGCACCTCGACGCGCTCGGACACCAATTGTTCCGCGGATCGCTCCCCAAATTGCTCCACTACCTTTCTGGGCGAGTGAGTCGAGCTGTACTTGTGCGGGTAGGGTGGGTGTCCGAGCGCTTCGATTTCGCTCAGTTTCTTGCGGCGTTGCTGAAACTGGTCGAGGGGCTCAAATTCCAACAGAATCGTTCCTTTCGCTCTCCAGGCGTTTCAAGCAGTAGGCGGCAGTATAGCGATAGCCTTCAGAAACCGTCAAACGCATCTTTACGCCGAAGCGTTTATGGAGTAGCTTTGCTGCTTTAGGGGCGGTCGTGTTTCCTAGGCGGCACTTCCAACGGATTGGTTCCTCGCGGCTGCGCCGTGTGTCCGACGACTGGATACGCGCGCTTACGCGTGAAAAGCGTGAAATTTTCAACTCGATTGTCCACCACTGGGAATGTGCTTTCGCCATGACCAGCGTAGCGCTGGACGATGCGCTTTCCATGCGCGCGGGCGGCGAACCTGTTTGCGCCGCGCAGCAGGTGGAACTCGCGGCTGTGCTGCTGGGCCGTTTATCCAACTCGTTAATTGCTTTTTGCGATTCGCTGATGGCGCGCGCGCGCTACATCCAGCAGCCCCCCGCCGTGGAGCCCTTGAATGCGGAATTCTTCCGGGGAGACACCGCGCAAACAGCCGCCGATTGGAACGTCCTTTTGCATCATATTGTCTTTGGCGAACGCCCGCGGTTTATGAATAAATTGAAGATTCTCTCCCATACCGTCGGCCAGCTCAACCAAGAGTTTCAGTGCGCTGTGAAGCAAATCTCGAGCGCGAGCCAGCCCAGCCAGTCATGGATATTGCTCGATCATCTCCATTACGATTTCAATACCTGCTTGCGCGAAGCGGAAATCGTCCTGAAATCCTTTCTCCGCGCGCTTCCCGCTGACCAGTTGGCGGGGTTTTCCCTCGAAGCGCAGAATCCTCCGGCCAAGCGCGTCCGCTGGCGGCCCCGCTTTTCTCGCGTGCCGGCGTAGCGCCGCCCCGATCCGTTAGGGGGCGCGACGGCTGATTTCTTCTAAGAGTGCTTGGGTGAAGGCCAGGGTGCCGAGTTTTCCGCCCAGGTCGGCGGTGCGCCGGGTTGCGTCTTGGAGCAGCGCGTCGAGAGATTCTTCGAGCAACTCTGCCGCCGAGGCAAATTTTGCATCCCCGTGCTTTCGCGCGAGCCAACCGAGAAGCATCGCTGAGGAAAGAATCAGCGATGCCGGATTCGCCTTGTCCTGCCCGGCGATGTCAGGTGCGGAGCCGTGCTGGGCCTGGGCCATGCAGTGCGTGTCACCGGCATTGATTGAGCCGCCCAGTCCCAGGCTGCCGGAGAGTTCGGCGGCTTCGTCGGACAGGATATCTCCAAACATGTTCGTCGTGACCACCACATCGAACCGCGCCGCGTCGCGCACCAGAAGCGCCGCCATGGAATCGACGAGCTGCTCCTCGTAGGCGATCTCCGGATAGTCTTTGGCAACCGCTCGCACCTCGCGCAGGAAGAGCGCGTCGGAAACCTTCATCACGTTCGCCTTATGCACCGCCGTCACTTTCTGGCGCCGGGTTTTCGCCAGTTCGAAAGCCGCCTGCGCGATGCGGCGGGAGCTTGCGGCCGTAATCTTGCGCACCGCCAGGGCCATATCGGGCGTCGGCATGAATTCGCCAACACCCCAGTACATGTTCCGGTCTGCGTAAAACCCCTCGGTATTCTCGCGTACGATCACCAGGTCCATGGGCGTCCGGCCCCAGTGCGGCAGGCCTGGGCGGGAGCGGCTGGGGCGGATGTTGGCATACAGGTCGAGTGTGAGGCGCAACTCGCCTGAGACGTTGATCCCGCCCTCGGCGCGCGAGGGATAGGTGGCGTGGGACACAGGCCCCAGGATGATGCCATCGGCCGCCCGGCAAGCTGCGGCCACCGTCGAGGGAAAGGTGGTTCGCTCGCGCTTCAATCGAGCCAGCCCGATCTCATGGGTTTCAAACGAGAGACCGAGCGACTTTTTCTGATTCAGCAGTTGCAACATCTTGCAGGTCGCGGCTGAGATTTCCGGACCAATGCCATCGCCGGGCAGAACGACTAGGTGCATGCGTCGGGCCGTATCCTTATGTGCGTTTTATAGAGCGGGGACATATTGGAGCGTCCCGGTCGCGCCTGTAAAGATCAAAAAGCGCCCGCGTGCGTCAAATCATATAGGGCATCGGCTGCCTCCAGCCGTTGGCAAGCCGCGCCACTGGACGCAGCGCCCAAATCGGACGAAAATAGGCGCATCTTGATAAGAGAACACATGGAACGTCGTAAGTCCGTGCCCGCTGCCGCACCGCCGTCCGGTCGCCGGCAGGTTGCGTGGGGAGAACCTGGAAGTGCAACTTCTGGGGTGGCCAGAGCATCGCAGTTACGGATGCGGCTCCGCGGGTAGCGTGGCCCGAGTGAAAGGAACCGAACCCGGCGAGATTCCGGAAGCGGAGGCAGTCCGGCTTGCCCAGCAAGGGGACGCGGCGGCCTTTGAGCGTTTGTATCGCTTGCACAGCCGCCGGGTGTATTCGCTGTGTCTTCGGATGGTGGGTAACACGGCGGAGGCGGAGGATCTGACGCAGGAGGCGTTCCTCCAGCTCTTCCGCAAGATCGCCACATTCCGGGGCGAATCGGCGTTCTCGACGTGGCTGCACCGGTTGGCCGTCAACGTTGTCCTGATGAAACTGCGGAAGAAATCGGGCAACGAGACCTCTCTGGAGCAGGTCACCGAACCGGATGAGGAAAGCGGCGGTCCCCGGCGAGATTTCGGGACGATGGACCTGAGACTTAGTGGCTCGATTGACCGCGTGAACCTGCAACGCGCCGTCGAGCAGCTCCCTCCGGGATACAAGACCGTTTTTGTCCTGCACGATGTGCAGGGATATGAGCATAACGAGATTGCGGAAATCATGGGATGTTCCATTGGGAATTCGAAGTCACAGCTTCACAAGGCGCGCGTCCGGCTCCGCGAGTTGCTGCATGAAGCCTTGCGAGACAAGGCGCGCCAAGATCGCAAGGCTACGGGAACCGCTTCCGGCTCAAGCGGCGAGGATTGAGACATGAGCACGATGGGTTGCCATGAATTTATCGATCAGTTGGAGGCTTGGATGGAGGGTGAGCGCGCTCCCTACGCTCGCGCACACGTCCGTGGCTGTTCCCGCTGCCGGAGCTTTGCCGAGGACCTGGACGCGATCCAGTCCTCTGCTGCGGCCTGGGCCGTTGCCGACCGGGAGCCCCCCGCTCGCGTCTGGATTGCTTTGCGAGCGCAGCTGAGCGAGGAAGGCCTGATCCAGCAAGAGGGCCGCGAGGGTGGCCGCGGCGTCAGGACCATTCACGGGCCCTTGTGGCTGGACCGATGGTTGGCCGCAATTCCCCGGCCGGCGGTGGCCAGCGCTTACCTTATCCTGCTCTGCGCGCTCGCGCTGGGTCTCACAGGTACCCTGGGTGTCCGCACGGCGCAATCTCCCAGGTTCCCTCTGAGCACGCAGCTTGAGAACGCCGAGCGATCGGCGGTTTCTTCGGTCCGGGGTTCCCCATCGGCGGTTTCTTCGTCCCTGAGTCAGAATCTTGCGATCGTTGACAATTACATTTCCTTGTGTGAAAAGAGCGTGCAGGAAGAACCCGACAATGAAGTCGCACGCGACTATCTATACCAGGCTTACCAGCAGAAGGTGGACCTGCTGGCTCAGATGACCGAGCGTGGAGATTTTATTCAATGATAACCCAGCCCATATCGATCTTGCCGCAGTCCTGTTCTTTGAGCCGACGCAATGTTTCGGTCACCGGCGCCGACGCGCATCACGACGTTGGTCTCGGTCGTGCGGCTCCATGGGCCCTTCCCTGGAAGGCGGCGCTGCTTCCCGGATTGCTGCTGATCGTCATTTCGCCCGCTCGGGCCGATCACATGGAAAAGCATTTCAAGGTCGATGCTCGCCCGGAAATCACGCTTCACAATCCCAATGGCACCGTCGTCGTGAAGGCCTGGTCGAAGCCCGAAGTGATGGTGATTGCGACGCGCGCCACCGATCAGGTGGAAGTGGACGCGACGCAAACGGGAAATCGTGTCGATATCATGACCCATCCTGTCTCAGACGGCGCCGTGGCCTCCGCCGATTCGCGCGCCGATTTTGAAATCCGCGTCCCCGAAGACGCCGAACTTCAGATTCACGACGATTCCGGTGCCGTCAGCGTCAATAGCGTGCTCGGTGACATGAATGTCGAAACGGTCGGCGCGGGTGTCGACCTGTCCGACGACGCCGGCTACCTCACCGTCAAGACCATCGACGGCGCGTTCCAATGCCTTCGCTGCGCCGGCCGCATCGAGGTTTCCTCTATCAGCGGCAATTTCAAGCTGGTCGATCTACGCAGCTACCAGGTTCGCGCGCAAACCTCCAGGGGCAACATCCTGTTCGACGGGGAATTCATGCCGAACGGCATGTATGAGATGAAGAACTATAGCGGCGTGATCGAAGTTCGTTTTTCGCCGGGCGATTCTTTCGATTTGAGCGCCACGTCCCTTAAGGGCAGGGTCAACAATGAAGCGAAACTCTCTCCACCCAATCACCCCCAGCATTTCTATTCGAGATTCGGCAACAGCCTGTTCGGCTCTTTTAACTCGGGCCGCGCCAAGGTCGAGCTTTCCTCCTTCGATGGTACAATCAACATCTTGAAGCGCAATTAACGTGCCGCGTCCGGCAAACGCCGCGCTTCGTTTTCAAATAATCGAACGGAAATGAATGATCCCTCAGTAATGATCATTTGCACGATGATTCCTCCAAGATGATCAGCGAACGTCGTCCGCGCCGCCTCGTCTGCCTGACCGGGTTTATGGGCAGCGGCAAGTCCACCGCCGGAGGTTTCGTCGCGCGACAGCTGGGTTGGCCGCACGTCGATCTCGACAAGCGCATCACCGAAGCCGCCGGACTTTCCATTCCCGAGATTTTTGGCCGCATGGGCGAACTGGAATTCCGGCGCCTCGAGCGCGTGCAGCTTGAGCGCGTCGTCGGCGAATCCATCGAAAGCCAGAAGCCCCGCATCGTTTCTCTGGGCGGCGGCACGATTTCGCAGCCGCAGAATCTGGCCCTCCTGCGGGAGAACGGCGCCGCGCTCATCTGGCTGCACTGCCCCGTAGAGCAGCTGTTGCTCCGCTGCGCCGTTGTTACCGACCGGCCGCTGTTCCGCGACGAAGCAAGCTTCCGCCGGCTGTACCAGGAGCGCCTCGCGGCATACGAGTCCGCCGACTACCGCGTCGATAGCCACCTGGAGCCAGCGCGCGTCGTCGAGCAGATCCTGGCGCTCGGCATTTTCCCCCGGGTGATCGCGTGACGCCGCGCGTTTCTCTGGCGGCGCTGCGGTCCCTCTTGATTGGCGTGGCTGTGCTTGGCGCGGGAGTTCCGAAGGCCGCGGAGAAGTTTGCGATTCCGGCTCAGCCACCGCCTGCCGCCCTCGCCGCCGACAAGGGGAGATTCCGGATCCTGGTAGGCGGCCAGCAGGTCGGCAAAGAGGATTTCGAAATCGTCCAGAGCGGCGCAAACTGGGTGGCGCGCGGCACATCCGAACTGAAGGGCACAGACGGCCTCACCCAGGTCACCGGGACGCTCGAACTTCACGCCGACGGCACCCCTGCGCATTACGACTGGTCCACACAAGGCGCGAAAAAGGCATCCGCGTCGATCGGTTTCAACGGCCCTACCGCGACCATCAACCTCGTGGTTGAGGGAGCAAAACCCTTCACGCAGCAGTTCACGTTCAATGGCCCGCTGATCGCCGTGCTTGACAACAACCTCTACCATCAGTACGCGGTGCTCGCCCGTCTCTATGACTGGAACAAGAAAGGCGCACAGACTTTTTCGGTTCTCGTCCCGCAGTCGATGACCCCTGGCAGCGTCACCGTGGAAACGCTCGGCCCGCAGAACGCCGAAGGCAAGAGGCTCGATGAGCTTCGCGTAAAAACCGAGGACATCGAACTCGACCTCTACCTTGAACATCAGCGTCTGATCCGCATCATTGCTCCCGACGCCAACGCCGAAATCGTCCGGGAGTAGCTTGCCGGTTTGGTTTTGGTGGCCGCTTTCCCCAACGAAGAACCCTGCTCGGCAGTATAGGCTCAGAGAGACAGAGAGAGAGAGCTCCGCGCCGCTCCGAGCCGATTAAGCGCCGAATTCGGCTCGCAGACTTAGGCGGCCGGTCACTTTGTTCTTGCCGATCTGATTCACCGTGAACTCCATCGTCGATGGAGTGGCGATCGATTCGAAATTCCGCCGAGTCATCGCCTCTCGCACAATTTGGGAAGTGACGGTTCGCAGGCCCCGCTCGTGCGCTAGGGAGAGAGCCTTGCAGCAAATCGCATTGATGTCTCGGGGAATGCCCTGGCTCAAACGGGCAATCATAGCCAAGGCCTGTTGAGCAAAGAGTGGTTCGCCACGATACTCAGCCACTTTGAGCCGGTGCTCGATGTAGTCTCCCACTTCCTCGGGGCGAAGTGCCTGGAGGTGGATCAGGGCTCCCAGACGGTTCCGCAACGGGGCCAAGCCTGAGAGCATGAGTCTTTTTGCCAATCGAGGGGGGCCGGCCAGAATGACCTGGAGCCATCTCTGGTCCGCTCGATCGAAATCTGATAGCAGTCGCATGGCCTCGAGCGCGGGCCCGTTCAAGTCTTGTGCTTCGTCTAGAAGTATGACCAGGCGCTCGCGGCTCGCCGTCTTCTCGGATAAGATTTCCCTCAGACTGTCTGGCATCGCCCCGGGACGCGGTTGCTGTGCCTCCTCGATGCCTAACTCGCCTACGACGTGGCTGAAGAACTCGCGGCCATCGCGTTGGGCCTGGAACAAAAACGCGGTCGCAGCCGAATCGTGCAATTCATCCAGAAGTTCATTGAGGAGAATGGTCTTGCCCGTTCCAGGCTCGGCGATCAGCGCCAGGAATCCCCTGGAGTTCAAGATACCGGAGGTGAGCGAGGCCAGGGCCCTGCAGTGAGTGCGGCTGGGATATAGATACAACGGGTCTGGAGTGACGCCGAAGGGCTGTTCACTGAGATGGAAGAAGTCGAGAAATGCCGGCACGATTTCGATCGGCGCCGTTTGGTCTGATACCTTGGTTGTCACGGGGGAATCGTGGCCACCTTGAGACTGGATTGGTGCGAAGACCCGAGCGCTCTCCGTGTCTCGATGGAGCGGAACCGACCCGTGGGCGAAGCTCTGCAGCCTCCGGAAGTTTGGAGCGCTCATCAGCGTGAATTCTATTCCAACACCGTTGGCGTTCACAGACCGTCGGACCAGCCCGCGGCCGTGTATGCCGACCCCAACCTCAAGACGGAACTCGATTTCGCTTCCAACCAGAGGGGTGTCTGGCATCCTGACGAAACACCCGTTCAGGCTGATGTCACCTACCAGACCGGTCCGGCGGGGCCCCGATCCAACCGTGATGGCCGCCGTCCTCGGGTGACACTGGCGACTGAAATGTCTTCTTTCCGCTTGGCTCATAGGTTTCGTTAAAATGCTCTAGTACTGCTAGGTCGGCAATCTGGATGCCACAAATGTCTCGTGGGAATCGTCATTGGCCACACGTATTTTCAGTAAGATAGGTGGTGATACTAGTACTTTTGTGGGTATCTTCTTGCATATAGCAGGAACTCTTGAAGGCAATGGCTGCAGGGGCCGGAGCGCGAGACCAAAGCGCTTCCGGGTTTGGTTGAAAAGTGGCCGGTTCAGACGGCAGCTGAGCCCGAGAACCGTTGGTTGCCTCCCCCAGGCGGGATCTCTAGCTAGCCATCTGTAACCTTTTAAGCACTTTCGCCGACAAAAGGGCTACGGACCGGCAGGGCACAAACCTAATATCGGTGCACCGACCCTTCCCAAAGGAGGAGGGCACCCGATGGTTAACCGCAGAAAATATCCGCGGTTGGTTCTCAATTCGCCGGTTCTGGTTTCGGTGGGTAAGTCCAAAGCCGGCCTCCTGTTTGATATTGGCGAAGGCGGACTCTCTGTCCACGGCGTGGTTCCTGAAAGCCAAGGCGAGTTCACGCAGGTTGCATTTGATTTGCCCCAGGGTGATGGGTCCATCGAAGCCCGGGTGGGAATCGCCTGGACAAGCGTTTCGGCGAACCGCACGGGTATGCGTTTTGAGTTAGTGGGGCGCGGGTCACAACGTCAACTGAAGCAATTGATAAGCGGCTTGGAAAAGTCGAAGAAGCGCAGATTGACGGTCGTGTAAGGAAGCCTGAAGACCGCAACGATCGCCCACTTCTTAGCCGTCTGCACGGAAGAGACACCACACGCTTGGAGCCGACCGGGACCTAGCTTGTTTCCACGCCCACGCCTTTCAGTTTCCCGGCACGCTTGTTGACATAGAGTGCGGCGTCAGCACGCATCATGAGTTCCTCGATCGATTCTCCGGGACAATACACACTCCACCCTGCGGAAAAGGCGGGCAGAGTTTCACCACGTCCTCGATCGATTCTCATGCTGTATAACCGCCCCAGTACGTGCTGCATCTCATCCACCGTACATTCAGGGAGCAATACCAAAAACTCATCTCCGCCGAGACGGGCTGCCAAATCGGAGCCTCGAATGGATTTCTGCAGACATTCGGCAAAGCATCGGATGATTTGGTCCCCGGCGGGATGGCCGAACTGGTCGTTGATTTGCTTCAACCCGTCCAAGTCGAATAATAAAACGATCAGGGAACAGCCGTATCGTTCCGCTCGCGACATTTCCTCCCGCAGACGCTGTTGGCCCGAACGCCGATTATGCAGACCCGTGAGGGGATCGAGGACCGCCATTTTGTAGGTCTCGTTTGCCTGCGCCTCCATTTGGCCCAGCGCCGCGAGTTGATCAGAGAGTTGACGCCGGATTTTACGAATCTGAAGTTGCTGTTGAATGGCGTAAACGTAGGAAAGAAATACAATCGCCGCCAAACTCCGTGGCGCAAGCAGCAGAGAGAGTAATCGGAAAGGTCCCGCTTGTGCCCAGCTTCCAGGGAGGAATAGAAAAAATCTCAATCTGTCGCTCATCGTGCTGATCAGCTCCGTTTGTCTAGGGTTCATATTGAGTTGTGGACTGCGACCTCCCGCGCTCGGCCGTTGGATACCTTGAAAGGAACAAAGATGCGCAATGCCCGAACGGCGAAGGCCGAACGCAGGTATCAGAGTATCGGCATAATTCCCGCACGATCCATGGGACTTGAGTACCGGAGAACGATAAGAGAAGGCATTGGCCCAACCAATCCCGTGCTGGCTCGGTCTTTCACCACGACAACTACCTCCTGGAAATGCATATGTCGTGCTAGCCTGAACGCAGAGCGCATATGCTTTTCAACCAGCGGGGCAAGACCGGGTCGCAATTTCGCGAAAAAGGGCTCGAAGCGGTTGCGTCTTTTCGGTTCGCTCGGGGCGCAATCCTGCCGCACATTTGCGCCACCTCACGCGACACTCGATGCCGAAAGGGACTCGACGGAAGTCATCGGGAAGACGCACGGAAGGCACCGCTGACGCGACAGTCTTATCGCACGCTGCCGAGGCCCCGGCTCCTGCGAAACAAGAGCCTTTCGCCGTCATCCCGACAAAGCGAAGCAAGCGGGGACCTTGCTTCCGGCCTACCAAGCCTGCGCGAGTCTTCCCCTACTGGCTGGCATCCCGTGGGTTTGCTTCCCCTCATCCCACATACGAGTCACGCATGAGCCGCGATCCGGTCTGTGGCATGACCGTCGACCCCGAACGGGCGCCGGCCAAGGCCGAGCACGCCGGGGAAAACTATTACTTCTGCTGCGCCCGGTGCGCCGAGAAATTCGATGCCGCTCCCGAGAAATATCTGAACGCGAAATCCCCGGAACCCATGCGCCGTTCTGGCGCGGGCGGGTCATTGGTCCAGCTGGGCGGAAGCAAGGCTGTGCCTGGAAGCGTGGGAACCGCCCTGGCACCCGCCGCAGCGCACCCGGGCGCGCCTGAAACTTTGTCTCTGTCAAAACCACTCGCATCCGGAACGCAGAAATCGCCCGCGACGCGCGCTGCAATCTACATCTGCCCGATGGATCCCGAGGTTTGCCAGGACCATCCGGGCGCGTGCCCGAGGTGCGGAATGGCTCTCGAACCGGATGTTCCCGCGGTTCCAGCGACTCGGACCGAACACACTTGCCCGATGCATCCGGAAATTGTCGGCGCCGCGCCGGGATGGTGCCCCATTTGCGGAATGGCCCTGGAGCCGCGCACGGCGGTCGTCAAACAGGAGGAGAGTGCGGAGCTTGTTTCGATGACGCGCCGCTTCTGGGCGAGCGTGGCGCTGGCGCTTCCCGTGCTGTTGCTGGGAATGTCGGATCTGATTCCCGGCCAGCCCGTGCAACGCGTTCTCCCGATGCGCGGGATCGGCTGGATCGAACTGGTGATCGCGACGCCGGTGGTGTTGTGGGGTGGCTGGCCGTTCTTTGAGCGCGGCTGGGCTTCGGTCGTGAATCGGCGCTTGAATATGTTTACCCTGATCGCGCTCGGCACCGGCACGGCCTACCTCTACAGCGTGGTCGCGGTTCTGCTCCCCCGCATCTTCCCGGCGTCGTTCCGGTCGATGGGCGAGGTTCCCGTTTATTTTGAAGGGGCGGTCGCGATTACCGCGCTCGTGCTTCTCGGGCAGGTTCT
>Ga0187863_10002236_pt1 | contig 14898 bp, 13 predicted proteins | sample June2016WEW_11_1_FD_132975 | JGI IMG/M metagenome (GOLD analysis project Ga0187863, IMG submission 132975) | Peatland microbial communities from SPRUCE experiment site at the Marcell Experimental Forest, Minnesota, USA - June2016WEW_11_10 | ecosystem: Environmental > Terrestrial > Soil >... | reverse complement strand
TGCAGGCAGTATCGATATGCCCGGTCACGATATTTCCAGGCCTCGCGCCACGCAATGCTGGTCAGGACAAAAATGATCGGCGCGGGACTGTCGGCCAACTTCGTCTCAAGTCCGCCCAGCGCGCGCTGTTCGGCCATGTGCGCGGAGGGTCGGTAATGATACCACCCATCGGGCCACTCCTTCAGACCCCTGGTCAGAAAGTGGAACTCGGTGGGATGCAGATTCCCGGAGGATGGATTCACGCGCAACGCATACCGGTCTCCGGTGGAAGGAACGCGCTTGGACGCGCTGATCGCAGCCGAATAGAACAGCAGTTGTGAAAGGAACGTTGGTCCGTCACCGGCGGGTGTGCATCCAGTGGCGCCGTTAAGTACATCGAGTGCCGGTATTTCAGGGATGGGCGGATCTGCCGGCAGGTCGAGCAGCGGCACGCCCTCGTAGTGACGGAACGGGTCCGGCATGTTCGCCCAATCGAGAGCATGCGGCGTTCGCCTCAGCGATTGAACGCTGTGTTTGGTGGCTTCGTGATATTCGCGCCATGTCATGGAAACCCAAACACGCCGGAGAGTGCCTGGCGTAGACTGTTTGTCACGCCGTTGCTATCGGTCCTGCTGGATGGCGACGTTGGAGAAGGTCACTGTGGCCAGCCCTTCTGCAGCGTGCGAACAAACACCGACGCCCACATAGACAGGATCTTCCATTGATATTGTCACGCCGGAGAAAGCGGTCATCTTTCCATCGCTGGGCCCGGTGAAGGCCGTGAACCGATTGCCCCTGCGCTCGACCCGGAGACGCGCGGAGCCATGCTCGGCTGATGTGACGTCCTCCGTCCTGCCGCCGGAAGAGACTCGGTACTGCAGGGTGATGTGTCCGTCCGCATGGATTGCGGCATCGGCGTACGCGGATGCGGGGTCGAGGCTCTGCCGGAAGATCAGGACGGCCTTTTCCAGCGGAGCGAGGTCCCCGGCCGGGAAACGCACATCAGCTGTTAAACTTGCGTCTCCGGACAGCCGCACCCAACTGAAATGAAATGCATCCGCGCTGCCCCACATATCCGCTCCCCCGCCCGTTACGCGATAGCTTCCGCTGGCCGCTTCGTAAACGGTGGAGCCTCTCGGCGTCTTACCAACATCGGTGGAGCCCGCGAAGATGCCTTGCGGTTCCTGAGCTGTAACAACGATCGCAGTGGACAGTGTGACTGCGAGGAACAGGTAGAGGCCCTGCCGATGATTGTTCATTGGAGTCGATCAGCCTCAGTATAGAGCACACAATTCGCGATGAGGCGACCGTGTTGGTTGCTAGACGGTGGCCGAGTTCGGATGGTTTGGTCGGTTTCGGTTCCTCGATGTTCGCGTATGGCTCGCGCGCTTCGTCCTGATGCTCAATGCTATGGCTGCATGACCGCCAGCGACGATGAAATGAAGCGACCGCAGAGACCACCGCGCGCATCTGGCGATTCCGCATGGCTGTTCTCGCATGGCGCAGCCTCGGGAGAATTGGGGCGATCCAGAATATGATCCCGATCGCCCCGGTGCGGGGGAATCGGAACACGAGCCGGCAGCGGAAACTCGGTATGATATTGGCTGTAGCGACGGACTTGAATGGACCAAGGCATGGAGACTGGGGCTGTCGCCGTTGGCAACATCACCCAGTTGTTGCGCCAGTGGAGCGAGGGCCGTGACGAAGCTTTTCGCGATTTGTTGTCCTTGGCCTACAACCGCCTGCGACTCATGGCCAGCGCCCGCATGCGCTGTGAGCGGCCGGATCACACGCTTCAGCCGACCGCGCTGGTGGGAGAACTGTATCTGCGGCTTGCCGGCGCGAAGCTGGCGGGCTTGAAAGACCGGGAGCATTTTTATGGTTTTTGCGCGAGAACGATGCGCTGGATCCTCACCGACCACGCCAAAGCGCGCGCTCGCGAGAAACGCCGCATCGAACTGTTGCCGCTGACGGAAGACATCCGATGGCTCGGGGAGCGGGAACAGGATACTTTCGATCTGGACCGGGCATTGTCGCGGCTCGAGGAAATCGATTCCCGCAAGGCAAAGATTCTCGAGCTACGAGCTTACCTGAGCTGCACGGCCGCGGAGACCGCCGACATCCTCAACCTGTCCAAGGCGACTGTAGATCGCGAGATGAGATTGGCCTGCGCCTGGCTCTGCCGTGAGCTGCGGCCGGAAGAGTAGCGCCCAGGGGCGGGGGGAGCAAGCCCGCCCGGTTGGAGGGCACATACATGGATCCGCTGTGGCGGCGCGTGGACGAGCTGTTTAATTCCGCGCTGCAACAAACCGAGTCCGAACGTGAAGCGTGGCTCGCGTCGCAGACCGGAGTCGACCCGGAGGTTCGTGAGGAGGTCTACTCGCTTCTCGCGGCCGACCGCAGGCACGGCGAGCTGCACGGCGCTGCCGGAGCTGGCGCCAGCGTCGGGTCGCCGGAGCCCGGGCAGCGCTTTGGCCCCTATCGAATCGAGCGGCTGCTGGGCCGCGGCGGCATGGGCACGGTATATTTGGCACGGCGAGCCGACGGGGAGTTCGACCAGACCGTAGCACTCAAGGTGATGGCCGCACACCTAGCCGGCGAAGAATTCGTGCGCCGCTTTCGCAACGAGCGGCAGTTGCTGGCCACCCTCACTCATCCCAATATCACCCGCCTCCTGGATGGCGGCGTGACCTCGAGCGGCGACCCTTACCTCGCGATGGAGTACATCGACGGTCAGCCTCTGGATCGTTACTGCGACGACCGCAGGCTGCCGATCGAGGCGCGAATCCGGTTGTTTCATCAGGTGTGCGAGGCGGTCGAGTTCGCCCACCGCAATTTGATTATTCACGGCGATCTGAAGCCCGACAACATCATCGTCACCAGCGACGGCACGGTCAAGCTGCTTGATTTCGGCACCGCAAAACTGTTGCGCGATCCGGACGGAAAAGTAACTCAGTTTGCCTTGCTGACGCCTCGCTATGCGAGCCCGGAACAACTTCGCGGCGAGCTGGTGAACACGCTGAGCGACATTTTTTCTCTGGGCGTGCTCCTCTACGAAATGCTGACCGGCGCGTGGCCGTTCGGCGATCCAAAGTCGACGGCGGACGGAGTGGATCGCGTGCTGCACGGACGCGCGGCCGGCGCCCCGGCACAGGCGGTGTCGGAAACGGCGGCGGCGGAGCGTTCGGTGAGCCGGGAACGCCTGCGGCGCCAGCTTGAGGGAGATCTATCCAACATACTTCTCAAGATGCTCGACGGCGAGCCGGCGCAACGATACGGATCCGTGCGCGAGGTGAAGGAAGATCTGGAACGCTATCGCCAGGGCCGCCCGGTTCGGGCGCGGCCGCATACGGCCTGGTACGCCGCCCGCAAGTTCGCGGCCCGCCACTGGCCCGCGGTAACGGCAACGGGCCTTTCGGTTATCGCGCTGGCGAGCCTGACCATCGTTTCGGTCTATGAATCGGCGCAGGCGCGGGCGCAGGCGGCGCGCGCCCAGCGGCTCAGCGAGTTCGCCAAGAACACGTTCCTTTCCGCCAGTTCCTACTGGGTCAGCCCTTTGCATGGCCAGCACGATGCGATACAGTTCAGCGACATTCTGGACAACGCCTCCGACCGCGCCGGCAAAGAGTTCGGCGACGATCCCACGGCGGAAGCCGATTTGCGGGCGACGCTCGGTTTCACCTATGCCATGCTGGGAGAACCTGCGAAAGGGGAAACGCAACTCCTTCTGGGGCTTGGGAAACTGCCTCAAATTCGGGGCGGCGCGCCGGGGATCGCGGCCCGCCTTTATTTGGGTCTCTGCGACGCCCGTTCCTTTCAGGGGCGCTACGCCGACGCGCTGGCCGCATGCCGCGAGGCGGTGGCGATCAATCGAGTCAATGACCGCGGCCAACTGGGCTACGCACTGCATGACGCCGCTTTCATGGCGGTGAACGCCGATGAACCCCTGGCAGAGGCCGAGACGATGTACCGGGAGGCCATACAATTCCTGCCCCCAAGCCCGGCTCGGGCCCGAATATCTTTGGCAATCCTGAATGGCCGGCTGGGGATGCTTCGTCTTCGCCAGGGCGATTTGGAGGAGGGCCAGCGCCTGCTGCGGGACGCAGAGCCGGTGCTGCGAGGGAAGGGCGACCCGCTGATTGAAATCGTCCCCGTTTGGTACGCCAGCGCGTTTGGAGAAGAGGTGCGGGGCCGTTACCCGGAGGCAGTCCAACTGATGTCGGAGGCATTGGACCTGGTCACTCGTAAACGAGTTGCGTTCATGCAGGCCGATGAATTAGCGCTGCAGTTGGCCGCGTACGAGGCTCTCGCCGGAAACCGCGGGGCTCTCTCCCGTTTGCGCGACGTCGAGGGACGCCTGCCGCCCCAGGTGGTGGCGCCGGTAGACCGGATCCGGCACCACCTGTTCGCGGGGATTGTGGAAGCCCATTATGGATCGAAGGTCTCGGCCGAACGTCACCTGCGCTCCGCTCTGGCCATCCAGGAAACGGAGATGAGCCGGCAGCCGGATATCTGCGTCGAGGTTTTCGTTCGCCTGATGGAATTGTTGCGCGCCTCCGGAGGGGAGAAGGAGGCCGCAGAGGCCGCGCGCCAGGGCTTGCGCGCCGCCGCGCTTGCCTACGGAAGTCAATTCGCGGGGCATCCCTTTGTTATTGAAATGCAAAAGGGTCTCCCGTGAGGCTGGCTCGGCAACTGCGCACCTGGCCGTGCATTGGCCGCTTTGGATACCACTGTCTAGAAGCTCCGAGAGGACGAGCGACGCCGATGTGAAGTGGCCCTGTTACTTTCACGCCGACTGACCCGATCTTGCCCCGCTGCTGGTCGACCAGTGCGCTCCCTGAAGAACCGGGCGAAGATGCCGCGAGGCCAGGCCAGGGTGAGTCATTTTCCCTTCCGTCGTCGCTACCCCCTATGTGTGGTGCTCATCGTGGCAGGGCCCGAGCACAAAGTGGACTAACGCGGGGAGCATAAGCGCATGACGAAGAAGAGGGGGATTGAGATGAATCACAACTTTGGGAAGCTCGTCGGTGCCGCTATAATGGGCGGCCTCGGACTATGGAATATGGCGATGTCGGCTCACGCTGGGCCACTGTACTGGAATTTCGGAGAGTACACCTCGATCGATCCCGGTGGGCCTGGTGCGATCGGCACGGCGAACGCCACATACATAAACTCGAACAACAGCGGGTACGGCTATCTGGGGTCGCAGACCCCCGGGATAATCTCAACCCTCACGTCTCCGGGGTCAAACCTAACCTATTCGCCCGACCCCGCGCCGGGCGGGCTCAGCTCCGTGGCGCTCAACCTTTCCAGCTACGGTTCCCAAATGGATGTCAGCGCGTCCATGGCGACAGGCACCACTCATATGTATGCGTACAGCATCGGCGACAACGTACCGGGTCCAGATGGTGTCGCTACAGATGACTCGTCTACTATCCAGTTTGACGACAATTTGACATTTTCCGTCGCCGGCGGCGGGTCGGATACCATCACCTTCAACTTTGCGCTCGATGGCAATATCGGGAACTCCACGGGGCCAACGTTCGGCAACGCCTGGTCGATGGCCGCTGAACAAAACTTCGGCGCGGGCTTCATGAACTGGCAGTCCGGAGCCGGCTTTAGCAGCGGGAACACCCCTCTCACCGCCGGCTGGAATGCGTTCTCGTTCACCAACAACACTCAAACTGGATTCAACTTCACGGGGACTCTTACGGTCACCAATGGGGAAGTCGTTCCCATTCAATTCCTCCAGGTAGTTGATTGCGGTGACGGCACCATCTGCGACTACTCAAATACGGCTCAGATGTCGCTCATCCTGCCCTCGGACGTGACCTACACCTCCGCTTCCGGCGTGTTTCTGACTCAAAGTCCGGTGCCGCCGTCAGCAGTGCCGGAGCCCTCCTCAATGCTCCTGTTTGGCAGCGTCCTGCTTGGTCTTGGAGGCACCGTCAAGCGCAGGTTGTTTTCCTAGGGCCACCATCACGGGTTTACCAGATCGGACATTCTATCGGCTCAGGCTGATCGTGCTCGTCGCCGTCACCACGGGGATGCACGCGGCAGCGGTTTTGGGCCTGTGCTGGTCGGACGTGATGTATAGCGAGGGGCTGCTGGCGGTGAGGGCGAAGCTGAAGGGCGAAAACTGTCGAACTCGCCGAGGAGCTGCGACGGTTTCCCGTCGTTATTGGTGAGGATCGAGTTTTTCCGCCGAGGGCGGGCGACGGCGCGTCCTGGTACATGATGAATGGCGGCGACGTCTACGAGCTCGCGAAAATCCTCGGCCACTCGAATATCAAGATGACCGAACGCTATGCCAGGCTGGCGCGGCAGCACATCGCCAGGACCGGCAGCACGGCGCGGGAAATCTGGAAACTGATGGGAATTGAGGAATGCCGAACAAGCGAACGCCGTTTGAGGACGTTCGGTTATTGTTCGGTTGACCGAAGCTGTGTGTTTCTGGCCTTCGCCAAGTGCTTTGGAATGTGGTGGCCAGGGACGGACTTGAACCGCCGACGCCAGCCTTTTCAGGGCTGCGCTCTACCAACTGAGCTACCTGGCCAGGGAAACGGTGCCTCAGGGAGGCTTTCTTATTTTAGCAAAGGCGCGCTTTCACGCCTCCTGCAATGTTGCCAGCACTTCGCCGGTTTCCGATTCGATGGCCGCGTGCAGGCTGTTGCCGTGCGCGTCCATGGTGACAATAGCCGCGAAGTTCTCCACTTCCAGGCGCCACATCGCTTCGGGGATTCCCAACTCCATCCAGTCCACCCCCAGCACCTTCTTCACGGTCCGCGCGTAGTATTGGGCCGCCCCGCCAATCGCGTTCAAATACACGCCGCCGAACTGCTGCAGAGCCGCCAGCGTCTTCGGTCCCATTCCCCCCTTACCGATCACCGCGCGCACGCCGTACCGTTCCAGCACCATCGCCTCGTAGGGTTCTTCGCGAATGCTGGTGGTGGGCCCGGCGGCTTTCACCTTCCACTCGCCGCCTTCTTTCAGCATCACCGGACCGCAGTGATAAAGCACCGCACCGCGGAGATCAAACGGTGGTTCATGCGTCAGCAGATGATGATGAACGGCATCGCGCCCGGTGAAGCATTCGCCCGAAACCAGCACTACATCGCCCACCTTCAGCGCGCGCACCTGCTCTTCGGATAACGGAGCGCGCAACGCTATCTCACGCCCGGTGAGCGGAAATCCTGAAGACGCGGCCATCTTCTGTACCGGCCGTTCCGGGTCGCGATAGATCCATTTCGTAATTGCGCCGCTCGACGCGTCCAGCCGCACGCCGAGACGCCGGAACGCCCAGCATTCATACGCCACCGACACGAAGAAACTGGCCGGGAGCCGGTTGGCCGCGGCTATCTTGCAACCGATCAGCGACGCACGTCCACCGAAGCCCATTGCGCCCACACCCAGCCGATTGGCTTCTTCCATGATCTCGGCTTCGAGCTTCGCCAGCTCGGGGTTGGGATTGACGTCGTCCAGCGTGCGGAACAATTGCATCTTGGCCACCATGTAGCCGTGCGCTCGATCGCTGCCGATGCAGACGCCAATGGCTCCCGGAGCGCAACCCTGCCCCTGCGCCTGCCAGACGGAATGCAGAAGGCATTTGCGAACGCCTTCCAGATCGCGGTCGGCACGGCCAAGATGATCGAGCTCTGCGGGCAATGAGTACTGGATGTTCTTGTTCTCGCAGCCGCCACCCTTCAGCAGTAGCTTTACTTCAATCTCGTCCTCTTCCCATTGCTCGAAGTGGATCACCGGGGTTTCCGGCCCCAGGTTATCTCCGCTGTTCTTCCCGGTCAGCGAATCGACGGAATTGGGCCGCAACTTCCCCCGCTTGGTGGTCTCGCGAACGGCGTCGCGAATCGCCCGTCTCACGGCGATCTGATTCACGCCCACCGGCGTGTGCACGATGAACGTCGGCATGCCGGTATCCTGGCAGATAGCTCCTTCGTCTTCCTGAGCCATGTCGATGTTAGTTGCGATGATGCTGAGCGCCTGCGAGGCCTGCGTGTGCGGGGTTTCCACCGCGATCGCAGTTGCCATTGCTGCGCGAACGTCGGGCGGCAGGTTCGTGGATGTCTGGGTAATAAGTTGAATCAGGCTTTCAGTAAGAAACTGCATGGAACTACTTCCATCGTATCGTCATTCGAATTCCTTCAAATGCCGGAAGACCAGCGCCACCGGCAGACCCACGACGTTGAAGTAATCCCCCTCGATTCGCTCGATGAACTTCGAGGCCAGCCCCTGAATTCCGTATGCGCCGGCTTTGTCCATGGGTTCGCCACTCGCCACATAGGCGTCGATTTCTTCCGGCTTCAATGACGAGAACACAACGCGCGTGAGAGCGGTATCGGCGATGGAGCGCATGCCGGACCGCAGGCAAATGCCGGTAATCACCTCATGCGTGCGCCCCGCCAGCAATTGCAGCATGCGGCGGGCGTCGGCCACGTCTGAAGGCTTCTCCAGTACGACATCATCCACAACGACGATGGTATCCGCGCCGAGCACGATCTCTCCGGTCTCGATCCGTACCGCTGCGGCTTTGTCCATCGCCAGACGGCGAGCGTAATAGACGGGCGATTCGCCCTCGCGGCGCTGTTCCTCAATATCGGCGGGACGTACTACGAACGGCAGCCCGGCTGCACGCAGGATCTCCGCGCGTCTCGGCGATTTCGACGCAAGCACCAGCATTTATCGAAGAGTAACCGCCCCGCCGGATCACGCGGGAGCGAGCCTGATCAGTCCTTCTTCTTCCCGCTGCCAGGCGGACGCCCGCGCCGCTTCGTCGTCATCGCTGCCGTGACTTCTGTCAGCCACTTGGGGGGACGTCCGCGCCGTTTGCCGTGAACGGCACTCAGACGTTCCAGACTGGCAATGGCCAGTGCCAGGCGATCTCGCTCGGCTTTCAATTCTTCGAGAACTTTATTAATATCCATCTCTGATTACCAATGTCGCACGACGATGACTGTGGGATGCGAGCCACCGTTCAAAGCTGCGCCTCGGAACGCGGCCTCATGAACGCGGTGTTACACTGGCGGCGTAAGCGTATGCGGATTCTCATCGTCGAGGATGAAAAGCGCATCCAGGATTTTCTCTCGCGCGGCCTCGAAAGCGCCGGCTATGCGGTAGACGTGGCGGGCGACGGCGCCAGCGCGGTCAACCTGGTGCACGGCACCGAGTACGATCTGGTCATTCTCGATCTCATGCTGCCGGACACCGACGGTCTGACTGTCCTGCAGAAAATCCGCAATCGCAAAGCCAGCCCGCCGGTGTGCATCCTCAGCGCGCGCGACGCGGTGGATGATCGCGTTAAAGGTCTCGAACTTGGGGCCGACGATTATCTGGTCAAGCCGTTCGCCTTTGTCGAATTGTTGGCGCGCGTGCGGGCGCTGTTGCGGCGCGGCCAACCCACTCCCGAACGCCTCCAGGTGGGCGATCTCGCGTTGGATTGCATTCGCCGCAAGGTCACTCGCGGTGCGGATCCTATTGAACTGGCGCCCAAGGAATTCAGCATCCTCGAATACATGATGCGCAACCGGGGCCGGCCGCTCAGCCGGACTATGATCGTCGAGCATGTCTGGGACATGGACTATGACGGCCTTACCAATATCGTCGACGTCTACATCCGGCATCTGCGCAGCAAGATTGACGACCTCTACCCCGAGAAGATGATCCACACCGTGCGTGGCATCGGCTACATGCTGGATATTTCCGAAAAGGCCACCGAGCAAACCCCGGCCCAGACGGCGCGGAATACCTGATCGCGGGGCGAGGATGACCGGCTGGATCAGAGCGCGGCACTGGGCGGGACGGATGCTTCGGCTCACCCGCAGTCTTCGTTTTCGCCTGACGCTCACCTACGTCGTCTTCTTCTCACTCTTGCTGGCGGTCATTGGGTTACTGTTCCAACCGCTGCTGAGCAGCATCATGAACGACCAGGTGGACGAGACGCTGGATGAGGAATGGGCCGCCGCAAAGGGCTACCTTCACTATGAGAAGAACGGCTGGAACTGGATCTACGACGGCTTCGATTCCGAGGAACAGCTTATCGTCCTCAGGCTCCAGCATGTGTTCATGCTGGCGGACAGCAATGGAAACCCGATTAATACCGATCAAATTCAGGTTGCCGACGTCTATGAGTCCCTTCGCATGGAGTCTCCCGCGGATACCCGTGGCCGTCTCCAGCGCCTGCGCCTTTCGAAGGCGGAGTACGAGACCCGCATCGATGAGGATGGAGTTCCATACCGGATCCGTACCGGTGTCCTAACCGATGAATTGCGCCGTCACTATTTCATGGCCATCTGCCGGTCGGTAGCGGAGGAACAACGAACCCTGAATGGGATCAGCGCGCGATACCTCAAAATGGCGCCGTTCCTGATCGGCTTGAGCAGCATATGGGGCTGGTTCATGGCGGGACGGGCGGTGCGGCCCGTGAATTCGGTTGCACAGGCGGCGCAGGATATTTCCGGGTCGAATCTGAGCATTCGGATTCCATCCCGGGGAGCGGGTGACGAACTCGATCATCTGATCGCTACCTTCAATGGAATGATGGACCGTCTGGGCACGTCATTCGAGAAGATTCGCCAGTTTTCCACCGACGTCTCCCACGAGTTGCGCACTCCGTTGACGGTGATCCGCGGACAACTTGAAGTGGCGTTGCTCACTGCCCGAAGCGAAGAACAATATCGCGACGCCATGATGGCCGCGCTCGAAGACGTGGAGCGCCTCTCGCACATCGTGCGCGCGCTCCTGCTGCTGTCGCAATCGGAAACCGGCCAGCTTGTGTTGCACAAGAGCGATCTCGATCTGGCGGCCATGACCCGTGACCTTGTCGAGGAATTTCAGATTTCCGCCGACGAGAAGCGCATTCGCCTCACCGCCGATTTGCCCGGCACATGCCCGGTAAATGCGGATCGGATTCAGCTCGAACGTCTCATCTCAAACCTGCTTTCCAACGCGCTGAAGTACACGCCCGATGGCGGTAGCGTGCATGTGCGGTTGGGCCACGAGCCGGGAGTTGAGCCCTCCACCGTCCGGCTGACCGTGGAGGATACCGGTGTTGGTATTCCCGCCGAGCACCTCCAGCACATTTTCGACCGCTTCTATAAAGTCCCTTCGGCCGATGCGGAGAAGGGCCTTGGGCTCGGGCTCAGCTTTGTGGCATGGATCGTGAAGGCGCACGGCGGGAGCATCGACGTGCAGAGTCAGGTGAACGAAGGGGCGCGGTTTACCGTGACGCTTCCCTCCGGCTCCTGGTCGCCGGCTGCCACGCCTTCCGTTCCGGTCAGCGAAGCATAATTGCCGGGGCGCGTGCCCTACACTGGTTGAGTGGCCGCACACGTCGAGATAAGCACGCGGGATAACGAAGGCATCGCCGTTCTTGATCTGACCGGGCGTCTGGTGGTCAGCGAAAGCCTGAACACGCTGCGCGACGCGGTAAGCCAGCTCCTTCGAGAGGGACAATCGAAAGTCGCGGCGAACCTCGCCGGAATCGACTATATCGACAGCACGGGCCTGGGCACGCTGGTGATCTGCTACACGACGCTGCAAAAGGCCGGGGGTTCGCTAAAGCTTTTCAGCCTGAACCGCCGCAACCTCGAACTGATGCTGCTGACCAAGCTCTCGACCGTATTCGAGTTGTTCAACGATGAGCAAAGCGCCATTAACAGCTTCTTTCCCGAGCGCGAGATTCAGGCCTTCGACATCCTAAGTTTCGTGAAGGATCAGAAGAAGTAAGAAGCCTCACCCTTCGCCGAGGACGGCCCGCAGAGTGCGCAGCCCAATGGCAATCTTCTTGCGCTGCGCGGTGCTGGCGCGTTCGAGCGCCTCCACCAGCGGTTGGATGGCCAGCTCCGGCAGCTTGTCACGGACGAAATCGCGAACTACCTCGGTGACTACGATGCGGCTGAAGCGACCATCGGTCTCGTCGGGCTGGCGAGTCACCATTTCTCGTTTTTCCAGCCGGTCCACGATGCCCGAAACCGTACTGTGCGCAAGACCAGCCCGCCTGCTGAGTTCCTTCAGGCTCAAGCCGTCGGACCGCACCAGAATCGCCATGATGGCTCGTTGCGGCGCAGTCAACTCTCCGCGGGCAATCGCGGCGGACAGCGGTTTTCGCAATGCCCGCTGAATCTCGCGCAGGCTGCTATCGATTTCCTGCGCCAGGTCGTGAACGTCCCGCTGCTTCCTCATCGTCACCACACAAAGGGAATCAGTGCCTTCACATGCCGCTTGTAATCGAGGTATTCCGCGCCAAATTGGCGCACCATGAACTGCTCCTCCGTTCCCCACTTCATTCGCAAGCCCAACATTGCCAGTGCCACACCCAGAAGCGCGCCCACTCGTGCGCAATCTACCGCCGCCCCAAGAAACCCCAGTACCATTCCGGTGTAAATTGGATGCCGGACCAACGCGTAGGGGCCTTTTCGGATCAGCTCGTGATCTTCCTTGAGGGTCACCATTCCGCTCCAATTTCGCCCCAATGTTATCCGTGCATAGATCGCCAGCGCGATTCCGGCGGCGGTGAGCGCGACGCCGGTCCACTCCACCACCGGTGTTTGCGCAATGAAGAACGCGTTCAGAATACCCGGCCGGAACTGGCTCTTGAACACCAGCAAAAACGCGATCGCCAGAACGGCCGTGTACAGAAGCCTCGACGCTATGGCTTCACGGCGACGGGTCCGTTTCGTGTTCAGCGCCGCCACGGCCCAGACAATCCCGGCCAGAATCCACAACGAGGTAATGATCCGGTAAGGTTCGTTCCACATAGGTCGCATACGACGCGTCTTGTACGACCTATATTACACCGTCCGTCGTTCCGTGACAAGAGCCTTGTGCGTCGTCCGCGGGAGCCGCTACGCTGGTTATTTCGACATGCCCAACACCCCAATCACGGTCGCCTATGGCGACGGCATCGGCCCGGAGATCATGGAAGCGTCCCTGCACATCCTTCGCGAGGCGGGAGCGCGTATCGACACGGAGGTCATCGAGATCGGCGAAAAAGTCTACCTGGGCGGCAACAGCGCGGGAATCGAACCTTCCGCCTGGGAATCCCTGCGGCGCACCAAAGTATTTTTCAAAGCGCCCATCACCACCCCACAGGGCGGCGGGTTCAAGAGCCTCAACGTCACCACACGCAAAGCGCTCGGCCTGTACGCCAACATCCGGCCCTGCGTTTCTTATCATCCCTACGTGCAAACCAAGCATTCGAAGATGGACGTGGTGATCGTTCGCGAGAACGAAGAGGATCTCTACGCGGGCATCGAATATCGTCTCAGCCCCAACGTGATGGAGACGATCAAGCTGATTTCGCGGCCCGGTTCGGAAAAGATCGTTCGCTATGCGTTCGAGTACGCGCGGCGCCACGGCCGGAAGAAGGTGACCTGCTTCACCAAAGACAACATCATGAAGATGACCGACGGCCTGTTCCACAAAGTCTTTGAGGAGATCGGGCCCGAGTATCCGGAGATCGAGAAGGAGCACTGGATCGTGGACATCGGCGCTGCCAAGCTGGCCGACACGCCCGAAGCGTTCGACGTGATCGTCATGCCCAATCTCTATGGCGACATTCTTTCCGATGTCGCGGCGCAGATCGCCGGTTCGGTGGGGCTGGCCGGATCAGCTAATATCGGCACGGGCGCGGCCATGTTCGAGGCGATCCACGGTTCGGCGCCCCGGCGGGCGGGACAGAATCTGGCCAATCCCTCCGGCCTGCTTCTGGGCGGCGTTCTGATGCTGGTCCACATCGGCCAACCGGATATTGCCAGCCGCGTGCACAATGCCTGGCTGCGTACCATTGAGGACGGCATCCACACCTACGATGTTTTTGTCGAAGGTATCAGCCGGAAAAAGGTGGGCACCAAAGAATTCGCGGGTGCCGTTGTGGCGCGCCTCGGTCAAAAGCCGGAGACTCTGAAAGCCGTGCACTACGCCGAGTCGGTACCGGAATCGCCGCGCGCTCAGGCTGCAACCACTCAGCAGAACGTCGCTACGCGCGTGGACGGGATAGACGTTTACGTGGGCTGGCCTACGACAGACCCGAATACGCTTGCCGCGAAAATCATGCCAGCCAGCGGCGACGGATTGAAGCTGACGATGATCTCCAACCGCGGCGTCAAGGTATGGCCGGAGGGCTTTGCCGAGACGTTCTGTACCGACAGCTTCCGCTGCCGCTTTCTCGGGGAGGGAGGCGCCACGGTAGCGAAGACCATCGCGCTGCTCGCCCGCGTAGACGCGCTGGGCCTTGAGATCGTCAAAACGGAAGGACTGCGCAGCTATGACGGCCAGGCCGGTTATTCGCTGGCGCAGGGACAATAAACATGGACGAATCCACCAACCACCCGCTGGTCGGCATCCTGATGGGAAGCAAGTCCGACTGGGACACCATGCGTCATGTGCACGAAACGCTGGAGAAGTTCGGAGTCCCTCACGAAGCGCGGGTAATCTCCGCGCATCGCACGCCGAAACTGGCCTCCGAATACGCAAGCGCAGCCGAGAGTCGCGGTCTGCAGGCGATCATCGCCGGCGCAGGCGGAGCGGCTCATCTGGCCGGCGTGATTGCCGCACACACGCTGCTGCCGGTGTTCGGCGTCCCCATGGAATCGGCGTCGCTCAAAGGCATGGACTCGCTACTCTCCACGGTTCAAATGCCCGGTGGCATCCCTGTTGGCACGCTGGCCATCGGGAAACCAGGTGCCATAAACGCGGCGCTGCTGGTGATCGCGATGCTCGCCCTGCACGATCCCGCGTTACGCGACAAGCTGCGTGCCTATCGCGACGACATGGCGGCGAAGGTCTCAAAAGAGGTGCTGGAATAACGTGCGCACCTGATTATGGCAGCGCACGTGAAGGTCTATCAACTGGAGGCCGGCCCATAGTTCAAGCATGAACGGTTGAAGATCGATGGCACGAAACTGC
>Ga0187863_10002234_pt1 | contig 14898 bp, 8 predicted proteins | sample June2016WEW_11_1_FD_132975 | JGI IMG/M metagenome (GOLD analysis project Ga0187863, IMG submission 132975) | Peatland microbial communities from SPRUCE experiment site at the Marcell Experimental Forest, Minnesota, USA - June2016WEW_11_10 | ecosystem: Environmental > Terrestrial > Soil >... | reverse complement strand
GCTGCGAGCGGGCATGCACCTGCCAGTCGATGCCTATAATCGCGATAATTCGAGAAAACTGGCGTCGGGAAAACTAGTGACCCTTGATAATCAGATCGATAACACAACTGGAACATCCAAGCTCAAGGCGGTTTTCGACAACAAAGACAATGTGCTCTTCCCCCAGCAATTCGTCAATATGCGCCTGCTCGTGGACACGCTGACCGATCAACTGGTCGTCCCCAATGTAGCCATTCAGAACGGTCAGCAAGGCAGTTTCGTATATGTTGTCGACAACCGGTCCAGGGTTCACCTGAAAACCGTTCAGGTGGGAATAACCACCGACACATCGACCGACATTCTCGGCGGTCTCTCGGAAGGCGACCAAGTGGTCATTGATGGCACTGACAGACTCGTTGACGGCGCGCCTGTCCGCGTGCGAAGACTGGGAGATCTCGCGAGCCCGTCAGGCCCCGACGGCGGAGGAAGGGGGCAGGGCAGCCGTGGCGGATCCAAACGGGGTGAGGCGGGGAGCAAGGGAAGTGATGGTGGATCTAAAGGAGGGGGCGGTAACTTCAGAAAAGACCAGCGCGGAGGCCCTCCTCAGTGAGTCCCTCACGAATCTTCATCCTGAGGCCGGTGGCAACATCGCTGATGATGGCTGGCGTGGTGCTGATCGGCGTCGTTGCTTTCCGGCAACTGCCCATCTCGGCGCTTCCTCAGGTCGATTACCCCACCATGCAAGTTCAGACGTTTTATCCCGGCGCGAGTCCAGAAGTGGTGACCTCTTCCATTACTGCGCCGCTCGAAAAACAGTTCGGGCAAGTGCCGGGACTGACGCAGATGACTTCGATCAGTTCCTTTGGCAGCTCCTTGATCACCTTACAGTTTTCCCTCGATCTCAACATCGACATAGCGGAGCAAGAGGTGCAGGCTGCCATCAATGCGGCGACTACCTTTCTGCCCACGAACCTGCCCGTCCCTCCGATTTATAGTAAAACAAATCCCGCCGACGCGCCCATTCTGACCCTGGCTATTACCTCTTCGACCGTGCCGCTGCCAAAAGTTGAAGAACTCGCGGAAACGCGCATCGCACAGAGAATTTCACAGCTGAAAGGCGTGGGACTCGTGAGCATCAGCGGGGGACAGCGCCCGGCCGTCCGAGTACTGGCCAATCCCACTGCTCTGGCGTCCTATGGCTTGAGTCTTGAAACGCTGCGAACAGCGCTTAGCAGCGCGAACGTCAACCAAGCAAAAGGCAATTTCGATGGGCCCGATCAGGCATGGACCATCAACGACAACGACCAGCTTCAGGCCGGAGCTCAATATGGTCCGATCATCATTGCCTACCGCAATGGCGCGCCGATACGTGTTTCAGATGTCGCCACGGTCATCGACGGCACAGAAAACACGAAGCTTGCTGCTTGGGTAAACCAGGAACGAGGAATCGTTCTGAATATTCAGCGGCAGCCCGGTACCAATATCATCAGTGTCGTCGACACAGTCCAGGCACTTCTTCCCCAAATCGAAGCATCGCTGCCGCAAGGTATTGCCGTAAGAACCGTCACCGATCGCACCACGACGATTCGCGCGTCGGTGAAGGATGTCGAGTTCGAACTACTGCTCACGACCGCGCTCGTTGTGATGGTCATCTTTTTGTTTTTGCGCAGCGCTTCGGCCACTATCATCCCGGGCATCGCCGTACCTCTTTCGCTGGTAGGCACATTCGCCGTCATGTATCTGCTGGGATACAGCTTGGACAACCTTTCACTGATGGCGCTCACGATTTCCACCGGTTTCGTCGTGGATGATGCCATCGTGATGATCGAAAACATCTCGCGCTATATCGAAATGGGTGAATCTCCCATGCAGGCGGCGCTTAAGGGATCGGCGGAGATCGGATTCACCATCGTCTCGTTGACGGTTTCGCTGATCGCCGTTTTGATCCCTCTCCTTTTCATGGCGGATATCGTGGGTCGCTTGTTCCGTGAATTCGCCGTGACTCTGGCGGTCACGATCATATTTTCGGCGTTTGTCTCCCTGACGTTGACCCCCATGATGGCGGCTCGAATTCTGAAGCATCATCCACAAACCGAGCAGGGCAAATTGTATCGTTGGTCAGAGTGGTGTTTCGTGAAGACCATCGAACAATACGGTAAGATACTCCGGCTCGTTTTGCGTCATCAGACACTGACGCTACTGGTAGCTGCCAGTACGCTCGGCCTGACCATCTACCTTTACGTGATCGTCCCTAAGGGCTTCTTCCCCGTGCAGGACACCGGAACGATACTGGGCATTTCACAGGCCCCCGAAACAGTCTCGTTTTCCGCCATGTCCCGATTGCAGCAGGAACTGGTTCAGGTCATTCGCCAGGATCCGGCGGTTGAGAATCTCACATCTTTCATTGGCGCCGATGGCGTGAACACGACGATGAACAGCGGCCGCATTCAGATCACGCTGAAGCCACTCGAACAACGCGCGGGCGTTTCAGCAGGCGATGTGATCCGGCGGTTGCAGCCCAAGCTGCAACAAGTTGCAGGCGTCGAGCTTTTCATGCAGCCTGTGCAGGACCTGACAGTAGAAGACCGGATTAGCCGAACTCAATATCAGTATTCCCTTGATGCGCCCGATAAGGCGCTTTTGGATCTGTGGGGTCCGCGCCTTGTGGACCGCATGAAACAGCTGCCCGAATTGCGTGATGTCGCAAGCGATCAGCAAAACAATGGTCTCGGGCTGTTCGTCAATATCGACCGCGACACGTCGGGCAGGCTTGGGATCACGCCCCAAAACATTGACGATGCCCTCTACGATTCCTTCGGCCAGCGGCAGGTTTCGACAATTTATACTCAGACCAACCAGTTTCACGTGATTCTTGAAGTGGCGCCCCGCTTTCAGCAGGACACATCCAGCTTGTCAGACATGTACGTGCCCACCGGAGCGGCGTCTGCCAATCTGGCCTCGACGATCGCTCTAGCGGGGACCAATACAGCTCTGACGGGCGCGGCGACGATCCCGCCCGCTCCCCTCAAAGAGCTCATGAAAGCATCGAGGATCCCTTCGCCCATTACGATTAACCATCAAAGTCAGTTCCCGGTAGTAACTCTTTCCTTCAATCTGGCGCCCGGGGCATCGCTTGGCGCAGCGGTTCAGCATATCAAGCAAGTCACGCAAGAGCTGGGTATGCCGGCCAGCATTGAACCGAGCTTCCAGGGAACCGCCCAGGCGTTCGAATCGTCGCTGGCAAACCAATCGACTTTGATACTCGCGGCGATCATCACTGTCTACATTGTTCTGGGCATGCTGTATGAAAGCTTCATCCATCCGATCACTATTCTTTCGACACTGCCGTCGGCTGGAGTCGGTGCGATCCTGGCCCTGGTCCTTTTTAAGAAAGATCTCGACGTAATTGCGCTGATCGGCATCATTCTTCTGATTGGCATTGTGAAGAAGAACGCCATCATGATGATTGACTTTGCTATGGAAGCCGAGCGCAACGAAGGGAAGCCTCCGGAGGAAGCGATCTACCAAGCGTGCCTGTTGCGCTTCCGTCCGATCATGATGACGACGATGGCTGCGCTTCTTGGTGCCGTGCCGCTCGCCTTCGGCAGAGGTGTCGGCTCTGAATTGCGAACACCACTCGGCATCTGCATCATCGGTGGGCTGCTGGTCAGCCAAGTCATGACGCTTTTCACGACGCCGGTCATTTATTTGTTCTTCGGCCGGATCGCTGCGTGGGTTCGCCGGTCTCATGGTTCTGAGGAAGGCGAACAGCTTTCTTCGGTGCCTACCTAGCAGGCAGACGCAAGCCTATGAGTATCTCCACGCCCTTCATTAAGAGACCGGTTGCCACGACGTTGTTCCTGGTAGCCATCACGCTAGCCGGCGGCCTAGCGTATACGCTCTTGCCGGTCTCGGCGTTACCAGAAGTTGACTTCCCGACCATCACCGTCACCGCCAACCTGCCGGGTGCGAGCCCTGACGTGATGGCGGCGTCTGTCGCGACTCCCCTGGAAAAACAGTTCACACGCATTGCCGGGGTCTCAGAAATGACGTCCAACAGTTCGGTCGGAGCGGCGCAGGTAACACTGCAATTCGATCTGAACCGCGACATTAATGCGGCGGCACGCGAAGTGCAGGCAGCCATTAACTCTTCAGTGGGTCTTCTTCCTTCGAATCTTCCCTCCCTCCCCAAATACAAGAAGATCAATCCAGCTGACCAGCCAATCCTGCTCATGACACTCGAGTCCGATGTAGTCCCGAGGCCTCAGTTGTATGACATCGCCTCCTCCGTTTTTGCGCAGAAGCTGTCACAAGTAAATGGAGTCGGCCAGGTGCAAGTGGGGGGAAGTTCTCTTCCTGCGGTTCGCGTCGAGGTCAATCCGCAGCCCGTCTCGAATTACAACGTGGGTCTCGATCAGATCGGCACGTTTCTCCAAAGCGCCAATGCGAACCAGCCGAAAGGCGCGCTCGCGAACTCCGAAGTTCAGATTCCAGTCTATGCCAGCGATCAACTCTTCCTTGCGAAAGACTACAAGGACCTCGTGGTTGTGTATCGGAATGGCGCTCCCGTTCGCCTATCGGACTTGGGTCGCGTCATCGACGGAAATGAAGACGTTCGAAACCTCGGCATCGTAAACGGCAATCCGATGGTGCAGATCCAGATCAACCGCCAGCCGAATGCGAATATCGTCGACACGGTAGCGCGCATTAAAGCCTTAATGCCTCAATTCCAGGCCCAGCTTCCGCCGACGGTCCGCTTCAAAATTGCCAGTGACCGCACGATCGCGACGCGCGATTCGATGAGGGATGCCCAGCGCAACATGATCGTTTCCATCGGTCTGGTGATTTTGGTGGTGTTCCTCTTCCTCCGGAGCGGTTGGTCGACGTTTATCCCAAGCATAGCGGTGCCGGTATCGATCACCGCCACCTTCGGCGTGATGTACCTGATGGGCTATACGCTTGACAATCTTTCGTTGATGGCGCTAACGATTGCTACAGGATTCGTGGTCGACGACGCGATCGTCGTGGTCGAAAACATTACGCGCCACCTCGAAAACGGCATGAAGCCCATGCCGGCTGCTCTCAAAGGCGCGGCGGAAACCGGCTTCACCGTTTTATCCATGAGCGTTTCGCTGGTGGCCGTCTTCATCCCTATTTTGATGATGAGCGGCGTGGTCGGTCGTCTGTTTCGTGAATTCGCGATTACTCTTTCGGCCGCCATTGCTGTCTCGATGGTTGTCTCTGTCACCGTTACGCCGATGATGTGCGCGTGGCTGCTGAAAGAACACCGGCGCCACGGATATATGTACAACCTTGGAGATAGGTTCTTTAAGTGGATTATCTCAACATATGCATCGGCCCTCGACGTGGTGCTGGATCATCCCTCCTGGGTTCTGCTTGTCATTTTGCTGACGCTCGGCATCAACGTTTACCTCTACGTCAAAATTCCCAAGGGATTTTTCCCGCAGCAGGATACGGGGCGGCTCAACGGCGCCGTCATCGGCGAACAGCACATCTCCTACCAGTCGCTGGTGGAGAAGGCGAAATGGTTTGAAGAACAGGTCCGGAATGACCCGGATGTGGAGACCGTCACCATGGTGGCCGGCACCAGCGGCGGCGGATTTGGCGGGAATGCCGCGAATATCAACGTTCAGCTCAAGCCCGCGGGCGTTCGCAAGTCGACCTCTGACCAAGTGATTGCCCGCCTGCGCCGCCAGACCGCCGGTATGCCGGGGGCCATCATGTTTCTGCAGAACTCCCAAGACGTGCGCGTAGGCGGCAGGCAGGGTAACGCCCAATATCAGTATACGCTGCAAGGTCCGGACTTCGGGTCCCTGGCGGAATGGGGGCCGAAAGTTTTGGAACGGCTATCGAGGCTGCCGCAGATTGCCGACGTCAGCTCCGACCTGCAGAATTCCGGCTTGTCCTCCAGTGTAGTCATTGACCGTGATACAGCGTCGCGCCTCGGTCTGACGGCGCAAGCTGTGGATGCCGCGCTCTATGATGCCTTTGGCCAGCGTCAGGTCTCGGTAATGTACAAATCGATTAACCAGTACCATGTTGTTCTCGCGCTGCAGCAACAGTGGTGGGAAAACCCGGATTTCCTGAAAACAATCTACGTCCAGACGCCCAAGGGCACCGACGTTCCGTTGTCGGCGTTCACGCATTTCATCCAAGGGATCACGCCCATCAGGCTGCCCCACGAAGGACAATTCCCGGCAACCACCTTTTCGTTCAATCTCGCGGAGAACGTTCCTCTAAGCGATGCCGTCGTCGCGATCAGCCGGGCTGAAGTGGAGATGGGCCTGCCGGCCAACATCACGGGCAGGTTCGCCGGGACCGCGCGGGCTTATCAGCAAGCGCTTAGCAATCAGCCGATCCTGATCGGGACGGCGCTGCTTGCCGTTTATATCGTGCTGGGAATTCTATATGAGAGTCTCATCCACCCTCTGACCATCATCTCCACGCTGCCGTCTGCGGGCGTGGGAGCGCTGGTGGCGATGGTCCTTTTTAAGAGCGACCTGGACATCGTCGGCATGATCGGAATCATCTTGCTGATTGGCATCGTGAAGAAGAACGCGATCATGATGATCGATTTTGCGCTGGCGGCCGAACGAAACGAGGGGATGGATTCGCGGGATGCCATCTACCAAGCCTGCCTGCTGCGCTTTCGCCCCATCATGATGACGACAATGTGCGCGCTGTTGGGTGGAATGCCGATGGCGCTCGGCTGGGGGGCGGGAGCGGAATTGCGGAAGCCCCTCGGCATCGCCATTGTTGGCGGCTTAGTGGTCAGCCAGATGTTGACTTTGTTCACCACTCCGGTGATTTATCTCTATCTGGATCGGCTTCGCAAGCGCTTCACTTCGCAGCAGCCGAGCTATCGCCACCGTCCCGGGTTTCTCGTTCCCGGTGGCTTGGCGGGCGATTAGCATTCGTGCTGTCGACGGTGGAGGACGCGAACGGAGGTTTTGGTCTCGCGGGAAGCTGACGCGTTAGGTGCCCTGAGTCAGGGCCCGTTACTTCGTGCTCCCGTACTGCGCAAGACCTCGGTATTTCAGCATCGGCCCAATACTAGGATCTGCCCCAAGCCAGGCAGCGTACATCTTGGCGAGGTCCTCGGTGTTGCCACGCGAAAGCACCATCCGGCGGAAACGGTCGCCGTTTGTCCTTGTCAGGCCGCCGTGATTTTCGAACCACTGGAAGGCATTATCGTCGAGCATCTCACTCCACAAATAGGCATAGTAACCGGCGTCATAGCCATTACCCCAGATGTGGAGGAAGTAGCTGGATCGGTAACGCGGGGGCACATAGCTGAGGGAGAGTTTTGCCTTCTCCAAAGCGTCGGTTTCAAACACATCAGGGTTTTCCAGCGGTGCCGTCGCCGGAAGTGTGTGCCAGTGCATATCGAGTTCTGCCGCAGCCAGCAGCTCGGTGAGCTCATACCCCTGGTTGAAGGTTGCCGCTGTCTTGATCTTGGCTGTGAGTTCCGCCGGCATCGCCGCGCCGCTCTTGTAGTTCTTCGCATAGTGATTCAGTACCGCCGGATCGGTCGCCCAATGCTCGTTGAACTGCGATGGAAACTCGACGAAGTCGCGCGGCACCGCAGTGCCGGAGAGGGTGGGGTACTCCGTATCGGAAAACATGGCATGCAGCGCGTGGCCAAACTCGTGGAACATCGTGGTTACATCGTCGAAGCTAACAAGAGCTGGTTGGCCGGGCACAGGTTTGCTGAAGTTGGCAACGTTGTAGACGACCGGGACGGTACCAAGCAGTTTGGACTGGGCAACAAGGTTGTCCATCCAGGCGCCGCCATTCTTGTTGTCACGCTTGAAGTAATCGCAGTAAAAAAGCGCCAACGGCCTGCCGTCGGCGTCGAAGACCTCGAAGACGCGCACATCGGGGTTGTACACGGGAATGTCTTTGCGTTCCTTAAAGGCAAGCCCATAGAGCTGGCCAGCGGCGTAGAACACGCCATTCTGGAGAACGTTATTTAACTCAAGATATGGCTTGACCTGCGCTTCGTCCAAGTCGTACTTGGTCTTGCGGACTTGCTCGGCGTAGAATTCCCAGTCCCACGGTTGCAGCTGGAAATTGCTTTCCTGTGCGTTGATGACTGCCTGGATATCTCTTGCTTCACTAGCCGCTTTCGCTGTTGAAGCCGGCACGAGTGCATCTAGAAACTTCAGCGCGGCACTGGGCGTCTTGGCCATCTGGTCCTCCAGTTGCCAGGCGGCGAAGTTGGGATAGCCAAGGAGTGCAGCCTTTTGGGCGCGAAGCTGAACCAGACGAGCAATGGTATGGCGCGTATCGGTCGGCCCCCCGCGTTCGGCGCGATTCCAGGAATTCTCGAAAAGCGCCTGGCGCGTGGTGCGATGGCTGAGTGAAGCAAGATCGGGTTGTTGCGTGGTGTTCTGTAAGGGAATTAGGTAGCCGTCGAGCTTGCGTGCCTTTGCCGCTTGCGCGGCGCCAGCGATTTGTGCATCGCTCAGTCCCGCGAGTGCGTCCTTGTCGGTGGTGGTATAGGCCGCATCCTTGACCGCGCCGAGCAACTTCGTAACGAAAGCGTTGGAGAGTGTCGCCTCCTCCTCGTTCAGCTTTTTCAGTTCGGCTTTATGGGGAGCCGACAGGTTGGCTCCATAATGTAGGAAGTGTTTGTAGTCGTACTCCAGCAGATGCTGCGATTCTGGGTCAAGCTTCAGCGAGAGGCGCTGCTTGTACAGCGTGGCCACGCGCTGGAACAGCTTGGAATCGAGAAGAATGGCATCCTGGTGCGCGGCCAGCTTGGGCGCTTCGATGTCCCTGACCTTCTCTAGCAGAGGATCGAGGTTCGCTCCGGTGACCGCGTTGAACACCCCCATGACCCGGTCAAACAACTGCCCAGTCTTTTCCATTGCGACAATCGTATTTGCAAACGTCGGCGGGGCCGGATTATCTGCAATCGCCTGCATTTGTTTCCGTTGCTGCGCCATGCCAGCTTCCATGGCGGGCTGGTAATCGGCGTCCTTGATTTTGTCGAACGCGGGAGCGTGAAACGGCAAGCTACTGGGTGCATAGAAAGGATTGTTCGGACCAAAGGACGTATCGGCGGTCCAGGTCGGTGTGACATGGAAGCCGATTGCCATCGCGCCAGCGGCAACTAGGATCCCCCACTGGAACAGCGTAGTTTTTCTCTTCTGCGGCCGCATTGTACCCATCACCGGCGTTTTTTCCCCCATCTTGTGTACCGATCGGCAATCCTTAACATGATACCTGTCTCGATTCGAGCGTGGCTGCCTTGCGGATTCCTCGATCGTGCCTGTTTTTAAGGAAGATAGGTAGCTTCGTTTCGTAATCTTAGCTTCGTTTTCCCACAAAAGGTGCGGACTGGCAGAGAAGGAAACGCCGCGGCTTAGGCGCCACCGCGGCGTCTTGGTGATCGCAACGGGGAAGACAATTATCGGAGGACTTGGATGGCTTCCTCGATGTGACGGTGCGCCTTGTCAATGTGGTCTAGGGCGCGCTGCTGGAGTCCTTGAGCAAAGCCATTGTCCTCTTCCTGCGCGACGTCGTTGTGGGCCTTGTTGACCAGTTCCAGGGACCTGTGTAGACGTCCCCTCCAATCCAGCCTGGCGTCAATGGGAGGATGATCGTTCAGGTCCTTGCCATCATCGATGGAGGCCTTCTTGATCTCATTGATGGCTTCATCGATTTCGCGAATGGCCTTCTTCTCCTGGTCCCTCAATTCTCCGCCATCGGGCCGCTGCAGATGAGCGCGTGCGTGCCGAAGATCGCCGAGTGCGTGCAAATACGCGGGATGTTCGCGCGCCGGCGCGGGTCTTGCAGCGCTGAGCCCGGGCACACACAGCAGCAGCGCAGACATAAGAAGCATGAACGTGTGGGTCGCTTTCATCGGTATGTCTCCTCAATTTGTAAGACCTTGCTGTAAGACACTTGATCCTGGATTTCCGATTTGAATCTCTGGCTTGCAGATCCTATGCTTCTCCTGCGCTGGACGCAATCAATGTGCCGCCTCCACCCCTCCACCCATGAGGTACGGATTCTCAATAGAGTGTACTGTTCTCCTCTGGTCCTTACCGCGCCGGTCGGTGCAATCAGTCTGCACAAATGCCCAGCCGATGCGCCCGGGGCCAGCAATCAATCGCAAGCAACGGAGCAGGAAATTGGCTTACTCGGTCGCCTTCCCATGCCGCTACGGGCAAAGATGGAGGCGTTTCATGCTCCGCGGTTTGTGCGCCCTGCGTGCACAAATGGGGTGCTTCTCCGCTATATTACCTTTTCTGCGACGTACCTGCAGCGGAAGGTGTTCGGGATATCCGCAGCACTTACGGATAAAACTTAAAGATCCCCCTACACCCACGCCGAAGGCAGGCATAACCTGTTGGAGGAGTTTATTTCGTTGTAAACTACCCGACTTCACTGGCTATCTGACCGGCACTGGCTGCAGAGTCCGTCGATGTCTACTCTTGCGGATGGGGAGGTGTAATCATGGTTGAGCCTGCTGATCTGCGCCTGACGAGAATTCCACTCAAGCATGGAGCCGGCCATATGCCCGCACTCGGCTTTGGCACCTTAATTCCCGACGCAGCCGTGACGATAACTGCGACCAGAGACGCACTGGAAGCCGGATTTCGACACTTTGATTGCGCGGAACGATACGGAAACGAGCGCGAGGTAGGCAGGGCGCTGCAGGCAGGACTTGCCGCAGGGGACGTCGCGCGCGAAGATATTTTCGTCACCACAAAGCTGTGGAACTCCAATCACCGGCCCGAGCGCGTCGAACCGGCTTTCGAGGCGAGTCTGGACAGACTCGGGCTCAGGTATCTGGATCTCTACCTCATTCACACTCCATTTGCATTTCAACCCGGGGACGAGCAGGATCCGCGGGATCAAAACGGCAATGTCCTCTACGACCACGACGTGACTCTGCTCGACACCTGGAGGGCGATGGAAAGTCTGGTGGACCATGGCAAGTGCCGGGCCATCGGACTTTCAGACATCGGTCTAAACGAACTGAAGCCCATCTATGAATCAGCGAAAATCAAGCCAGGCGTGGTGCAAGTAGAGGCACATCCGTATCTGCCGGAAACGGAGCTATTGGAATACTGCCAGGAGAGCGGCATTGTGTTTTTGGCCTTTGCGCCGTTAGGCCACGGGATGAGGCCGGGGCCGCTTGAAGATGCCGTCATCTCGGCTATCGCCGCGCGAGTTGGAAAGACGCCGGCACAGGTGCTGCTTGCTTGGGCGGTGCAGCGCGGCACGGCTCTGCTTACCACGCCCAGGACTGCGGCCCGCGCCAGAGAGAATTTCGACATCTCGCGCCTCCCCGAAGACGCGCTCGACGAAATCAATGGCATTCAGACCAGACAGAGGCTGAATGAAGTGGTGAAAACCGGCATTCCGGGTTTCATTCCGAAGGGAAGATGAACATGGAAGCCCAACCGCAGCTAGAGCAGTCCATGCAAGAAGAACAAATCCGTGCAGCCCTGAATAAACATTGGCACGCGTCGGCAATCGGCGATGCAAACACAGAACACGATATTTACGATGACGATGCCATTTGTGATTATCCCCAGTCAGGTGAGCGAATCCTCGGGCGAAGCAATTTGCAGGCCTTGCGGAGTCATCATCCCGGCAAGCCCTCCGGCTTTGAGGTCAAGCGGATTGTCGGAAACGGGGATCTCTGGATCACGGAGTACACCATCTCCTACCAAGGGCGACTGGCATACACGGTGAGTATTATGGAGTTCCGCAACGGCAAGGTCATCCACGAAACACAGTATTTCGGGGATCCCTTCGAGGCGCCGGCCTGGCGCAGGCAATGGGTTCAGCAGACCGCGTGACGCCGCGCTGAGGATGAGGAAATAGCCGACCATGGACGCCAGGCAGCAAGATTTCCCCGTTTGGTCGAGGCTTCCCGACCGCGTGATTCAGACCGGGCTGAACGTTCAGGCAAATAGATTCCAGATCGAGCCGGGGGTCGTGACGAGCTTGCCGGCCCTGCCTCGACACTACGGCAGGTGCCAGGCCTGGGCCCCCGCGCCGTTGCAATCGTAGATGTCGAGCTGTGTGCCGTCGGCCGTGTTTTCGTTGGGGACGTCGAGGCAGCGACCGGATTGCGGATTGACGAGGCTGCTCTGGCTTCGCCAGCGCGATTGCTGCGCGCCGGTGGCGTTGCAGTCAAAAAGCTGGTCTACCCTGCCGCCATGATGCGGTTATCCAAAGTCTCGCCTTTGCCTCTCCCTTTCCGTTCTTCCCCTGGCTTTTTACCTGACGACGGTCTTACGAGAAAAACAACGCCGGCGATGTTCACCCCACCCAGCCAGTCCCGCTGCACGCATTGCAATATATTTTCCCGGGCCCCCGCAGTGACTCGCTGCAATGTGGACAGGGGACCTTTCCGCGACCGCCGCAATCTTCGCAACCGATCTTTCCTGCGGCGCATGCTTGGCAATCGATCCTGCCGGTGCCCTTGGTTATGTCATTCCACGTTCCGCGGCCCGACCCGCCACAATGGGTACATCCGTCGTACAGGTTGGGAATATACTCCTCGGTGTAGCCCTTTCCGAGATCCCCGCCGCCACCGCCGCAATAGGTGCACCCGTTCCATGATCGCCCGCGTGTCCCTCCACCACCTCCACAAGCAGTGCAACCATTCCACCCTCGCCCAACTGTCCCTCCACCACCGCCACAAGCCGCGTGCCCGATCCACGCACGCCCTTCTGAAGATCCGTCACCGCCGCAAACAGTACATCCGTTCCAGCCACGCCCGGGGAACGATCCAGACCCCCCACAATCGGTACAACCGTGTCGACCTGTCACGTCTTCCTCCTCCGTTAGAGCGTTCATCTCAAGGGGTTCCCGGAGCAATTGCGCCGCTCGAACTCCGAGACCAGGCCATTTAATCGCTCAGCGGCCCACGCGCGGGACTGCCCGCCGGAAAACTAACCTACTTCAGCGATTTCAACAAGGGTGACCCTCGTCAAACCTCAGGCGCAAGCCAGAAATTCGGGTCAATGTGGACTAAGGGCCCACGCAAAAATAACTTCACAGATTTGAGGCGATCGTGTGATTGCAAGCTGGCGGCGTTTCATGGGGGTGAAGGTGGAGTGAGCGAAAAGGGGGCGGGACCGGCGAGGCCGGTTGGGTAGCGAGCGCGGTCGAGGTAAGCAGACACCGACAAACCAGTCTTGGTCGTACGAAGGATAATGAGCCACCGTCACGGTGAGATCGAAGGGATTAGCGAGTTGAGCTGGGAGCTCAGTCTTTCAGGCATGGCGCGACAACTATTGCTGCCACCGGTGTCGGCGAGAATCAGGAGTTGGCGGGTGCGGCGGGAGCCAAGAGGACCTTCCCGTTTCCACCAGCGGGCGATGGAATGAGAGGCGATGGCGGAAGTATCGTGAGCAACTCCGACAATCAACTCCTTCCCCTCATCCGGGGGCGTGATCGTGTCTTAGGCGGGATCATCGAGCCTAAACGCCGCTGTGAGTGGGACAGTCACCGCGCACCAACTAGCTCTTCGGCACCCAGGTGGACCGGAACTGCTCTTCGGAAAAGCCTCCGTGGAGCCTTCCGCCGAGCGCGTAGTTATACAGCGCCACTTTGTAAATCAACGTCGTCGCCGACATCACAGCGATGACCACGTGAAGATAGACCAGCAGCACGGCACCTATCGCCATGAGGGCCACCGGAGAGAGCGACTCGGAGTTCCGCGCCGCAAACCATGGGCAGAGTCCGAACGAGAAGGGAATCATAAAAATCAGAGCGGTGCTCACGCCGGCCACCACGTCTTCGCCCCAGGTCTTGCGAAACAGTTGCGCTGACCTTCGCACGGCCTCGATCGGAGACAGGTTATCGAACGCCAGCACCGGCACGATGAAGTACGTCGCCAGCCCCCAGGCCAATCCGATCAGCCTGGTCAAAAGCTTCCCGAGAACCCCCACGCGCTCGGAGATCATCCCAAGGACCATCCCGACCGTCGCCGCCAGAATCGCCCATTGCAAAATCGTAAACCGCCGCTGCCAAGCCAGTTCCAGCCCCTGGTGCATTCTCCAGGAACCACCGCCCATGCGGTTGTTCGCCACCGCCACCAGCGCCACGTTGCAAAACGTCACCACAAAATAACCGATCACATAGAACAGGAACAGCAGCACGTACAGGAAGCCCCGATGCGGGAGATTGGCCGCCGAGCTATGCGGCCGGAGCGCACGAATTTCCGGCCAGTACGCGGCCACATACCATCCGCACAGCATCGCCAGTGTCAGCATCGAAATCAGCGCCGAGGTCAATGGCAGCAAAATTAATTCCCTGTCGGAAGCCAAAAGCGCCAGGCTCTGCCGAGCCAAGTTCCAACTCGCCTCCATTTTTCGCATGTTCCGCAGCCTCTAATTTCTGCCAGACTCCAGCTCGTCGCCGAACCCAGCGGAAACGCGCAGCCAGCCTCCATTTTTCCGAGCCCTTCCGCAGCGAGCGATAGTACTCGGCCGCACCAGTTTCCAAGGGCACAACTGGCCTTCTTGCTCGTGGCTCAGGAAAGGGAATTCCGCGCACGCCGCGCTTTCGGTCCCGCCGCCCAATCCTGCCGCGCCGCAATTCCAATCGGTGTCATTCCGGCACCAGGGGTCGGGCTCTCGGCGCGCAGTTCCGTCGCGCCGAGAGGCCAGCGTGTCCGGCTCCTTGAGCCTTGCTCACGATGGACTCGCTTTTCCTACGCACTGGATGCCACGCATCTGCCATAACGAACGGTCCCGAACCAGCAGTCCGCTTGTGGGCCGTGACCAGGGCCATCAAGTGTCTTCCAGCCCAATGTTGTCAGTCACCGCTTGGCTGAGTTTCTGCTTGCACCCGAGATAGCTCAGTTGACCCAGCGGACTTGCTCGCCGGAAGATCGCACCACCGCCGATGCCACCTGCCGTG